>Ga0210405_10003225_pt1 | contig 16175 bp, 15 predicted proteins | sample IncBWH11MmetaG_FD_155492 | JGI IMG/M metagenome (GOLD analysis project Ga0210405, IMG submission 155492) | Forest soil microbial communities from Barre Woods Harvard Forest LTER site, Petersham, Massachusetts, United States - Inc-BW-H-11-M | ecosystem: Environmental > Terrestrial > Soil >... | reverse complement strand
CGCGATTGCGACCGTCGACAACATCTCGCTCACTTGCGTGCACGCCGAACCGGTATCGCAATGGAAGGGCTTCTCACCCGGGATCACAGGGATGCGCGCTGTTTACGCCGCGTCTCTGGCTAAGCGCGGTTTCACAGGTCCAAAGGGTCTCTTCGAAGGGCCATACGGTCTGGAGCAAATGTTCGACCAGTCGATCCCTGTTGATTGGGAAGACGCCTCGCTGGAAATCGTGAAACAGACGGTCATGAAGAAATACTGCTCGCTCATTCACGGCCAACCGGTGCTGCAAGCTGTCCTGGATCTGAAGCGTCGCAACAGTCTTGCCGCTAACGAGATTGAGAATGTTCATTGCAATGTTTTCAGACCGGCGTTCGAGTTCGCCGGGGGCGGGAGCTTCGGTCCGAAGGACCATCCAGAGATCAAAGAGCAGGGTGACTACAACCTCAAATATCTTGTCGCTGCTGCGCTGCTGGACAATCAAGTTGGCCCGGCTCAATTGGAAGAGCTACGAATTCAGGCACCCGATGCTCAGGCGCTGCTCGCGCGTGTCGAAGTTCATCCCGATGAGCGTTTCAGCGCTCGCTATCCACAAGAGCTTTGTGCCGCTGTTGCGATTGGCACCAAAGACGAGCGTGTCTTTCTGAAGGAACAGCATGGCTACGAGGGAGGGCTGAACAATCCCATGTCGTGGGACCGCACGGTCGAGAAGTTCCACTGGCTGAGTGAACCTTTCGCCGATGAAGACCTTCGGAAGAGCCTCATCCAGGTTGTGCAGCAACTCGATGCGCGACCGATCTCGGATCTAATGGATTTGCTCGCGCAGGTCCGGTGCACCGCGACTTTTCCGAGAACTCACCCCGGTATTCAGTGATCGTTCAGTCTCGATAGGATGCACCGGAGGGATCACGGCCAGGACGATTGGGACGGCTAGCACGAGATGTGGCAAGACTGAAGCGGCGTTGCGGCAGACGTAACCAGACTTTGATCTCAGGAAAACAGCTTCGATTTCAAAAAGGAGAATTAATGAAAACAAAAGGAAAAGTCTTGGTACTCGTCTCAAGCGGTCACGGCTTGCCTTTGCAAGATGGCAAGGTTTATTCCGGCGCTGGCTACTACCTCAACGAGCTGACGGTTCCGGTTCGCGCCCTGATAAAGGATGGCTACGAAATCACTTTCGCCAACCCGAAAGGCAACACGCCGCAATTGGATGTCAATTCAGCTACTGCCATGTTCTTCGGTGGGGACGAGGCTAAGCTTCAGGACTATCTAAGCTTCCGCGACAGCCTGACTGGGCTCAAAAATCCAACTCGTATCTCGGATGTTATTGCATCGGGCCTGGATCAATATGACGCTGTTTTCGTCCCCGGCGGCCATGGCCCGATGATCGATCTTCTCGATGATCCCGACGCTGGCACCGTGCTGAGACACTTTCATAAAACGTCCAAGCCTACGGCAGTGCTCTGCCATGGCCCGATTTCACTTCTCGCGGCTCTTTCGAATGCGTCGGAGGTGGTCGGCGCGCTGAAGGCGGGCGATGCCGCTGGAGCGCGGGCCAAGGCGCAAGATTGGATATATTCCGGATACAAGATGACCATCTTTTCGACAGCGGAAGAGCAGCAGCGGGAGCCGATTGAGATTGGCGGCAAGGTGCTCTTCTATCCGGATTTCGCCTTGCGTGCGGCAGGCGGTGACGTAAGTGTGGTCGCTCCATGGAAGAGCTACGTCCTTCAAGATCGCGAGCTGATCTCGGGTCAGAATCCGTTCTCTGATGAAGCGCTTCTGAAACTTCTTCTACCGGCACTCAACGGGAAGAAGAAGTGAGTCGGTAAAAGCGATCAAACCAAAATTAGGGAATGCCAGATTGCAACTTCTAAGTCGGAGACGACTATGCACCCTTTCTACTCGCTCCGTTGGTCCCGGTTTATTGCGGTTAAAACGAAGCAACCAATTCAAGAAATTGCGACCGTTCAAGGAGGACTTATGTCAAACGATAAAACAGCAAGCACCGTGAGTACGAGTCGAGCGTTGCAGCCCGAAACAAACAATCCTCTCGACTTTGTGCCGGACCAAATTCCTTTCGACACTCCGTATGGCCCACCGATATCACTCGACCGCGCCCAGGCGGTTATTCACACAGCGGTGACAGAGGCGAAGAAGCGGAATTGGAAAATGAACGTAGCGGTGTCCGATTCTGGCGGAAACCTCGTCGCCTTTCAACGAATGGACGGCGCGATGCTCGCGTCCATTCAGATTGCGGAACACAAGGCTCGAGCAGCGGCGACCTTCCGGCGCGAAACGAAGCAATTCGAGGACGGTATCCAGCTCATGCATCTGAACTATCTGCTCGCGTTCGATGGAATCATCGCCTCTCGAGGCGGCATTCCATTGATCGAACAGGGAGCGATCATCGGCGCAGTCGGTTCGTCGGGAGGCACGGATTCCCAGGACGAGATCGTCAGCAAGGCAGGCGCAGCACTAATTAACCAACTTCCGGCAACGAACAAGTGATCCATATCTCGAGAAAGCGCCGGGGACAATCAACCGGTTTCCGAAAAAAACCAATCGCTAGGAGAATGCCATGACAACTGCAAGCGCACTTACGAAGCCCGCACAAATCCGCGTGAGCCGGCGGTCGCCCGAATATTGGCGTGTGACGATCGACAACCCGCCCATCAACGTGATGGGCCCAGAAATGGTAAAGCAGTTCCAGGAAGTCATCAACGCTCTCGAGGCCGACGAGCACGTCAGGGTCGTAGTCTTCGACAGCGCGGTCGACGACTACTTCCTGAATCACTCCGATTTCACGGCGAAGCTTGAGAACCTGACGGGAATGCCGGCGGGACCCACAGGCTTGCCGCCTTGGCCGGACTTTCTGGTGCGCCTGACCCGCTTGCCCGTTGCTTCCATCGCGCTCATCCGCGGAAGAGCAACAGGCAATGGAAGTGAAATCACCCTGGCCTGCGACATGAGCTTCGCCAGTCGCGAAAAAACCATCATCTCGCAATGGGAAGTAGGAGTGGGAATGGTCGCCGGCGGCGGACCCATGGCTCGGCTGCCTCAACTCATCGGCCGAAACCGTGCCCTCGAAGTGCTTCTAAGTTCGGAAGACATTCGAGCAGAGCAAGCTGAAGCGTACGGCTACATCAATCGCGCATTGCCCGACGCCGAGCTTGATGCGTTCGTGGAGGTGCTCGCCACGCGCATCGCCAAATTCGATAAATGGGCAATCGGCAACACCAAGCGTCTCGTCAACACCAGCCTGCCGCCGGACGTCGAGCTCGGCGCTGGGTGGGATGCGTGCATCGCTTCGCTCGGTCGACCCGCCGCGCAGGAAGGGATCAAGGCGCTGATGGCGCACGGCTTCCACAAACCGGGCGATGTCGAAAATCGGCTGGGATACTACCTGAGCCAAATCGCACGCTAGGCCGACGCCCGACGCGATTCTCAACTCCAGGACGTTGAGGCATCCGACCGACAACCGAATTGCTGCGGAGCAGATATCGGCGGGATTCATATGCGGTCCACAAAACGATTTATCCGAAATCAGCGACTCGCGTCGGGAGTTACTCATTCCATGAATCGTCGCTCGTTTCTTCGAGGCGTGTTTGCCGCGAGTTGCTTTTGGAGTTTGAGTTCAAGAAAGAAGGTTTCTATGTCACACACGCCAATAACAATGAACACCGAAGCAGCGGATCAGAGAGTAAGGCAGCATCAACCCGGTCAGACTGACTTCCAGGCGATCGTGCCGGAAGAGATCGATTGGAAACCTTTTGCGGCGTTTCCATCCTCGGTGCGCCTGGCCGTTCTTGTAGGTCAGCCTTCACAGGAAGGCCCTTACGTCATCAGGGTCAAAGTGCCTCGCGGCGTGAAGTTGATGCCACACAAGCACCCCGAGGACCGGACATACACCGTCATTTCCGGTGTCTTCTACATCGGGCTGGGTGATCAGTTCGGTGCTGGCAAGCTGGAGGCGTATCCGCCCGGCGCTGTGATCGTTCTCCCGGGAGATACCGCCCACTTTCACTGGGCTAAGTCGGGAGAATACATCACGCAAGTGAATGCCATTGGTCCGCTGGGCCTTGATTATGTGAACCCGAAGGACGATCCGCGAAATAGGGACTCAGGAACATAGAGATCAGGAGGAGTAATGAGAGCCACCATCCAAGTCTGGCGTGTGTTGCAGCTGCTCTTTCTCGTAGTCCTCGCATCATTGCAATCGCTGGCACATGCCCAAGGAAAGGAACGTCCCGTGAAACAGCCGACGTTTTATCGCACGATACAGGTAGATGGACTCTCCATCTTTTACAGAGAGGCCGGGCCAAAAGACGCGACGACGCTTTTGCTGTTGCACGGACTGCCTTCCTCATCCCGGATGTTCGAGCCGCTATTCTCTCGACTTTCCGATCGCTATCACCTTATCGCGCCGGATTACCCTGGCTTCGGACACAGTGATTGGCCAGACCCGAAAAAATTTGCGTATACGTTCGACCACCTCGCCGTAACCATGAATCACTTCACCGAAGCTCTTGGGCTCTCGCACTACGCTCTTTACATGCAGGACTACGGTGGCCCTGTCGGTTTTCGCATGGCCCTGGCGCATCCGGAGCGAGTCGAAGCGCTCATCGTCCAAGACGCAGTGGCCCACAATACGGGTCTGGGGGCAAATTGGAAAACACGACGAGCTTTCTGGGCGGATCGCGCGGCGAATGAAAGCGCGCTGCGCGCAAATCTCTTGTCGCTTGAGACGGCGCGAAGCCGCCACGCTGGTAACGACCCGGACGTAGCACGCCACGACCCTGATCTCTGGACGGACGAATTTTACTTTCTCAATCAGCCCGGCCAGATCGAGATTCAGAGCGACCTCTTCTACGACTACCGTACCAACGTCGAAAACTATCCCAGGTGGCAGGCTTGGATGCGTGAGAAGCAGCCGCGCCTGCTGGTGATTTGGGGCAAGTATGAATCATCGTTTGACTCATCGGAGCCGGAATCCTACCGGCGAGATGTGCCCAATGCTGAGGTCCACATTGTCGATGGTGGTCATTTCGCGCTGGATACGGCAGCAGATGAAATTGCGGCCCTTGTAGGTCAGTTCATGGAGGCGCAGAAATGATTTGGACCATTCGCTTTTGAGCCGTGCAAGGAGAAGAAAGTATGGCAAGTGAAACTATAGCCCGCCCACCCTTGCCTCCGTTCATACGCGAGAGTGCGATTCAAAAAGTGCGCCTCGCTGAAGATGGCTGGAATACTCGCGATCCGGCAAGAGTAGCTCTCGCCTATGCGATCGATTCACGATGGAGGAACCGCTCGGAGTTCATCAACGGGCGAAGCGAAGTTATTGCTTTCCTCTCTCGCAAGTGGGCCAAAGAACTCGACTACAGACTCATCAAGGAAATGTGGGCATTCACGGGAAACCTCATTGCCGTGCGCTTCGCTTACGAGTGGCACGATAACTCAGGTCACTGGTATCGCTCCTATGGAAATGAAAACTGGGAGTTCAACGACGACGGACTCATGGCGTCAAGGTATGCATCAATCAACGACATCCCCATTCTCGAATCAGAGCGCAAGTATCACTGGTTGCTCGGGCGTCGTCCCGATGACCATCCAGGGTTAAGCGACCTCGGCTTCTAGCCGGCTGGCCTTGGCATTGGGAATCAACGGACCAAGTGCGTCAAAATGTTTCGGTCCAATTGCATCGATTTCGGTCCAACCACGACAATGTACTATGCATATAGCACCATAAAAGCCCCTGGTAAGGGCGAGGTCGGTGGTTCAAGTCCACCCAGGCCCACCATTCAAATCAGTACATACGCATCGATTCTCCCTTTTCCCCTTTTCGGGGCCCTCCCTCAAAAAACCGTTTTGTCAACCGTTTGTCAACTTCACGGGTGGGCGGATGGCACTACACTCAGGGCGTTAAGACCTTTCGAGTGAAGCCCGAACGGCTAGCATCGATTAGGCTATGTCGAGCACGATGCCCTGTCGCGTCGAAGGATGTGGAAGGCAGTGCAAGACACTGCAAGACGGTGCAAGGAGCGAGACATCATTTTTAGTGAGTTTGCGGGGCGTTGGCCTCTACGGAGGAGACTCGAAGCTTCTTTTTGAAAGCTTGCAATACATTCAAAAAGCCGCCAATCGCATCCTCACCGCCATTGCACCAGAAAATTCGGCGCTGTCCATTCCCTTCGGCCGTTCGCCAGAAACATGCCACGAGGTTCGCCAGAAGAAGTCTGATAAGCTCGGTATGACGATGCGGTTCAGGAGCGTGCGCCATGAGCCAGCGTAGGAAAGTCGTGGCGGCAAGTCTTTCTTCAATTCTGCTGAGCGAGCCCCTTCATTCTGAGATTCACGGCAAAGTTAGGCACGACGGCGTTCACATCGAAACCGAAGTTCCCCCGCCTCAACAGTACTCCGACCAAGAACACTTCGTTCGGCCTTCCGTTTCGGCACCAACAACGTCTGGTTCGTCCTGGATGGGCAGATTCTTCTTCGGGTTGCTTTTGGGCTTGATCTTATCGATGGCCACCGGGCCCGACCACAGCTCATTCGCGAGCAGCAACTCGGATTGGCTGTCCCTCATCCGGTGCCCGCCTTCCTATCTTTACCCCGGTTTGGAAAACAGCGGTCTTGATCGAGATCTGGCTCCGCTCGTCGTCGCGGGGTTAAATGGCGTTCTTTTCGGCGGCGCGATTGTCTGTCTAGGAGTATTTGGAACGAAACCGACAGGACTGGCTGTCGAGGACTCGCGAAAGAAATACGGCCTGCAAGACTTGCCACTGAATACAAAGCTTCACGCTCGCCTCCGCGATGGCCAATTCGTAACAGGTACAATTGCGGAGCCTCCGCCTCATAAGGGCAGTGCAATTCCGATTCAATACCGCGACACGACCACCGACAGATATATTGTTGCCCTTGTGAATGCTCAGCAGGTCATCGGCATCGCAAGGAATTGAATTGGGCGATCCCTCTTTGCTAAACATTTGATGGACGTGGTCGCAGAAGGGTCTGCGGATGCGATTAACGCTGGCGAGGTCATCGATTTGCATGAATGGAGAGCGATAATCGCCGGCCTACACAGGCTGCGTATCTTCCTCTCCGCGGCCTAACGCTGCGTAGACTCCCGTGAGCGGCCTTTGGATTCTTAACATGATGGTCGCGACAATGGCGTGGCCGAGGATTTCTGTGGATCACCTTCGACAGTCCAAGAATGCAGGTAAATTTACTCTCGCTCCAGGAAAAGAAATCTACGGGGAGCTAACGCTCTCGGGGCCAGAGACCTTACTTTATCTCTACGATAGGCAGGAGTTTGACACGCACGCCACACCCCATCAGTACGTCACTGGCGTCCTGCACGACTTAACGAAGGTTTCCCTAATAAATTGCCTGACCACGCTAGTTCCCGGCCACGGCGGCAAAAGCGGCGAGGAATATTACTTTGTGGACGTATTCCCACATTTTGTCGTTTCTGGCGACTCCTTTCTTGCACCGGACGAGAAGACAATCACTAAACTCCATTTTGTCGTGGACGACGCGACGACGCTGTTCTATGACTTTGATGCGTTCGGAATTCTGCTTGATTCAAGACCATTTATCGACCAGATCACCATTGCTAATGGTAATGCCGTTGGACGAACAATCGAGATAGGCCCCGACCCAAGGATTCTGTATTTTACTGGCAAAAGGGAAATATTTGCGGCCGACACTTTAATCGGACGAGTGTCCGCCTCCCACAATCCCATGCCCATTACTTTCGGAGGCCCGAGCGGAGTAGGGTTAAAAAACACAATCTTCGTGACGATTGAATTCCCGGAACGGCTCGTCTTTGACCAATCGATTCACCATCTGACGACCGTACTCAGATTCTTGGAGATTCTCGCCGGACGACCACAAAACCTTGTCGCCATAAACCTTACCGTTCAATCTGCTCAACAATCACCTGTTACTCTAGCCGTTTATTGGAGTATGCAACCAAAACGGGAGCCACGCCCGGGAGCGGAAAGGCCGCATCCTGCCGATGTATTATTGGACCCGGTTCGACAACCAGGCGAATTCTCCCGCGTCTTGGCCAGTTGGCTAGACCGGGATGATTCCTGGCGGGACGCAAGGGCGCGCTTCTCGAATTGCTTCGCGAAGCAGAACTCCTACGACATAGACCGTTTGATCGGTGCTGCGAACATGTTTGACATCCTCCCTTCCGGCGCCGTGCCATCAGACGTACAACTCTCGAAAGAACTCGAAGACGCAAAACTGGCGAGCCGCGACGCATTTCGTCAGCTACCCCGAACCCTGGAACGCGATAGCGTTCTTGGGGCTTTGGGTCGTGTTGGAGAGGCTAACCTCAAACATAAAGTGCGGCACAGAGCTGGCATCATCCTGAAAGCAATCGGTGCCGGCTTTCTGGACCTTACGCTGACCACAGATGAGGCGGTGAACTGCCGAAATTTCTACGTTCATGGCGGCGACGCCAGTCTTGACTACAACGCGAATTTCGATCGCGTCACGTTCTTCACGCAAACCTTAGAGTTTGTCTTCGCTGCGTCAGACTTGGTTGAGGCCGGTTGGGATATAAAGGCCTGGAGCACTACGGGCACGACGATGTCCCATCCCTTTGGGCGTTACCGCATCAATTACGCACAAGAGCTTCAGGCACTCAAAGCGCTTCTGGCGTAAAGCCTTCGCGCATCGATGGAATCATTTGCAGCAATTTCGCGGGTTTGCGCGTAAAGTGGCACGAGCCAAAGTACTTCGCAAGCGAACGAGAGTTTCTCTTGCGGAACTTCTAACTCTTATCAGCCGCTTTCTAGCTTCGACTGCGAATCCCAACTTTAAGACCTAGTTGAATCAGAGCCAAATGTGGTGCGTATTTGCAAACGTTTCGCCAAGCGTTCTAATAATTGTCAACCGCATAAGCCAGCTAGGCTCGGTTTTACTGCGTCCGGGATTATTCCCAGCGTGGAAACGCGAAAACTCGAAATAATCCATTTCCAAGAAGAAGCGCGGCAGCATGATGATTTTGATTCCTGCCTCGTACAGCTCCTTGAAGAAATCCTTATCCGTGTCGTCGAAATCATCCGCGAGCGTGCAAAAGCAGAGATATGCACCGGTTTTTTCGCCAAATGCCTTCAGTTTCTTTCGTTCCTCTGCCTTAAGCGCTGCCCCCGACTTGGATTCTCCGAAAATCATTTCTACATCGGGTCTCAGCATCTTGCTGGCGATTATGCCGAAGTCCATCTCATGTGGCTCGCCGTTGAGTTTGTAGTCGAATGACGGCGCGTACTTGACGTCGTGATCGAGCAGGTTTTCAAAGAATGCCAGCGTCAGCAAAATGGCCATATTGCCGTCGAGCTTGTTTGCGCTACGAAACAAGCCATCTGATGAATAGTGCCATTTCGTTGTGTCCAGCCTGGGCGTTTCTTCGCGCGAAAAGCACGATTTGCAATTGTAGTGCCTATCGAATTCCGTCACTGCGTACCAGTTATGGCGCTGGCATCGTGAGCACTGAAATTCCAGCCCCACGCGAAAAACGTTGGCTGCAATCGCTCTCGACAACAGAGTCTGTGCCCGGTGGCTGATTTCGTCGTTCGTTGCTTGCTGGCCATAAGGGCGGTATTTTTGTAGAGATCTTTTTACTTTGCCGACCACTTCCAGAGCCAATCGGTGCTTTCCGGTCGATAAATCCTCTAATGTTTCGCGAATAGCGGAATTCTGGAAAATCTCACAATTACGAAATCCTTCCATCATTTCGACGATGCGTGTCAACGCCAGGCCCGGAGAACTGGTCCGCAGATATTCGATTTGCACGCCTTCCAGGAAAGCGCCCACTACTTGAATCGCATTGATGGGCTGAATGCGGACATCCCCGGAATCGCTTCGGTGTCTCGTAACAATGCCGTCCTGCGACACACGCGAGGCGTCGATATCATGAGACGAACCGATTCGTCTGCTCACTAGCGCATCGCAGCCGGAGTTCAGCCACGGAAGGGTGTAGCACGCATCGGGCGTGCGGAACGTCGAGAAGGAGATATCCATCGACCAATGCGCGAAGCCATCGCGTCTATGCAGGAAGGATGGCGGCGGTCCTTCGATCTTTCCGTAGCCCTCAATCAACACGCCAACAGCGTTTGCCTCAAACCCTCGGAGTTGATCGATATCCAGTTGGTCAGCCACTCCGTAGTTGCCCGTCTCATAATGTGGAACCCAGCCCATCATGACCAGATCTTTTACAAGACCTTGCGAGCGTATCCACTGCGTTACTGACCGAAGATCCTCGTCAGTTACGCTCGCCGCCTTGATGATCGTCGGATAATTCGTAACTGTCTCGTTAATCGGATAAGCCGACGCGCTGCCAAAGTCGCGGATAGCGTTTGCGCATTCCTGATAGTCCTGCATCGTAAGGGGAAACAAATACATTCCCGATGCGCGCAAGTTCCAGTAGTCGACGACGTCGAAGGGGTCTTCACGGTTCAGCAGAAAGAAGGCGTGCGAATGAACGTGTTGCCGGGTCGGGCGACAATACGAGGTTGTTAGTCCCAGCAAGCTTTGGAAATCGCCAGGCCAGCCTGTCGCTCTGAAAGCAGCGTCATATATCAATGTTTCCCCATGAAAGTTTTTGCGCAGGAACTCATAGTATTCGTCCCTGGAATAGAGGCCGAAACGCGCAGCCAGGAACAGCGATCCTTGGGCTTCCGCTTTTTCAACGAATCTCAGCTTGAATCGCGGGGTTGCGGCCCCCTTGAATTCCTTATCCCAAAGATCGGCAAGGATGGGGAAGATGTCGACGAAATACGACCGCGCATCCCCATTCTGCGGCTGCCAATCGAGACGGTCCGCCGGGAACATCCGGTGCTGCCAACTTTTTAGCTCCGAAGGCAGCGCATCGGTCGAATAGTTGATGAGCACGTCCGGATCAAAAGCCTTCAACAGGGCACTTTGGGTTGCTAGGTACGGGTCTGGCGGCAACGCCGTGTAATGCACTCCAGCCGTTTTCCGCGTGGAATCATCGAGAATGATGATGGGATTAAAGAGGCCGCCCCATAAAGTTGTAGCGCGAGCGATCACACTCAGCACCAAATCTCGATCGGGATGGGGTAGTATGAACGCCAGGCGCGTAGGCCGCGAGTTACAGCGGGCTTCGATCGTTGTTGTTGCCATGGATAGAATGAATCTCTTAACGTTTACGCTGTGACAGGATATGCCAGTCGTCCCGCGAATGTCGCGCATTGAGGAAAATCGAAGTCTTTCACGAAATCGTCTCCAGCAATTTCGCCGTCCTCACCTTCAACGCCCGTGCGAGCTTCCCGAAAACGCACACACCGCAATCGATTTCGCCCTCTTGACGGAGCATTTGCGATTGAAACCACCATTCCGACTTCAGTTCACCTTGCGGCATAGATAGCGTGAGTAGGCGCTGGACCGTTATGCTGTCCCCCGCTCGTCTTTGCTACTGAGATTTCCGAACTGTAGTGAAGACCATCGAAATCTCCTTCGGCGGTGGCAGGACAACCGGGTCCGGGGCAGAGCCATACTCTTGGTCGATTTCCCCGGCGATATGCCTCAGTTGGTCAAAGTAGGATTGTAGGGCCTCTGCGAACACAACTGCGCCATTGTTGGAGACTATCTCCGATGGTTCCTTTCCCACAAACTTCGTTAGCTCCGCCAGGGGATACTCGATCTGGTCATAGAGATATTTAATCGAGTCGTAGGAATCGACGGCGAGCCCACGCGCCTTCAATAAATTCTCGAAGCTGTCCAGCGACTTCTGTAGGTGGCCGACAGCCCAGCCGCTCATGTTAGGCGTCGAGCCTCGACCAAACTCTTCAAAGATTTTCTCAAACGCATACGATACTTGATCGAATGTGCCCATCAGTTTCACCTCCCGGAATCCCGCCCTGTGAGCCTCCTCTTGCGCTCTCAGGTCCTCAACGACCTCCGACAGAATACGGGTAGCCTCGGCCCGCTGCTGTTCGATTAGTTTCTCAACAGGGATGTAATCGAACGTCTTGCCTTGAACCACGGGGTACGAGAGTAGCTCGAATCCGGCCTTCCGCATGGAGCACTGGACAATCCCGTGCGCGGAGAGTACGCCCTTGCGTTTCATTTGCGTTGGATGCCCCACGCTTGCGTTGCGCGCCTCGCGGATGTCCTTCAGCACGTCATTGACGGGGATATCTTTGGTGGGATGAATTACTTTTATGAGATCGCGGAGCGCGTCCTGCTGGAGGAACAAACCCTGCATTGCGCCATACACCCGGAGATACCGCTCGCCATTGGCCGTTGGGAATTCGTTTTCGATATACGCGGTCATCGCCGAATCTACATCATCAATAATGTCCATCGCCGTCCAAAGCTGGTGCCAGGCAAAGCGATCAGCAAACAGGCGCTCCATCTGTCTTGGCTCGCGCCCGTAGTCCCGAATCCATCTACTCAATTCGCGTATAGTTGGCATAGTTAGCGTCTCTGCTCTACCTCACCCCGAATCCAAGAGGAGCCTTTGGCAATTCCGAAAGCAATTCTGCTCCCGGACTCCTCAACCAAATTCGTACATAGCCGGTGTCGGAACGGTTGAAGAAAAATGAATCTGCATTGGGCCATTCGCTAAATGGCCGCTCGCGGCGTCCATCCCAAGCAGCGAGGCTGATAAGCCCTTCAGCTACGAGCTGCGTTAATTGCTCGCGGATGTGCTTTTCGGGGATGTCGTGTTCAGCCGCTAGTAAAGAAGAGCGGACATGAATCGGCCCACCATGACTAGCGGGCACGGCGGCCTTTTTTATGATTGCTTGCCGGAACGATTCGTACTTGTTCATGGCTCTTAGCCTCCCTTTTTCTCCCGCCAGTTCTCTGGAGGGCAGAGGATTGCAACACGCTTTCCTCGCGTGGCAATCACCACCGTCTCCCCGCCGTACTGAACTCTCGCAAGCATGTCTCCCATTTTTGAGCGGAACTGGCTCGGTGTAACCCTCGTCCCGGGAATCCGCGAAATTAAGTCATCTTTTTGCATTCGTTAACCCTCCCTTGGCAAGACGTACATTATGTCGATTATGACGATTTGTCAAGCGGGCCACGATGAACGTAATTGCCAGAAAGGCCAAAATGACAACTTGGTGCGAACGCGCTATAATCCGTTCCGGCTTCTCAGAGTTGCTAAGGAGACTTTGCCATGTCCGTGAAGATCACTCCGCTTGCGTTGTCATTGAGTTTGGCCGCACAGCCGATTCTCGCGTACAAGCTCCATCACAGCACGCTCGCGGAGCCGCCACACACGCACCAAGAACCAACGATTCCCCGACAGACGATCAACGTGAGTTCTCCGGCAGTCAGCGGAGCGAATGTCGCCAGCAAGACACACAGCGTCGATTCGCACATAGCAGGGTCAGACCTTGTGCTACCGCTCGACGCCTTGCGTGCGGCAACAGATCGTGGCGCCACTAACGCCGAGTATTTCGCTCACTTGAAGCATGGAATTCCGGGCGTCCAACAGACTGCGAATCTCTGCATGGTTTGTAGTGGCGATGGGACGACCTACGTGTATTCCATTTCGCTTGATCCCCCTCCATGCTGCACACCCAGGTAAGCCCCGCGCGACACTGCGCTTGGCTGTATCCTTAGATAAGCGGGTGTTTCTTATAAATACTTCACGTCGGCGTGTTGAGAAGGCGTTGTTGGGTTGGGCCGCTAAACCGGCTTGTTCGACGCGAGATCGGATAGAAGGCCATTAGCCTCTGGTTTCAATGGTTGCTTCAGTCTTTCGCTCCAGCCACTCACGCAAAGCCTTCTCAGTTATCAGCCGGCAACGGCCCACTCGGACTGTAGGCAGATCTTTATGCTGAATCGCGTAGTAGAGGAACCGAAGAGAAAGGCCAGTCACCTCAGCGGCTTCGCGCGGTCGATACGCCACTCGCGGTAGATTGCGGTTCATGTGTCATTCCCTTTCCTGGCCAGATACCCGCCTTTGTTCCCGAACCATCCGCCTAGAGGCACGTCTCATCATGAACATGCTACTATACATATAGCACCATGGGAAGCACATTCTTTTTGAGGCCGGATATACTTCTAAGGTTGAACCTGGCGTCGCGGATTCAGGAGCGGGATCTTGTCAAAGCAGCAAAGAGGGGAAACCGTTTCAGTTCTTCGTCGGTAAGCGAATCAGTCAAGAGATTCTCTTCTGCCGTCTTTGGCAGGCAAAGGATAAATGGTTCAAACGCTTCCCGCAGCATCGCCCCATATTTCTTTCGGTCATATCCGAACCATCCTTCCCACAGCGCAAAGGCGCGAACGCGATCATTTGGCACGGAGCACTCGCTGTTGGTGATGATGTATTCCACGGTTTGTCCGGGTCGCAGCTTTACGCCGCTGCCGAAGAGTTGCTGCGCGGCAATCGCAGTGACACCGGCCTTCTGGTAATCGCGCGGCTCTTTCGTAATGCGTTTGCTGACGATGAGTTCCCGGATGTCCACATCTCCGCTCGAAAGACGCTCCTGGTAATCCGTGAGAACCATCCGCGCGGCGTCGATCTTGTGAACGTAGGATTCAAAATCGTGTGCTTCGGCGAGGATCGCCAAGACTTCGTGTTGCATGTGTTTCAGCACTGGTGCCGTGTCATGGCGCCGGCATTCCAGGCCGCGAACTTTTAGTTCGCCGTCTTCGCCAACGGCAAAGAATCGATTCGGTACGGGCACGTCCGCATATTGCTTCGAGGGAAGAAAAACGACATAACGATATACGGACTCAATCGCGAGAGGGAGCAGCGTTTTTGCTTCTATTTCGTGAGCCAACCGTTCGAAGTCTTCCCTTTTCGCCCCTTCCTTCCAAACGTAGAGCGAGTCCACCAATGCATGGATGAGTTGAAACCCATCGTTTTCCGCAATTTCTTTTGCAACAAGAAGCGTTTCGCGTGCGACAGCATTGATGGCTTCGTGGGCTTCGATTTTTCCAAAACGGGCATTCTTGTACCCCGTGTAGCCAAAACAGCAGACGAGAAGCCATTTCATGGAATCGCGTTGCAGCTTGAATCGCAGTGCGACGTCAGGCGGAGAAGTCTTTTGTAATTTCTTGAGTTCGCCTCGCTTGGCGATTAGGCGTTCGACGACACGACTGGTGATGCCGCGCCTTTTTTTGCAGATGCGATAGCCCAGTTCGGGAATGCGGGTAGCATCGGGGCAGCAGGGGCAGTTGACGGTTTCGGGCGAGATGTTGAATCGAGCCATGATGCTCGGGAACTGGCTCACGAAGTCGAGCTCCGCAACATTTGCGGTGAAGCCGAGTTTGGGTACGAAGACGAGCCCGCCGCGGTCAGCGCACAGAAGTTCATCGGGATGCTTGGGATCTTCGGGCTCCGCTTTTTGTTCGGGAATCAGTACGCCATCGCGATGGGCGAGTTCCATCTGCATGTAAGAGATGCCGGTGCCTGTCGTTGTTCTAGCCGAGTATTGAATGGGAAGTTTCGTGATACGGGCGAGCTCCCACAGCCCGGCAAAATCGCACTTCTCTGAAATGAATGAATTCTGCTTGTCCACATGGATACGGCCAAAAAGAGTTGTCGCACTCGCCTTGAACAAAATTCTTCCGTAGCTGGTGTAACTGCGTCCCTTCGACTGGTGGACAGATGCCGACTCATCGCGATTCAAGGGCAGTGAAAACTTCAAGCGTTCGGCCTGCTGCCGAAGTAGCGGGAGAATGGTGGAGTCGCCCCATTCGGAAAGGATCACGTCGGGGTCTTGCCGCTTGACCAATCGCGCAAATCCCAGCGCGGGAGGTTCGCCCGCCTCGTCGAGTTCCCAGCACGTCCCATCCATTTCAATTTCGAGCGCGGCGCGGCGGCCGTGCGTGGGATCGATCCGCGATAGTCCGGCGAACCGAATCTGCATGATCTTGAGGGGTGGCATTTCATAATTGAGAGCCCATTCATCATCGCGGCATTCGATGGACTGGATTTTCCCCTCGTCGTCGGTTTCGACTTCGACGTACGCCAGCGGGAAGATTCGTTTCTCCCAGCAGTAGAGCGACGCGACCATAAGGTCGCTGTTGTAGAGCTGCAAGCGCGAGTCGCGCTTGTGGACCCAGCGCCCCCAGCCCATAAAATCCGTAGGACAAAGAACGGACACTTCGAGGACGGTGCGTGGCGCATTGAGCCACAAGTCCGTGCGCTCAGTGAAGCGCGTGCGCAGTTCTGTGGT
>Ga0210405_10003222_pt1 | contig 16183 bp, 18 predicted proteins | sample IncBWH11MmetaG_FD_155492 | JGI IMG/M metagenome (GOLD analysis project Ga0210405, IMG submission 155492) | Forest soil microbial communities from Barre Woods Harvard Forest LTER site, Petersham, Massachusetts, United States - Inc-BW-H-11-M | ecosystem: Environmental > Terrestrial > Soil >... | reverse complement strand
ATGGTGCTAAAACTGTCGCGTCGGCATCTTTCGCAACGAGGGGAGCGCGCTTGTGAAGCCGCCACTGCTCGGCGTATTCCACTAACAAGACTTCCTGATCCCGGGGAACGAGTACTTCCGGCATGGTCGTTCCCTTAGGAGACGTTGCGTGCTCCGCAGGATTCCTGGCGATAGCGAGTTGGCGCTGCGAGTCAGAATTCTTCCCCAGAGGCGGTGCTATGACGGGAATTTGATTGCGTGGTGACGATGTCGCCTTCGGCAGAGCGCTTGCATTCCCTGACACCTCAACCGGCTTTTGTACGATATTGGGGGACCAGACCGCGCGCGCGGCAATGAAGGCAACGACCAGGACTGCGGCGCTCGCCAAAACGAGCCGATTGGCAAACCAACCGCGGCGGGGAGCGGATACTTCATCGAGGCGGGCGCGGACGCTCGGCAAGAGAGACGCGGGCACTTCGGGGTTGGCGGTCACTTGAAGACCGGCGTCGATGGAGGCGAAGAGGGATCGCTCCAGTTCGAATGCGGCACGGCAGGCGGCGCAGGCATCGAGGTGTGCGCGCAGTTCACCCCGTGGCTCGGAACCGCTGGCGGCGGCCTTGATCAACGCTTCTTTATAATGTTTGCATGGCATCGCAACTTCTCCGCTAACTGTCTTCGCGCATAGAAAATTCGGGACTTCACCGTGCCCGTGGAAATGCCCAGCATGGACGCGATTTCATCGATGGTGTGGCCTTCCAGGGCTGCGAGCAAAAGGACCAGGCGCAATTTTTCCGGCAATTCCGCGAGGGCGTTTTCGAGATGCGCCTGGAACTCGGTGGAGGCGGCGATGTCTTCCGCATTGGCCGCGCGCGGCTGGTGCTCCGGCTGGGACCAAAGCGTGTCGCGCAATTCGCGGCGGTTCCTGGAGCGTAAACGGTCGAGCGCGAGACGAAACGCGATTCGAACGAGCCATGCCTTGAAGCGGCTGCGGTCGCGCAGGCGATCGAACTGCCGATAGGCGCGCAACAACGCTTCCTGCGCCACGTCTTCTGCATCGGCGGAGTTGCGCAGGACGCCGCGAGCGACGCGATAGGCGAGCGGGCCGCATTCGGCGAGGCGCTCCTCGAACTCGCGTCGCGTGTCCGCCTGGGCTGCCTCGTGCTCCAACTCATCCCCGACCGTGCGACCTGGCTGGACCAGAACCAGCTCCTGCATTTGGCATCCTGCGCGGGCTTCATAGTCCCGCCCTCTCCGTACACCTGACTAGACGCCGCCCCTTACGGAATGGTTCAGTGCAAAACCGCGGTGGTGGACCCTGGGACGTATCGGGCTAGATCCCGAGTTGTACGAGCAAGTTTTCGAGGTTGGAATCGTCGACGAGCACTTCACGGGCTGGCTGCCCTTCCGGCGGGGCCTGGACGGAGCCCTCATCGAAAGCCTGAAATAGGCGCATCTTGGCGACGGCGTATTCTTCGCTGCTCGTAAGCGGGCGGCCGTTCTGCTTCGCCCAACCGTCGAGCGCGGATTGGCTGACGAAAATCTTAAAGGGGAACGCCGAGCGCCGGTCGGCGGAGACCACATACGTAAATTCGCCTCCTGGGCTTCCGCCCCGTTGCGCACGATTCCCTTCGAAGAAGTAGTACTGGTAGACGAAGCCGTCGGCGGCGGAGTAGCTCTTGACGCGGCGGACGGCATCGGGGCGAGCCATGGGCGGATTATTGGAGGCGCGGGGCTGGAAGTCAACGCACGAATTTGCCGCGAGGGTAGTTCCACTATGAAACAGGGTTCCGCGCTCTGGTTCCAATTCAGAACGAAGTTTGGGCGAAGTGAAACGAGGAGAAACAATTTTCCAAAGTGCCGGCGCGGGCCACCCAGTTTTGGGTTATCGGCAATTTGCTGATTTTATGGGGCTTCTTACCGTGAGTTCTTGACCCCCGCTTCCTAATCTTCACACTTTGCTTTCATTTCTTTCGCTGGCCCTTCGCCTGCATTTGGGATGGCATGCGGTCCCTCTCGCATAGCAAAAGAAAACTATCCAGGACCACGACGATTGTGGTCATCGCTGCTCTTGCGGCGGGGGCATGGTTATTTGGCTGCGGCGCGGGCGGCGCTTCGCAGCCTCCTCCACCTCCGCCTCCTCCTTCGATAGAAGTCACCGTGACCCCAGCGAACGGATCGGTGGTGCTCGGGAATCAGGCGACCTTCACGGCTACGGTCACGAACACTACGGACACCGCCGTGAGTTGGAGCGTGAACAGCGTGCCAGGCGGAAATGCGACGCTCGGAACAATCACCTCAGCCGGAGTGTACATCGCGCCTGCCGACCTGCCTTCTCCCGCGACGGTCCAAGTCACGGCCACGAGTCACGCTGATACGACAAAATCCGCGACGGCGAACGTGGCGGTCAGGAGTGATATCACGCTGAACTTGACGCCGAGTCCGGCAAGCGTGGAACTCGGCGCGTCGCAAGCCTTTCAAGCCACGGTAACGAGCAGCGGGCATCCCGATACAGCGATACGCTGGAGCCTCTCAGGCGTGGCGTGCGTCAGCGGGTGCGGAGCGGTGGACGCCAGCGGCAAGTATACCGCGCCGCAGATTCTTCCCGCGCCCGCCAGCGCGACGCTAACGGCGCAAAGCGTGGCCGATTCTTCGAAGCAGATTTCCGCGGCGGTGGCCATCACCAGCAATTTTTCCTTGCAACTCTCCGCGCCCTCCAGCGTGCCGGCCGCGGGGACGGCCACGATCGTCGCAACGATGACACCTGTTCCCGGTTCGAATCCCAGCACATCACTGGCCTGGGCGCTCAGCGGTCCGGGCTGCAGCGGCAGTTCCTGCGGAACATTGACGGTCATCACCACGCAATCCGCCAGCGGAAGCAGCTTCTCGGATTCGGCGACGTACACCGCTCCGGCCACGGCGCCAAGTCCGAACTCCGTCACGGTGACGGTGACTCCGGAAGCGGACACATCGAAAAAAGCGCAAGCAACGTTGTCGATTCAGGCCGGCGCCAGCGTGAGCATTTCGCCCTCGACAGCGACGCTGGCGGCGAATCATCGCGTGACGCTGAACGCGCAGGTCAGCGGGACTTTGAATACCGGTGTGCTTTGGAGCGTGAACGGAGTTGCGGGGGGAAATGCGACGGTTGGGCAGATTTGCGCCGTCGGTTCGAATCCCTGCCAAACGGTGACGAGCGCCACCACTCCGCAGGTCGATTACCTGGCTCCCGGCGCCATTCCCTCGCCGAATCCGGTCAGCGCCACGGCCATAAGCGCCGCCGATTCTACCAAGAGCGCTCGCGCGCAAATCACGGTGATCAATCACGTGCTGGTAGCCGTGCAACCCGGAAGCGCCACCTTGGCTCCGCTGACCGTGCAGGGCTTCACCGCGTCGGTGCTGGGTACCGGCAACCAGAACGTGGTTTGGCAGATTCAGGGTACAGCGTGTTCGACGGCGGGTGTCTGCGGAACAATTACCCCCAGCGGAACTTATACCGCACCCAGCGCTCCGCCCGCGCCCGATGCGATTCAAGTCGTGGCCGTCAGCAGCGATGATACTTCGCAGTCCGGCATTGCCAACGTGACGATTTCCACGGGTGCGAACATTCTCACGCTGCATCCGTCCAGCGTGTACGCCGGCGCGGCTCAGGGCTTCACGTTGCGCGTGGATGGCAGCGGTTTTGCAGCGTCGAACCCCGGGCCGGGTTCCGCGATGCTCATCGGCGGCGCCACGCGGATCACGACGTGCATTTCCGCGCTGGAATGCACGGCGCCAGTAACGGCCTCGGACGTGGGCGCGGCGGGCAGCGTGTCCGTTCAGATTCAAAATCCAAATGGGACAAAATCGAATGCCGTCGCGCTGATCGTCGCGGCGCCCAACGTTTCCGACGAGGTGATCGCGCTCAGCAGCAGCGCTCCGGCCGCCACCGGGAAAGACCTCGTCGTGGTGGACCCGACGACGGCAGGAGTTTCCGTTCCTGGCAACGACCTGGACCTGAATGTCGCGGCGCTAGGCACATTCAATACGACGAACAATTCCTGCACGCTGGGCGGCAACGCGATTTCGCTGCCGCGGCCCGCGAGCGGCACTTCAACTGCGGACATTTGCCTTTTCTCGCAAAGCGGCCTGGACACCAGCATGACCTACACGGTGTCCGGAGCCGGCGACGTCGCAGTGATCGCCAAGTTGCCAGCGGGGCTGGGGATTATCCACCTCACGCTGCAGGTTCCCGCGACTGCCGCCACTGGCGCGCGCACGCTTTTCATTCAGAACACGAATCTGGACAAGACCGCCGCGAGCGGCGTGCTGGAGGTGCATTGAAATGAGCTTTGTGCAACGGCGGCGATTCTTGTGGATTTTGTTCCTGGCGGGGCTGGCGTTGCTGGCGATCGCCGCGAATGCCACGACACTTTCACGGCTGCGTTTCGAAGAACTCGTGAAACAGGCGACGGCGGTGGCGCGGCTTCGTTGCCTCGGCGTGGAAACCCGTTGGCAAGACGGAGAGATTTGGACGGAAACGCGGTTTGAAGTCGTGGAACTGAACAAGGGACTGCTTCCGGGCGTGGTCAGCGTGCGCATGCTCGGCGGCCGCGTGGGAAGTCTGCATTCGCGTGTCGAGGGATTGCCGTCGTTTCGTCCTGGCGAGGAAGCATACGTGTTTCTTTGGGGGCACGAAGGCGAACCGTTCCGCGTGCTGGGATGGTCGCAGGGCACCTTTCGAATTTCGCGAGATCCACAAACGGGAGTGGAACGCGTCACGCAAGATTCAGCGGGGGCACCAATTTTTGATCCTCTCACGCGACAATTCCGGCACGGCGGGATTCGTAACCTGCCGGTGACAATTTTTCAATTGAAACTACGGAAGGCGCTCCAAGAGCAAACGCCTTGAGGGATTCTGCCTCGGGTATGGCAGGAAGGTGCGCGCGTGGAAGAGGGGATTTCAACACGGAGTTCACTGAGACCACAGAGACAGAGAAGAGGAACCAAAGCCATTCGCGTGGCGACAAATGTGTGAGTTCAGGGTCAGGAGAATGACGATGAAAGGAATGGTCAAGAAAATCAGTACGAACGTCTTCGCGATGCTTTACGCAATTTGGTTCTCGCCGCTGGCGCAGGGGTATTCCTTCGACATGATCGTGCCGGATGTGCGGCAACCGGCGTCGCTCTCGGGCGGGTCGGCCTGCCCGGTGCGGGCGCATCAACTGACGGCGGCGGGGAGCATCGCTGTGCGATGGAGCACCGCGCTGAGTGCGAATCCCGTCACAGTCCTTACGCAGGACCAAACCGCCACCGGACGCTTGACGGAGATAGAGCAAGTGATCACGCAATCCCTGGCGGTATGGACCGGGGTGAGTGGCACGACGCTCGTTCCGGCAACATTCACGCCGCTCGCTCGAACGGCCACGCAAAATGCCTGCGGCTCCGATGGGCTGAATTCCATCTGTTTCGATCAAGCGGACATGGCGTTTACGCCCGGAGTGCTGGCGTTCACAAGAGTGATCGCCACGGATCGCCTCGGAGTGGAGGTGGGCAACAGCGCCGTTGCAACGCAGTTGGGACAGATTCTCGACGCGGATATTTATTTCAATCCGAGCGATTCGAACACGGCCTATGCCACTCCGCAGGTGCTAGCAGCCAATCCAAAAGCTTATGATCTCGAATCGTTGCTGACGCACGAGCTGGGGCACTTTCTGGGCTTCAGCCATTCGGCAGTTTGGAGCGCGATCATGTTTCCCTATGCGCCGGCGCCCGGAACATTCAGCGGCATGCGCCCGACAACGCTGCAGCCCGATGCGCCGCTGGGCGATGATGACCGGACCGGATTGTACGTTCTCTATCCCGATCCCGCGGACACAGTGCACCAGGGATCGATCAGCGGGCGCATCGCTCCTGCGAATCCGCTGGCGCTCCCGGCCGCGCCTCCGGGCGTGACGGGCGTCTTCGGCGCGCAGGTAGTCGCGGTGGATGCGGCGAGCGGCGCAGCTGCGGGAGCAGTGATCGGCGGTTGGAGTTGCGCGGCTCCAGGGCCGGCGCAATTTGACGGCACGTATCAGATCGACGGACTGGCGGTGGGGCACAGTTACACCGTCTATGCGGAAGCGCTGAATGGCGCTGTGGATCCTTCGCAGTTCGATAATGCGATTGTTTCGCTGTGCAGGAATGTAGTTACGGACGCGGGCTGGCCGCCGCTACTGGGATGCGTGGTGCCCGTTGTGGACGCGAGCTTTACGGCGCGGGCTCGCCCTGCACCGTGAGGAATGTTTCAAGTCTCGACTCGAGTTTCACATTTCCATTTTCTATTCTCCATTTTCGTGAGGTGTGAGCCAGCCGCCTCCAAACAAAAGGCCGGGGCCAAGCGAGGCGAGGAAGATGGGGCGACGGTTCCCGCGCGGTTGCTTCGAAGCGCTACGCAAGATTTCGCGCAGGGCTGCGCCGCAGGTGGACGAGCCAAGATTGCCGGAAAATTGGGCGACCGGCGGAAAACTATCCGGCGACACGCCGCATTGTTTTGCGAGAAGAGCGACGAGACGGGGATTTGGTTGGTGCGTTGCAAACCCGCCGACGGAGCTGCGCGGGATGCCGCTGCGCAACTCGACGGCGGTTAAAGTTTTTTCCATGCGGGTGATGGCTGCGCGAGAAAGCGCTTCGCCGTCAAACTGCACGGCGAGTCCCCCGTTTTTTTCGTCGCTGACTTGGATAGCGGCGGCGTACTGGCCGGCGCAGCCAAAGAGGAATTCGCCCAAGCGATAGCCTTCGCCGGAATCGTCCGATGCGGCGCTGCGAAGAACAAAAGCGCTGGCGCCGTCGCCGAACAAACCTCCAAATTCGCCGGCGACCCGGCCGGGAGTGAGCGTGCGGCTGTGAACATCGGCGGTGACGACGAGGATCGTCCGGGCCTGCCCGGAGCCGATGAACGATTGAGCGACGGCGAGGGCATTGAGCAGACCGAGGCAGGCGCCGCCGACGTCCAGGGCGCCGCAATTTTCGCGGACGAGCAAGCGGGAATGAAGCTGCGCCGAGAGCGAAGGATAATCGTGGTGCGTTTCACTGGTGGCGACGATCCAATCCAGCTCCTGGGCTCTACAGGACGCGGCACGCAACGCTTCCTGCGCGGCGGCCGCGGCGAGGGTGAGTTCGTTTTCGCCATCGGCGGCGTAAGCGAGCGATTCGATGCCGGCGCGGCGGCGCAGTTTTCCGGGAGGCATGCCGAAGGCGCGATCGACTTCCTCGGAGGGCAGCAAGCGCGAACCAGTCGCCACGGATGAACCGATAAGCATGGCCTGGGCGGGAGAAAAAGAGAGCTTGCGGATCAAACCGGCATCATCTGCGCTGGGATCTTCTAGGGCCGAATTCTGCAACGCCGCCAGAATTTCTCCAAGGCTCGCGGAACGCTCGTTCAGGCCAGAACCAAGATCGGAAACGCCGCTGGCAGTTTCGATGGCGCGCAAAAAACTTACCCAGGCCATGGAATCGAGAATGCCGGCCTCGAGGAGATCGACATGGTCGCCGGGAATGGATGCCGCGGAGCCGGCTTCGCGTCGGAAGCAGGCTTCCACCAGCGAGCGCCGGGAATTTGTTTTCAAAGCAGGCGGGAACCGCGGATTGTTCATCAGAAGCCCTCGAGCCACTCTTTTTGCGGCAGCGGAAACAGCGTGTCCAGCATCAGCCAGCAGAGGCCGTTAAAAGGGCGAGTGAGGCCGAGGCGGATGAAATGATGAGGGCAGGACATGATTTTATAGTGAAAATTGGAATTCAGGAAGCGTTCGAGGCGCGGCAAGCGGTTCGCGCCGCGGTCCGGGGCCAGCGCGGCGTCCACAAAATTGCGCCAGTCATGATCGACGACGGGAAGATCGCGGAGGACCTCGCCGGAGGACAGCACCAGGCTGGCGCGCAGTTCGTTCCCGCAAATCTCGAGGCGAAGATTCTGCGTTTCGCAGCCGCAGATAGAGCGCTGGGCTTCCAATGGCATGGCGTAAAGTCCGCTGCCTTTTTTGTTTTCGTGGAGCTTGCAGCCAAAAAGATCGTGCAACGAGCGAGCGAGTTCCGCGCGGCGAAGAAAAGAAACGATTTCCGCTTCGGCCAGCGCGGAAGATTTCTGGAAGGCGCGCGTGGAGACGCGGTCTTCGATGTGCGGTTTCGCGCCGGGAAATGGCGTGAGACAAAACTCCAGGATGTCGCCGCGTTGATGAGGGAAATACATCCAGCCGTTTGCCCAGGAAGGCACGGGCCGGACCGAGTGGATCTTTTCGTTTTCGCGCTGGAGGCCGATGACGCAGAAAGCCGTTCTCATGCGCGTAATTTCGGTGATGAGCAGCTTGGTCAAGAGGCGATGCCCACGGATTTGCGACGGGGTTTTGCGGGCTTGTGGTGCGATGAGACGAGATGGCGAATATCGACGGTGTCGCCGCGCTCGCGCCAGAAAGCGGCGAGCAGCTCGGCGACGAGGCGGCGATGGCATTTCTCCGGGCCGGGTTCGGAACAGAGCAGCGCAACTTTGGAAGGCCACGAAGACGTGTCGACACTTGCCGGGACATGGCGCTCTTTCATGGCCGCAAGAAAATCTGTTTCGTAGGCAGCCCAATCTTTGCTGCGCCGATACGTCTTGAGAAGTTCCTGCGCCGGAGCGAGCAACGACTCATGCATGTATTCGATTCCGGCGACTTTTTTCAGGAAAAACGAAAGGTCCGGGTGTTTGGAGAAACCGGAGAGCTGGCCGCTGCGATTCTGGCGGATGTCGATGACTTGCTGGACGCCGGCGTTCGAGAGCAGAGCGAAAAATTCCTCGGCAGTTTTTCCGGTGAAGCCGATGGTGCAAAGAAGACGCTGCATGGGATTCAGAAGTACTCGATGGCTTCGGGAGAAGCACGGAATGCAAAGTCCTTCGACTGGAGCACCAGCGCGTCCCTGATGGCGTCCTCGCGGCCGGAGACGAAGAGCGAAGTGCTGGTGACATCGTCGAAGCCGTGGAGGACGAGGAGGCGATCCTCTGCGTCGCTTTGAGATTCGAGCGTGCCGCCGCGGCGAATGTGGACTGGAGTGACGCCACGTTCCAGGAGCGCCGGGCAGATCATCAGGAAACGATGGCACTGCAAGGGGTCCTCCTCGGCGCACATGAGGGCGGAGACGCCAGCGCGAGAGATGGCTAGGGCGCGCTCGAGGCCTTCGACAAAATCCAGGGCGCGGCGGCGTGCGGCGTAGTCGACGAGCCCGTCTTCGCGGTAGACGCGCGGATCGGCGGGCCTGCCGCCCAGAGTTGCACCGAAAAATTCGTAGCGAATTCCGGCCGAGGCAAGGGCGTTTTCGAGCGGCTCGCGATTGAATTGCGGAAAGCGAAAACTGGTGGGGCGGCTGCGAACATCGCAAAGTGTCCGGACGCCGTGGGCGGCCAGGACGCTGAGAAAATCAGCGATTTCGAGATTGGAATGGCCGATGGTGAAAAGCGGATTGGCGGGGGCGGAGTAGATACTCATCAAAATGACTCCCGGGGCAATGCGTATTTTGCCGGAAGGCTGGGGAGACGGCAAGTGCGGCAGGCCTACCTGGCGAGAGATTCGAGTTCGGTCACTACACGGTCGAGTTCGTCGATTAGCGGATTCGAGCCGGCTTTGCGGAAAACGTTGACGAGCGTGCGGTAGTACCAAAGCGTGCCCTGCTTGCGGCCGCTGAAGCGGTGGAAAACGGCATCGCCTTCCACGCGATAGTCGGACAGAATTTCGCGGGCATTGGCCAGTTTGTCGGCGGCGGATACGAGGCGGACGTCTTCGGGCTCGTGCGCCACCCTTTCGATGTAGGCGCGCTTCCTTTCGCCCCATTCGCGTTTTTCGCCGGAGACTTCGTAGGAGTCCGTGCAGCCGTCGACGATGCGCGCCACGCGGTCGCCGAATTTTTCGCGGATTTCATCGAGGCGCGGGAGGCCGCCCTGGTCTTCGACGGCATCATGGAGGAGCGCGGCGATGACTTCGTCTTCACCGCCGCCGTGCTGGATGACGATTGCGGCAACGCCGAGCAAGTGGCCGACGTAGGGCTGGCCCTTACCCTTGCGGCGTTGGTGCAGATGCAGTTCCGCCGCGTAACCGAGCGCTTCGACGAAACGGTTTGTGAGCAGCGGCTTTTCGATAGTGGATGATCCGCGGGTCAAATCTTTCACTTCGCTTCAATTCTACTCCCTGGTTTCCAGCATTTCCACGCGGCGCGGCGAGTAGCGAAATCGTTCAGGAGGATTTTGGCTCGCCGGCGATTTGACTTTGGACCTGTTCCCTAAGTTTCAAAGGATTCTGGATTTTTTCGAATATTTCGGGGGTGCCGCCAGTGCCGCGCACAATCACTGTTCCGTAGCCCAAGATTCTTCCCATGGCGGGCTCATCGACCACAACGCTCTCGATTCGGGAGAGAAGGATTTCGGTGGTGCGGCGATCGGCGAGGCCGGACTTTACGATGACTCGCTTGTTGGTGACGGCCATCTCCGTGACATTGCGCTTCAGCAAGCCGATGCAAAAGAGGGCTGCTCCGACGAGGAGGCAAATGAGAGCCGCAACATATAGAGCGCCGTGCGAAGGCATGGTTTTGGCTCCCGCCGGCCTGGAAAACGACGTGACGAACAATGTTATGGCGAGCAACTCGAAAACTGCGGCGATAGCAAGATGCCCCAGCATCACAATCCAATGCAGCTTGGTTTGATACTGGATGGTTTCACCCGGAATGAGATGCTTTTCGACGTAGGTCAAGGCGGCTCCTTGCATGCGGCGGCAGCGATGGGTCCGGGAGTGCTGCGGCGGATTATGACCCTGAATGGTTCAGGTCCATGATAAACAGGAAAGCGAGGAATTTAGCCAACGATTCTTGGTAGCGCTAACGGGAATCGAACCCGTATTTTAGCCTTGAAAGGGCTACGTGCTAACCGTTGCACCATAGCGCCACCGGGGAGAGAAACGGGACGATTCTTAGGATACGGGAAATAGCGCGCGCGAACAAGCACCGAGGAAGACAGCGGAACGAAGCGCTAGGTCTGACGGTCCTGGAATTCTTCGTGCCAGGCCATTTGGATGGCTTCGAGCTTGGATTCGTTGGAGGCGGCGGGATCGCCGGAGAAGCCGGGGAGTTCGGTGATCCATTTGTGCATGTCGGTGAAGCGGACGGATAGCGGGTCGGTGTCGGGGAACTTGTCCGTGAGGGCGATGGCGATGTCTTCGAAATTGTCCCAGCCGAAGGTTGGCGGCATGTCTGCTCCAGAAAAAGGCTTAACGCAGAGAGCACAGAGTACACAGAGATCGCAGAGAAAAGATGGCGGGATAAACCCGCTGCTGCGACGGAATCAGTGATCGAGCTCCTTGGCGTAGTTTTTGTTCCAGTCGGGGATTTCGACGACGATATCGGTGGTGCCGTCGGGAACGGTCTGGCAGCCGAGGCGCGACTTCGGCGTGATGCCGGGAGCTTCGTCGAGCTCGTCGAGTTCGGCGTCGGTGGCTTCGTTGCAGGATTCGAGTCCTTCCCGCACGATGACGTGGCACGTCGAGCAGGCGCAGACGCCGCCGCAGGCGTGGTCGAGGCCGGCCTTGAGTCCTTCGGAAAAGTCGAGAATGCTGCCCGGGAGGCCGTTGTGGCCGTAGGGAATTTTCTCCGGGTCGACTTCGATGGTCTTGCCGCTGGGAAGAAATGTGACTTTGAATTTCTTCGTTGCGGGTTTGTATTTGACTTCTTCGATGTATGGGTTGCTGCCGCCCATGATTTTCCCCCAAAGAACATAACCAAAGATGGCGGCTTAAAGCCGCCGCTACAAATTCGTGATGCTCAATCTGCCCGCAACGTATCGCGCCGCGATTCGTGACAGTTTGGACAGGCTGAAGCCTGTCCCACTAAACCTTCAAACTTCGGCGAGCTTGCGGCCTTCGAGCGCGGTGGATACCGCGGAATTCATCAAGAGTTCCGCCAGGTGCTCGGTGGCGTGATTCAGTTCGTCGATGCGCTTGCGAATTAGTTTGTAGTCGTTGCCGGTTACGGATTCCCGCAAGGCGGCGACGCTGGCGTCAATTCTAGCGCGTTCTTCGGCGGACAAGCCGGTGGATTGCGGATTGGCGAGCGCCTTGGCGGTGGCCGTCAGGATCGATTCGGATTCGGTGCGCGCTTCGATGACCTGCCGCTCAGCAAAATCCTGCTCGGCGTATTCGATGGATTCTTCGAGCATACGCTCGATTTCGGAATCGTTGATGCCATAGCTCGGCTGGACTTCGATGGAATGCTGCTGGCCGTTACGCAAGTCCTTGGCGCCGACTTGCAGGATGCCGTTGGCGTCGATCAGGAATTTTACTTCGATGCGCGGGAGGCCTGCGGGCGCGGGCGGAACTTTGAGAGTGAAGCGGGCCAGGGAACGGCAGTCTTTGGCTAGTTCGCGTTCGCCCTGGAGGACGTGGATGTCGATGCCGGTCTGATTGTCGACGCCGGTCGTATAGAGTTCCTGAGCGCTGGCGGGAATGGTGGAATTGCGCGGAATGATTTTTGCGACGGCGCCGCCGTAAGTCTCGATGCCGAGCGAGAGCGGCGTGACATCAAGGAGAAGCATGGTTTTCACGCCGCGGTCGAGAATGTTGGCCTGGGCGGCGGCGCCGAGGGCGACGACTTCATCGGGATTCAATTCAGTGTGCGGCTTGCGGCCGAAAAATTCCTGCACGGTGCGGCGGATGAGCGGGGTGCGCGTGGCGCCGCCGACGAGGACGACTTCGTCGATGTCGGCTGGCTTGAGCTGGGCGTCGGCCAGGGCTTGCTTGACGGGACCCATGGCGCGATCAATCACAGGACGAATGAGAGCGTCGAGCGCGCCGCGCGTGAATTCGTGAGCGAACACTTTGCCGTTTGGCAATACAAAACGAAGCGTGGCAGTCTCCGACTGGGAAAGCTGGTGCTTCACTTCGATAAGCGCTTTGCGAAGCTCCTGCGCGAGTTCGCCGTGCGGCGAGAAATCAATTTCATCGTGCTGGAGAATCAGTTCGTGGACAAAGGCTTGCAAGAGATTGTCGATGTCGTCGCCGCCTAAATGAGTGTCGCCATTGGTGGAAAGAACCTGGAAGATATCGCCTTCAGTCGTGGAGATCAGCTTGAGAACGGAAATGTCGAACGTACCGCCGCCGAGATCGTAGACGGCGACTTTGCCGCGCTGTTTTTCATGCAGGCCGTAAGCGAGCGCGGCCGCGGTCGGCTCGTTGACGAGGCGGAGAACTTCGAGGCCGGCTATTTTGCCGGCGTCTTTGGTGGCCTGTCGTTGGGCGTCGTTGAAATAGGCCGGGACGGTAATGACGGCGCGGTCGACGGTTTCTCCGAAATAGGCTTCGGCCCAGTTTTTCAGTTCGCGGAGGATGAACGCGGAAATTTCCGGTGGGGTGAAAACTTTTTCGCCGAGCATGACGCGGATGACATTCTTGCTCGATGGATCGATGCGGAACGGGAACAGTTTTAATTCGTCTTGAATGTCAGCCGGGCCGCGACCCATCAGACGTTTGACGGAATAAATGGTGCGCTCGGGTTGCGTGAGGAGCCTTCTTCGCGCCGCTTCGCCCACAACGATGGTCCCGTCCGCGTCCAAGCTAACTACCGAGGGGCAAAGGGTGCTGCCATACGGGCCTGGGATACACTTCGGCTGGTTCGTCTGCGGGTCGAGGTAGGCGACGAGGCTGTTAGTGGTGCCGAGATCGATTCCGACGATTCTGCCCATGATGAAAACCGGGAGGGGCTAAGGCCCCTCCGCTACAGAAGCTCCTTTTGAACGTTGGTCACAAGATTCCGAATATAGGAGCGGCGATTCAAGAGTTCGTTCAGCCGCGCCATGATCTTTTTTCGCGGCGCGGCGTCGGATTGCAGGGCGGCGTCCCATTCGCGCGCGGCGGCTTGGAGCTGCGCGTCGACTTCGCCGAGTTTTTGCTGAAAATTATGCTCGGCGGACTCCAGGCGGGCTTTCAAGGCGCCTAGATCGCCGCCCGAAGTCTTTGCTTCGCGAAGTTCATCGAGCGATTCGTTCAACTCGAAGACTTCTTCGAGCAGCTCCGGCGGAGCCTGCTGCTTGTGCTCGCCTTCCTTGCGCGCGCCTTCGATGCCGAGGAGATACTCGACGCGGCCGACGGGATCGCACAAAGTGCGGTAGGCGTCGTTCAATTCGGAGCTGTGTTTCAAAGAAAGCTCGCGTTCCTGCTCCGACGCGTTTGCAAAATTATCGGGATGGAGCTTCCAGCTCAGTTGCAGGAATTTCTGCTCGAGCGCGCTCATCTCGATCCAAAGCTTGCGGGGCAAACCGAAAATGGCGAAGTAATCCACGGTCTTTGATTGCGTTGTTGATGTAGGCGCTGCACTCATAAATGGTCTTTAAGAAGTCTCCGGAAGGCACAAAAAAAGTGGCTGGCGGGTGCGGCTGCCAACCACTTGTCAGACTCGCCTGCGTTCTTCCCCCACCGGATCCGAATCAGAAGCGAAGAGCACAGGCTAAAGCCTGCGCCACTAGGCCGTAAAAGAGCTGCCGCAGCCGCAGTTGCGGGCGGCGTTGGGATTCTGGAAAACGAATCCCTGGCGCATTAGCGTCTCTTCGTACTCGAGAGTCGTGCCGTTCAGGTACAGGAAACTTTTCGGGTCGACGAAGAGGCGCGCGCCGAATTCCTCGAAGATTTTGTCGCGGTCGCGGGCCTGGGTGTCGAGGCGCATGGCATAGGAGAGACCGGAGCAGCCGCCGCCCTGCACTCCTACGCGCAGGCCGCCCTGTTCGGGCGAAACGCCATCCTTTTCGAGCAGTTCGCGGATTTTCCGCGCGGCACGCTCGGTCAGGTGGATCTTCGCGATGTTCGGGCTTGCGACTTCTGTTGCCATTTTCAAATGCTCCAACCCCTTCCGGATTCAATCGTGCCAAGCAAGGGCGCAGCAAGCTGCGCCAACTACAAGGAAGACCAGGAAGGCGCGAGCAATTGCCACTTAGGAAGGCTTAGTGCGACGCCTTTTCGTGGACCGGGACTTCGACGCCGTGCTTTTTCTTCCAGTCGCCGATGGCGGCCTTGATGGCGTCTTCGGCGAGCACGGAACAGTGAATCTTGACCGGCGGGAGCGAAAGCTCGCGCACGATGTCCGTGTTCTTGATGGAAAGCGCCTCTTCGACCGTCTTGCCCTTGACCCACTCGGTGGCGAGCGAAGAACTGGCGATGGCCGATCCGCAGCCGAAGGTCTTGAACTTGGCTTCTTCAATGACCTGGGTGTCGGGATTGATCTTCATCTGCAGCTTCATCACGTCGCCGCACTCCGGCGCGCCGACGAGACCGGTGCCGACGTTAGGGTCTTCTTTCGGCATGCTGCCGACGTTGCGGGGATTGTTGTAGTGATCGACTACTTTGTCGCTGTATGCCATTAGCTGTTGCTCCTTGCGAGATTCACGAGATTCCCGAAACCCGCGCTCTTTACGGCCTTGTCCGTGAGCGAAACGTTCGGCACGGAAGCCGAACGGCCCGCGGTCAACTGCCGAAGAGCGTCCTTGATAAACTCCGCGCCAAGCCCGAGCATCTTCAGAAAGGCGCGCACTTGCTGAAGCTCGTGGAAAGAGCGCTCACCGGCGACGGCGGCCTCTTCTCCCTCTCCGCCGTAGGGCACAAAGGTCACGCGGAAAGCCGCGCCGGTGCCGCCGATGGAGCGATGAATGCGAATTGTACCTTCATTTGCCATGTTGTCTGTTCCAGTCCTTTTAAGCTGTCTGCCATTTCATTTTCGAGATGTCGATTCCCTCTTTGGCCATTTCGTAGAGCGGGGAAAGCTCGCGGAGTTTGGTGACGACCTGCACCATCTTATCGACGACGTAGTCCACTTCCTCCTGCGTGTTGAAACGGCCGAGGCCGAATCGGATCGAGGTGTGGGCGAGGTCTTCGCCGACGCCTAATGCTTTGAGTACGTAGCTGGGCTCAAGGGTTGCCGAAGTACAGGCCGAACCGCTGGAAACCGCGATGTCGTTGATGCCCATGAGGAGAGATTCTCCTTCGACATACGCAAAGCTCATGTTCAGGTTGTTGGGCAAACGGTGCTCCATCGAGCCGTTGATGAAAACCTCGTCCAGCTTGGCTTCCAGGCCCTTTCGGAGACGCTCGCGCAAGGCGAGCATGCGCGCCGCTTCCTCCGGCATCTCTTTCTGCGCGATTTCGCAGGCTTTGCCGAGGCCCACGATGCCGGGGACATTCACGGTGCCGGAGCGCAGGAC
>Ga0210405_10003220_pt1 | contig 16189 bp, 15 predicted proteins | sample IncBWH11MmetaG_FD_155492 | JGI IMG/M metagenome (GOLD analysis project Ga0210405, IMG submission 155492) | Forest soil microbial communities from Barre Woods Harvard Forest LTER site, Petersham, Massachusetts, United States - Inc-BW-H-11-M | ecosystem: Environmental > Terrestrial > Soil >... | reverse complement strand
TGCGCCAAGAGCGTCGAGAGATCGAGCACGGCGTCATGGCTGATCACGATCCCGACGCTTACGGTGGCGACGACCGGGCACTCCTCGGCTTCGCGCGTCGCCGCCGCAAACCGTGTGCGGATCTCTGCCCCGACGGCCAACGCCCGCTCGCTCGTCGTGTCGAACAGCACGGCGGCGAATTCCTCGCCGCCCAGGCGGCCGAACAGGTCGATGCGCCGCAAGCAGCCACTCGCCACCTCGGCGAAAATCCCCAGCACACGATCGCCGATGGCATGGCCAAAGCGGTCGTTGATCGATTTGAAGTTGTCGAGGTCGAGCAGCATCACCGCGGTCGGCCGCGGATCGGTTGCCTGGCGCTTGAGCTGGGCTTCGCCGTCCTCAAGGAAGGCGCGGCGGTTGGCGATGCCGGTCAGGGGATCGATGAGGGCCGCGGTCTTGTGGCGGTACTCGGTGCGCTCCTTCGCCATCGCCAGCAGGATGAACGCGATTGCGATAGTGAACAGCAGCGCCTCGAAGCTCAGCACGGTCATCCACACGCTCTCGAACACCTGGTTCGCGGTCGGCAACCAGGGCAGCATCGCGCCGAGCGGCGTGCGCAGCAGATAAAGCGAGCCGTCGGCGAACAGCATGAAGATCGCAGGCCAGCGCGACACCAGCGGCTCGCTCCGTCCCCGCCAGAACTCATAGGCGGTGGCCCAGGTGTAGGCGGCGATGATGCCGCAGCTGAGCAGCACGCGCACGTCCCAGGCATTTTCAACGATCGGCAGCCGGCAAGCGACGAGCCAGAGCGCGGCGCCGCCGAACAGCAGGATCGGCAGCGGCCTGTGATGGTCGAAGACGCGCGCGCCGGTCCAGGTCACGGCGAAGGCGGTGAACAGCAGGCTGTTGGCGAGGTCGATGGAGATCAGATCGGGCGCGGAGCCGTACAGGCCGAACAGCATGATTGAGCCGGCGCGCAGCAGATGCGCGAAGCCCCACCACGCCACTGCGGTGATCGCGGTGTTCTGCACCCACGCGAACAGCAGCAGCAATCCGAGGATCGCCTCGACGTAGATGGTGACAAGGAACAGTGTGTTGACGTCGAGATTCATCGCGCTCAACCGGTGCGCCGGAGATCGGGAAGCGACGGTTGAAACCGCGCCACTGCCCGCTTATTGCCGCGGCCGCAAACAATCGGTGAATGCGGGCGACTATTGTACTGTGATACCACTCTATGGTTTCGCCAATGTTTCGGCGTCGTCTCGGCGGCACTTGATTCGGCCTTGTTTCCAAAGGGTTGGTCATCTAGGGTCGGCGCCCCGCCGGGGATTTGCGAGAATGCAGTTCTGCAATGGAATTATCGAGGCGATCGGCAACACGCCGCTGATCAAGCTCGAACGCGTATCGGCGGCGACCGGGTGCACCATACTCGGCAAGGCCGAGTTCATGAATCCGGGCCAGTCGGTCAAGGATCGCGCCGCATTATTCATGATCCAGGACGCGGTGAAGCGGGGCGAACTCAAGCCCGGCGGCATTGTCGTCGAGGGGACCGCCGGCAACACCGGTATCGGACTTGCTCTCGTCGGCAACGCTCTGGGTTTTCGCAGCGTGATCGTCATCCCGGACACGCAGAGCCAGGAGAAGAAGGACACGCTGCGGCTCTGCGGCGCCGAACTGGTCGAAGTGCCGGCCGTCCCCTACTCCAACCCGAACAACTACGTGAAGGTCTCTGGCCGCCTGGCCGAGCAGTTGGCCAAGACCGAACCGAACGGCGCGGTCTGGGCGAACCAGTTCGACAACCTCGCCAATCGGCAGGGCCACCTCGAGACGACCGGGCCGGAAATCTGGCGTCAAACCGACGGCAAGATCGACGGCTTTAGCTGTGCCGTCGGCACCGGCGGCACGCTCGCGGGGGTCGCCATCGCGCTCAAGGAGCGCAACAGCGCGGTCCGCATCGCTCTCGCCGACCCGATGGGCGCGGCACTCTACAGCTACTACACGACCGGCACGCTCAAGTCCGAGGGCTCCTCGATCACCGAAGGCATCGGGCAGGGCCGTATCACCAAGAATATCGAGAACGCGCCGATCGACGTCGCCTACCAGATTCCCGACGAGGAGGCGGTGCCGATCATCTTCGATCTGCTCGAGCATGAAGGCCTCTGCCTCGGCGGCTCGTCAGGCATCAACATCGCTGGGGCCTTGCGCCTGGCCAACGAGCTCGGCCCGGGGCACACGATCGTCACTATATTGGCCGATTGCGGCACGCGCTATCAGTCGAAGCTTTTCAATCCGGAGTTTCTGCGTGAGAAGAAGCTCCCGGTTCCGCCCTGGCTCGAACGCCGGTCGCGGATCGAGGTGCCGTACGTGCGAACATAACAGCCGCGTCGGCGTTGATGCTTAGGTCAAGAACCGCATGCTGAGAACCGACGACTCCCCTGCCCCGCCGCTGCCGAGCCGCTGGCTGGTATCCACAGCGTGGCTCGCCGACCATCTGCGCGACCGCAACCTTTCGGTCGTTGACGCCTCTTCGGTCCCGCCCGGAAAGCAAGGCGACGCTCATGCCGATTATCGGCAAGGCCACATTCCCGGCGCCGTGTTCTTCGACATCAACGCGATCAGCGATCATTCCACCGAGCTGCCGCACATGCTCCCCGGCCCGGCTCAAATCGGCGTGGCCGCAGGCGCGCTCGGCATCAGCGAGACCGACACGATCGTCGTCTACGACAGCGCCGGGCTCTATTCCGCCGCGCGGGTGTGGTGGACGTTCCGCATCTTCGGCGCCAAAGACGTTTTCATCCTCGACGGCGGGCTGCCGAAGTGGAAAGCAGAGGGCCGGCCGCTGGAGAACGGCGACGCCGCCCGGCCAGCGAAGAAATTCCAGGCCGAGATGAATGTCGGCGCGGTCGCGATGCTGGCCGACGTGCGCATGGCGTTGACCGACGACAGCGCCCAGATCGTCGATGCCCGCCCAGCCGAACGCTTCAGCGGCAAGGCCGCCGAACCACGGCCGGGGCTGCGTTCAGGCCACATGCCTGGCTCATTCAGCGTGCCCTACAGCGGCTTGCTCGAGAACGGCCGCCTCGTCGCGCGCGAACGCATTGCGAGCGCGTTCAAGGAGGCCGGAGTCGATCTCGACAAGCCGATCATTACCTCGTGCGGCTCCGGCGTGACCGCTGCGATCCTGACGTTCGCGCTTGACGCGATCGGCAAGCAAGCCAAGGGCCTCTACGACGGCTCCTGGGCGGAATGGGGTTCGCGCCCCGATCTTCCCGTCGAACGCGGCTAGTGCGTCATGCCGGCGCGTGCGCATCCCGTCGCCCTGGTGACCGGAGGCGCGAACGGCATAGGGCAAGCTATCGTACGCCGCCTCACCGGCAACAGTTGGCGGGTCGGCCTCCTCGATCTGCCCGAGAGCGGGCTGCATCGCGCCTTTCCGCGCGGTATGCGCCACGTGGCGCTCATCGAAGGCGACGTCGGCATCGAGGAAACGGCGCCGCGCGTGGTCGCCGCCATTCTCGAGCGTTTCGGAGGGCTCGACGCACTCGTCTCCAATGCCGGCATCATGATCCGCAAGCCGCTGCGCCGGCTGACGCTGGCCGAATGGCATCGTGTGCTCGACACCAACCTGACCGCGACATTTCTGCTCGCGCGCGCGGCCGAGAAGCCGCTGCGCAAGGCGCACGGCTCGATCGTCACCATCGCATCGACCCGCGCGCTGATGTCGGAGCCTGACACCGAATCCTATTCGGCCTCGAAGGGCGGTATCGTCGCGCTCACTCACGCGCTCGCGGTCAGCCTCGGACCGGATATCCGCGTCAACTGCGTCAGTCCCGGCTGGATCGAGACAAAGGATCAAGGCGCACTGCGCCGCAAGGATCATGCGCAGCACCCTGCCGGCCGCGTCGGCAAGCCGCAGGACATCGCCGAGATCGTCTTCTGGCTCCTCGACCGCGAGCGCTCCGGCTTCGTCACCGGCGCCAATTTCGTCGTCGACGGCGGCATGACCCGCAAGATGATCTATGTGGAATGAATGCCGCTGATCGCGCTGCCGCCCGGTTCGCTCAGGCCGAAGCCCACAGGTGCTGGGCGGCGTAGGCGCGCCAGGGTCGCCATGCATTGGCGCGGTCGAGCAGTTCGGATGAGGAAGGTCGGCGCCGTTCACGGCCGGCGATAGCGCGCAACAGCCCGATGTCGGCCGCCGGAAAAGCGTCGGGCTCGCGCAGCTGACGCAAGGCGATGTACTGCGCTGTCCACTCCCCCACGCCGCGAATGGATCGCAGCCGTTTCACCGCATCCTCCAGCCCGCAATTCGCGTCGAACAGGTGCGGGTCGGCGACCGCCGCCGCAGCGACCGCCGAGAGCGCCGCCGCGCGGCTGCGCGGCATGCCGAGTGATGTCAGGTCGGCGCAGGCGAGCGCCGCGGGGCTCGGAAACACAAGCGTGAGCTGCGCGTCGGCCGTGGCAAGGCGCTGACCGTGCGCGGCGACGAGGCGCGCCGCCAGCGTCGCCGCGGCGGCAACCGTAATTTGCTGCCCGAGCACGGCCCGGATCGCGAGCTCAAACCCATCCCATGCGCCCGCCACGCGCAGCCCGGGCCGCGCCTTGACCAAAGGCGCCAGCGCCGGATCCTTCGCCAGGTGTGCGGTGATAGCCACCGGATCAGCCGCCAGGTCGAACACGCGACGCAGCCGCGCAATGATGGTCGGCAAGGCCGAGAGCTTGGGAAAGCGCACCGTTGCCCGCAGCGCATTGCCGGCGCCGCGCTGCACCGCGACGGTGCCGTGCACGCCGTTCAACTCCACCGCTCGGGCGTAGCAATCGGCGCCGACGGATTCGACCCCGGCAATCGCGCGGCGGCGCAGAAACTCAAGCATCGCCGCCCAATCGTAGGGCGGGTGATAGCGCAGCAGCAGAACAATCTCACCCTGCGGTCCGGCCGGGCAGTCCGGGCCGCTCACGCGCCGCAACTCGCTCGGCGGGCGGCCGAACAAAGCGAGGAAGGTTTCGTTGAAGCGGCGCACGCTGCCAAATCCCGAGGCGAAGGCGATTTCGGCCATCGGCAGTCGCGTCTCATGAATGAGCTGCTTGGCGAGGAGGATGCGCCGGGTCTGGGCAACTGCCACCGGGGAAGCTCCGAGATGCTGGCGGAACAAGCGCCGCAGCTGCCGTGCACCGAGCCCGAGGCGGCCCGCCAGGGTGTCCAGGTCATCTTCGTCCAAGGCGCCGAGTTCGATCAGATTGAGCGCGCGCGAGACGCTGTTTGAGGTGCCGCGCCACGCGCCGAGATCGGGCGCAGTCTCGGGGCGACAGCGCAGGCAGGGGCGAAACCCGGCCTCCTGCGCTGCTGCCGCGGTCGGAAAGAACACGACATTGTGCGAATGCGGCGTGCGCGCCGGACACACCGGACGGCAATAAATGCCCGTGGTCTTGACGCCGGTGAAAAAGCGGCCGTCAAAGCGGGCATCGCGCTGAACGATCGCGCGGTAGTAGGCGTCATGATCGAGATCCATACCGGCAATGTGATCGCGCGATCCGTGTCCGTCTAGCGGATTTCGGACATGATCGTCCGACGTCGATGAGCGAGTCCGAAAAGCGCCAGTCGGCCAACCGCACTGGCGCGACAATGCGAAAACGAGCGGGCCAAGCTGGATGAGTGCCCTATGACTGCCGATACGTTCGTGCTCGAACGCATCGAGACGCCGACGGGGCCGATGCGGGTCGTCAGCGACGACGAAGGCCGTCTGCGCGCGGTGGATTGGGAGGATTGCACGCCGCGCCTGCAGGAGCTTCTGCGCCGTTACTACGGAAGCTCTATTCAATTGCGCGAGGCCAAGAAGCGGTCGGCCGCCGCGCGTTCGCTGCTCGCGTATTTCGCGGGCGATCTCGACGCGATCACCGCCCTGCCGACGGCGGCCGGCGGCACCCCGTTTCAGCGCGCCGTCTGGTCGGCGCTGCGCCGGATCCCAGTGGGCCGTACCATGAGCTACGGCGCGCTGGCAGCCGAGATCGGCCGACCCAAAGCGGTGCGCGCGGTCGGCCTCGCCAACGGCGCGAACCCGATCGCGATCGTCGTCCCCTGCCATCGGGTGATCGGCGCGGACGCCTCGCTCACCGGCTATGGCGGCGGGATCGAGCGCAAGCGCTGGCTTTTGGCGCATGAGAGCGGCAGCCTGCCGCTGTTCGACCAGCCGCATTTGGTTTCAAATGTGTGAAGCCGGCCAAGTCCGCGCAGCGACACGGCATCGCCTTTGATTCCGGGCTGCGCCGCGCGACTTGCCCGGGCGCGCAGCCTCCCCTAGGCTGTCCTATTGCCGCACTACGGATTCGAGCGACCGCCGGCATCGAATACCTGTTTTCTTAACACCCGCCAGCGCCCGGGAGACGACCATGCTCGCGCTCAGGCCGAGTTGCGAATGTTGCGACCGGGATCTGCCCCCCGATTCGCATAACGCCGTTATCTGCTCGTTCGAGTGCACGTTCTGCCGCGATTGCGCCGACGGCCTGCTCAAGGGACGCTGTCCGAATTGCGGCGGCGAATTGGTGCGCCGGCCGATCCGTCCGGCGGCGAAGCTCGCGAAGTTTCCGCCATCGAGCCAGCGGGTCTTCAAGCCGGAAGGCTGCAAGACAGCGTCAACCGCGTAACGCTCGGTGCGATCTTCGCTGCCGCCGCACTGCGGGCGGCGCGGGCGCATGAGGAGGCGCGCATGATCTTCCGCCAGCTCTTCGACAGCACGTCCGGCACCTACACCTATCTCCTCGCCAGCAGACGCGGCGGAGAAGCGTTGATCATCGATCCGGTCCTGGAGCGCGTCGAGCGCTATCTGCAGCTCGTGCGCGAGCTCGATCTCAGGCTGGTGAAGGCCGTAGACACGCATCTGCACGCCGATCACGTCACCGGGCTTGGCGCGCTGCGCGACCGCACCCATTGCATCACCGTGATGGGCGAGCACACCCAGGCCGACGTCGTCTCCATGCGCGTCGCCGACGGCGACTACGTCGGCATCGAAGGCATGCGTCTCGACGTGCTCTACACGCCGGGCCACACCGACGATTCGTACTCGTTCCTGCTTGCCGACCGGGTATTCACCGGCGATACGCTCCTGATCCGCGGCACCGGCCGCACCGATTTCCAGAACGGCGACCCGCGCGCGCAGTACGATTCCATCTTCAACAAGCTCATGAAGCTGCCCGACGAGACGCTCGTCTATCCCGCGCACGACTACAAGGGCGAGAGTGTCTCGACCATCGGCGAGGAAAAGAATTTCAACCCGCGGCTCAGAGTCAAGTCGATCGACGAGTACGTCGACCTGATGAACAATCTGAAACTTCCCAATCCGAAGATGATGGACGTGGCGGTGCCGGCCAACATGCGTGTCGGCCTGCGCCAGGAGGAGATTGCGCGCAAGGGCTGGGCGTTGTCGGCGGCCGAGGCGATGGCGATGCGCGGCCGCAACGACGTGGCGCTCATCGATCTGCGCGAGAAGAACGAACGCGAGAAGCACGGCGTCATCCCCGGCTCGCTGCATGCGCCCTACCCGGATTTGGCGGAGAACATCAGCGCCGGCGGCATGCTGCACGAACTGGCCGAGGCCACCGGCAAGCGCATCGTGTTCTACTGCGCCTACGGCGAGCGTTCGGCGATGGCGGTGCAGGCGGCGCAGGATGCGGGGCTCAAGACCGCTTGCCACATCGAGGGCGGCGTCAACGCCTGGAAGAAGGCCAACGGACCGTTGGCGCGCTGATTTCCGGTCGGCCGCGAGCGACTCGGCCCCGCGCTCCCCATCTTCCCCAAAGGCGAAAGCCGCAGGCGCTGGTCCTGCGGCCTCCGCTTGCGCCTGCTGTGGGGAGGACATCAGCAAGCGCCAAACAAACGCGGCGAACTAAAGATCGGAGCTGTCTTCGTCCCGCTCGCCGTCCGTCGTCATCCCGTGCCGGCCGCCATCCGGCCCGCTGCGGCCCATCATGCGGTGCGATCCGCCTTCGTCCCCGTCGGGTGACATCATCCCGTCCGGCCCCTCGCCGTGGCGCTCGAAATTACCGCCGCGGCCGTGATCATCGCCATCTGGCTCGCCTCTCCACCACCAGCCGCCAGCCATGTTGTGCGGTCGCACCATACGGGCAAGAATCTTGAACCGGTGTTTCTGCGCATCGTCGAGGCTCTGATAGAGCGGGCCGCCCGCCTCGGCGACGTGTTTGAGCGCACCGCCGAACTGCGCCATGGCATCGGCGCGGCGCTGCAGTCGATCGAAGAAATTGGCAGGAGGCGGCTGCTCGCCAGTTTCGCGCTCCTGGATGCGATCGATCCTGAGCTTCACCAGATCGCGCAAGGCCTGCTCGAACGGCCCCCAGTTCTTCTCCTGCTCGGGCGTGAGCTGCAGTCCGGCCTTGAGCGCCGCGATGCGCGCATCGGCGAACGCGCGGACGTCACCGACGCTCGGCAGCGGATGCTGCCAAGAACACGGGCCGCCGTCGAAATCCGGTTCGCCGGAGCGCTGCTGCGCATACACAAACGAAGAGCCGGCTATCGCCAGCACCGCCGCGGCAACCACAGGCTTAAGCATGTCGTCCTCCGCATCTCTTTCAGGGTGACGAAGTAGAAAGCTGCGCTGACCGGCAGACAAGTTAAACTTTTGTCAGATTGGCGATGGCGCATTACAACGCGGTAATCTTCGCGCGGCGACTATTGCTGCTCGGCGCTCGCGTTGACGGCGCGCCACGCGCTCAATGCAGGATTTGCTGAAGGAACAGCCGCGTGCGCTCGTGCTGCGGGTGATCGAAGAAGCTCTGCGGCGCGTTGATCTCGACGATCTGCCCTTCATCCATGAAGATCATGCGGTCGGCGACCTGCCGCGCAAAACCCATTTCGTGGGAGACCACGAGCATGGTGATGCCGTCGGTCGCCAGCTCGACCATGGTGTCGAGCACCTCCTTCACCATCTCCGGGTCGAGCGCCGAGGTCGGCTCGTCGAACAACATGATGTTCGGATTCATGCACAGCGCACGGGCGATAGCCACGCGCTGCTGCTGGCCGCCGGACAGCCGCGCCGGATATTTGCTCGCCTGGCCGGGTATCTTCACGCGTTCGAGATATTTCATGGCCAGCGCCTCGGCCTCGCGCCGCGGCATGTGCCGCACCCAGAGCGGCGCCAGCGTGCAGTTCTCGAGCACGGTCAGGTGCGGGAACAGATTGAACTGCTGAAACACCATGCCGACGTCGCGGCGCACCGCGAGAATGCGCTTGGGATCCTCGGTGAGTTCGATGCCGTCAACGATGATGCGCCCGCGCTGCCAGTCCTCCAGGCGATTGATGCAGCGCAGCAGCGTGGACTTGCCGCCGCCGGAGGGCCCGCAGATGACAATGCGCTCCCCGCGCGCGACCTTCAGGTTGATGTCGCGCAGCACGTGGAAATCGCCATACCACTTGTGCAGGCCGAGAACTTCGACCGCCACCTCGGCCGGCGGCGCCGGCGCGCCCACATCGTCCCGACCCTGTGCCATCGCCAGCCTTCACCGCCGCCCGGCGCGCGCCAGGCGCGCCTCAACGCTTCGCGCGTAGCGCGACATGCCATAGCAGCAGACGAAGTAGAAGAGCGCGGCGAAGGCATAGCCGGTGATGGGCGTGGTCGGGGCCCCCCAATGCGGGTCGGCGCGCGCCGCCTCGATCGTGCGCAGGAAATCGAAGATGCCGACGACGAAGACGAGCGTCGTATCCTTGAACAGGCCGATGAAGGTGTTGACGATGTTGGGCAAGGTCACGCGCAGCGCCTGCGGCAGGATCACGAGCCCGGTCATGCGCCAGTAGGTGAAGCCAAGCGCGCGCGCCGCTTCGTATTGGCCGCGCGGCACCGCGGCGAGCCCGCCGCGCACCACCTCCGCCATGTACGCCGAGGCGAACATCGCTACGCCGACCAGCGCACGCACCAGCTTGTCCGGCGCCAGACGGTCGGGGACGAACAGCGGCAGCATCACGCTCGCCATGAACAGCACGGTGATCAGCGGCACGCCGCGGACAAACTCGATGAAGATCACCGACAGCAGCCTGACCACCGGCAGGTCGGATCGGCGCCCCAGCGCCAGGAGGATGCCGAGGGGAAGCGAGAACACGATGCCGACCGTCGCCACGATCACGGTGACGAGCATGCCGCCCCACAGCGCCGTCGGCACCACCGCGAGCCCGATCGGCGGCGCGCCGTGCAGCAGCACGAAGGAGAGAACCGGCAGCACGACGAAGAAATACAACGCTCCGAGATCGCGCCGCGGCGCCGAAAGCCGCAGCAGCCAGACGATGCCGAATGCGAGCGCGATGAAAAACAGATCGACCCGCCAGCGCTGGCCGGCCGGGTAGAAGCCGTAGACGAAATAGGAGAACCACACCCGTACAAACGCCCAGCAGGCGCCGACGGCGGGGTGCTCGGGCGTGGCGAGGCACGCCTCGCGGTCGGCTCCGGACCAGACCGCATCGATGAGAAAAAACCGGACCAGGGGCGGGATGGCCCAGGCGATAAACAGCACGCAGAGAAGCGTGAGCGCGATGTTCGCCGGCGACGAGAAGAGGTTGGCGCGAAGCCAGCCTAAGGCGCCGGTGGGGGCGAGCGGCGGCGGCAGCCTTTCCGCCGGGAGGCGGCGCACATAGGCGAACGGTTCGTCGCTCACCGCCGCCATCGCCGTCAATGCTCCACCACCGAGGTGGTACGGGCGTACAGGTTCATGAGCGCCGACGCGAACAGGCTGATGGCGAGATACACAGCCATGGTGATCGCGACGACCTCGACCGCCTGGCCGGTGATGTTGAGCACCGTGCCGGCAAAGACCTGCACGAGGTCGGGGTAGCCGATGGCGACGGCGAGCGAGGAGTTTTTGATCAGATTGAGATACTGGCTGGTCAGCGGCGGAATGATGACGCGCATCGCCTGCGGCACGATGACGAGCCGCAGCGTCGCGCCGGAGCGCAGGCCGAGAGCCTGCGCCGCCTCGGTCTGACCGGCGGACACGGACAGCACGCCGGCGCGCACGACTTCGGCGATAAAGGCCGCGGTATAGGTGGTGAGCGCCAGCGTGAGCGCCGCGAATTCAGGCAGGATTTCAATGCCGCCGCGCACGTTGAAGCGCCCCATGTGCAGCGGGCTGAAGGTGAGCGGAGCGCCGGTCACGGCGGCGGCGATGATCGGCAGTGCGCACAGCAGCGCCAATGCCGGCCAGAACATGTGGATTTCCGCGCCGGTGCGTTCCTGGCGGCGGCGCGCCCATAGGCGCAGGACGATGACGGCGAATACGCCGGCGAGGAACGCGGCGAGCACGGCGGAAAAGCCGGAAGCGAATTCTGGCCGGGGCAGGAACAGACCGCGATTGTTGAGAAAACCGCCTCCCGGCAGCGCGACGCTGCCCTGGACTTCCGGCAGCGATTTCAACACCGCGTTGTACCAGAACAATAGCTGCAGCAGCAGCGGCACGTTGCGGATCACCTCGACATAACCGGCCGCAAGCCGCGCCACGAGCCAGTTGCGCGACAAGCGCGCAATCCCGACGGCAAAGCCGAGCACGGTCGCGAGCACGATGCCGATCGCGGCCACCAGCAGCGTATTGAGGAGGCCGACCCAGAACGCACGTCCGAAGGTCGAGGCGGCCGCAGAATAGGGAATCAGCGTCTGGCTGATGTCGAAGCCGGCGGTGTTGTTCCAGAAGCCGAAGCCGGAGGCGATGTGAGCGCGCGCGAGATTGTGCGCCGCGTTGTACGCGGCCGCGTAGACGAGGCCGCCGATCAGAACGATGAGGCCGACCTGGACCGCGATGCTGGCGATGCGACGCCGATACCGCACCCCGGTTTGCGCTTCATCGGCCATCGACGGGCCCGCGGCAAGGACGGACGCACAAGGAGCAGGCTCAGCGGAACGGCGGCCCGTATTGCAGGCCGCCCTTGGTCCACAGCGCGTTGAGACCGCGCACGATCTTCAGCGGCGAACCCTGGCCGATGTTGCGTTCGAAAACTTCGCCGTAATTGCCGACGTGCTTGACGATGCGATAGACCCAGTCGTTGGTGAGCCCGAGCGCCTCGCCGTATTGACCCTCGGCGCCGAGCATCCGCCGGGTCTCCGGATCGTCGGATTTCAATTTCTCGTCGACGTTGGCCTTGGTCACGCCGAGCTCCTCGGCGTCAACCATGGCGAAATGCGTCCAGCGCACAATGTCCGTCCACTGACTGTCGCCATGGCGGACCGCCGGGGTGAGCGGCTCCTTGGAGATGATTTCCGGCAACACGATGTGGTCGCCCGGTACGGCGAGCTTCTGCCGTTCGCCGTAGAGGCCCGACGAATCGGTGGTGTAGGCATCGCAGCGTCCGGACTCGTAGGCCTTGCGCGCCTCGTCGCCGGTGGCGAAGGTCACGGTCTTGAGCTGCATCTGGTTGGCGCGAAAGTAGTCGGCGAGGTTGAGCTCGGAGGTGGTGCCCTGCTGCACGCAGACGGCGGCTCCGTTGAGCTCCAGCGCCGAGTTCACCTTCAGCGCCCTGCGCACCATGAAGCCCTGGCCGTCGTAATAGGTGACGGCGACGAAATCGAGCCCGAGCGAGGTATCGCGCGAGAGCGTCCAGGTGGTATTGCGCGACAACACATCGATCTCGCCCGACTGCAGGGCGGTAAAGCGGTCCTTGGCGGTCAGCGGCACGAACTTGACCTTGGTCGGGTCATTGAAGATCGCCGCCGCTATGGCCCGGCAGAAGTCGACGTCGAAGCCCGTCCAATTGCCCTGCGGGTCGGGCAGGCCGAAGCCGGCAAGCGTTCCATTGGCGCCGCAAATGAGCTCGCCGCGGTTCTTGATCGTGGTCAGCGTCTGCGCGGATGCCGCCTGCATGCCGAATGCAAGCACGGTAGCAAACGCAAGTGCCGTCGCGAGGCGTTTCATGATTCAAGCCTTTCAGGATAGGCGGCCGCGCGCCAAAGCCCGGTCTAGGGCGCGCTCATTGCAGTTCCCTGCCCGCCTGCCATCTGAGAACGATCGCGCTGCAAGGTCAAGGGGTTGACGCAGCGCGGCGATGCCGAAGTAATGGCCCACATCTAGTGGCTGTAATGGCGCACTTGTAATGACGCCCTCGGTGGCGCGTCACGCCTGTCGCGACGCTTGCGAGAGACAGGAGCATGAACGACAGCAACAACGACGACCGCCCGCCGCGGCGCCCAGGTACCCGCGTGGTCACCGGCGGCCGCGACCCGGCGTCCTTTCACGGCTTCGTCAATCCGCCGGTCTATCACGCCTCGACCGTTCTCTACCGCTCCGCGGCGGACTATGTCGCCCACCGTTCGCGCTATCAATACGGGCGCCGCGGGACGCCGACGACCGAGGCGCTCGAACTCGCACTGCAGGAGCTCGAAGGCCCGCAATGCGCCGGCGTGGCGCTGTTGCCGTCCGGGCTTGCGGCGATCTCGGCTGCGTTGCTGTCGGTCGTGCATGCCGGCGACCACGTCCTCGTCACCGACAGCGTCTATGGGCCGACGCGCACGTTTTGCGACCAAATCCTCACCCGGCTCGGCGTCACCACCACCTACTACGATCCGCTCGCCGGGGCCGCTGTCGCCGCGTTGATGCAGGAGAACACGCGCGCCGTCTATCTGGAATCGCCGGGCTCGCTGAGCTTCGAAATGCAGGACGTCGCCGCCATCGCCGGCGCGGCTCACGCGCGGGGCGCGCTCGTGCTCATGGACAACACCTGGGCGAGCCCGATCTACTTCCGTCCGTTCGACCACGGCGTCGATCTCGCCATCCAGGCCGGCACCAAATATATCGGCGGCCATTCCGACGTAATGCTGGGCACGGTTTCGGCCAACGGCAGGACGGTCAAGGACCTCAAAAACATGGTGGGGCTGAACGGGTGGTGCGTCGGCCCCGACGACGTCTATCTCGGCATGCGCGGCTTGCGCACGCTCGCCGTGCGCCTCGACCGCCACTATGAGTCCGGACTCGCCGTTGCGCGCTGGCTGGAGCAGCGCCCCGAGGTCATGCGCCTGCTGCATCCGGCCATGGCCAGTCATCCCGGCCACGCGCTGTGGAAGCGCGATTTTACGGGGGCATCTGGATTGTTCAGCGTCGTGCTCAAGCCGGTGCGGCAGAAGGCGGTCTACGCCTTTCTCGATACGCTCGAACTGTTCGGCATCGGCCCCTCCTGGGGCGGCTATGAGAGCCTGGCGACGCCTTTCAACTGCGCGCCGGCGCGTACCGCAACGCGGTGGGAGCCGGGCGGCCCGACGGTGCGCTTCCACATCGGTCTCGAAGCGCTCGAGGACCTCATCGCCGACCTCGAACGCGGCTTTGCCGCGCTTGCTGCCAACGCCGACGAATAGACGCGCAGTGCCGCTACAAACCTTGTCGCGATCGCGCTACGCAGCCGTCGCCGCCGCCTTGCGGTCGCGCATGACGAAATGCAGGTTGCGCAGGTAGACGAACACCCCAAACGCCTGGCCGGCGATGAACACCGGATCCTTGCGGTAGAGCGCATAGACGAGCAGCAGCAGCCCGCCGGCGATCGAAAAAATCCAGAACCCCAGCGGGATGACGCTGTGGCCGGCGCGTTCGGTGGCAATCCACTGCACCAGAAAGCGCATCGTGAACATGCCTTGGGCGATGAAGCCGAGCAGCACCCACCAATCGAGCCGGGTGATAAAGACATCCTGCAGGTAGGCGCCGACTTCGCGCGACAGATCAACGAGCAAGGGTGACCTCCTCACATTCGGGAACACGCCTGCGGCGCCGGATCAGCCACCAGACCCCGGCAAGATCGAGAATGCCGACCCACAGACGATCCCACAAACCGTAGTTCGACGTACCGTGCCGCCTGGGCCGGTCAACGACGTCGACATAGCCGACGTCATATCCTTCGCGCCGGACCAGGGCCGGCAGAAAGCGGTGCAGCCCGTCGAAATAAGGCAGCGCCAGGAACAAATCACGGCGAAACGCCTTTAGGCCGCAGCCGGTGTCGCGCGTGCCGTCCTTGAGCACCGCGTCACGCACGGCGTTGGCGGTGCGTGATTGCCATCGCTTGAAGCCGGTTGCCTTGCGGCCGACGCGCTGGCCGGCGACGAGACCGATTTGCGGCGCGCCTTGCTCCAGCGCGGCGAGAAGGGCAGGAATGAAGGCCGGGTCGTTCTGGCCGTCACCGTCGAGGGTGACGACGACGGCCGCGCGCGCCGCGATAACCCCGCTGCGCACGGCGGCCGATTGGCCGCAGGACTGCGCATGGCGAAGCTGCCGCAGCCAGGGACGCAGCGTCATCAAGCCCCGCAATTCCTGTTCCGTCCCGTCCCGGGAACCGTCGTTGACATAGAGGATCTCGAAGACGCGGCCCGCGAGCGCAGCGGCGATCTCGGCGACGAGCGGCGCGACATTGCCGGCCTCGTTCCGCACCGGCACGACAACCGAAACGGCAGGACCAGAGTCGTTCCTCTGCAGCATGTCGCAAGCTTCTAGAGTGTGACCAAGGCCGGTTCAATCGGCCGTCGGCGGTGCCGGCGCGCTTGCGCCGCGGCGGCGGGCGGCGGCCTTGAGGCGCCGCCACGAGGGCCACGGATACGGCCGCAGATCGCGCGGCGAAAACGCAAGCCGCCGCGCGGCAAAGACGCGGCGCAACAGCAGCACACCGACCGCACCGACCAGCGCGCCGGCGAGCACGTCGCTCGGGTGATGGGCCACGACGACGACGCGGCTGAACATGATCGTCAGCGCGTAGAGCCACATGAGCGGGCGCGCGCGCGGCCAGACGGCGCCGATCGCCACCGCGGCCGCCGCCGCGCTTGTCGCGTGCCCCGAGGGCATGCTGGCGTAGGCCGGCTGCCAGATGAACGGCTTGTACAAGAACGGATTGTCATAGCCGCCGACATAGGGGCGCGCGCGGCCGATCAGGCGTTTGACAATGGTCGTGAACAGGCCGGGGGCGGCAATCGCCACGAAGAGAAAGCCGAAGCGGGCGCCGAGTGCCGCGAACACCCCTTGCGCAAGGCGGGGCGAGGCGGGCGACGCGACCGCCGCGAGACCGAGAAGGATGACGCCGAGCGGATAGAGAAACCAGCCCGAAAGGCCGAAATCGGTGATCTGTTCGAACGCCTCGATGAACCAGCCCGGCAAATGCCGCGCCCAGTCGCTGGCGGTGCGGTCGAGCAGAAACATCGACGCGATGATCGCCGTACAGGTGAGGAGAACCGCGGCGACCGCGCGCCGCGGCGGCGCC
>Ga0210405_10003212_pt1 | contig 16217 bp, 17 predicted proteins | sample IncBWH11MmetaG_FD_155492 | JGI IMG/M metagenome (GOLD analysis project Ga0210405, IMG submission 155492) | Forest soil microbial communities from Barre Woods Harvard Forest LTER site, Petersham, Massachusetts, United States - Inc-BW-H-11-M | ecosystem: Environmental > Terrestrial > Soil >... | reverse complement strand
CATCCCCGAGCGCGGACCAATGGCTTCAATCACGTCTTCGCGAATCAGGAGGCCTGCGTCGTTGATTTCTGTCGTTGGAGTCAGCGCACGGCCGGCATGAATGAGGATGGTGGACATGGCAGCACAACATCGTAACGGAAATACTTCGCCGCACAAAACAAAACGGGCGAGCCGACTCGGTCGGCCCGCCCGCCTGAAAAATGCTGCCCAAAGAACTCTTACATGCTCTTTGCGGCCGCCATGTCGATGCTGGTGAGCTTCAGGTTCTCGCCTTCCACGGTGCCCTTCACGGTCACGTGATGTCCGGCGTGCGCGGCTACCTTATCCTGCGCGTCGACAACGTACACTTTCTTGTCGGCGTCGTTCACGAACACGTACTTGGCGCCGTGCTCTTTGACGCACTTGGTGGTGCACTCCGCAGTACCTGCCTTGTCGTTCGCGCCCTTCACTCCGCACTGGCTGTCTGAGATCCAGCCGGTCCATGTGCCATCGGCGGCCATGGTGAGTGCTCCCGCGAAGAGCGTTGCTGCCATTGCCACTGCGAATCGTACTTTCATGATTTCCCCCTCCAGAAATCCACTGCGGTTTTTGATCCTCTGGGCCGCCCATAAGCTTGGCACAGAGGCGCTCAAGTGTCCAGACTCTTACTGGGACCTATTGGTGCGGATTCTTATTCCCGGATGATCTTCAACAAGAAAGGGAGGATTCTGTGGAATCCTCCCTGGTCCTGTGTGCTCTGCAGAAGAAGACTAGTGTTCGCGGTACGCGCTTATTGCCCGGACGCCGTGGCACTGGCCGAGGCTGTTCCAGCCGCCTTCGGAATGCTGAGGTAACCCGTGGCGGTGGACTTGGTGACCTTGTTGACCACCAGTTCTAAGGCCGCGCGGGTCCCGCCGGTGTAGAAGAAGATCGGCTCGTTTACGGAGCGATCTTTCTTTTCAAAACTGTTGTCATCCGCCAACACGTTGATCGTGTAGCGGTTCTTCCGAGTGTTGGTGTCCTTCAACTCGATCTGGATGGAGCCGACCTTGGTCGCACCGCCCTTGCGCTGCACGGTGAACTCGAAGTAATCGCGCTGGCCCATGTGACGGAGCTGATCGATTTCATCATGGTTTCGCGCAATGAGTGTGCCCATCTCGCTGCGAGCCATCTGAATGCTGTTCTTGGTGGCGTCCAGGTCGCTCTTTACGCCGGTGACATCCCCGTTCAGCTTGTTCACATCATCCGCGTTCGCCTTGGTGGCCAACTCGGCCTTCACGGAAGTTGCCAGGCTGGTCACCTTCTGGTCGACTGCGGTGGTCGCGTTCTTATTCTGCTTGCGCGCCGCGATGAGTTCGCTCTGGGTAAGTTTGAGCCTGTCGGTGACAACCTTCACGTCGCTCTGCAATTGCTGGTTGATCTCGTCGGCTTTGGCCAGCCGCTGAGACAAGGCTTCATTCGCCTGTTTCACGGCGGCTTGCGTCGATTGCTCAGCGCTCTTGGCCTGATTCATGGCGCTCCAGCCTACTCCTAGGCCGAGCAGCGAAAGGCCGCCCAACACCGCAACTGCCAATCCGACCCAACGCGGTGCCGCGACGGTATTCGGGTGGGCTGATTCTTGGAATTCGCTCATATGCTGTGGATCTCCTTTTGGCTTCTTGCCCTGTACCATGAGAGGGAGCATGCGTTTCGCCAAAGGGGTCTTTCTCGCCCTTTGTCAACCTAAACCATGTAAAATCAGTGGATTAGTGGTTGGTCAGGGGGCAAAAAGAGAGGGTTCAGTAAGTACTAGTACTAGTAAAGTTTACGTGGGATTCTTGAAAACCGTATAATTTGCCGTCAGTACTCTTAGGAACGTCATGGGGTTGAGCGCGGGTGAATCAAGAGCCACAGACAGCCAAGCGTGATCCCATCACCCAGAATCAAGCTTTTATTTTTCAATGAGTTAGCGAGAAAGAGTTCAAGCGGCGCGAGAACCGGCTTCGGCAACGGCAATGCGTTCAGAGCTAAAATACCGGTCCAGCGTATTGACGGCCGCGTCCAGAACCAGGTGGCAGTCGGAGCAAGCTTCCAGATGGCGCTTGATCTCGACTTCGACGGACTGGGAGAGCCGCCCCTCTAAGTACCAACAAATCAAATGGATAGTGTCCTTGCAGCTCATGTCCCCCGTCCCTCAGATCCCCAAAGGCCGACTTTTCGGCTGGTTATTGGGCGTGCATTTCCCGCGCCAAACCCAAGGGCGATGGCTGAGGAAAACATCTGCTGTCAAATCAAACATTTAGCCGGGGTGGCATGACTTCGAAGCCATAAAGCGTGCGACAATTCCTGAAAAGATTACACTTGCCGTGCTTCAAATGTGCAGAATCCAGTCAAAACATCGTCAGCCCTGCGGGGTTACGGTCATCTCCCGCAGAGCCTGGATTCGCTTCTCGAGCGGGGGATGGGTGCTGAACAAAGACGAAAAGGTGCCTCCGCCGAACATGGGCTTTACGATGCACAATGCCGAGGTCGACGGGGAAAGCGAGGTCGTGGGTATTCGTTGGTTGTAAGCCCCGAGCTTTTGGAGCGCACTTATTAAGCCATAGGGCTGGCCCACCATCCGCGCTCCAGTTTCGTCCGCGGAGAATTCTCGCTGGCGCGAAAGAGCGAGTTGCAACAGAAATGCGCCGAGAGGCGCCAGAATAATTAGCAGCAGCCCGAGGATCCCTGACCCGCCACCCCGCTCGCGATCGTCGCGGTCGCCGATACCAAACCAATACCCGAACCGCGGGATCCACATGATGGCCCCCGCCAGGGTTGCCGCAATCGAACTGATCAAAATGTCGTAGTTGCGGACGTGCGAAAGTTCATGGGCGATGACGCCTTCAAGCTCGTCATCATTCATGAGCTCCAACAGACCCTCGGTCACGGCCACGGAGGCATGCCTGGGGTTTCTGCCGGTTGCAAAAGCGTTCGGCGCGGCTTCCGGGATCAGGTACAGCTTTGGCACCGGAAGGTTTGCTTTGGTTGCGAGACGCTCCATCACCGCGTAGAGTCTCGGCAATTGTTCGCGCGAGACGGGCCGCGCGCCGCTGGAGAGCAACGCGATTTTGTCCGAGAAGAAATAGGCGAATGCATTTGTGCAAACCGCAATTCCCAAGCCCAGGGTCAGGCCATTTCGCCCGCCAAAGTACTGGCCCACCAGCATCAGGAAAAGCGTCAGGGCTCCCAGCAAGAAAGTTGTGCGAATAATTCTCATTGTTCCTCTTGTGTCTCAATACGTCCAAACCACCCTAAATCTTACACCTTCGAGAAAATACGAAGCTCCCTGAGCTCGCTCCGCCTCTACCCATTAGATTCCCGCAGCAGCGGCGGGTTGTTTGGTCTTCGATCGCTCAAACTTCATCGCGTCCTTCCGCCCATCGCGGTCCACGCGCACATGATCGCCGGGCAAGACCTTGCCTTCCAGGATCTGCAGCGCCAGCGGATCCTGAATGAGCCGCTGGATGGTTCTGCGCAGCGGCCGCGCCCCATATGCGGGATCGTAGCCTTCGTGCAGCAACAACTCTTTCGCTGCGGGCGTCAGTTCCAGAGTAATCTGGCGCTCTTCGAGCAACTTCTCCACGCTCTTCAGCAGCAAGCCGACGATGCGCTCCAAGTGCTCTTTTCCGAGCGGGTTGAAGATCACGATCTCATCGATGCGATTGAGGAACTCCGGTCGGAACGCAGCGCGCAGTGCGTCCATGGCTTCTTTTCGCGCCCGGCCCGGATCCTTGTTCGCCAATTCAAAGATCGCCGTCGATCCAACGTTGCTGGTCATCACCAGCACGGTGTTGCGGAAGTCCACGGTGCGGCCCTTGCCATCGGTGAGGCGCCCGTCCTCGAGAATCTGCAACAACACGTTGAATACATCGGGATGCGCCTTCTCGATTTCGTCAAACAAGACAACTGAATAAGGATGACGCCGTACTTGCTCCGTGAGCTGTCCGCCCTCTTCGTATCCGACGTAGCCTGGAGGCGCCCCGATGAGCCGTGACACGCTATGTTTTTCCATGTACTCGCTCATGTCGATGCGGATCATCAACTTTTCATCGTCAAAGAGAAACTCCGCCAGCGCCCGCGCCAGTTCCGTTTTTCCGACGCCGGTGGGCCCGAGGAAAATGAACGATCCGATCGGCCGTTTGGTGTCGGAGAGGCCCGCACGGCTGCGCCGCACGGCGTTGGACACACGCTCAAGCGCGTCGTCCTGGCCGACCACCCGCTGCCGCAGCCGCTCTTCCATGCGCACGAGCTTTTGCGCTTCGCCTTCGAGCAAACGGCCCGCCGGGATGCCCGTCCACTTGCTTACGAGCTTCGCGATGTCTTCCTCATCGACTTCTTCCTTGAGCATCGGCGCGTCCTTCTGCACCGCGGAAAATCGTTCCTGGGCCTGCTTCAGGTCGCGCTCGGCCACCGCAATCTTGCCGTAGCGGATTTCCGCCACCTTGGCCAGTTCGCCGGCGCGTTCGTATTTCTGCTCCTCCGTTTTGAGCTGCTCAATCTGCTCCTTGAGTTTGCGGATTTTCCCGATGGCTTCCTTTTCCGCCTGCCAGCGCGACTTTCGCGCGCTGGAATCTTCTTTCAGCACCGCCAGTTCCTTCTCAATCTGCTTGCGGCGCTCCTTGGAGTGCGCATCACTCTCCTTCAATAGCGCCTGGCGTTCAATTTCCAGCTGCATGATGCGGCGTTCGATCTCGTCAATTTCCACGGGAAGGGAATCGATCTGCATCCGCAGGCTGGCCGCCGCTTCATCGATCAGGTCGATGGCTTTGTCTGGCAGAAAACGGTCCGAGATGTAGCGGTTGGAAAGCGTGGCCGCCGCGAGAATCGCAGCATCCTTGATGCGCACGCCATGATGCACTTCATAGCGTTCTTTCAGTCCGCGCAAGATCGCGATGGTGTCTTCGACCGTGGGCTCGCTGACCAGCACTGGCTGGAACCGGCGTTCCAGCGCCGGATCTTTCTCGATATGTTTCTTGTATTCGTTGAGCGTCGTCGCGCCGATGGCGCGCAATTCGCCCCGCGCCAGCGCCGGCTTGAGCATGTTGGAGGCGTCCATCGCGCCTTCCGCGGCGCCCGCTCCCACCAGCGTGTGCAATTCGTCGATGAACAGAATGATTTGCCCTTCGGCCTCGGTGATTTCTTTCAGGACGGCTTTCAGCCGGTCTTCGAATTCACCGCGGTATTTCGCGCCCGCCACCAGCGCGGCTAGGTCCAGAGCCACGATGCGCTTGGTCTTCAGCACGTCCGGCACGTCGCCGGAAACAATCCGCTGCGCGAGTCCTTCCACGATAGCCGTCTTGCCGACGCCGGGCTCGCCGATCAACACGGGGTTATTTTTCGTGCGGCGCGCCAAAATCTGCATCACGCGGCGAATTTCTTCGTCGCGCCCGATCACCGGATCGAGTTTTGATTTGCGAGCCAGTTCCGTCAAATCGCGCGCATATTTTTCCAGCGAGGCGTAGGTGGCCTCGGGATTCTGCGAAGTTACGCGCTGCGTTCCGCGCACTCCGGTCAGCGCCTGCAGAATTGCTTCGTGGGAGGCGCCCTGGCGCTTTAGCAATTGCCCCGCGGGGTCGCGGTCCTGCGCGGCGATGGCCAGAAACAGGTGCTCCGTCGAAACATATTCGTCCTTGAAGCTGTCCGCTTCCTTGAACGCGCCCTCCAGCACTTCGTTCAGCGCCTTTCCCATATGCTGCTGGGCAAAGCCCTGCACCTTTGGCAAGCGGGCAATCTCGCGCTCAATTTCCTGCGACAGCGCCTCGCTGCGCACTCCCAGGCGCGCAAGCAAGGGCGGCACTACGCCATCCGCCTGCGCCACCAATGCGGCAAGCAAATGGATAGGTTCGATCTGCTGATTTTCGTGGCGCGCGGCCACTTCCTGCGCGCTTTGCACGGCCTCCTGGGCCTTGACGGTCATTTTTTCAAATCGCAACATATGAACCTCGTCTCCTGCCGCTCCTGTAGAAAAGGGGCTGGCACCCTGGCCAGCCCCTTAATCTACCGCTCCACACAGTGGCTAGGCCAGAATTACCTTCCCGCAGCAGCCGCGGCCGCCGCCGGAGTCCCGACGTTGACCTTGATCTGCTTCGGCTTGGCTTCCTCTTTCTTCGGGATGCTCAGTGTCAGCACGCCGTTCTGATAGTCGGCCTTGATGGCTTCCGAATTCACGGTGTTCGCCAGCGAGAAGCTGCGGGCGAAAGAGCCGTACGCGCGCTCCACGCGCAGGTAGTTCTCTTCGTTCACTTTCTTCTCGAACTTGCGCTCGCCGCGAATAGTCAGAATATTGTTCTCCACGCGGATGTCCAGGTCCTTGGGATCGACTTCCGGCAAATCGGCCTTGATCACCAGTTCATGCTCGGTTTCGTAGATGTCCACCGTGGGCGCCCAGGCCGTGAGGCTGGATTCCTCGCCCGCGCGCTCGAAGACATCGCTGAGCAATCTGTTGACTTGATCCTGCAGGGTAGCAGCCCCGCGGAAGGGTTCCCAACGAGTAGGTGATTTCATGGTTTAAGCACCTCCTTAGGTGATTGCATTGTCATAATAAAATATGAGCGCACAATTGTCAAGTACAGATCTCAGTTTACACAAGCATAGAAGTAAGCCATTATATTTCTGTATGTTATGGGAAGGCTGAGCTCTTAGAATTCTCTTGCGTGTAGCGCCGACGTAATCTCGAAACGCCTTCCCAAACCAATTCGTGTGTCTTGCTTGCGACAATCGCTTTGCTGGTAGACTGCCGCTTCCGATGCGTTTGGACGAACTCGACTACCGTCTCCCGCGCGATCAAATTGCTCAGCGTCCCCTCGCCCGTCGCGAATCTTCGCGGCTACTGTCCTTGGATCGCTCCTCAGGAATTTTTGAAGATCGCCTCTTCGCCGAATTCCCCGGTCTTCTGAGAGGCGACGAACTCCTGATCCTCAACAATGCGCGCGTCATCCCCGCGCGCTTGTTCGGAAGACGGGCCGGCGTTCATTCCCAGCCGCCATCGCGCGCCACAAAATCGGAGCATCTCACCGGGAGAGTCGAGATTTTCCTCTCGCGCGAGGTCGATGCCGACACTTGGGAGGCGCTGGTTCGGCCAGGTCGCAAGATGCACGTCGGAGAGCGGGTTTTTTTCGGTGAGGGAGAATTGCAGGCCGAGGTTCTGTCACGCGGCCAGCTCGGCTTGCGCACGCTGCGTTTTACTTCCCATGACCAGAACAGCATCAGTCAGCACTTCGAGCGCCTCGGCCATGTTCCGCTGCCGCCGTACATCGAGCGCGCCGACGAAACTTCCGACCGCGAGCGCTATCAAACGGTTTTCGCCAAGCGTCCGGGAGCGATTGCCGCGCCCACCGCTGGTTTGCATTTCTCAACGGAAATTCTGGAAAAAATCAGCGCGCGGGGAGTGGAGATTTGCGAACTTACGCTGAACGTCGGCCTCGGCACCTTTCAGCCGATCCATGGCGAAACGCTGGAAGGCCACGTGATGCATTCGGAATCCTACGAAATCCCGGAGGAAACCGCCGAGCGCCTGCAGGCGGCGCGCGATGCCGGTCGCCCCATTCTGGCCATCGGCACAACCGCGGTTCGCGCGCTGGAAGACGCCGCTTTGCGCGCGGCGGAATCAGGCTCCGCGAAACTCGTCCTTCCCGGCAAGGCCGAAGCGCGCTTGTTTATCGTGCCCGGATTCCGCTTCCGCGTCGTGGAGGGCCTTCTCACAAACTTTCACCTGCCGCGTTCCACGCTGCTGGCCCTGGTTTGCGCTTTCGCGGGGCGCAAGAGCATCCTGGCGGCTTACGAGCACGCCGTCAACGCGGGCTACCGTTTTTACAGCTATGGAGACTGTATGTTGGTTCGTTAAAGCGTGGAGAGAGGCGTTTGAGGATTCACGAAGAACTTGCGCACGCCCAGCGCAAAAAAATGCAGCAAACCACTAACAGCGGACACGGGATCCTGCCACCTCAGGAGTTGCCCTGCCAGAACGACAAGCAGGGAAGCTGCTCGCCGCGCGGGCAGCTTCCCTCTCGTCCATCGGAAAGGAGTCACGGCCTCTGCTCGATTATTCGCTGAAAACGAAAACACGAGCCTGGCCGGCGAATCGGACTTCCTTGACCTGCCCATTTTCGCCAATCAGCACGGAGTCATACGCGGACTTGGCGCTGCGGTCTTCCCAGCGGCCTTCGGATTCGGCAACCACCTGCTTGCCTCTCTGCACGGTGGCCTTGGTTCCATCGATTTCCAAACGGTACTCGCCGGATTTCAGTTCGGACTTGCCGACTTTCGCGGTCTGCGAAAAGGTGATGGTCTTGGTGAAGGGTTTTGCAAAAGCCGGAAGCGTCAGAGCCAGGACTGCCAGCAAAGCCATACCGCGGACAAATGAATTCGTTTTCATGCGCGTCAATTTCCTTTCAAACAGGATCGAGTCAGCCGCACCGCAGGCTGTCACCGGCAAGAGGGAGTTGACACGCATGAGGCGGACGAGTACTCTCGCCCGTGAAGACACCTACTCTTCCTGGATTAACGGCCGGAAAGACTGCGTGTCGTGACCCCGCGGCTGCCACCGCGGGGTTTTCTGATTCTCGCCGGGAACAACCCCGTAACCGGCTGCACCTGTATAGACGAAGCACCCCAGGCAAATGTTTCTTCACCGCATCAGAAAATTTTGTTTTTCACGGCGACGGCCGGTCACGCGGCGCTCTCGCCTGTCACCACGACTTAATTTCGGGTTTCTGCCGTCTCAACTCTTCCTAAAGACCTGTATTTTTGTTGCCAACCTTTAATTTTCCATGGAAATTTTTTCCTGCCTCTTATCGCTTCGCGATTTTTCGTTCCACGCACCGTGCATCGGCGCGCCGCTTCCTTTATACTCGGGGGTCACTTTTTGGATATCAGGAATGCGCATTCTCATTCTCAGCGATTTGCACTCGAACGTCACCGCTCTCGACGCCGTACTCGATGCCGCCAAGGATCGTTGGGATCGTTCCGTTTGCCTGGGCGACGTCGTCGGCTACGGCCCCGATCCCAATGAAGTCACGGCGCGCCTGCGCGAACTCGGCACACAGACGATTCGCGGAAATCACGACAAAGCCGTCACCGGGTTGATGCCCACGGACGACTTTAATCCCGTGGCGAAATCCGCCGTGGATTGGACGCGCGCGCAGCTCCAGCCCGATCATCTCGCTTGGTTGTCGGCTTTGCCTCGCGGCCCTCTGGCCACCGATGGCATCGTGCTAGTCCACGGCGCGCTTCAGGATGAAGACGAATACGTTTTCACTCCGGCGCAGGCCCTCGAAGGTCTTCTGGATTCCACCGCCGAAATTACTTTCTTCGGGCACACCCATCACCAAGGGGGCTTTTCCTATCAGGACTCGCAACTCGAGGTCCTGCAGATTCATCCTCGCGTAACCGAACCTTTGGCCGCCCTGCGCATCGAGCTTCCGCGCCGCTATCTCCTCAATCCCGGTTCCATCGGACAACCGCGCGACGGCGATCCGCGCGCTGCCTTTGCGATTGCCGACCTGGCGCACCAGGTCATCGAGTTCTGCCGCGTGCCCTACGATATTTCCGCCGTGCAGCAGCGCATGCGCAGCGCGCGCCTTCCTGAGCCGCTGGTCCAGCGAATCGTCGTGGGCCGTTAAAGCCGCAAGAGTTACTGATGTCCCCGCAATCGCATGAAAAGATAGTACCGCTTTAACGTATCTCATCTATAATAGGAGCATGGAATTTGCCGCGGAATTGCAGGCCAGCCTTCAGGAGTTCACCGCCTCCGGGATCGTCGAGGTTCGCGAGAACGGTGGCAGCGTTGCGCCTTTTTCCGGAATGTCCTGGGAAGTGCGCGGCGAAGGCGAGAAGCCGTTGCTGCACCTGTGGTCGGAGCAGTTTAATCTAACGCGCCGAGTTCTCGCTATTACTGATCATTCCGAGCAACGGCTGGCCCTTGCCGTCGAACGCTTCGGCCGCAGCAAACCGGACCGGCTGGAATTCATTCGCCGGGAATTTGAGCGCGGCGCGCGCGAACTCTCGCGCGAGGAATTCCGCGACCGTCTCGCTCACCTTCTTGCCGAGCAGTTTCCGGACGAAACGCTCGAGTCGCTGGCGGTTTCTCCTGATCTCGAGCACTCCCTCTCCGGCAATTACGCCCGCGGACTGCTCCGCCACGGTTCGACGTATGTCGCGGTGCTAGCCGTGCCCGGGGGTGAGTCTTCGGACACGATCGACAATAGCCTCACGTTCGCCCTGCTCTGGCTGCGGCGCGCGCGCCAATCAGGTTGCCGGGGAGCGGTCACCGTCCTGCGCCTGATTCTTCCCAAGAACACCAGCAGCACCGTCGCGCATCGTTTCGCCGCGCTGGACCCCCAATTAGGCGTGGAGCTTTTCGAGCACGAGCCCGCGCTGAACATCCTCGAAAAAATCGATCCCCGCCGCGCGGGCAACCTGGATACCTGGCTTGTCCCTCATCGCGAATCGGAAGCTCTGCTCAATCAAGCGCGGCCCGCGTTGAATGCCATCCTGGCGCTGGCGCCAGCGCCGGCGTCCGCAACTTTTCATCCCGCGACGCAATCCCGTGAAGTGTGGTTGCGTTTTCGTGGCTTGCCCTTCGCGCGCTGGCGGGATGGGCGCGTTTTCTTTGGAATTGCCGACGCCCGCGAGGAACTCACTCCCGCTTCTCGCCCCGCTCTGAAGCAGCTTCTGCATGATCTAGAAGTCTATCGGCACCCGCTGGCCGGCGATACGCGCCATGCGCTCTACCGCGCCAACCCTGAGCGCTGGCTGGAATCCATTGCTCGCGAGGACATCACGCGCATCGATGCCATGCTCGATCAGCGCTTCGTCTACGCTCAGGTCTTCGCCAATGCCGGCGGCGAACACGGCATCCTCGACCTCCTCACCGTGACGCGCTCCGGACGGCTGGCCATCATTGAGCTGAAGGCCAGCGAGCACCTCCATCTGCCCTTGCAAGCTGCCGATTATTGGTTGCGCGTGCGCCGGCAATTGCAGAGCGAAGAAATCGCCCGCTACGGTTATTTTCCTGGTATCGCCTTGCAGCAGGCTGCGCCGATCGTTTATCTGGTCGCGCCGGCGCTGCGGTTCCATCCGGCTACCGATGACCTCTTGAACGTTCTTTCACCGGAACTCGAAATCGTGCGCGTGGGTCTTGCCGAGAGCTGGCGGCGCGGCCTGCGCGTCGTGCTGCGCCAGTAACGCCGTGCGGCGAATCCCGCGCACCAGCGGAGCGCCGCGTTTCTCCACGACTTTTTTCCCCAAATTTTCCGCGCACGGCCGGTATCCCGCAGGTAGAATATCTTCCCCGGCGGACCGGGTACGAACCGTGCAGCCCACGAACTTTTCAATCACCATTCGTCAGGCAGGTCCCATCTCCCTCCTTGATGTGTCCGGGCGGCTAACTTTCTTCGAGATCGGCGCTTTGCGCGACGCCATTTCCCGGCTGTTGAAGCAGGGCCGAAAAGACATCGTTTTGAACCTAAGCGGCCTTCAATACCTGGATAGTTCCGGGATCGGCGAGATGGCAAGAATCTATGTCTCCGTGGTGAAGGCGAACGGGCAGATGAAAGTGGTCGGCTTGTCGTCGAAAGCGGAAGAGATTCTGAGGATTACCAGGCTCTATGAGGTTTTCCCGGAGTTCCCGAGTGAAGAGGCGGCGCTGCAGAGTTTTCCGGACTTCAACGGCAAAGAAACCCTCTAGATCACTTTCTCTAGAAGATAAGCCTAAAAAGGAGAGAAGCGGTTAAGGCATTCGCCTTAACCGCCTCCCGGGGTGTGTCCTCGAAGTGGTATTACTTACTTAGATGGCCGCCAGCGAAAAAGGTTACCTAGCCGGCAAACTTTTCTCAAAAAATCGATTTAGCAGCGTAAATCTCAGTAAAACAAATACTTACGCCACCGCTCGTCCCGGTGCCCGATCAGCCGCATGAGCTGACGGGAGGTGTGCAGCGTGAATGGGCGAGGTCGCCGTGCTAGTTTCAGCCCCGCTTCCTCCGGGGTCCGATCGCCCTTGCTGTTGTTGCAGCGGTAGCAGCACGCCACCAGGTTTTCCCAGGTGGAACGTCCGCCGCGCGACCGCGGCACCACGTGGTCCAGCGTCAACTCCGAACTCGGAAATACTCGCACGCAGAACTGGCAGGTGTTGCGGTCCCTCAACAGGATATTTTTCCTAGAAAGCGCCCGGCTCTGCTGCGGAATGTGCCGGTACGCCAGCAAGCGAATCACTGACGGCACTTTGTGCGCGTGCGCCGCCGAATGCACTTCCGCGTTGTGCATTTCTTCCGCTTGCGCCACGCCCTTCAGCATCAACACCATGGCCCGCCGTACCGCCGTCACGTTGATTGGCTCGTACGTCGCGTTCAGGACCAGCACCGGCTCCTGCATCAGTGATGCACGGCGCGGCGAAAGCAAGTTGTGGGTTCTACTGCCTGCGGGACCTTCGGAACCTGGCATAGCCTCGCCCAGGCCTTCGGGGGTATAGCGCCCCCGGGAATCCACCGACATGTGCCGGTTTGCGCCCATCGCGCCTTCTACAACCTTATCTTACCACTATCGGGTGCTTGGCGGCAGGTTTCTGGCGGCCCGTGCTGCAGTTAGTCCAATCACGGACTTGGCTCCCGCCCCGAGCAGTGCTCGGGAGCAAGCATCTAGAGTTGCTCCAGTGGTCATTACATCATCTACCAGCAAGACCCGTAAATTGTCAACTTGGCTGCCCGGGCGTGTGGCAAAAGCGCCACGGACGGATTCCCAGTGCTCCTCCAAGCTCAGCACTTGCTTGTCTGGCCGAGCGCGTGTCCGCACCAGCAGCACGGCTTGGTGAGGCAATTTCAGCCTCTTCGCCAATGGCTTGGAAATCAACGCCGCCTGGTTGTATCCCCGTTCCCTCTCTCGTTCACGATGCAAAGGCACGGGCACGACTACGTCCGCCGCGAGCTTGTTTCCTTCTGCGCTCGCCAATTCGGCCAGTCGCTCCGCAAACCAGGCCCCTAGCGGCTCGATCTGCTCGAATTTCAGCAGCAGAATCGCCCGGACCGTTGCCTCTTCATACAACGCAAAGCTCCGGGCCCTGTCGAACGCATATGTCCCGTTCTGGCAAGCAGGACAAAACAGCGGTTGCTCCGGCTCGGCAGATAATCCAGGCATCGGCCGCCCGCATACCACGCATATCATCCCAGCCACACGCGGGAACGACGAAAGGCATTCTTCGCAAACAGGAACCCGGCTTGCGCTCGTCAGCAACCGCTCGCAGATGCGGCATCCAGAAGGGAAAAACACGCTGACCAGTGCATCGCTGATCTCTGCGAGCCAATTCCGGCCACGTCCGGTCCCGCTGGACACACCTGGGCGCGGTTCCGCTGCCACGCCGATGGATGAGTTTCCGTCCGCCACGCACCCGGAACTCTACTCTTTTTTGCCCTTTAATTAAAGAGGAAGTGTACGTCGAAGTAATCGAATTTCCGAAGGGCCCTGTAGTGGCCGTCTTTAGACCCGCCCATTCAACCGTTCTTCGCGTATCATTGCAGCAATCCCTGCTCCATCTTCTCCTGGCAAGCGATGCAGTGTTTGGCCCACGGCACTGCTTCCAGCCGCTTCTGTTGCAACTCCTCCTGGCAATTCGCGCACACCCCGTACTCATCGGCTTGGATACGCTTCAGCGCCGCATCGATCATGTTCAGGACCGTGCGGTCCGTATTGGTCATTCCAAACAGAAACTCCTTGGTGTAGGAGTTCGCCGCCTTGTCCGCCAGGTCCACCGTCGGATCGTCGTCTGCCGCGCGGCCTTCTTCTTGAGTTCGCGCGATGGTTTTCGTCAACTCTTCCCGCCGCGCCAGCAATTTCTTCTTGTAATACTCCAGCCTTTTCTTATCCATGCTTGCCTTGACCTTGTCAGTGCCCTTAGTCATGCTTCTTGTGCACGCCCCTTTCGGCATGCCTTTGCTCCTGCTCTCGTCCACGATTGTCCCGCTCCCCTGCCTGCTTCTCGGAACCATCTAAAAACTCCGTAGTGTAGGCCGAGTCAACACCCATGTCAAGGCGACGCCGGTTTTGTGTGCCTCGAAATGGATCCCGCCGGCGGCGCGTTGTCAGAGCGCGGCCTGTTATTGATGCGGCTCAGGCCCAAGGCGTTGCCAAGGCGGCCAAAAGCGCGGCCACCATCGCCCGACACCGCAAGTACGGTGATTTTCTAGAGAAAGCGCCGCACGGAAGTTGCGCTCCTGCTTTATCCCTACGCCTTCCGCTGGCGTTCCATTCCGGTCAAAACGCGAAGCTCGCCCACAATCAACAAATCGATGTTCACCGCTTGCTCGTTCCTCACCAGATGCACGTCCCGGTCGGTCCGCTCGGGACCCGTCCGGTATCCTTCCATATGCAGGATCACGTCTTTTTCATGTTCCAGTCGCCCCGCGTTCTTCACCGTGATCAAGAGTTTCTTGGAATCATAATGCACGGTCATCTGCTTCGATCGCGCCGCGCACCAAATCCTCAAATCTCCGATCGCCGTTTCTTTACAGGTCAGCGTTTGCTCTTGAGTTACCGCGTTCCACTCGCTGCACTTCGTGAAAATAGAATCTTTTACGTGCTTCCAGACCAGCGGCGCGCGCGCCACGGCCAGCGCTTGGTTCTGAGTCGCTTCGTAAATCTGCTCTTCTTCCGTCAGCTTCGTGGCCAGGTATTCCTGCGCTGCCTGCTTGGTGGTCTCGTCAATCATGGGGCCCGTCCCTGGTTGAATTGTTTTGCAAGACTTCGAATAGCAAACCCTCGCTTATTTGGCAAGCGGCTTGCCACGTACTGTTGCAAGCCCGGTAGCCCGCGGCCGCACATGCCTCCTTGCAGAAAATTCCGGATATCACTCGTTCTTATGAACGCGCGCGCGCAGGGCAATCCAATGAGCGCTAATGGAAGAGATTCCCCGGATGGAAGACCCGTCCCCCCGCTCGAAACTGCGATCCTTTCCGATTCGAACGCCATCCCGCCGGCGAGCCGTCCTCGTCCCGCCACCTCTACTGAGCCGGGTGCGCGGTCAGCGCCTCGCGATAGACCTTGAGATTATTCTTGTCCACCACCACCGTGCCCGTATCCACGAACGTCGGCAGCGGCGTCGCCAGCGCCGTGCGCCAATCCTTGAACTGGTGTACCGCGTTGTGGTGCAGGTCGTCGAGGAACTTCAGCCCGTAGTAACTCATCACGTACGGCTTTTGCGTGATCGTCGCCGTAATCGCCCCGCGCTCGATCCAATCCAGCGTCCCCGGATCGTTGTCAAACGCCACCACCGCCAATTTGCCTTCCATGCTGAAGCGATGCAGCGCGTCCGCGGCGCCCGAACCCCCGGTTGCCTCCAGGCAAATAATTCCGTCCACTTTTTCTTTCTTCTGAATGAGTTCGGAAACTTGGTCAAACGCGTTTCTCGCGTCTCCCTTGTCATCCAGGATTTTTGTCAGCTTCAGTGCTGGAAAATTCTTCAGCGCGTCCGCCACGCCTGCCACCCGGTCGTCCATGTTGTGCTGTCCCGGAATGGTGATCACCACAATGCTCCCTCGGCCCGAAACGAGCGCGGCCATCCGCTTCAGGCTTTCCCTGCCGGCTTTGACGTTATCCGTTCCTATGTACAGCGCGCGCTGCGAATTCGGGACGTCCGCGTCCACGCAAATCACTGGGATACCCTGCAGCACCGCCTTGTTAATTTCCGCCTGGAAAACCTCCGGCCGCGCCGCCGACACGCAGATACCCGCCGGCTGCTGCTCCACGACCTTGCGGAACATCCCGACCTCTGCGTCCGGGTCGTACGTCGCCGGACCGATCAGCTCAGCCTTCACTCCCATCATCTTCGCCGCGTCCAAAAATCCCGCCTCCGCCTCCCGCCAGTACGGCAAGTTGATGTTCGTGGACACGAACACATACCGTTCGGTTTCCTCATGATAGGGCTTCGCGCACGACACAATCAGCGCCGCTCCGCCCAAAACCACAACTCCTGCCAGCGTGGCCCCTTTTCTCCTCATGGGAATTCTCCTTTCGCACTCCGTCTGGCCCGCGGCCCCTGTTCGCACGTTCAACTGCTCGCACTATCGATTGCTCGCGCCTTCAGAAAATTCGGCCCTTGGCTCAAGCCTGGTTTTTCTCACGCCTGTTTGGGAAAGTTTTGAACGAACGGGCGCGAGGTCACCCCCACTTCCACCGTTTCTTTGCTTCCGTTTACGCCTGGTCCAGCTACTCCGATTTCACCTTTATCTCGA
>Ga0210405_10003211_pt1 | contig 16218 bp, 14 predicted proteins | sample IncBWH11MmetaG_FD_155492 | JGI IMG/M metagenome (GOLD analysis project Ga0210405, IMG submission 155492) | Forest soil microbial communities from Barre Woods Harvard Forest LTER site, Petersham, Massachusetts, United States - Inc-BW-H-11-M | ecosystem: Environmental > Terrestrial > Soil >... | reverse complement strand
TATCTCAGGAGCGGTCTTTCGCACCGGCAAACTCTGGTGCGGCACCGTCCAGGAGGCGAGGCGAGTGGGAATGAAGGACAACGCGCAAGCCGACGCTGGGACGGTCTGCGTCCTTCCTCTTGTTAGCCGAGGTCGCGTGCTGGGGATATTCGGCGTGGTCAAATATCAGAACGATGCATTTACCGGTAACGATATCGAGTTTCTGACCCAAATCGCAAATCAGGTTGCTATTGCCGTGGAGAATGCACTTGCGTTTGGGGAGATTCGAGAGCTGAAAGACCAGCTCTCTAGAGAAAAGCTGTATTTGGAAGATGAAATCCGCTCGGAAATGAATTTCGCACAGATCATCGGAAAGAGTGCCGCCCTACACCGGGTCTTAAAGCCAGTGGAAACCGTAGCGCCGACCGATTCAACAGTGCTCATATATGGAGAGACGGGCACGGGTAAAGAACTGATCGCGCGCGCTATTCATGATTTGAGCCCGCGGCGCTCGAAGCCCTTCGTCAAGCTCAACTGCGCGGCCATTCCGACGGGCTTGCTGGAAAGCGAGCTATTCGGACACGAGAAAGGCGCGTTTACGGGAGCTATCGCACAACGCATTGGCCGCTTCGAAGTGGCTAATGGAGGCACGATTTTTCTGGACGAGATAGGGGAGATTCCCCTTGAGCTGCAAACCAAGCTGCTCCGGGTACTGCAAGAGAGGGAGTTCGAGCGGCTTGGAAGCTCGCGCACGCTCCGGACAGATGCACGCCTGATTGCCGCGACGAACCGTGATTTGGAAGAGATGGTCAGCGAGCAGAAGTTCCGATCAGATCTCTTCTTTCGCTTGAATGTCTTTCCCGTCCACGTTCCGCCGTTGCGGGAGCGCGAGGGAGATATTCCGCTCTTGGTGGGGCACTTCGCACAGCAGTTTTCCAGGCGTATGAACAAGGCGATTGAAACGATTCCATCAACGACGATGGATGCCTTGTGTCGATATCACTGGCCGGGGAACATACGAGAGCTCCAGAACGTAATTGAACGGGCGGTGATTCTTTCGACAGACTCTACGTTAAACGTCGACGTTGCTGATCTGAAGATTCCCAAGGCCGGTCACCCGAAATCGCCCATAAAACGCGCACTTGACGACGTTCTGGAGCAATCAGAACGGCAGCATATCCTTAAAGCCCTATCGCAGTGCGACTGGGTTGTTGCCGGCCCGAATGGGGCCGCTGCACACCTTGGAATGAAGCGATCCACTCTGCAACTCAGAATGAAGAAGTTCGGGATCTCCCGTCCTTCTGCGTAGTCGCGCTGGTCATTCGAAATCCTCGCCTAATTTGGCTGAATTGCCATGCCAGGAAAACTGCCAGCTGGCTGGCAGCGGCACGCTGGCACGGTAATCTGGCGAACCCTCGCTCTTCTGCAATCCACATATAAATCAGTAAGTTTCGGCCGATCTGAAAACGGCCGCTTTGGTACATCCGTTGCAATTCGCAAGTCTGAAGAAGTTTTCTGGAGGTCACGCCATGAAACCAAGCGCGAAAGAATTGGTAATCGGTGACCGGATTTCTACTCGCAGGGAGCTGAATGAAGTGATCGGTTTACTGATTATTCAGCGTCTACTTCCGTTCGAGGCCACTTTGGAGTCTCTCAAATCGTCCGAGAGCAGTTCCGAAGCGGAAGGTCTGGACCTGTGGACTGATGCAGATGGCGACCGTCGGCTGGGAGCAGAAATTGAGCCACTTACCAACATCATTCTTGGCCGCATGCACAACTCTAACTGAGGTGAAGAACGCCTCATGCGATTCGCATACGCGCAGTCTAGTGAATGGATAGACGAAATGAATGGAGGCAATCATGGTGACATTCCTGCTCGTAACGGTGCTCGCCATTCTGATTTTTCTGTCCGGTACGGGCCCAAACGGAATGGGCTCGAGGCACCCTTAGAGAAATCTGGACCCGCCGCGCGGACAGACTAAAAAAGTAGGCGTGACATTACCTACACGTCGTCCCGAATCGAGAGCAAATAGGCTGGGTGTTGGAAAGGAGTTAAGTATGGCATCGAAGAAGAAAGGAAATGGCGCTCAAGCACCGTCGGCCCAGCAAACAGAAGAAGCATCCGTGAGCCACGGGCCAACTCAGGACCAAATTAGGCTCCGCGCATACCAGATCTATCTTGAACGCGGCGCTCACCCCGACCAAGAACTAGAAGATTGGCTCCGGGCCGAACGCGAACTCCAAAAGGTCGCTCTTTTCACACGAGGCTGGAATCGCCTTGAGCGACGACGTGAGCGCGGCGCCGAAGACAGAAAGTGACATCCGACGCATTCAACAATGGAAAGGGGAAAACAATGACGTTGGTGGTTATTTTAATCGTGATCGGCGCAGCCGTCGTAACGGCCGCTGTCGGGCAGACACGCCGATCGCACAAAAATAAAGGACCAATCCAACTTAGCGTGGGCAGGAAGCTACGCCCGTAGGAGTTCGCGGACAAAAGGAGAAGTTAGTGAATCTCGATGCGCTAGAGGTTGCTCGGAAGTTGGATACGAAAGTCGAAGGTCTCTTGCGACAAGCTGCCGCATAAGCAAAGAGCAAACATGGGCGCTTCCTCCAAGAAACGCCGCCCTTCGCATCGGCGCTGCGAATACAGTCAGGACAGAAGTCACTTGGGCCAGATGTGAACGGAAACCTGAAGATTTTCGTTTAATTGCGGCGAGCAATCTCGCATTGACCTGCCGTCTCCCGACCGGAAATGGTTTATTGGTACAAGCAAAGAGGCCTTATTTTCCAGTCCTTGGCGCAGTCCCGTGCTTTTCGCGGCCGGTTGGGGAGGCTCGGAACCGGCCCGGCGACGATTCGCTGGCCGACATTGAAGTGCCGCTGTCGGGCGAGCCGGCGCCTTCCGATTGCGCCTTCATTGGTACCGGTATGAGCTGTCCACCGGAATGAAGTCAAGCTTGCCGTCGAAGTACGATCTCGTCGATGGCGGCGCGTCGCCGCGTGGGGTCGTTTTCACCGAAGACGTCGCGAAGATTTCGGATCATTAAGTTCGATATGCTGTAAGACATGGCTCGTCTCCTCAATTCTTAACCAGACTCCGAATAACTGTCCGACCGACAGTCATCACTCTCACCACTGACGATTTTTACCCCATCGAAAACGTGCCTCATCCTCACCTGTGTAGTCGGGATCGAGATAGATGTGCAGGCTCGATATTCGGCCATCTCGAAACTTGAAGACGTTGCAGAAACGTCCGCCAGGAGTCTTGCCACCTGCCCACGACTTACCAGACATTCTGCCCTGTGACGTGCCTTCAACGACCAGATAGTCGCCTGAAGGAATGAAAGTAAAATGATCGTAGTCGTGTCGAATGAATTCCAAAGCCCCTTCGAATCCTTTAACCATTTCAAAAAACGAGTTCCGTCCAAATCCGAATCCGAATTTAGGGAAATAGACCTCGGCATCTTCATGAAACAGTTCAAGGATGTCTGGACTCCCCTGATCAGCTCTCATGAAATATTCGCGAGCGATGTTTATCTTCTCTTGATCATTTGACGCCATTCGTCCTTCTTTCCTCAGCCGATGCGATACTGACCACCGTCAACGACAATTGCCTGCCCGGTGATAAATGCCGCATCGTCGCTTGTCAAAAACAGTACCGCACCCGTGATATCCTCGGGTTCTCCCAGCCGTTTGATCGCCTGCTGTTCCCAGGTGCCGCGTTTTTGCTCTTCAGATTGAGACGCGGTTGCCAGTGTATTCGTCAGACCAGGCAATACCGAGTTCGCCGTGATGCCGTCGTTCGCGACGTCGTTCGCCAAGCCTCTCATGAAGCCGATGATTCCCATTTTTGTAGCGATATAGTGGCTCATGCCGGGTATAGCTAAGCCCACCATATTTGACGATATGCCGACGAAGCGACCCCACCTCTTCTTCCTCATCGTTGGCAAGAACTGTTTCACGCTCAAAAAGTGTGAGTCTAAGTTTGTTGCCATCGTCTTTCGCCACGTGGGCAGATCCAGTTCGTCGATAGAGCGATTTGGAAAATAGCCCGCATTGTTCACAACGATGTCCACATCGCCCACGTCTCGAGTCTTGGCGGCTACCAAGCGCCACTGCTCTTCCTGCGTTACGTCGAGCTCAAGCGCGTATGCCGTGGGCCCAATCTTATGTACGGTTTCGTGCGGGGCTTTGAGGTCTGTCGCAATTACCTGTGCCCCTCGATCTGCCAACGCCAACGCGATCGCTTGACCAATACCCTGAGCCGCCCCTGTCACCAACGCCACTCGTCCTTCGTGTGTTTTTATCGAGGTTTTCATCTGCTGTCCATCAGCGACCACCGCGGCCTTGTCGCGAACTTGCCGATCGGGGCTCTCGCGCATCTTGCTCTTGGCCGCGCCTATGTGCTGACAGACGACCACGGCCAAGGCGCGCACGGCGTACCAGGATTTCTTCGCGCGGTGGAAAAATGCTGATCCCGATATTCCTATCCTCCAGCAAGCCAAAGCGGAATACGCGAAGCTGCAATGATCCGCTGCGCTCTGACCCGCGCTTCACCGACCTGCTGCGACGCATGAACCTGCAGCAGTAACCTCACTATTCCGTCACGGTCGTATTCCTGCAATCTTGAGGCGAATCCGATACAAGCCGGTTCGAGCAGTCAGATAGAGTGTCTTCCCGTCCGCGTCGCCAAAAGCGAGATTCGCGGGAAGCTCCGGCGCCTTTACGGTTCCGAGATGCTTGCCTTCGGAAGACATGATCCAGAACCCGCCCGGGCCGGTACAGTACACGTTTCCTTTCTGGTCCACTTTCATGCCGTCGGGAACGCCGGGAGCGTTGTCCGAGTTCATATCAATAAAGACCTGACCATTGGCGACCGTATCGTTCACCTGGACTTCATAGCGCATGATCAGCTTTCTTGTCGTGTCGTTAACGTAGAAGTACTTTTCGCCGGGCGAAAAGGCGAGGCCGTTTGGAACTTTGAAGGTCTTGTCCAGCAATTGAAGAGTGCCGTCCTTCACCATGTAGACGCCGTTGAAGGGCAATTCCTTCTTGGGGTCGTCGTCTCTTTTCCGCAGTCCGGCGGAAGGATCGGTGAAGTAGAGCGCTCCATCCGCCTTGTAGACGAGGTCGTTGGGACTGTTGAGGCGTTTCCCATCGTAGCGGTCAGCCAGAACCGTTCGCTGGCCGTTTTTCTCGATGCGCACGATAGCGCGGTCGCCGTGAGCGGCGAGAACGATGCGGCCCTGTCGATCGAGCGTCAAGCCGTTCGAGCCAATGAGCGTGACGACTTCCTTTCCGTTATTGTTTTGCGATCCAACGTCCGATGGGTCTGTCCCTGTGAAGCCGGAGGGCTTCAGGAACACGGAAGCCTTGCCGTCAGGCGTCCATTTATTGATCGCGTTCGCGGGAATATCGCTGAAGAGCAGATACCCGCCCTGACGCACCCACACCGGCCCTTCGACGAATCCGAAACCGCCGGCCAGCTTCTCGACTCTGGCATCGCTGGAGACGATCTCATCGAGCTTCGGGTCGAGCCTAATGATTTCACCGCCGGCCTGCCCGAAAAGCCGTGCCGCGCACGAAACGAGCAGGATGGCGAAGCAGATGCCCATTGCACTCTTTATCGAGGTGTTGTCACAGCCTGGTGAATTGGGTTCGACCATAACGGTATTCTCCTTCCGACCATGTTTGCGCTCATTGAGTGCCGTGGATCGGGCGAAACCCGCGGGATCGCCTTACTCAGCGGAGACTATGCCGAGCTTGCGAGTCGCGTCAAGGAGAGCCGGTTTTTTTTAGCCGCGTTCGTTCGGAAACTGACTGACCGGATTAGATCATTGTTGACTGCGGTTTCCCCACCGGAGTACAACCGGAACAGAACTTCCGGTCGGCCCTTTCACGGTTCCCGAGTAGCCAATCTAAGGAGTTGTCCATATCCGAGCGATCTGGCATTACTCCAGTCACCACATTCGTTGCTATCGCGGCATGTAGGCAAAAACGGCTGAGGAGGAATTGGACATGAAAAACCACCGAATTCGTGGCGCATTCGCTTTCGCTGCGGGCGTTCTTGCAACTGCTCTCAGTTTCTGCTGGACGATTTCGGTGGCCGCCCAGGAACCTACAGCTACACGCATCGAACACGCCGAAAAAGAGCCGCAGAACTGGCTCACCTTTTTCGGAAATTACCGGGCGTGGAGTTATAGCCCGCTCGAGCAGATCACGCGTGAAAATGTGAAGCAACTGGTGCCGGTTTGGGCGTTCCCGACAGGCGGACAAAATGGGCTGCAAGCCGCCCCGCTCGTCGTGGACGGAGTGCTTTACATTGAAAACCACCAGAACCATGTTTTCGCCGTAGATGCAGCGACTGGTAGGCCTCTTTGGACCTACGCCTACGAATCTTCAAGAAAGGCAAGCTCGTCCGAACCGGCCCTCGGCACCCGAGGTTTGGCCATTGGATACGGCCTGGTGTACATGGGAACGAAAGACAATCACCTTGTAGCGATCGACGCAGAGACCGGCAAGGAAGTCTGGAACGTGGAAGTGCCGGACACGACTGAGTGCTGTGGGATAACTGGCGCGCCCTTGTTGGTCAAGGATAAGGTGATCACCGGGGTAGTTGGCGGCGAATTCGCCCATCGCGGTTACCTGACTGCTTTCGACGCAAAGACCGGGAAGATGACGTGGCGCTTCTACACCATACCGGCACCTGGCGAACCCGGTTCGGAAACTTGGCCTGGGGACTCGTGGAAAACCGGCGGCGGCTCGACTTGGTTCACCGGCTCATATGATCCGGATCTGAACTTGCTCTATTGGGGTATTGGCAATCCGTCTTCTGATTTTTTCGGAGACCATCGTAAGGGCTCCAATCTGTACACCGACTCGCTGGTTGCTCTGGATGCCGATAGCGGAAAGCTGAAGTGGTACTTCCAGGAGATTCCGCACGACCTCTGGGATTTTGACTCAAATCCTGAACCGGTGCTGATCGATGTCAACCAAAACGGCCAGCAGCGAAAGCTCGTGCTGCATTCCAGTAAAGGCGGATATGCGTATCTGCTCGATCGCGAAACGGGCAAGCTCCTGAAGTCCTTCGCCTATGTCCAGGACGTGAACTGGTCAGGGGGATTGGATCGAGACGGCAAACCAATGAAGCCAGTCGTGCCTGTCAAAGGCAGCGATTTTCTGTTTTGCCCGGGTGCCATTGGTGGCCGCAATTTCAACCATTCGGCATACAGTCCCCGCACTGCCTTGTGGTACACGAATGATTTCGAAATTTGCGGCGGTCTTGAGCCGGAAGACCTCGATGTAAAGGAGGGCGACCTGTACTTCGGCGGAAAGATGCCTTCCCGCCAGTTGAGCTCCAAGGGCAAGCCCAATATCAGCGCCTTCGATCCATTGACGGGTGAACGAAAGTGGACGTTCGCCACCAAGTACCCGAACGCCTCATCGCTGCTAGCAACTGCAGGCGATTTGATTTTTGCTGGGGATCTGCAGGGCTATGCATTTGCGCTCGACGCAAAAAGCGGCGAAAAGCTGTGGTCCTTCAATACCGGTGGAAAGATAGCGTCTCCGCCGGTCAGCTTCTCGGTCAACGGCCGCCAATATATCGCTATCAGCACGGGCGGTGGTTCAATCGTCGAACGTTCTGTACCGGACCTTTACCCTGAGGCGAAAGGCCATCTGCCGGCGGATACCTCTACGCTTTTCGTGTTCACACTGCCTTCTAAATGAAGATACGTTTCGCTTCGGACGAAAGACGGAGGTATCAGGGAGCAGCTGGACGTGCCTGCTTTGAAAGTTGAGGCCGCCCCGAGGTGCGATCGAAAGGCAAATTTCCGCATCCCGCAGACGACAGCGGCATTACACTAACTAACATTCTAAGGAATGTTGGCAACAGATCGCTGACGAGAAGATTGGAGGTCCGAATGAGACTCCCTGCGGCTCAATCAGTTTTGTGCGGGATAGCAGCGTTTTTAGTCGCCCTTGCCGGTTTGGGAGTCAACGAATCATCCGCGCTGTCCCAATCCAGCAAATTGCAAGGGAGCTGGTCGAAGAAGGCGCCTCTTCCAGCTAAGCGCGGCGAGATTTCGGTAGCGGCGTTGGATGGCAAGATCTACGCGGTGGGAGGTGCAGGCCTTGGCAATTCGGCCTCGCAGCTAAATCAGGAATACGATCCTGCGACAGATAGCTGGCGCGACCGCGCCCCGCTTCCTCGCGGAATGTCACATGCCGGGGTCGTCGGATTCAACCATAAATTGTATCTAGTTGGTGGCTTCACCGCGTCGGGTGTGCACGCCGGAGCCGTCAATCTCGTTTTCGCATACGATCTCGCGACAGACAGTTGGCAACAGCTTGCGCCGCTTAGCAGCCCGCGTGGCTCAGTTGGCGTGGCCGAAGTTGGGGGCAAGATCCACGCCATTGGAGGGCGGGGACTCGACAAAGTAACTGCCGCTACGCACGAAGTCTATGATCCGACTGACGGAAAATGGTCCCAGGCCGCACCGCTCCCCACCGCACGCGATCACATGGGAGTGATTGCCGTCGATGGAAAAATCCATGTAATTGGCGGGCGTACCGCAGACAATACCGACAACACGAATCTGCACGACGTCTATAACCCGTCGACGAATTCCTGGCAATCGGCGGCCCCGCTTTTGGCGGCCCGAAGCGCCGGAGCGGCGGCCTACTATCACGGGCTGATCATCTATGCGGGCGGCGAATGCAAGGGTGGGAAAACGTTTTCTGAGAATGAAGCCTACGATCCGAAAGCGAATCGGTGGCAGACGCTCGCACCACTGCCCGCAGGACGACACGGCTTCGGAGCGGCTGCAGTCGGGGAGTACGTCTACCTTGCGGGCGGAGCTCTGGGTTGTGGTGGTGGTTCGCTTTCGGATGAATTGCTGGTTTTTAGGCTACCCTGAAAACTTGGGCGCTTACGTCAAGATGTTAGTGGCGGCAAAAGGCGATTCTAGCTGCTTGTAATGATGCTTACCTGGCAGACCACGCGCCAGGGTAGCCTGCCGGGGCTTTGCACGGGGTGCTTCTTACCTTCGAAAGATTTTTCTTAGTTTCTTTTTGAAAGCGATGAAGTCAGCTCTTTGTTCTTGCCATTCTTGTTTCGCGGAGGGATATTCGCGTCGACCCAGTTCAAGATAACGTCCGCGACTTCGAGGTTGTTTGTACCCAGCATCATCATGTGAGTGGTGCCCTTAAAGATTGGATTCCCGAGCTCTCCGAGCTTGATGTAATCCGCCTTAGCAATTCCCTGACCGGCGGTGCGCCGGGCGTTAATCGCGTCCACAGTGTTTTGGCATACTTCACTCGTCGGGGTGTAGTCTCCCTTGAGCGCAAGGTAAGGGATATTGTCGAAGTCTTCCGCTTTCAGCCCGCTGTTCGAAAGGGAGCACGACCCCTCGATCGTGATCAAACCCTTCAGCAGATCCAGATGGCCTCTCTCCTTGAGAATGCGCACCATGTGATGTCCCATGATTCCGGATTGAGAGTGGGTCGCCACGATTGCGCCGCCGAGCTTTTCGACCAGCAATGCGAGGTCTTGGGGTGTCCAGGTATTCGCGGGCGAGATCATTGTCGGGTCGCACGTGGCGCAGGTAGATCCCGGCAGGGTAACCTCAGCGTTCGGAACTAACTGCTTGTAATACTCGAGAGCAAGATAATTGTCCGGCCCTTTAGGCGCATTACCCATAGCTCCCGAGCGTGAGACTACATTTGGATCTATGGTGCTGATCGGGAAGGCCGGGAAGTAGTTCTCAGAATGAGCGGTGTTGCCTTTATCCCCATGACGCACCAGCGTCCCGGTCAGAATCGTCGATCCTTGTGGCGTCAGTTGGCCAAACCAATTGGTCCAGGCGACGTCGTCGGGAATCCTGCCGAATGCCGGCATCAGCGCCGCGCCACCTTGAATGTCTCCATTCTTGAGCATGGCTGCAGCCTCATGAATGACAGATTCATCGAATCCCGAACGTCCACGGCCTGCCTGATCGACCAAGTATGTCGAGATTCCCTTGCGCACGAAGTACGGATACCAGCCCTCCCGTCCATCCGGCGTTGACTCCAAACAGACAGCCGTGTGAGAGGAACCGTGGACCATGATGACCGGGGGCGCGTTGCGCTTCTTGTTCACCGGTATCTCAAATTCAACGTACATCTGGCCGATCGTGATCTGATCCGGACTAGGCTGTTGATTAGCGGCGGGAACGATGGCGTAGTTCGTGATCTTCGGTACACCACCGACAAAGAAACTCCCCTGATCCTCGATAACCAGCGGTTTGGTCAGGAATCTCCTCATCTTCTGTCCTTCCTGCGCGGCGAGATTTCCCGTCAATGCAAGTAGCAAGATCGAAGCGAGCAGGCCGAAGACTATCTTCTGTGTGAGTAGATTCATGTGTTCCATAGAAACTCCTTGGCAAACGGACTGTGATTGACGACCTGGCTAGCGGAAGAGCGGCTGTCGGGCGCATCATCCGCTAAGTGCCTGTCTGCGTCAACCGAGGAACCCAAACAAAACATTCGGATCGCCCTTTAGAATACGTCGTCTGAGCCCTCGATGAACTGAAGAACCACCCTGATCCTGAGAGACAAGCGCTTTATCACTTCATGATTTCGAACGCTAGTTTCTAGGCGATCCCGCCAGTTCCAGTAATGGCAAAACCAGTGAGCCAGCATCGCCACATGGATATCGGAGAGTTCAACTCGGGTCCTCGCGAGACGTTCGTAGCAAGAACTGAGAGTGTTGAAAAAGTGTTTTCGAGGGGCGAAACCGTCCCCACGAATGAAGAATCAGGGCACTTACAACCTGCCCTCGAGGTAAGAAAAGGCGTTTGGGGGAGTTTTTCAACAGTCTCAACTGATTTTGGGCGTCGAAGTTGGTAGCTTGCCAGTTTCCGGAAATCCGTTTCTCCGAAGTTTAACTATCCTCCCGAAAAGAAGAAAGGCGGCCTAAACTCTCAGTCGTCTTATCGGAAAGTAGGCATTCACGAGTCAATCTGGGCTGACAGGCCCACTCGACGAAGCAGGTCCTGGAAGCGAGCGTCGGAACGCAAAGGATCGAACGTGGGTTCCACATTGAGGTACGTCAGACCATCGGAGCGCTCCTGATAGGCTTTTTCGAGCCAAAGGAAGGCCTGATCGTTATCGCGAAGCCCGGCATAGATGCAGGCAAAATAGATTGTGGGAACGTAGCGCCACTTGCTGGTCTTCTTGAATTCCTCCAGGCTTTTCAGAGCCTTCGCCCTGCGGCCGGAGACGGCATAGGTGAGTATCAACGAGGCGACGAGCAGGAGATTGTCTTTGGCTGAGCGGACGGCCTTTTCGAAAACACGCGTGGCCGAGGCATACTTCCGCGTGAGCAGGTAGCAGCGACCAAGCACAAAATGCAACAGGAAGTAGTCTGGATTTAGTTGGAGTCCGGCACGGGACTCGGCGATGGCGCGGTCGTATTGACGCCCGAGATAAAGGCTCTCGGCGCGGGTAGCGCGGATATCTATCAATCCCAACGGATCGATTTTGCGGGTGACCTCTTCCGCTTCTTTAGTCTCATCAAGGGCCTCCTGGTGGCGACCCAAGGCCATCAACAACCACGCATACCACAGATGCGCGCGAGCATTATTCGGATTGAGCTCGATGGCGCGGCGAAAATTTCGTTCCGCAGCAGACCAGTCCCAGTCGTAGCGATGCTGGACGAGGCCTAGCGACGAATACGCTTCGGCCAGCGAGTCATCGATCTCCAAGGCTTTTTGCGCCGCGGCCTTGGCCTTGGGCATGGCCTCCAAGGGTCGCAATCCATCCCAGGGAATCAGAGCCAGCAAGCCATAGGCGTCCGCCAGGCCGGCATACGCCAGCGCGTAATTCGGTTCTTTCTGGATGGCTTGCTGGAAATATCCAATGCTTCTGGTGAGCGGCTGAGTATTGCGTTCGTACCAAAGGCATCGCCCTCGCAGATAAGCGTCGTAGGCTTCGGGGTTGACGGGGCGGCGGATGCCGGCAAGACGCGCCTGCTCGCGGGCGGGCAACCCCAGATGGATTTCGCGAGCGATGCTCTGCGCGACGTCGCTCTGCAAAGCGAGGACGTCACGGAGGTCACGGTCATAGGTTTCGGCCCAGGTATGCGTCTGGTCATTGGCGCGGACGAGCTGAGCCGTGATACGCACGCGATCTTCGTATCGGCGCGTACTGCCCTCCAGGACATAGTCCACGCTGAGCTCGCGGCCGATTTGATCCAGGCGCTTGCCGCAGCCCTTGTACTGCATGGCCGTAGTGCGGCCGATTACGCCAAGCCGCTGCGGTTCCAGACGGCCGAGCTGCGTGATCATCTCCTCGGTCAACCCGTCACTAAAGTAGCCCTGCGCAGGATCGCCACTTAAATTTTCGAATGGCAAAACCAACAGCCGGATCTTCCCAGGCTCGATTTTCGGGTCCGCCACCGCCTCGGGCCGCGGAGGAAGGCGGCGCTTGAGGCTCCAGGCATCCAGTTCGGATTTGTAAGCGTAGACGGAGGCCAGGCGATCGTGCCGGTGGCGGTGGACCGGCAGGTTTTCGCGCTTCTCCCAGCGCTGGAGTGTGCGCACGTCCCTTTTGAGATAGGCGGCGATTTCCTTCCAGGAGTCGAGGTAGTCGTTATCGGAGGCGTCCGCAGAGAGCGTTTGAGGAACAGGAGAAGCCTTGCGCATACAACGAACTCCCTGCCGCGGAAAGTGGCGATATTCTACGCTCCATCCGCAGGGGCTTCAACGTGAGTTCAATCAGGAAACGACAAAGTACGACATTCGGCGTCAATACAAATTTGTCGCCTTTTGCCGGTTGCCGCGCGCCGAGGACGCAGATTAAGGTGCGCGAAGCTTGAGGGCGCTGCTGAACCCTTAGCCCAAGTACAGGTGAGACCGAAATGATTCGTGGATCGGTGGGAGCTCTGGGGGGAATGGAAAAATGATTACGCACTTACAATCTGGCCTTCCTAAAGAGAAACGCCGCCTTTGGTGGGTCCTCATGCTGGCGCTCGCCGTCGCCATCAGCGGGTGCTCGGCGCGGAAGTTCGCGATCAACAGGCTCGGTGATTCACTGGCAAACAGCGGCACCACGTTCGCTTCGGACAATGACCCCGAATTCGTCGGTCAGGCCGTCCCTTTCAGCTTGAAACTCATCGAGGGGCTGCTGGCGGAAAGCCCGAAGCATCGAGGGCTTCTGTTCGCTGCGGCCAGCGGATTCGCTCAGTACTCCTATGTTTACGTGCAGCAATCGTCCGAGGAAATCGAGAGCGAGGACGTGGCAAAGTCGGACGGATTGAGCGCGCGGGCACGGAACCTATATCTTCGGGCGCGCGACTACGGCCTGCGGGGGCTGGAGACCAAACACCACAGTTTTGCCGTTCAGTTAAGAGAAGACCCGAAGTCCGCAGTGCAAACCATGAACGCCGGGGATGTGCCTCTGCTGTACTGGACGGCGGTTGCATGGGGCGCGGCGATTTCGGTGGCGAAGGATCGCGCGGATCTGGTGGCCGAACAGCCGCAAGTGGAGGCTCTCATCGACCGTGCTTACCAACTTCGACCTGACTACGACCACGGCGCAATCGATCAATTCTTGATCAGCTATGAGTCCGCCCGGCAGGGAGTGAAGGGCGACTTCGCTGCGCGCTCCAGGATGCACTTCGATCGCGCGGTGGCCTTCACGAATGGACAAATGGCTTCGCCCTTTGTCGCCTATGCGGAGACCGTCTCGGTTCAAAAGCAGAATCGTGCCGAGTTCGAGGCCTTGCTGAAGCAGGCGCTTGGCGTGAATCCCGACAGCCGGCCGGAGTGGCGGTTGAGTAACCTCGTTATGCAGCGCCGGGCCCGCTGGCTGCTCTCCCGGGAAGACGCTCTATTTCTGGACTGACTTGTGGAGGATCAGACGATGAAAAAGCTAAACGAAAGACGAAATTCTCAATCGTTTGTGATTGTGGTGGCTTTGCTTACATTGCTCGGACCGGCGTATACACACGGTCAAACACGCATCCGGCTGGCCACGTTACTGCCCCGCGGATCCTCGCAGTACCACACGCTGGAAGAAATGGGGCAACGATGGCGGACCATCTCCGATGGCGCGATCAGCCTGACGATTTACGCCGACGGCACCATGGGCAGCGAAGAAGATGCCGTTCGACGCATGCGAATAGGACAAATTCAGGCTGCGACGATCTCGGTGGCCGGGCTTTCGGAGATTGATCCATCTGCAAGTGCCCTCCAGAAGATTCCCATGTTGTATCGCTCCCTGGACGAAGTCGAATACCTGCGCTCCAGAATGCGACCCGACCTAGAACGGCGCATGGCGGAGAAAGGATTCGTGGTGCTCTTCTGGGGAGACTTCGGATGGGTGCACATTTTCTCACGGCAGCTGGCAGAGCAGCCGGAAGAATTCAAGAGGACCAAAGTGTTCGTCGGGGCTGCGGACGGCAACGAAGCCGCCATCATGAAGAGTCTCGGATATCAAGTGGTGCCGCTGGAGTGGTCGGACGTTCTCACCAGCCTGCAAACAGGCCTCGTGGACACGGTACCAACTGTGCCCATTCTGGCGCTTGCGGGCCAGTATGACCTCGTCGCGAAACACATGCTGCAACTGAACTATGTTCCGCTGGTGGGGGCGACGGTGATTACGAAAAAAGCGTGGGACTCCATCTCGCCCAGTATCCAAGCGACGCTGCTGAGCGCGTCTGCCGAGGCCGGAACGCAAATACAGATGAAAGGGCGGGCAGAAAGCGCAGACGCAGTGGAGGCGATGAAGCGGCGCGGCCTGCAAGTTCACCCGGTTTCGCCGGAGCTAGCGAATGAATGGCGTCACTTCTTCGAAGCCAGCTATTCGAAAATGCGCGGGACGATGGTTCAGGCCGACGTCTTCGATGAGGCACAACGAATTCTGGCTGAGTACCGCGCCGGGGGCATCCCCGCAAAGCAGGGTAAAAATGACCACTAACGCGATGGGAACGGAAATCTTGCCCGCGGCGCCGATCCGGGAAACGAAGCTGTGGACCGGCATCGCCGCGAGCGCCGAGAACGGAGTTGTGTCGCTGGCACTCGCGCTGATGGTCCTGCTCCCTTTGGCGGAAGCATTTCTGCGTCGCACATTTGGGGTATTTATACCTGCTTCCTCCGCAATCGTTCAACACATGGTGCTTGTGGTCGGAATGCTGGGCGGTGCTATCGCGGCGCGCGAAGGAAGGCTGCTTTGCCTATCCACCGTTGGGGAAACCTCGGTTCGTGGACGGCTGAAAAATGCGTCAAGGATCTTCACGTCTAGCGTATCCGCAACTGTCTGCGGATTCTTGTGCCTCGCAGCCTACCAGTTCGTTCAGACAGAGCGCGAGGGGGGAAGAATTTTAGGTTACGGAATTCCCGTGTGGATGATCGAGTGCGTGCTTCCTTTGGGGTTTGCAGCAATCGCCGCGCGGATCCTCCTACACAGCTCCGAACGCTGGAGGCCACGATTGGCGGCTTTTGGATGTGCGGCCCTGCTCGCGGAAGCCGTGAAATGGGCGGGCGGCCTCCACCATATTGTTCCGATTGCGTTAAGTATTCTCTTCCTTGCGACGATCCTGGGCGTGCCAGCTTTTGTGACGCTTGGCGGCACCGCACTGGTTCTTTTCTGGGGCGTGAGCCAACCGATCGCGTCGATTCCAATCGCCCACTACACGCTGGTGACTAATCCCTCGCTGCCAACACTGCCGTTGTTTACCCTGGCGGGCTATTTCCTGGCCGCCGGTGGCGCACCCAAGCGGCTCGTGCGCGTCTTCTACGCGCTCTGCGGACAATTTCGCGGTGGCCCCGCAATTGTTACGGTGCTGGTGTGCGCTTTCTTTACCTCCTTTACCGGGGCCTCCGGCGTAACCATCCTCGCCCTTGGCGGCCTTTTGATGCCCGTATTAACCGGCGCTCGGTATTCGGATAAAGATTCCCTGGGGCTATTGACCGGATCAGGTTCGCTGGGGCTTCTGCTTCCTCCCTGCTTGCCTCTGATCGTCTATGCGATCGTGGCCAGGGTTCCCATAGAACGAATGTTTCTAGGAGGAATCATTCCGGCTCTGGTGATGATGGCGGCCACGACGATTTGGGGCATCCGGCGAAGTTCCAAAGGCGGGAACGCGACGCCGAAGTTTTGCTGGAGAGAGGCGCGCAGCGCGTTATCGGAAGCCAAATGGGAATTGTTCCTGCCGATCCTGGCTTTTATGGCGCTATTCAGTGGGCTGGCCACGCC
>Ga0210405_10003209_pt1 | contig 16228 bp, 15 predicted proteins | sample IncBWH11MmetaG_FD_155492 | JGI IMG/M metagenome (GOLD analysis project Ga0210405, IMG submission 155492) | Forest soil microbial communities from Barre Woods Harvard Forest LTER site, Petersham, Massachusetts, United States - Inc-BW-H-11-M | ecosystem: Environmental > Terrestrial > Soil >... | reverse complement strand
AGGAGTTTCAACTCACATTGATGGAATACCTGAGTACCCGGAAGCCAGAGCTACTCGGCAGAATTGCAAAGGAAAAGGCTCTCGGCGCAACGTTGGCTACCGAGGTGAAAGCAGCCATCGATCAGTTCAAGGAAACGTGGAGATGAGGTCTCCTTTAGTTTTCGGCATTCTGGTTTGAACTTGCGGGATCTGGAACTCGGGACGGTTGATTTATGAACAGCCCACGCGACTTGCGACGGCGCATACGCTCCATCAGCAGTACTGCGCAGATAACCAAAGCGATGCAAATGGTGGCAGCGTCAAAGATGCGCAAAGCCCAACTCGCAGCCCTGGCGGGACGTCCGTTCGTACAGGTGCTGTACCGCATCCAGCGGGAAGCGACAACTCGCATGGGAGATTTCAGCCACCCTTTGCTGGAAAGGCGGGAAGTACACCAACGAGCAGTCATCCTGGTAGGCGGGGATAAAGGCCTCTGCGGTGCACTCAACAGCAACGTTTTCCGCCTCGCTGCCGAATTCGACGCGGAGTCCACACTTTTTATCACCGCAGGACGAAAGGCTGCGCAATTCATCGCGCGCACAGGCCGGCAGCTGGTTGCCGAGTTCACCTACGGGGACACGCCTCAATTCTCTGAATCCCGGGCAATTGCTGCGTTTGCCCGCGACCTGTTCTTGAAACGCACCGTGGACCAGGTTCAGGTGATCGCCACCCGTTTTGTCAACACGCTGACTCAACAAGCGCTCTGTCTGGAATATCTGCCCGTAGGCGAAGTCAGAGCAATCAAGATTCCGGGTGTCAGGTCCGAAGAGGAACTATCCAACGACACCACCGAGTCCCTCTTTGAACCCAGCCCTGAGTTCGTGCTGAGCTATCTGCTTTCGCACTATCTCGACATTTTCATTTATCAAGTCCTGCTGAATGCCAAAGCGAGCGAGCAAAGCGCGCGCATGGTGTCCATGAAGAACGCCACGGATAGTGCCGAGAACCTTATCAAGGACTTGACGCTTGCATACAACAAATTGCGACAGGGCAACATTACGAAGGAATTGCTGGAGATTGCCGGCGGCCAGTCCGATTGAAGCGGAGTCATTTGGATAACAGGCGCCACAACTGGACGTGAATATGAACAAAGGTAAGATTGTAAAGATCCTCGGCCCGGTAGTGGACGTCGAGTTTCCGGGGGCGTTGCCCGGAATCTACAACGCTCTGACTTGCGAATGTACGGTCCAAGACCAGCCCACAAAGGTGACACTCGAGGTGCAGCAGCATCTGGGGGACAAGTGGGTACGAGCGATCTCGATGTCAGGTACCGAAGGGCTGAAACGCGGCTTCGAAGTCAGTGACAATGGAGCCCCTATCTCCATGCCCGTCGGCGACGGAGTGATGGGCCGGGTCTTCGATGTAACCGGAAATCCGGTGGATGAACGCGGACCTGTCACGGCAGAGAAATATTATCCCATCCATCGGCCCGCGCCCCCGCTCGTGGACCAATCGACGTCTCCACAACTGCTTCCCACTGGGATCAAGGTGATCGACTTGATCTGCCCCTTCTTGAAGGGTGGAAAGGTTGGCGCATTCGGTGGTGCGGGCGTCGGCAAAACCGTCGTGATCATGGAGTTGATTAACAACATCGCCAAGCTCCACGGCGGTGTCTCGGTGTTCGCCGGTGTCGGCGAACGCACTCGCGAAGGTAACGATCTGTATCACGAGATGTCCGAGGCAGGGGTCATCCGGCAGGACAACTTGCGCGAATCCAAAATCGCTCTGGTATACGGGCAGATGAACGAACCTCCAGGCGCTCGCTTGCGCGTGGCCCTCGCCGGCCTCGCGATTACCGAGTACTTCCGCGACGAAAAAAACCAAGACGTACTGCTGTTCATCGACAACATCTTTCGCTTTTCGCAGGCCGGATCCGAAGTGTCCGCCCTGCTTGGCCGCACCGCGAGCGCTGTGGGTTACCAGCCGACCCTCGCCGCGGAGATGGGGGCCCTTCAGGAACGCATCACTTCGACCAAGAAGGGGTCGATCACTTCGTTCCAGGCGGTCTATGTGCCAGCTGACGATCTGACCGATCCAGCACCGGCGACCACGTTCGCACACCTGGACGCCACCATCGTGCTGGAACGTTCGATTGCGGAATTGGGGATCTATCCAGCGGTAGATCCCCTCGCCTCGACTTCCCGCGCTCTGGCGCCCGACGTCGTAGGTCAGGAGCACTATGAGGTAGCGCGCGGTGTGCAGAAGGTTCTGCAACGCTACAAAGATCTGCAGGACATCATTGCAATTCTTGGAATGGACGAGCTTTCTCCGCAAGATAAGTTGACCGTGTTCCGAGCCCGCAAGATTCAGCGTTTCTTGAGTCAACCGTTCAGTGTGGCGCAGGTCTTCACTGGCCGCGAGGGCAAACAGGTGCCGGTCGGGGAAACCGTTCGCGGCTTCAAAGAGATTCTCGATGGCAAGCACGACGACGTGCCGGAAGGCAACTTCTACATGAAAGGCGCGATCGAGGAGATTAAGCAGAATTGACCCGTCGCTAAGACGGGTTTCGAACCGTGTTAGATATGGCCAACACTCTAAGACTGGAAATCGTGACGCCGGAAGCGACCGTTTATTCGCAAGACGTGGATATGGTCACCTTGCCAGCTGTCAGCGGCCAGATAGGTGTTCTGCCGCAGCACGTCCGCCTAATGACGCAGATGGTGCCGGGTGAGATGATTGTCCGCAAAGATGGACATGATGATTTTCTGGCCGTAGGCGAGGGCCTGGTCGAAGTAACCAATGAGCGCGTATCCATTGTCACCAACATGGCAATTGCTGTTGAGAGCATCGACGAAGCAGCCGCTGAGGAAGCGCGTCAGCGCGCTGCCGCCCGACTGAAAGAAAAGCTATCCTCCGAAGAGGTTGCATCCGTAAACGCTTCCCTAGCCCGCTCCCTGGCGCAGCTGCACGTAAAGCGACGCCATCGCTAACCGCATTTTTGGCGGGACGATTAGCCAGACCCAGATACACCGACCAGGGCGGATGTCTGTGATTAAACATCTCTAGAAGTGGAACACACCGAACTGAAACGGCTCATACGGTTCGCCGTTCCGCTTATCGACCACAATAGGCTACGGAGTAGCCGGGCCAAACAAAAACGTAATCCGTGCCTTTGACTGTGATGTAATAGCGCACCGTTCCCCTGACGTAGCAACCGTCCAGGGAGCACCGAATAGAATACGTACGGGGGTCTTTCGACACGAAGGAGATCGTCATAGCTGTTTGGGCCCGAACTATGAAAATCCTTGACAGAGTGTGAGCCGAGAAGAAGTTCTCCTTTGAAGCGAAGCCAGTTTTAAAGCAGTGCATCTTGTCCAGTTCCCAGACAGTCTTGCGGTCACGCTTTTTGAAGTCCTTATTATTTAGAGCAACCAAGAGCGGCATAGCCGCGTGCCCGTCAACGCTGGCGCCTCCATACTGTACTGAGACGTCGGAATCCGTGTGATTTGCAATGGTCGTCGTATAGTTTAGAAATTCGCCTGCTTTACCCGAACCGATTCGCTCGTATCCAATTCGGGAGCCTACCTCTATCCCGGCTGAACTCAGTTTGTGTATTTCATTCCCAGTGAGAGGGTCCCATAAGACTGGAGACGCAGCGCTATCTGCGAAGTCTTTGTCCCAGACGAGGGCGCTCCTCGCCTCCGCCTTGAACGATGGCATGTCATCTTGAGCAAATGCGCCGATTACAAATGCGGCAAACGCGAATGCGACCGCCGGAAGGTTCTGCATTACGTTACTCACATCACCAATCTGTACGGGAAATGCGGCTCACCCCGCCTGAAATCTTCCAAGGCACCGGCAACATTTTGATCAGATTCCCGTGGTCGCACGGATCGTAGTCCGTGAGGAAACAGGAGCGCGACTAGCAAAAGCAACAGCGACGCTGCTCAGTATTTGCCGAGATCGACCCGTCATCTACGCTCAGATCCTGCAGCATTTCGCATCGATTCGCTACTCTTCTTCGGAGCGTTCACTTCGGCTTGGTCGGACCTATCGCTTCACCTGTGATGCTTCATGAGACCTCAGCCGGCATGCTTGCCCATGCGAGGGCCGGATTAGGCAGACTTCGGGCGGCGGAGTTTAAATACTTGATGAGAAGGACTTTGTTGCCGTCCTGTCCATAGATCAGCTCGTCAACGACCCGCTGGGCCAAAAGAACGCCGAACTCACCGGACAAGCAAGGCCTCCGTGGCCAATCGAATCATTCTGGCGCAAGAATTCAATGTCCTCTCGTGCCGGACGTCTTATCGTTGACCAACGGCAGACGGCTGACTGTTTCTTCGCTGACGACTCTTCTAAGCGCTGATGTGTCGAGTTGAACCATCAGGGGTCGGATATTACTTGTGCCTGCTCCACCCGGATTGCTAATTCAAGATGGAGTTGGAACCAAAGGGTCTCGGTTACATGGACCTGAATGCCCCGTTGGCTCACGGGTTTGAAGTTAAGCTTGCTTACCCGCACCTCATACGTCCCAGGGGAAAGTAAGAAGAACCCGAACCGTCCATCCTCGTCAGAGGTGGCAGCCATTGCTTCGTTCCCATCCAACGTGGTGAGGTGAATACTTACCTGCGGGAGCACGGCGTCGTACGGATCGAGCGTCACGCCCGCCAGTGCGCCGGTGGAGCTGGTCTGACTGTAGATGTATCTGGAGGACAGCAGCGCAGCGACAGCGGCAAACAAAAGCAGTGACCAACAGCGACCGCCAACCGGGTCGCACATCGGCAAACCCTCATAACCGATCTTCGGGTGTACAGTCCCATTGATAAATTGTGAATTGCACGAGCTACCCCAAGCTGCAGAGTTTTGCTCCTGACTCGTCCTTCTCGATGTAAAGTTGGCCCCGACCCGGACAAGTGGCGCAGGAGCACGTTGATGCTCAGCGGCGGGTCGAATTGGAGTGGATATTCTCTCGTACCTCTACCAACTGCCCCTGTCCGCCTTACCAGTGATTTGGATCTCGGGACTTTGATACGTCTTGAATCCAATCGGCCGATCGGGGTAGTCTGCTCCACGTGAGGGGGTCAGTGTGCTGACGACCGCGGACTATAGAATCGTCGCATCGTTCCCATATTTTCGTCGGCCTACGTCTGGACGACCCGGCCGCGGAAGAGGGATGGAACGTCACCTCTGGGTTTCACTTGCAGCTCTTGCAGCCATTCTCCTGTCACAATCGATGGCAGCGGCACCCACAAAGGACGTCCGACGGATTCTGATCCTGAACGAAGTAGGCACTTCGTATCCCCTCACCAATCTGGTCGATCGTGGAATTCGGGCCGCCTTTGACGGTGCACCTTACCAAATAGAGTTCTATCGCGAATACTTGGACACAATATTGTTCCCTGATCCAAGCGTCCAACAGCAATTCCGCGATTTCTACATCCAAAAATACCAAGATCGCAAACTGGACATGATCCTCACTGTCGGGCCAGCTCCACTCAAATTCATGGCAGAAACCCACCAAAAATCGTTCCCCGGTGTGCCCATTGTTTATTGCGTTCCGAACGGACTACCCAGCGGTCTCGTGCTCGATTCTGACCTCGTTGGTGTGGAGGGTGAGTTCGCGGCCGCCAGGACTGTTGCGATTGCCCTTCGCCTCCTGCCGAACGCAAAACATGTGGTCGTACTGGGGGGCATAGCCGACTTCGACCGGCAACAGCAAGCCATGGTCAAGGAGCAACTGAAGGTATACGAAGGCCGCCTCGATATTTCGTATCTTTCAGATTTGGCTATGCCTGCTCTTCTCGAACGGTTGCAGCATCTCCCGCGGCAAACCATCATTCTTCTTACCCCTATATCGAAAGACGCTGCTGGCGTCAGCTTCATCTCAAGCCAATCAGGTCCAATGGTTGTCGCTGCCGCAAACGCGCCCATTTTTACCATGTCTGATCGTCTCTTCAATCACGGGGAGGTGGGCGGGAGTGTCTCCAGTGCCGTGGAAGAGGGCAAGCTGGCTGGGGGCATGGCGCTGCGCATACCTAATGGGGAAAAGCCGCAAGACGTTCGGGCACGACGTTTGACCACTAACATGTTCGATTGGCAGGCCCTGACGCGCTGGGGACTCAACGAAAACAAACTTCCCCCCGGTAGCATCGTCCTGAACCGGCAACCCACGGTGTGGGAGGCCTACAAGGCATACTTCATCGCCGGCGCTTCTGTGATTCTGGTACAAACGCTGCTGATTTTCGGGCTCCTATGGCAACGCGCGAGACGAAGAACTGTAGAAACTGAGCTGGCAATTACCTATGACCGGCTCCGTATGGCGGTGGAAGCCGGCAGATCAGTAGGCTGGGATTGGGACATAAAGAGTGGACGTGATCGCTGGTTCGGTGATCTGGAGACCGTGTTCGGAATCCACTCGGACAGCTATTCGGGCAACGTTGACGAATTTCGGCGCAAGGTACACCCGGAAGACCAAGAGCTGGTTTGGCAGGCAGTGGCAGACGCCCGAAAGAACCGGAAACCCTACGCCGCCGAATTTCGTGTCGTTCGCACTGACGGATCAGTGCGCTGGATCGCCGCGAGGGGAAAGTTCTATTACACGGTCGATGGCGATTCCGAGCGGATGCTGGGCATGGCGGTGGACATTACCGAGCGCAAGCTTGCGGAAGAGGCATTACGGGGGAGTGAGCAGACACTACGTCTAGCGGTTCAAGCTGGCAAGATGTACGTCTACGAGTGGACCGCCTCCACCGATGCCATCGTGCGCTCTGCCGAGTTCGCCGAAGTTCTTGGGACAGATCAACCGATGCGCACCAGCCGCCGGGACCTTATCATCCAGGTCCATCCGGACGACCGTGAACGGCTGGTAGCCGAATTCAATAGAGTCACACCTGACAGCCCAGCCTCTCAAGTCCAGTACCGCCTGTTGCGTCCCGATGGTCGCCTGCTATCGCTGGAGAGGAGAGCGCGAGCGTTCTTCGACGATAGTGGTAAGTTGCAACGCATTGTAGGTGTAGTAGCCGACATCAGCGATCGCAAGCAGGCGGAATCCAGGTTGCGCGAGAGCGAAGAACGGTTCCGCCTGGTTGCGAATACCGCGCCTGTAATGATCTGGATGTCCGGAACGGACAAACTGCGTACCTACTTCAATCAGCCCTGGTTGGATTTTACGGGTCGTTCCATAGAGGCGGAGCTTGGCAACGGCTGGGCAGAGGCGGTGCACCCGGAAGACTTCCACAGGTGCCTGGATACCTACCATGCGGCCTTCGATCGGCACGAGCGCTTCGAGATGGAGTATCGCCTTCGGCGACACGATGGAGAGTACCGCTGGCTCTTCGATACTGGCGTGCCAAGACTTGGTTCCGAAGGCTCTTTTATCGGCTATATAGGATCTTGCATAGACGTAACGGACCGCAAGCTGGCCGAGGAAGCGATGTCCGAGTTAGGACGTAAATTGATCGAAGCCCACGAAGAGGAGCGTACCTGGATCGGGAGAGAACTCCACGACGATATCAATCAGCGCCTGGCACTTGCGGTGATCGAGTTGGAGCAATGGGGGCAGGAAAATTCCAAGTCTGAAGCTGAACGTCAAAAACACATCGCTCACGTCAAGCATCGTCTCAGCGATCTGGGGCAGGACATTCAAGCTCTATCGCACCGTTTGCACTCCTCTAAGCTTGACTACCTCGGCCTTCCGGTAGCAGCCAGCAGCTTCTGTAGAGAGCTGTCCGAACAACAGAAAGTGGAGATTGACTTCACCTACAAAGATGTACCACAGGGCGTGCCGAAGGAAGTTTCGCTTTGCCTGTTCCGGATCTTGCAGGAAGCCTTGCAGAATGCGGTTAAGTACAGTGGTGTCCGCCACTTCACAGCGAGTCTCGAAGGATTCCCGGCGGAGATTCAGCTCACCGTCAGTGACCGCGGCGCTGGCTTTGACCAGCATAATGCTATCGGTGGGCGGGGCTTGGGGCTCATCAGCATGCGCGAAAGAATCCATTTGGTGAAAGGGGAGCTTTCCATCAGGTCGCAGCCCGCCGGCGGCACCACGGTCTATGCTCGCGTTCCCCTCAAGTCGGAAGAACGCCGAACCAGCGTGGCTGTTTGACAGGTACCCTCCGGTATTCGCCATTGGTTCCGTTGCGAACACCCTTGGGCGCTGAAGAGAATCCGAGTTCCCGCAAAACGCACAGCGGTTTTCATCGGGAATGGACGACTGAATGTGCCGCGCAGAGTTTGTCGAATATTTGCCTGCCCATTGCACCCCGAAAGCTGCCCAACAGGTAGCCGCAGAAAAGATCGACGTTCTGTGATTTGGCAATGTCACCCCAGAGATTTTCGAGCTCCATCGCCGCCTCGCCCTCGCCTTGCGCCCACAACAGAGGCGCACATTCTCCACACACCACCACGCGAGACTGCCCTGCCTTCGAGGTTTTGGCGGCATTCAGAATGAGATCGCCAACTACTCTCCGGAGTCGTAATGGATCGGGGATGCCGTTGTCCATAAACGTCGAGAGCGTTTCGAAAGCATCTAGCGAGATGTATCTCCCCTGCTCACTAGCGCCGGCCATATCCAACCCAAGGGTCTGCAATTTCACTAGAAGGCGGTCTCGGTGTGCCTCGGTTGCGACAACAACAACGGCATTCTCTGCCTTGAGAGCGCACTCGACAAACCGAGCGAAGGCGTCCAGAAGGCTTGTATCGTCAGAATAGAACCCCGCCTCGTGACGGTGTGTGCTCTCTCTGTCTTGCCGTTGCGGCATTTTGATGAGTTTGTTGCCTCCTTCGCTTTGAGGGGGCTGCTGCCCCGGAGCCCCGGTACCGCCGCAACCTGCAAATCGGCTCCCGACAAACTTCTCACCCCTAAGAACGGCTCTTACCGCGATTGGGAGTTCGCCTCCGACATCCATCTTTACAACGTACCCCGATGCACCCGCATTGAAAGCAGCTTGCACGACTTCTGCAGAAGATTCTTGACTGACAAACAGGATCTTCGATTGCGGTGCCAGCTCACGGATTCTTCTTGCGACTTCGATTCCATCGACCTTCGGAAGTCCAATATCCAGCAGAATCAAGTCCGGTTGTAGTATTTGCGCCAACTCTATGGCGTCCATACCGTTCGACGCCTCCACGATGGTTTGCAATTCCAGTTTGTTGTGCAAGGTTGAGCACAGGAGCCGCCGAAAAGGTTCGAAATCATCTACTACCAGAACGCGTATTGAGGACCTAGCCAAGCAGTCTACTCCCCGATTTGGTGGAACCCCGAAGGCTCCGAAAAGTTGCTGAACGCACACAGCATAAAAGCATTACATATCGGTGCAGTACAGTCGTTGCCCAAGAGCAATGTTGTGGTTTCTTCGCAAAAAACGTAAGAAATGCCGATTTATCGACAGGGTGATCCTCCTCAACTGAGCGATGCCTCGTTGTGTTCCAGGGCCCGACTAGGTGTTCGCACAGTCGTGCACGTTCGACTGGCTCCCCACACTCATAAGGAAGAACGTAACGGAGGGAGATTTCAGTAGTGAAAGCCCGCGCACTCACCGTCAGTCTGTTGGCTTTCGGAGTGCTGATCCCAGCTCTGTCGTCCGCTCAAAAGCCGGAATCCAGTCAGTCTGTTCTCAAATTCGAGATGTCACAAGAAACGAAGTTGCAAGGTGTCATCGAAGAAGTGAAGGATCGCCTCTGCCCCATGAGTGGGGGCATGGGTTTGCGCCTCACGGTCAAGATTGAGGACAAAATCTACGAGGTGCATGTCGCTCCTGTGAAGTTCGTGAAGCTCTAGAAGCGAGCTACCAGAAGGGCGATACCGTCGAGATCATCGGTGTAAGCACAAAATTCCAAGGCGGGGATGCCATCCTGCCCCGCGAGATCAAGAATGGCGGCTACGATCTGGTATTCCGCGACGAAAACGGCGCCGATCTGGCAATAGCCACAGCGCGGCGAGCTTTCGGAGTAGAAGGATTTCGTCGCCAGAATGAGAAGACTTGCGATAGGCTCGTCACGCCCTGATGAAGCGTTCCTCAATTTTCACATCGCGATCTGGCTGCTTGACTTGATCTGCAGAGCGACAAGAGGCAGAAACAAAGGTTGCGTATTGGCACACGCCACGGCCTGATGTGGCACACTTTGGTGCAAAGCTCTGAGCACCTCATGTGTGTACTTGCAGGATGCCGATCTCAAGCCCAAAATCCATCTGTGACCCTCAGAGCAAACACGTCATATTTCAGCTCGTAGCGTAGGTGAAGTTGAAAATTGCCCACCGTATTGGCCTTCACAAATGGACGGACAAACACTAAATCCCTACTCGGACTCAAACACGCTGTATTGCGGCGTCCGTCACTTCAAGCTGATCCGGGTCAAACCAATGTGATCGCCGATGCCGGGACCTAGAAGGAGTTTTCGTGTGCTTCGGCCACGGACCTTTACGATTCGTCGAACATCAGAATTTTATGACGATGCCTGCGGAAACTCTGCCTTGCTCGTTTTGGGTTTGGCCTCCGGACTTGGTCAAAAGCCAATCTGCCTGCACCAGGCGAAGTCCGATCCCTTTCCGAAGTCCGATATCTAATCCGCCGCCAACGAACATAGCAAATGCGTTGGAGCTGACACCTCCCTTGGAAAGTGTGGCTCCACCAAACAGGGCATGCACAAAGGGCTGAACTACCGGTAGGCGCGCGGTGAGTACGGGACCAACGGTATATGTATAAACCGAAGAATTACCCCTGTGCGAATTGTAAACTCCGCTGAAGTCACCAGTAACCCCCAGAACATGTTTAAAGTTTCCCGTCAACGAGCCGTTCCACCCCACGGCGTTATAGCTGGACTGTAGATGCTCGAACTCGGCGCCTCCAAAGATTTCTACCCTTTGTGCCAGTGCGGGGGTGCACAGCAGCATCGCCAGGAGGACTGTGTGTAATTTTAGTTTCCTCATCGAATCCTTCCTGCAGAAAGATGGCCAAAGCCACTCGAATAGCTGAAATACCTGATAACGAAGCAGAGTCGACCCTAAACGGCTATGGGCGATGGTCAATCTGTCAAGACTTACAGGCGTGCTGTCGAAGAAGGAAATTGCGGCTGGCCGATTGCGATTGCGGTAGGCCCACCAGTTGCCCGATGCCTAGCTGAACTCCTGCGCGACCTTCCCTGGCTTCGCCGTCTTGGTGTGGGTCTGTCGTGTAGGGCCACAGAGATGCGCTAACCCGATTCGCTCCGTGATAGCGGGCGATAAATAACCGAACCGTTCCCCTGAGCTGAGTCTGCCTCAACTCGCTGGTTCTACAATCGATCGAGTTGAGCGAGACAGCCACACCGCTGCTGCTGTGAGATTGGCATCTGGGATGGATCCTACTAAAGAGACGGACTAGTCCTCATCTGACAACTGCGTTCAAGAGCGACGCCGACCAAACACCGACCTAATGATGAACACAGAATCTCCCGCCCACAAATTGCTCTCCACGAAGAACTGTATTCGCCCCGTCCAGTAGCTCACATCCGGCATCAGACTTGACAACGTAGCCGTGTGCTCCTGTTCGCAGAGCTTCCTGCACTACGTCGACAGAAGATTCTTGGCTTAAAAAAAGAATTTTGGATCCGGGGGAGACTTTGCGGATTCGTCGAGCAGCTTCGATTCCATTGAGCGATGGGAGTCCGATGTCGAGGATGATTAAATCCGGTTGCAGTTCGTCGACTTTTTGAACTGCTTCTAATCCGTCGGTGACCTCGCCAATAATCTGCAATTCCGGTCTTTTCCCGAGCATCGACCAAATGAATTTTCGAAAAGGTGCACAATCCTCGACGACAAGAACTCGGCTTACTGATGTTTCCAAAGGTGCCTCCTATAACGGGGTCTAAACCTGACTCGGAGAGCTCGGTTGTCGATTACATACTCCATGGTTCGCAATTCGTGTAGTTGCACAGTGCCCAGATAAGTCAGCAAACTTCTGGCTGGAAGGCTCAATCTGAAGGAAGTGATTCAATATTGCACCTCTCGACCCGTCTTGCTGTGATTCGCCTCAGCGCCACGGTGTATGACGAGGCTCATCAGCAGGACCTCAAATCGGACATAAGAATATTGTCGTCTGAAAGTGGGATCAGACAATACCGTGAGGCCCGGGGTTGCCACCGTCAAAAATGACAGGTGCCCATACACCGGAGTTGTGCTTAGCGGACAATTGGAAATCTGCCAGGGACGGAGTTCCCGGAGCAATCTTCGCAGGTTTCGCGCCGATCCAGTTGTTGCCTTAGAGTCGTGGAATAGCTCCGAACATGCGACCTCGGACCTGTGATGAAGCGCCGGCTTCGCTGGCGTCACGCGGCGGAAATTTGTGCCCGATTCCAATTGCCACTGCAGAAATTGATCGTGCCGGAAATCTGCACTGGGTATCCCTGGAACGTCGACCTGTTCGAAACTTCTTAAAGTACTTCGCACCGACACTCGCCTTTCCCGCCGGTAGGACTAGGCTCGGTGCGAAGCCCGAGTGCATTGACCGAGTTGTTCGCGATGGGAAGGATGGCCGAAAGCGAAAGTCTTGCCCCGCCCAATGCGCCCATCTGCTTCTTGCTCACCCAAACGAAGCTGTTCATGTTCATGATGATGGAGTTCTGGCCGGTCGCCAAGATCTCACCATTGGCCCCTTCAGTTGATCACGGGAATAAAAGAGGAAGAAGTTCGAATACGAAAACCTAGATTCGGGCGCGATCCCAGAGATGGTAGCGCTGATGCCCAGGAGGTACACGGCCCTAACCTGTGCCTTGGCCGACGAAACGAGAGCCACGCCCATAACTAAACCGATGTCGACCCTATTCATCGACTACGGCGCCGCCCACATCTGGAGTGAAGGAGGTGTAAGTATCTCGTGCGGGAACAATCGCACTGGCAGAAATGCCAGTTTTCGTTGCGATCAGACTCCGAGTAGCATCACCCCAAAAGATTAGGCCACCCAGTGAATCGAAACGTGGGTCTTTGAAGCAAGGGAGCGGTGTCGGCAGATCGTTTCATTCCGTCAAAAGAAAAGGTGGTGTCCGATCAATGCATCGCGGGCTCACGCGGTACGCGGGTTGCTGCACCCACTATGAGACCGATGATTGCAGCCCATGGCGTTTCGTTCGAAACAGGAGCGCCGACGCTGCCCATCCAACAAGGTCGCACCCACAGGTTGCACGAGACACAAAGCCGGCGGAGGAGATTCTCTGTGCTATCCCTGTCAGGACGTCTGATTTTCGGGTTACTCCTTGGAATATCCTACACTACCAATTGCGCAGGATACTCCGTCCTAACGCATGAGGCCATTATCGATGCTGCGTGGAGGGATGGCATCGAGCCCCTACTCTTGAGTCGATTCCCTTGTGCGACGCCAGAGGATTTGCTCAAGGCTCACGCCTATGCTTATGGCGGCGCAATTATCCAAGATATGGGTTACTACCCGTTCGGTAGTCGATTCTTCAGTGACCTCGCACACTATGTCCGAAGCGGTGACTTTGTACTTGCCTTGATCGAGGAATCAAGGGATCTAAATGAATACGCATTCGCGCTGGGCGCTCTGGCGCACTACGCTGCCGACACCTCAGGTCACGAGCTTGCCACCAACCGAGCGGTTGCGATCACATACCCCAAACTGGCAAAGAAATACGGTCCGGTTGTCACCTATCAGGACAAGCCATCCGCGCACATGAAGGTGGAGTACGGTTTCGATGTGGACCAGGTCGCTGAGGGGAACTACGCGCCCAAGGCCTATCATGACTTTGTAGGCTTCGAAGTTTCAAAGTCGGTCCTCGAAAGAGCCTTCGCCAGAACTTATTCCCTGGAAATGTCGAGCATCTTTTTCAGTGTGGATCTGTCCATCGGCAGCTATCGTCACGCTGTTTCAACCGTGATTCCACGCATGACCAAAGTGGCATGGCATCTTAAGAAAAACGAGATTCAGAACAGTCATCCGAATGAGACTAAGAAGGAATTCATCTACAACATCTCAAGTTCGGGGTATCGTAAAGAGTGGGGCCATCTCTACGAAACGCCGGGCTTCGGCGCTCGTCTCAAGGCATTCTTCTTGCGCGTGGTACCAAAAATCGGTCCCTTCAGCGGCCTCGCGTTTCATCCGCCTACACCGGCTGCTGAGCAGTTGTTTATGAGCAGTTTCAACGAAACCTTGGACCACTATCGAATACTCCTCCTCGCGCAGAAGGAGGACCAACTCCAATTGCCCAATGACAATCTTGACACGGGAGCAGTCACCAGAGCCGCCACTTACCGACTCGCGGACGAAACGTATGCCAAGTTGGTCAACAAAACGAATGGCAAACCTGTATCGGGCGCTCTGCGAACAAACCTTCTCTCCTATTACGGCGATCTCGAAAAACCCTTTGCAACCAAGCGGAACTCGAAGGCTTGGCATGAGCTCATCAAGGAATTGGACACCTTGAAATCAACCCCTGCAGTCGGATTTTTGCTCCCCATCGAGTCACCTCATTTGTTTGCTTTCTTATCCGAGAATTGCGGAGTAACCCTCCCAGGACGAGCAACGGCGCAAAGTTGGGGCATCTCAGACTTGGCAATGATCCCGCTGCACGCACAATGTTTCATCCAATTCCCTTGCGGACTGCCACTTCTACCAGTTACTGGGGGAAACCGCTGCCTCTAGATTGCTTCCATTCTCATTACGGTGTCTGGTTGAGTCGTTCTACCGGGTATGGGTAGCCGAGAAAGAGACTATGCGAGACGAGATACGGGCGAGTGCGATGCGAAGCCGACTTATGCGCAATCTGAGACGGATTCCATGGGAAGCCGCTTGTCTTGTTGTGTTCTTCGCATATAGCAGCGCCGCACAACAAGTCGACATCCAGACCCTGGTTACGAGCGGCAGCCTCGAAGGGATGCGATGGCCGAATTTCAGCGACTATCGCAACGGGCTTCGGGAGTTCTATGAGCCGACAGGATTCACTCCTGCCTGGGTCCAGGGGCTGCAACCAGTACCGCAGGCCCTGTCGCTGATCGAGCTTTTCAAAGATGCCGGAAAGAAGGGGCTTGAGCCGGAGGATTATGACGCTTCCCGCTGGGACGAGCGGATCCTTGCTCTGCAAGGCTCGTCTGGTGGAGTGGCAGTGGCGCGTTTCGACGTGGCGCTCACCGTTTGCACCATGCGGTTTATTTCCGATTTGCGCATCGGCCGGATCAATCCACAACATTTCAACTTCGGATTGAGCGTGGAACACAAGAAGTACGACCTTGCCCAGTTTCTACGCGACCGAATCATGACATCTTCGAGCCTGCAACCAGTCTTGGATGAGGTTGAACCTCCATTTGCAGGTTATCGGCGGACAGAGCAGGCGCTCGCGCGGTACATGGAACTGGCACGCACCGACAATGGAGAAAAGCTTCCTGCTGTTACGAAGCCTATCGATCCAGGACAGGCGTACTCGGGCGTGCCCCATCTGGCCCGTTTGTTGCGTCTCGTGGGCGACCTGCCCACGACTGCCAATCCTCCCGGAGATGCTCAAATCTACGACGGGCAGCTGGTCGAGGCGGTCAAAAACTTCCAGCGCCGACACGGTATGGATACCGATGGCCGCCTCGGTCCCTCCACTATCAAACAACTGAACGTGCCATTGCAGGATCGGGTGCTTCAACTCCAGCTTACGTTGGAGCGTTGGCGCTGGTTGCCGACTGAGTTTTCAGCGCCGCCGATCGTCGTGAATATTCCTGATTTCCGGCTGCGCGCGCTTGACGAACACAATCAGGTGGTAATGGACATGCGCGTGGTGGTGGGGAAAGCAATGCGCACGCAAACGCCGGTCTTCACGCGCGAGATGACCTACGTTGTCCTGCGTCCCTATTGGAACGTTCCTCCCAGCATTCTCCGCGGCGAAATTGTTCCCGCGATCCAGCGCGATCGCGGCTACATTGCCCGCAAGAACTACGAGGTGACGACAAAGGACGGTAACGTGGTCACCTCAGGAGACATTTCCGACGAAGTGCTAGCTCAACTGCGGGCAGGAAAGTTAGCTGTCCGGCAGAAGCCCGGCCCGTCCAACGCTCTGGGCTTGATCAAACTGATTTTTCCAAACGAACACAGCGTCTATCTTCACAGTACGCCCTCTCAGTCTCTATTTTCCCGCTCCCGCCGTGATTTCAGCCACGGCTGCATTCGCGTGGAAAAGCCTGCAGAACTGGCAGCGTGGGTACTACGAAACAATCCCGGCTGGACACTGGAAAAGGTGGAGCAAGGAATGCAGACCGGAAAAGACGACACCACGGTGA
>Ga0210405_10003206_pt1 | contig 16239 bp, 15 predicted proteins | sample IncBWH11MmetaG_FD_155492 | JGI IMG/M metagenome (GOLD analysis project Ga0210405, IMG submission 155492) | Forest soil microbial communities from Barre Woods Harvard Forest LTER site, Petersham, Massachusetts, United States - Inc-BW-H-11-M | ecosystem: Environmental > Terrestrial > Soil >... | reverse complement strand
TTCTGAGTGATTAACAACATTCAGATTATCGGCCAAAAAAAGAGAGGGCGCAACTTCGACCTACGAATTTGGCGCACACCCGCGTGCGCCTCGCCGCTTGACGAAATGTTTTCAGCGCCGGAATTTTCCAGGATCTCTTTCGCTCGTTTCACCCATTCGGCATCGTCGCAATGTACCGAAAGCAGGATGCCGCCGTCTCTTATCCGGCCATCGTAACGCTTGGCTTCGTACTCAGGCATTCCCATTCCAACCAAGGCGCCAACCATCCCGCCGATGGTCCCTCCAGCCCCCGCTCCCGCCAGCGCACCCATGATCGGGCCAGCCGCAATAAATGGCCCCAGTCCCGGAACCGCGAGCACTCCGATTCCCGCGAGCCAGCCCAGCGCACCGCCCACCACGCCACCGGAGGCGCCGCCGGTAGCCGCGCCCTCCGGAGCTTTCGTATTCTTTTGGTGCGCAAGGTCCTTGGTCCCTACATTATCGGGAAGCAGGGCGGAAACGTCAGTATTTCGAAAACCAGCCCATCGCAACGCATCGGCGGCTTCTTCGGCGTGGATCCGGTCCCGATAGATGCCGAAAACTGCCGTGTTTTTTCCAGCCATGAGGGTACTCCTTATGGCCAGTGTTGCAAGTCAGCCGCCAATCATACAGTTCTTAGAATCAATGCTTGCCGACGCTTCTGACGGCCATCGTGCAAAAAACGAAGGCTTGACGAGTAGATTCTCCACTTCTACAAAGAGCTAAAGAACACGCAACTTATGTCGATGAATCCAATAGATGGAGGTCACCACCTACAGTCCGGGGATCGCCCCGGTGGCGCCACCCTGGGCGCTGAAGAACTTACCGCCTTACCGGCCTGTCGCCAGGAAGCTAATGAAGCTCACTGCCCACGCGGATGTGCAGTTGGAGCAGATCCAGCAAGTGCTGCGGATGGATGCCGCCTTCACGGCGGATGTACTGCGCCTGGCCAACTCGCCCCTAATCGGCATGCGCGGCGAGATCAAGAGTGTGATGCAGGCCGTTATGATGCTCGGCCTCGAGCGAATCAAAGCTTTGTCCACTACCCTGTCAATGCGGGCGTTTCTCACCACCGGTGGATCCACCGATGCTCTACTGGCCTCCTGGAGGCACAACCTGGCAACGGCAATCGTGTGCGAGCGCCTGTCCCGAATTCTCGTCGTCGATATCGATATCTGCTATACCGCCGGCCTGGTGCATGACATCGGACGTTTGGCCCTGCTGGGCGCTTTTCCGGACAAGTATCAGGGGATACTGAGCATCCAACCCAGCGACGACTTGGATTTGCTCCAATTCGAAAAGTCAATTTTCGACATAGATCACTGTCAGGCCGGCAAATGGATCCTCGAGCAGTGGGATTTCCCACAGGACTTATGCGAGGTTGCTTTTCTGCATCACCAGAAGCCGCAACATGGCGCATCTATCCTGTTGCGCATAGTCCACGTGGGATGGCGAATGGCGGACCTGTTGGGCTTCTCCGTACTGAGCAAGCCCATTGTCGGCCAAATTGAAGAGATCACATCGGTTTTACCTCCCAAAGCGCGAGAGCAAGTCTTGGCGGAGTTTGATCGCCTTGCCGAAGACGTGGCCTTCAAGATCAACGCTATCGACTGCTCGCTGGTCTGAAGCGTTCAGCAGTCCGCTACTGAACGCGAGCCTTCCCGCCCAACAGCCTGCACGCCCGGCTATTCCGGACAACGTAATCGGACAACACCGGCGCGACGCAGCCGGCGGCGCTGTGTATCCACGGCGGCGGCTTCGCGCTGGAAACCGCGAGAGCTATCTGCTCCTCTGTTACAGCGCCCAGCCGCAAGCCCTGACGCCGCTGATCGACTGGATAAGCTTCTATGCCGCCTTCTGACGCGATCGGTTTGACCGCCTGGAAACTGTGTTGAAAAGGATGGATCGGTGACCAAACCCGCCCCCACGCGTCCCCTCGTCGTCGCAAGGGAGATGCAGCATTCGCCGGACAAAGTCTGGCGCGCTCATCAAGGCCCGTTGATAGAGGCCATGCGCATTGGAACGGTGTGACCGATTGCGAAGTGTTGGTCGTCGAACCCAATGAACGGCTCTCTTATACCTGGAACGCTTCGGGCGAAGAGCACGACCAACGCTCTGCACGGACTAGCAAACGCCGGCACGAATGCCGACGTAGCCGGCCAAAAGGCCCGCTTCACGAGAATCGTCTGGCCCGTAAGTTGCTAATCGTCTCAGTAGGGAAATGAAGAACAGGTCATACACTCCGCAACCCCGAAGTTCTTGTCGTGATTCACAGAAAAAGCTGCAATCGTCGTGAAGTTTTGTATGGGTTGGCTGGGGGGTTTTCAATTCCCGGTATGCGGCCGTCACTGGCTGCCGGCCGGAATATACCTTACCGGACGCTCGGCCGCACCGGCGAGAAGGTTTCGTTGATTGGCGTGGGTGACGCTCATATCGGTAAACAAGAAGACGAGAACGAGAGCATCCGCATCATTCGGACAGCCATCGATCGGGGAATTAACTTCATGGATAATTCCTGGGCTACAACGATGGACAGAGCGAGATCCGGATGGGAAAGGCGCTGCGTGATGGGTACCGGAACAAAGTCTTCCTGATGACAAAGGTGGACGGGCGTACGAAGGAATCGGCTGCGAGCCATCGGTTTCACCGGGCACAAGGATCCCGATATTCATCTATATATGCTGAAACAGTCAGCCGCTCACAGCTTCCGTTTCGACACGGTGCAGATGCCGGTCAAACGTATGGATGCGCATTTTAGAAGCTTTACGAATCTTGTACTGCCAGGGGTTGCGAATCTGAATATCGGCGCTTTGGGCATGAAGAGCATGGGTGACGGCGTCATCTTGAAGAGCAAAACCGTCACGCCCATCGAGTGCTTGCATTTCGCCATGGGCCAGCCGGTGTCAGTGGTGATTACAGGAATCGACAGCATGCCGATTCTCGATCAGGCGATCGAAGCTGCGCGAACCTTTCGCCCGATGAGTAAAGAGGAAGTGTCGGCATTGCTCAACAAGACGGCCGCCGAGGGGCGCTATGAGTTGTTCAAAACCAGCGCACTTGATAGTACGGCGAAGCATCCCGAATGGCTCGGCGGAGAAACAGAGGCCGTGCGAGCGCTCGCTCCCGGACAGGACTAGCAGGGAGCTTATTCGCAATCGATGGACGCGACAATGATGCCGCGTTCGCGTGGATCGGAATCGTCGGGCGGGAGAGATTTGTCCAGCGTGAAGGCGATCACTTCACTGCCGCTGCCGCTTTTGAAGCGCCTGGTGAAGGTGTGATCGCCAGGTTCATTGAGAATGACGGGCCGCATCTGCTCACCCTCGCCGGAGGCTGACAATGTGATGGGGCCATACTGGTCGATCAATTCGGAGGGGACGAACAGGCGCATGATCATCCGCTCCGGCCTGGCGATCGCGTCGGAGCTCACGCGGACAGAGAATTGCCGCTCGGTCCATCGCCATCCCGAATCCTCGGCCTCGTGCCAGCCTTCGAGCAGATCGACGTTGGCGAGACCGAAGTGGCTTTTGAGGAGACAGAAGACGCGCTCATCGCGATCGAGGCTGGTGGGATTGGAAGTAGACGTATCGCCGATGTTGTAGTATTCGAGAACTTCCCAATGCGTTCGCTTGAGGAGTCGCCGGAGCGCAGCGTCGGAGAAGATCCAGAAGTTGGAGTTATCCTGGTTGAGCTCGTCGGCTTCCAATAGGTAAGCGATTGGCTGGTCTTTAGGCATGGGGGTTCCGTCGGGAAAACAGCGGGCGATCCTGGTGCTGAGGATGCAGTAGTTGGAGTGCATGGCCAGGCGCTCCATCACATAGAGGGGATTCTTGAGGTGGTAGAGGATTCCCAAGAACAGCGTCAGACCGTAACGTTCGCCAGGGAGCGAGAATTGCGAGTCGAGATTGATCTCGTGAATGTCGATCGATGAATCGAGCAAACTTTGCAGCGCGCGGATGCCGCGCATGTGGTTATGGTTGCTCAGCGGATAATCGACTGCGGTGACCCTGCAGCCGAGCGACTCAAACAAGAAGGCGAGGTCCCCGTCGGCGCAGCCGATGTCCAATACGCCACTCGATTGCGCGCCCTGAAGCAGGGAATCATAACGCGAGCCGAACAGCCGCTCCAATTGATGGACGTTCGAAAGCGAATCGTAAGGGTACCATTCACACTGAGGCCTGGCGCGTGTTCTAGCGGCGGCGAGGCGCTGGCGAAGGCGGCTGGCAGCGGCGGGAAGATCGCTTATCCGGAGTGTTGCACTCAATGCACCCTCACCATGACAACGCCATGAGAGGGGACTTCAGCCGCGTACTCATCGGAGAATTTGCCTCGATCCGCGTGGGCCCATAGATCGCGAACCTTATGAGACCCGGTCAGGCCGATATCGCTCCAGCGGGCGGTGACCTTGGCGCTGGCGCCGCCGCGATTGAACATACAGACCGCGTGGCCGCCATCGGCGAGGGGACGGGCCCATACTTCCAGGTCGCCATTCTTCGAGACGCGCACGCCCTGCTTGCCGAGTTTGTCCTGATCGACCGCGATGACTTCCTTGTCGATCAGGATTTCGAGAATGCCGGGCGGTACGTCGCGCAGGTCGTTGCCTGCGAGCAACGGAGCCGCCAGCACGCTCCAGAGGCTCATGTGAGTACGATATTCAATCTCGCTCATTCCGCCGTTGCCGATTTCGAGCATGTCGGGATCGTTCCAATGTCCCGGACCCGCATATTTTTCCCGGCCAATTTGTTTTTCGAAACCGAGATCGGACATGGAGGCCCAGGTGTCCCGAATATCGCCGGTGGTGCGCCAGAGATTGCCGCCGCTACGCGCGCCCCACTCGCCGACGTTCTGGGCGCCATACTGGCAAAGACTGTAAACGATGGGCCTGCCGGCGGCGAGCAGCGCCTGACCCATTTTGGCGTAAGCGGCCGGCATTGAAGAGGACTGGTAGACCCTGCCGGCGCTGCACCAATCGTACTTCAAGTAATCGATGCCCCAGGCGGCGAAAGTTTTGGCGTCCTGCTCCTCGTGTTGGAAGCTTCCTTCGAATTGCGCGCAAGTCTTGGGACCGGGCGAAGAGTAAATGCCCAGCTTCAAACCCTTGCCGTGAACGTAGTCGGCCAGAGCTTTCATGTTGGGAAACTTTTCGTTGGAGCGAATGGCGCCCTGCGGATCGCGGGAGCCTTCCCAGGTATCGTCAATATTCACGTAGATATAACCTGCGGCCTTCATGCCGTTCTTCACCATCGCATCGGCGATTTCCCGAACCACCTGGTCGCTGACTTTGTTGCGGAACTTGTTCCAGCTATTCCATCCCATCGGGGGTGTCTTGGCGAGGCCATTGGACTTAACGTCCTGCATGGGAGGCAGCGCGATCTTCGGAACCGGCGGCGGTAACGGCTTGGGGGGATCGGTGGAAACGCGTTTGGCGAAGAGATCGCGGCCGGGGCGGTCGCCGAAGCCGGGCATCTTGACGAGTAGGCCGTCGGCGGTAATCTTTGCTGTGTATTGTATTTTCCGCTCCTCGCCGCCCATTTCGCGCACGATGACAAAGGAGATGTCGTCGCCGTTCACTCTGCCTTCGGAGATGGCCGTGTCGCCTTGCGGCGATGACATGTAGCCGCTGAGCCGGTCGCCGTCGGCCTTCAAGGCGAAGACGGTTTCACGTGTTTGTCCGTCTGGTGTTCGCGTCGCGGCGACCCAGCGGCCGGTTAAGTCGGCTCCGGAGGCGATCGGTATCAGCAGCGCGGCGATAATGGCGGCTCGTAAATATTTCACGTCCTACCTCTTTCCGTAGTAGTCAGTCATCAACAGTATATAATGCTGGAAAATTGGAGAGGAGTGTCAGTTTATCTTCTGATGGCATATTTCCTGTCCTTCACTCGGCAGCACTCGGCAGCTTCAGAGCGTTTGCCTAGTTCATTGTTCTGCTAGGCTAAGACCATGGCTACCGTGAACCTGGAATTGCCGGCCGATCTCGTATCCGCGGCCAAACTCGATCGAGGGAACGTGTCACAGGAAGCTGCTAAGCTCATCGCTCTGGAACTGTTCCGCGAGGGGACGGTATCCCTGGGACGAGCCGCAGAATTGTGCGCCACACCTTTGGCCGCGTTCATGGACTTTGCCGCGGCCCACGGTGTCCCTCCTCTGAACTACGGCAGTGAGCAATTGGAAGAAGACCGGCGTACTTTGGCGAAAATTCGTTCGTGACGGTCATATCGGATTCTTCGCCGCTCATCACTCTGGCCAAAATTGGGCGATTAAGTCTGTTACCACAGCTCTATCAAGCCATCGTGATTACGCCGGAGGTTTATGACGAAGTTGTAGTCAGTGGCGCAGGTTTGGCGGGATCGGCGGAAGTCGCTATATCGAAATGGATCGATATTCGCCCGGTCAAGAATCCAGCAGATCTTACCATGGCGCGACAAGAGTTCGGGCTCGGAATTGGGGAACTAAGCGCGATCAGGTTGGGCATAGAGGCAAACGCCGACCTGGTGCTGATCGATGAAATCAAGGCCCGCAAGATCGCAACGGAACACGGATTGGCGATTTTAGGTTGTGTAGGCGTCCTTGAGGATGCGTTCAGTTTGCACCTGCTTTCCGATCTCACGCAAGCCTACCGCCAGTTGCTCTCGGCCGGCGCTTACGTTGGTCCCGAAATTCTTGAAAGCAGCTTAAGGGCGCTGCACCTGCCGCCGCTATAATCTGGCGGCAGTTAGCCGATCAACTTCACGTGATATTTTGAAAGAAGTGTCAATTTCTTCCCTGTCCCGGATCGCTTCCTTACGGTCGCGGCTCTGTTTGTTTCTGTCAATCGCATTTTTTTCAGCCTCCTTGTTCGCGGTCGAACAGCCTCATCCGATTGAAGTAGCCAGGTTCCGCAGCCACGCCGAGGGAATCGTATTCGATTCGAGTGGATACGCATACGTCTCGCATGGGCGGTTTATCAGCCGCGTCACGCTGGACGGGAAGAAAGCCATTTGGGCCGAGACCGGCGCGCCAAACGGCCACAAGATTCTGGCCGACGGCACGCACCTGGTATGCGATCGAAGCCGGCGGGCCGTGCTCCACCTCGATGCGGAAGGCAAGTTGATCGGCAATGCATCTTCCGAGTGCGATGGCAAGCCATTGCTCGAGCCGAACGATCTGACGATCGATCCCAAGGGCGGCTTCTATTTCACCGATTCGGGCGAATCGCGCGAACCGGTCGGGATGATCCATTTTGTGGACTCGCAGGGCAAGACGCACGTGGCGGCCACCGCACTACATTTTCCCCAGGGCATCGTGCTACGGCCGGACGGGAAGACGCTGCTCGTCGCCGAGAGCCTGAGGAATCGCATCCTCAGTTATGACGTACTCGCTCCAGGCAGGCTCGGCCCGATGAAGGTGTTTGCGAACTTGCCTCCCAAGCAAACAGGCCAGATCGACAATCAACCCGATGGCATGTGCCTCGACCAACACGGCAATCTGTACATCGCTCATAACGGCATGAGAATGGTGGAGGTGCTGAGCCGGAAAGGGCGGCTGATCCGGCAGTTCCCGGCGGGAGCGCTGACGGCGAGCGATGTCGCGTTCGGAGGGCCGAAGATGGACCAGCTTTTTATCACGGGAGGTCTCGGCGGCACGGGGCAGAGCGACGGCGTGCTCTTTCGGTTCGACCTACGCAGCGAAAAGGGATTACCCGTGCTATCGAAGCGGCAGTAATTCGGAGCCGACAGTTGACAACGGCATTCCTCGATATCGCCGGCCTGGCGTGCATCTACTATCGCGAGGCCGGCGCCGGCACTCCTCTTGTCTTCCTGCACGGCGGGTGGGGATACGAAGTTTATCCCTTCGACCGGGCGATCGAGGCCCTGCGTGGGCGATTTCGTATCCTCATTCCAGACCGGTCCGGCTATGGGCGTTCCACGCCACTGACGAAACTCCCCGTGGATTTTCATCGGCGCGCGGCCATCGAAATGGCCCGATTCCTGGACGCCCTGAATATCCACCGTGCGGTCCTCTGGGGTCATAGCGACGGCGCGGTCATCGCGGCGCTGCTGGCGCTGGACGAGCCTCAACGATTCAAGGGCGTAATCTTCGAAGCGTTTCATTATACAAAAGCCAAAACGGGCTCGGTGGATTTTTTTCGGGCGATGATTTCCGAGCCTGATATCGTTGGCGGCCGGGCGTCGACGGCGCTGGCTCGCGACCACGGCGAAGAGTGGCGCAAGGTTCTCGATCGCAATGCCACCGCCTGGCTGGAGATTGTCGAGGCTGGTTCCGGGGACCTCTATGACGGCAGACTATCGGAGCTGCTGGTACCGGCGCTGTTCATACACGGCGGCCGCGATCCTCGCACCGAGCCTGGCGATCTGGAGGCTATCCGCCGCGCATTGCCGCGAGCCGAAATCCGCATACTCGAGGACGCCGGCCACAGTCCACATAGCGAGCCGGGGTCGGCCGATGAGTGCGTGCGGATCGCCGCGGATTTTCTCGATCGGATTTGCTGAAGCAGAAGCCGCTTCCTGACGGTCGAGCGACAAGTCACGGTTCCGTAATCCAGCGATGCTGCTGAACCGCGCGCGTCAGCGAGCGGTCCGAAAAGCGACAATAAAAGCATGGCAACCGACTATCCGCAGACCCAGCTTGCAGTGGAAAATTTCCCGATCAGCCAGCTACGTTTCCCACGCTCGTTCCTGCGGGCGCTGGGGCTGATCAAAGCAGCGGCCGCGAAAATAAACGGAGAGATGGGCGCGCTGCCCGCTCAGATGGCGGCGGCTGTGGAAACAGCCGCTAACCAAATGGCCGAGGGCACGCACGATTCGAAATTCGTGGTGGATATTTTCCAGACCGGCAGCGGCACCTCGACCAATATGAACGCCAACGAAGTGATCGGCAAGCTGGCCGCAGCGCATCCGAACGATCACGTCAATCGCGGACAGTCCAGCAACGACGTGATTCCGTCGGCGATTCATATCGCCGCAGCAGAGACGGCGCACGGGCTGCTGTTTCCGGCGATGGATCGCCTGTGCAGCTCGCTCGAAACAAAAGCCGCCGAGTTTCACGGAATCGTCAAGATCGGCCGGACGCACCTGCAGGACGCAGTGCCGATGCGGCTGGGGCACGAGTTCAGCGGTTATGCTATGCAGGTGCAAGCTTGCCAGGAACGGATTCGCGCAACACTGCCGGGGATCTATGAGCTGGCACTGGGAGGAACCGCGGTTGGTACGGGTCTGAACGCGCCGCCGGGTTTTGCTGCCGCGGTGATCGCGGAGATCTCGCGCCGGACAGGGTTGCCCTTTATCGAGTCACGCAATCATTTTGAGGCTCAAGCCGCAAAAGACGCCGTCACGTTCTTAAGCGGCGCGTTGCGGACCTACGCCATCGCTGCAACCAAGATCGCCAACGATATCCGCTGGCTCGGCTCGGGTCCGCGCTGCGGGCTGGGCGAGCTGAAGGTGCCGGAGGTCCAGCCGGGCTCGAGCATCATGCCAGGCAAAGTAAATCCGGTGATTGCGGAAAGTCTGCTGATGGTCTGCGCACAGGTGATCGGCAATGACGCGACCATCGCCTGGTGCGGCGCGGCCGGGAATTTCGAGCTGAACGTTATGATGCCGGTCCTGGCATACGATCTGCTCGAGTCCGAGCAATTACTGGCGTCGGCCACGCAAAATTTCGCGGAGCGGTTGGTGGATGGACTTGCCGCTGACGGCGAGAGGATCGCCGCGTTGGTGGAAGGGTCGCTGGCGACGGCGACCGCCCTTGCGCCGGTTATCGGTTATGACAGCGCCGCGGTGATTGTGAAAGAGGCGTATCGATCGAGACGGACTGTGCGTGAGGTTGCCAGGGAAAAGAGCGGATTGCCCGAAGATCGGCTAAACCAGGCGCTCGATCCAGCGCGGCAGGCCGGGGACTGAGGCCGTATTTTTACCGGAAAAGCAGCACGTCGGGGTTCACTCTCAATCCAGCCGCTACCGAGCAGAGTCCGCACGCCATCCGATAGGAAGGCTGTAGCCGCATTACCAGTGAGTGGATTTCATTGGCATTGTCTTCCTTCTCTTCGGTTGAAAGCGCAAGCCTTGGCGATGCATACTTCAGAGTCTCCTTCGCTCCTGTCAGCGCCTTCATCGTCGCCCCTTTGATATCCATCTTGATGAAGTCTACGCGAGCCAGGTGCAGGTCTCTCGCCAGCTTATCGATACTGGTGAGCGGTATGTTGGCCGATACCAGATCGGTCCGGCCCTTGATCACGAAACTGTCACCACCGGAGTTGGCGGGGTCTTCGAACAGGGGAAGTACGTCGTCCTTGTCCCAGACGCCAAGCGCCGCTACAACAACGCGCTTCTCTTCGATTTCCCGCTTGAAATTACGGCGTAGACACTCCACGTTTACAGGGGCCGGTTCGATGGCGATCACCAGGCTCGCGCCTTCCTCGAGCGCTTCACGCGTGTATGCGCCAACGTTCGCCCCACAGTCCAGGACCACATCGCCCTTGTGGATACTCCATACGCCTTCACCATATATTTTGTTTCGCTGTTGAACCAGAAAGGCCATGACGGGTTCCTCGCTGCCTTTCGGTATCCACCAGTCTCCGAATGGAGTGCGCCAGAGATTCACGCCGGCATCGCGCTGCAGGATCCGGGATTTCCCCACCAGATCTTTCCAGCCATTACCGACGTGCGCGTGCTTCTGCGCGCCTCGAAACGCTTCGGAAGAGCTGCAAATCAGATTCCGATCGATTGCGCCGAGACCCCAAGCCAGCAGCGGCGGGTGAAGCCACACGCCGATCTCGAAACAGATAAAAAGCAAGCCCACTGCTGTGATCGCCCTTAGGGAAAAAGCGACAGCCCGCTTCCAGACAGGTGTCACGGCCAAATTAGAGGTAGTCATTTATACGGAAGCAATCGGCGTTTCTTGGATGTATCTTTAGGGCTGTACGTGGAGCGGGCCTCCGGCCGGCCATGCCGCCTTTCTTGGCGGCATCTTCGCATCGAGCAGAATGCCCGCACGAATGCGGGCATAGGCGGCCGGAGGCCCGCTCCACGTCAATCTTCACTTAGGGCCAGCGATCGTAGGCGTGTAAATCGATGCGTTGACCGCACCCGGCCGCCGGACCAACACACTTCGCGCGGGAATTCGGTCCGGGCCGGATTGGGCCGCGGAATCGCCGAAGTTCGCGATCACCTCCATTCTGCCGCCGAAAACGGCGCGCTGCAACTGGCGGTCGGGGGTCATCCACTCGAACGACGTCATGGGGAGCCCGCCGATCTCGCGGTGCAGCGGCGAGAAAAAGGCGTAGTGTGTTTTGATCGCCGGCACGATGCTGTCGAATTGCGCGGGGTTCAAATGGTACAGCGGTGGCACGCCATAGAGCAGCTCGAGCAACTCACGCGTCACGATGGCATTGGCAAACTTGCGGCTGGGTTGCGACCAGTGGTTGGTGGTGATGACGGCGTCGTGGAAGGCCACTTGAAACAGCGGCAGGCGGTAGCGCGGATCGAAATAGAGCGCGAGATATTTTTGCGGAAGCTCCACGGTCCTGAAGAACACTGCCGGAGCATCCGGTGGGTAATACCTGCCAAGGAAGTATTTCGATTTCGCATCCCGCAGGACGGGATCCTTCCAGCCGAATAGGGGCGTCATCATGCCATGCGCGAAGTGGATCGCCGGCGCTGCATACCACGCGCCTTCCTCCGAGCCGACCACCATCTGTTTGCGATCTCGTATCCAGCTCAGCCGTTCCAGGCGCGCCATCATGTCCTGCTGCTTGGTCTGCGGAAAATCTGACGAATAGTTATCGAACAGCTCTCCGGTAGCGTCGCAGTCCACGAACCAGGAGTTGAATGGCGCGTCTTGCAGGATGCCGTCGACGCGCCGGGCCACGTAGGGTTTTGCCGCGAGCGAGCTCAGGTGCAGACCTTTGCCCTTAAAACCGCGGCTCTTGGACCCATCCTCGTTGACGATGCCGCCGCTGTCATACAGCGACTGATCGAACTGAGCGGTCCCCCAGGTGTCTTTTTCCGATGGGCTATGAATGCTGTGATAGGAATCGTAGGGAGCGAACAAATAGCCATATTCGCGCGCTAGTTTGACAGGTTCGGGATGCGCCCGAAGGTAGTCGACTTCGGCGGCGTCGGCGCCGAGCCACAACCGGTCGAACCCGGCTGAATGCAACCGTCGGATCAGAGTCACCGGCCCTCCAGCCGCGGAGTTCAGCCCCCACAGGTAGAGGTGAGCCGCGCCCAACAGTTTTTCAGCGTCCGGCAGCGCGCGAATTTTCTCCTGGTAAGACGTGAAGCGATAATGCGTGGAAAACCACTGCCGGAACAGGAGCGCCGTCTCTACGGGAGAATCCCCGCCAAAACGCACCAGCATACTGTGTTGGGCGCCCGGCTGGTTGCGTTCAAAACGATGCGTTAGATTCGACCAGAGCTCGGAGCCATGCTGGACCCAGACCAGCTGGTTGTCGAACGGGTTTTCCATTATGTAGGCAACGGTCAGCCCCGGATAGCGCAGCCCCCACACCGGCATGGACAGATGCTCCATTGTGTCGATAGGACTTTGGTCCAGCAGAAAGTTTCGCCAGCGAGTCTCCCGCACCGGTACGTACAAGCCCTCTCCCCGAGGCAGCACGCAGGCTTCGAGTCCCGGTTCTTCGCCCAGCACTGGCCAAGTGACAAAACCGGGCTCGGCGTTGTGGAAGGTGATGCGAAAACCCTCGGCGCTGAGACTGGCGCCGATATCGAGCTTCGCCAGGCGCCATTGCGCGCTGGCTGCGCTCACGCGGAGGCCGGCAGGCTCTCCGGCCGTGATGGCAGCCCGGGAAAGAGTGACATGCCTCCCATCGTGACGGGAGGCCGAGGTTGCCAGTGTGGAAGGATCGAGGGTCACTTTCCAGGGGCCGTCCTGCAACGTCACCGGCGGCGCGGCGCTGGCGGCCCATGCCAGCGCCGCGAAAAGTCCGGGCGAGCAAGACCTCTTCATTACTACCGCTGAAGCTGCGAGGCTCCCTGCAACAGCGCCGCGAGACTGTCCAGATCCAGGGGAGAACGCTTTTGCGAACGGGCCGTGGTCGCTCGAATTTCGGTCCAGACACCCGGATTCACCCGCAGAAAATATTTCACCACTTCCGCATCGAACTGGGAGCCGGAAAAGCGGCTGATCTCCGAGCGGGCGTCTTCGTAGCTCAACGCCTTCCGGTAAGGCCGGTCTGAGGTCATCACGTCCAGCGTGTCGGCCACCGAAAAAATCCTCGCTCCGAGCGGAATCTGATCGGCGCTCAGCTTGCGCGGGTAGCCGGTGCCGTCGTGTTTCTCATGATGCGACAGGACGATGTCGGAGGCCGGCTTGAGCGCCTCAATTCCGTCCAGTATCCAGTAGCCGATCTGGGGATGCTTCTGCATCCCGACCCATTCTTCATCGGTGAGCTTACCGGGCTTGAGCAGAATCGAATCAGGGATGCCGATCTTGCCGATATCGTGCAGCATGGCCCCGCGGCGGATCACGTCCAGTTCCCGGGCATCCACGCTCATCTCGCGCGCCAGGTACAACGTGTATTCGCTGACGCGCTTGGAATGCGCCTGTGTCTCGTGCTCGCGCGCGTCGAGGGCGGCGACCAGCGCTTCCAGCGTGATTTCCGACGCGTCATGCAGACGGTCGAGCAGCTTCCGCAGCTCCGCCGTGCGCTCGTTGACGGTCTCCTCGAGCAGTTGCATGCGCTGGGTTTGCGCCTGCAGGTTCTGGCGCCGCTGCAGCGCCTCCTGCACGCTGAGCGTTATCTCGGCCAGGCGGAACGGCTTCAAGACGTAATCGAGCGCGCCGATTCGCATCGCGTTGACGGCTAGGGTGAGGTCCTCGCAGGCGGTGAGCATCAATACGCCGACGCCGGGGTGGGTGCGAACGATTTCCGCCAGCAGCTCGAGCCCGCTCATCCCGGGCATGCGAACGTCGGTCAGCACCAACTCGAACTCAGCCTTGGTGAGGACTTCCAGGGCCGCGGCCCCGTTCTGGGCCAGCGCCACCTGGTATCCCTCCTGCCGGAGATGCTCGCCCAGCAAAGCGCGGATTGGCGCTTCGTCGTCTACGATTAAAATGCGAGAACTCATGGCGCCGACTAGCCCTAGGTTAGACTAGTGCCAGGTGCTTCTGCAATCGCAGCCGCTCGAAGTACTCCAGTGTCTTCCCGATTCCCTCCTCGAGCCCGGTTTTCGGAATGCCGGGAATCGCGGCGCGAAGCTGCGCATCGTCCATTCGATACGCCACTGGAACCTTGGGGCCTTCTACGCCGATGAGCGCGCGGGCCCCCGGCCGAAACCGCTCCAGCATGTCCACCAGGTCCTCCATGTCAACCACCGAGCCCTCCAGGTTGAACACGTGCGCGCCTTCCAGGTCGGAAAGCAGGCAGCGGACGAACGTTTCGGCCACGTCCTCGACATATTGCAGATCCATCTTCCCGCTGACGCGAATGCGAAAGGGGTGCTGTTCGGCCACCGCTTTCATGGCCAGCGTCGGGTCTCCGGTAAGCCCGCGATCGCGGCCCACGCCGTATACCGTCCAAGGCCGCAGTCCCACACTCGAAATCCCGTTGGCAAGGTAAAAGGCGCGGGCGTTTCCTTCGTTCGCTTGCTTGAATACTCCGTAGTGGGTGGCGGGTTTCAACGGCTCGTCTTCGGTCAACTTCCCGCTTCCGTAATATTCTTCAGGACCCCATACCGCCGAAGAGCTGGCGTAGACGACACGCACCGGCCGGCCCGCCTCCCTGGCTGCGACGAACACATTGAGGGAGCCTATCACGTTGATCATGCCGCCTTCCACCGGGTCCGCCTGGCAAAAAGGCATCAGCACCGCCGCCAGATGCATGATATGGGTGATGCCGCCATCCTTGACCAGCGACTTCAGCCGCGCGCTGTCCTCGATCTTGCCGACTTCGAGAGGAATGCGGGTAAGGCTTTCCGGCTTCAACAGAAGAGAGAGGCGGACAGGATTGGGATCCGCATCGTAAAGGACAACGTCGAGTCCGCGCTGCAACAGAACTTTGACAACCCAGGCGCCGATGCAACCCTGCGCGCCAGTGACCAGAACACGCACTAAGCCTCCCAAGAATGAGTTTTTAGAATCCGCATTGTAACACGCGCGAAGAAGTTAGAAGTTAACCGCGCCCGTTGTGCTCGTGCCGCTCTGGGTTTGGAGTGAGCGACGTAAAAGTGAGAAGACTATCAGGCAATCCGATCCTGTTCCCAGTAATCCTCGAACCTCCCATTGATGCGGCAGCAACGCAGGGCAGTGATGGCGTTGGCGCCGCGGACGGTCAAAAACATGCCGGATCGCTTCAAGCGCGATCCAATGACGGACTTGCATCCAGCTTCGACCACGCCGGAGCCAACGAAGAATCCCTTTTCACGAAACTCTGGATAACGCATTCGGCTGGCATTGTTTCGAAGTATTCAGCCTCTTTTAGAACCTCCTGCGCCAGAGCGGCCGAGTCGGCATGGGCAACCGCAATCTCGCGGAGGTGCGTCACCAGAGTTTCAGAGTTTCAATGTTGCCGTCATCCAACAGGTCCTTCATTGGAATCATCCAGATCTTTTTCGCTACCTGATCTTGGGGGTGAAGGAGGGCCGCTATTTTCCATAAATGCTGCCGTGCATGCTACAGATCCGCGATTTGAATGGCGCCGGGAAAGTGTTGGTCGGCCAGATTCCAGATCCAGACGGCCCCGTCTCCAATGACCACTTTGATCGTGGCCCACTCCCAACCCCTACCCAGGTAACGACCACGCCAGGAACCCTGTTCCAGGACACACCCCAAAATCTCAATTTCGCGCAGGGCCAGGTCGGCAAGGTACCGGTCGGCTGGTTCACCCCAGCCGGCCGAGCCACGAATTGAGCCGCCAAGGTTGCCGCAACTCCGCCTGCGCCGCCATCTGGCTGGAGCCCGATAGCACGCAGCGTTTCGGCAACCTGATGCAGATGGTCAACGCCGCTCCCTACCGCGGAAAAACCGTCAGGCTGCGCACCTGGCTGCGGGTCGACGCGGCCACCGCGGACGATACAGCCGAGATGTGGTTCCGCGTGGAACCATCAACCGGCTTGCATTAATAGGTGCAATAGGTGCATTAACAGGTGATACAAATGTTACTCCGCCTACCGAAATGGTAAACTAGGGTTCCGGACTATGATGCGTGAGATCCTCCCTCTAACATTTCTCCTCGCTTCTTCAACTATTCACGCACAGCAGGACAGC
>Ga0210405_10003204_pt1 | contig 16247 bp, 14 predicted proteins | sample IncBWH11MmetaG_FD_155492 | JGI IMG/M metagenome (GOLD analysis project Ga0210405, IMG submission 155492) | Forest soil microbial communities from Barre Woods Harvard Forest LTER site, Petersham, Massachusetts, United States - Inc-BW-H-11-M | ecosystem: Environmental > Terrestrial > Soil >... | reverse complement strand
CACGATGGCGTCGTTGCGCGCCGACGGTTTGCCGGAGCCGTCGATCAGCGTGCCGTTGCGGATGACGAGTGTCTTCTTGGCGGCGCTCATTGCGGGACTCATGGGCCCTCCGGCGAAATCGCTTCGTTTGCGCGATTATAGCGCAGCGCAGGGGGGTGTCATGCCCCGGCCAGCGCGGTGAGGCCATGCGCGGCGACGATATCGCCGACCTGCTCGCTACGGTCGATATGGGCACGCACCACGGCGCCGATGTCGCGGTTAAGCTCCGCGGCGCTGCGGTCCGCCTTGGGCTTGGTCTGGGCGCTGAGATAAGCGCCCTCCGCACGGTTGACCTCGACCAGAGCGCGGCCGAACGGCATCTGCATGCGCTGGTAATGCGCCAATCCGGCATCGAGGTCGCCGCCGGCATCGCGGATGCTGTCGGCGAGGCAGGCGGCATCGAGCGCCGCCTTGGTGGTGCCGGCGCCGGCATGGGGGCGGGCGACGAAGGCGGCGTCGCCGGCCAGCACGACGCGGCCGAACACGATTTGCGGCGAGATCAGATCGTAGATCGGCTGAAAGAACGGCGTCGTGCGCGCAAAAATCTCGGCGATCTGCGGCGCGATGACGGCATTGGCGTCGGCCTTTATTTTTGCAATCACGTCGGGCCGAATCAGCGGCGGCGGAATGCCGGCGGCATGGTGGCGACCTTCGGCGTCGGTGCAAATATCGGCCAGCGCCTCGCGGCTCACCGGCCGGTACCAGACGATATTGTAGCCACGGCGGCCGACGGCGGTGTCGTTGTCGCGCCCCGGCACCGCATAGCTGATCAATTGCTCGCCCTCGGGCAAGCAGAACGCATAGAGGTCGACCATCTCGCGCCACAGGTTTGGCGGCACGTCGGCTTCGTCGATCGACGCGCGCCAGGCCACGTAGCCGGCGTAAGCCGGCTCGACCTCCGGCAAGAATTGCGCGCGCACCGTGGAGCGGACGCCGTCGGCGCCGACCAGAAGGTCGCCACGCTCGCGCGTGCCATCGGCAAACATCGCGGTGACGCCGGCGCCGTCTTGGTCGACGCGAACGAGCCTCTTGCCGAGCCGGTAGGTTTGCGTCGGCAGCGCATCGAGCAAGGCGCGGTAGAGCCGCGACCAGCCGCTAAGCGTGCGCGCCGTCGGTTGCTCGATCAAAATCTTGCCGTTTGAGTCGAGGCAGACCGCCCGCGTCGGCTTGATCCCCATCGTCTCGTCGAAATCGATGCCGGCGCGCTTGAGGACGGCGATGAGCTGCGGATGGGTGCCCAGGCCGACGCCGCGGCTCGCCAGTTCCTCGTCATTGCGCTCGAAGACGGTGGCGCCCCAGCCGGTCGCGCGCAGCAGATGCGCCGCGATCAGCCCGCCCAGCGAGCCGCCGATGACGAGGGCGCGACGCGCACTCATCTTTTCCCCTCCCCCTTGTGGGGAGGGGCAGGGGTGGGGATCGCGAGGTCACGCGCTAACGTCGACGCCCGCGCATCACCTCCCGACCCCCCACCCCACCCTCCCCCACAAGGGGGGAGTGAGACGCAGACCGTGCAAGCTGTCACGGCAACGCCCAGGACATGCTGTCATGCCCGGGCTTGTAATCCATGTTGGTCGCCGCCGGATTGCGGTTGACCAGCGGGCGGCCGTACATCGGATTGGTCAGGCTGCGGGTCTCATGCTCGACCGTGAACAGCACTTCGCGGGTGTCGAGATCGATCACGTCCTTGAAGCGGTATTGGTAGTCATTGTCCTCTATGGTGATCAGGCCGAGCTCGAGCAGCTTGCGATACGGCTTCGAAAAATTGGTGAGATAGATCTGCACGTGGTGGCGGTCGTAGTGCGCTTCCGGCGCATCGGTCTCGCGAAAATAAAAATACTGCTTTTCGCCGACCTGGACGCGAGCCTCGGGGCCGGCGCCGTTCTTCTTGACCTCGGCCGGCGCGTCCATCACCTCGCGATAGAAGCGCACGATGCGTTCCACGGTGCCGGGGCGCACGTCGAAGCGGATATAGGGCATGCCGAGCTGGACCCTGCCGAAGCGTTCGACGTCTGGCGTGTGCACGGTGATGCGGTTGCCCCACGGGCACACCGTCTCGACGCCGTCGTTGCTTTCGTGGAAATCGAACTTGGTGCCTTCGAGCGGCTTCTTCACGCGCTTGAGCCGGTTCAGCAGCGCTTCACGGTCCGGCATGACCAGGCCGGTGACGCCGCGCAGCACGTCGGGCTTGCCCATCGGCAGGTGGAACTGGCTCATGCCGACATTGACCCACATATTGCCGGCGCCGGTGTTGAGAAAAGGATCGCGCGTATAGCCGAGCCCGGTGATGTAGAAATGCGTGGCGAGGTGCTGATCGTCGATGCAGACATTGACGTGGCCGATGCCGACGATGTTGCCGACGTCCTGGGCGGCGCGGTCGAATTGCGGTTGGGGCATTGCAGTATCCTGGTCAGTTTTCTGGGGTTCGTTCCTGGAGCAATACTAGGCGCCGGCCGGGGCGCGCTCAACCGTTGTCTAAAGTGTAGGGTGGCAGCCGGAGGATGAGACATGTCCCTGAGAGGTCTGAGCTTCGCCCGGTTTGAACGTCGCGGCCAACCGCTGGCGTCGCGCCGCAAATTCTTGATCCGCATGGCGATCGCGATCGGGTTGTGGATCGTCCTGACCATGGCCGGCTTGACGATCGGCATTGCCGGCTATGCGGCGTTCGAGGGCATGTCCTTCGTCGATGCCTATGTGAACGCGGCGATGATCCTGTCCGGAATGGGCCCCTTGGGCGAGTTGAAGACCACGGCCGGCAAAATCTTCGCCGGCTCCTACGCGATCCTGTCCGGTCTGATCATCGTCATCGCCACCGGCTTCGTGCTGGCGCCGATTTTCCATCGCATCCTGCATTCCTTCCATGTGGAGACGAAGAAGGATTGAGCAAGCTCACTGCGGTTCAATCCCCGCGGCCTTGATCACCTTTCCCCATTTCTCGGTTTCGGACGCGATAAAAGCGCGGAATTCTTCCGGCGTGTCCCATTGCGCGACGATGCCCATGGTGTTGAAGTGGGTGGCGGTCTCGGGTTTCTTGAGATCGGCGACCAGTGCCGCGTTGAGTGCGTCGACGATCGGCTTCGGCGTGCCGGCGCGGGCGAAAAAGCCCTGCCAGCTTTGTCCGGAATAGCCCGGCACGGTCTCGGCCAGCGCCGGCACGTCAGGCATATCGGGGTCGCGCTTGGCCGCGAGCACCGCGATGAGCTTCAGCTTGCCGGCCTGGATCAATGGCAGCGCCGGCGTGAGGTCGGAGAATTCCATCGACACATTGCCGCTGGCGACGTCGGTCAGCCCCGGCAGCGTTCCCTTGTAGGGGATGTGGCGGAGGTTGACGCCGGTCATGATCTTGAATTCCTCGGCGAAGATTTGATGCGGCGTGCCGTTACCGGAGGACGCATAGGTCAGCGCATCGGGCTGCGCCTTGGCGAGCTTGATCAGATCCGCCACGGAGTTGACCCCGAGCGACGGCGACACCACCAGGCAGAATTTGGTCAGGCCGACCAGGACGACCGGGGTGAAATCCCTGGCCAGATCGTAGGACACCGATTTCATCACGAACGGCAGCAGCGTGATCACCGACGGCGCGTGCAAAAGCGTATAGCCGTCGGGATTGGCCTTGGCCGCAAAGGTGATGCCGATCTCGCCGCCGGCGCCGGGCTTGTTCTCGACGACAAAACTGCCGTGCAGCGCGCGTCCCAGCACGTCGGCTTCATAGCGGCCCAGAATGTCGTTCGACGCGCCCGGCGGGAACGGCACCACGATGGTCACCGGGCGGCTGGGATAGTCTTCGGCGCCGATGGCGTGCAGCGCCGGCAGCGCGAGCAGCGCGCAAGCGAGGCCAATGATCCATGCCGGTTTTCCGGCGGGCATTGTCATTTTCATTCTCGTCTCCCTGGGCACTTACAAGCTTATACCAATTTTCCGTCATCCTGAGGTGCGCGCCAAAGGCGCGCCTCGAAGGATGTACGGCCGAAGCGCCAACCGAAATCGGGTTTGCCCGATTTCGGAACGTTTAGTGGCCAAGTCGGCTATAGCCGACTTGGATGCCGGCACCCTTCGAGGCTCGCTGCGCTCGCACCTCAGGGTGACGGAATTGAAGGCTGCCGCGGCGCGGGCAGGGGTGATACACCTTGCCGGCAAATCACTTTGGGTGTCGCGGCGCGGTGTCGAGTTTTCGGGAAAAATTGCAACCGGCCGCGGGCGGCGAGGCGGGCAAGAGCGACGTCGATTATCGCCTGCTGGTGCCGCTGGTGCTCAATTCGGCGATCATCCAGGCGGTCTACGCCATCATGCGGGTGACGACGTCATACCGCGCCATCGAGCTCGACCTGCCGGTGATCTGGATCGGCGTGATCTCGGCGACGTTCGCCATCCTGCCGATCTTCCTCGCGGTCTGGGTCGGCCGCTTCATGGATCGCGGCAACGATGCGCAGGCCTGCTGGATCGGCGCCGCGCTGATGGTCGTCGCCTGCGCCGGCTTTTGCTATGGGGCCGGATCGGTGACGACGCTGCTTTTGCTGATGGCGCTGCTCGGCATCTCGCACCTGTTCATGATGGCGAGCCAGCAGATGTTGTGCATCCGCTGCGCCGGGCCGCGCGGCCGCGACGCGGTGTTCGGCAATTATCTGGTTGCCAGCGCCATCGGGCAGGGGCTCGGCCCTTACATCATCGCCTGGTCGAGCGGTACGGCGCGGCTGCCGCCGACCGACCGGTTGTATGCGATCGGCTTTTTGATCTCGTTGGCATCGCTGGTGACCGCCGCCGCCATGCGGCCGGCGCCAAAACCGAAAGCCCACGAGCACAGCGCAGCCGTCGTGCCGGTGGGTACGCTGATGCGCCAGCGCGGCTTGATGGCGGTATTGATCGCCAGCGTCATCACCATCACCGCGCAGGATCTACTGGTGATCTATCTGCCGCTGTTGGGCGCCGCCAACAACATCACGGCGCGCGACGTCGGCACCTTGCTCACCGTGCGCTCGGTATTCTCGCTGGTGTCGCGCATGGGCTATGTGCGGGTGATCCGCCTGGTCGGCCGCGGGCCGTTGACGCTCGCCAGCATGATCGGGGCCGGGATCAGCTTCGCCTGTCTCGCCCTGCCGATCCCGCTGTCGGCGATGTTCGCCGCGATGGTGCTGATGGGATTTTCGCTCGGCATCGCCACGACGCTGAGCCTAACCAATGTGGTCGATCTCGCTTCCGCCGCCGCCATGGGCACGGTGATGTCGCTGCGTATCACCGGCAACCGCATCGGCCAGGTCGCGGTGCCGTTCATTGCCAGCTTGATCGCCGCCGCGGCCGGCGTCGGCGGCATTTTCGTGATCATTGCGCTCAGTCTCGCGGCCTCAGGCGCGGCGGTGCATTTCAGCCGACAGGATTCCCGATAAACCCGTGATGGCGCGCGCCGCCGCTACCAACGCCGGTAATAGCCGCGCCAATACGGCCCGTAATAGGGGCCGTAGCCGTAGTAGTAATAGGCCGGCGGCGGCGGTCCGACATAGACGGGCGGCCCGACGGGCGGCGGCGCTCCTGGGTAAACGGGAATCGGCACGTCGGGATCGGCGCCCGGCGGCGGGCCGGCATACCCGGGAGGCGGCGCAGGCGCATAGCCCGCGGGAGGCGGCCCCGCCGGGGGCGCTGCATAACCTGCAGGCGGCGGTCCGGCGGCGGCGCCGGGTGGCGGTGCGCCACCGCCCTGATCGAAGCTGGTGGCGATCGCGTAGCCGTTTTGGCCCTGGAAGGTGACCTGGCACCATTGGCCGCTGCAGCCGCTGACGTCGACATTGCTGCCGCCCGGAATGGTCATGATGATGGTGTAGGTGGTGCCCGGCCCCTGGCGTAAATTCACATTGTTGACGGCGAGCGCGGGCGCCGCTGCGGCGCTTACCGCCGACAGCGCCAACAGCACAGCGGCGGTCGCTGCGGTTTTCCCGAAAGTCATCGCCAACCTCCTGGGCTGCAAAACAATATTTCGCCGCCGATTAAAGTCGCGATGGTGCCGGTTTTCAACCCGCTTCACGGCGGGATTTTGCTCAAGTTTTTAGCGCGAGAGCTTTTCCAACTCGGGAAACGGCGCATAGGTGACGCCGGCGCACAGCTCTTTCGGCGTCTCGACGAATTGGTCGAAGCGGCCGGCCACGAAAACGGCGGCGACCTCGCGCATGCCCTCATAGACGGTGGCGATCTTCTTCGGATTGAAGCGCAAGCAGAGCATGTAGCGCGATGGCATGGTCAGGCTCGCCGGCTTCAACACCGGCTCCGAAATGCTGGCGTCGCGAATGGCCGTCGGATCGTTCAGATAAACGCGCATGGCGGCGAGGATGTCGGTCTTGTAGTTGGTCGGGTAGGCGTTGACGCCTTCGCCCCCAGCCTCGTCGGTTCTATGGTGACCTCCGGCGCAGGCGCTCAGCGCCAGCGCCACGATGATCAAACCGACATGCCGTCGGCGTCCGCCGCCGTTCATGCGCTGCCCGCTCGGTCCCCATATGCGACGCCCCGCACCGGTTTAATGGCAAATCGTGACCGGCGCCACTTTTTCCGCCCCCGCACGAAGTGCGGGGGAGGGGGACCGCCCGAAGGGCGGTGGAGGGGGCGCATGACTCGACGCTCCGCTTTCGTCGAAAGAGATTCCTTGAGGTCCGCGCCCCCTCCACCACCCTGCTTCGCAGGGCGGTCCCCCTCCCCCGCTTCGCGGGGGCGGATAAACTAAATCGGCACCGCCATCGCCTCGAAGGCGCCATCGCAATTGATCAGGTCGACCCGCTTCTGCACGATGCGGAACGTGTCGCCGTCGCGTCGTAAGCGATGCCGCTGGCGGCCGGCGAAGATGCGTTGCGCGTCGTCGCGGTATTCGGCCATGATCAGGGTCGAGCCGACGACGTATTCGCCCTTCGCGTTATCCGATTCCTCGACGACGACATTGCCAATGAGATGCGCGGTGCGCGACGGCGGCGTCTGCACGTGGATGCGCGGATGTTCGAGCCGCTCGACCCGGGTCTTCATCAACTCGCGGTCGTCGTAGAACAGCGACGCCTGATCGAACGGGCTGTTCTGGTCGGGCACCGCCGGCACCCAATAGGTACCGTCCTCGGCGAACAGCGCCATCCAGTCGCGAAAGCGCCGCGCATCGAGAAGCCGCGCTTCGTGGATGATGAAGTCCTCGAGCGCGGCGCGGCTACCGCCATCAGCCGCCATTACGCCGCCTCGTGCATATAGCCGAGCCAGGCTTTGTATTGCGCCCGCACCACCATCTCGTGGGTGGCAAGCTCGCGGGTGGCGTTGCGCTCGCGGTCGGGCTCCTCGGCGCCCAGCCCGCGCGAGATGTCGACCCAATCGGTCATGGTGCTTTGCAGGCCTTTTTGCGCGCGCACGAACGATTCCAGATCGTCGGTCTGCACGAACGACGCGGCCGAATGGGTGACGTTGAGCAGCCGGATATTGCCGAAATTCATCGCCTCCGGCGCGCCGACCAGGCGGATCGGATAGATCGTCACCTCGGTGCGGTCGACCGCGATCGGCTTGATGACGCGGACATGGATGTTCAGGCCCATGATCGACATGTTCGGATAGATCAGCGAATTGTGCAGCCGCGGCGTGAGGATGTCGTCCGCCCGCGCGGCGCCGACTTTCTCCGCCAGCACCTTCTTATAGGCGTCGAAGGCCGGGCTCGAGCGCTTGCCGTCATCGAGCGAGGTGTTGCTGGTCCAGCCGTGGCCGTTGCCGGCGATAAAACTCTTGCGGTCCTTCCAGGACGCCGCGGTCTGTTTCTTTTCGGTCTCGACGACCATCGCGCCTTTTTGATCGCCCTCGCGGCGGGCGAACTGCACGCCGTCCTTGTTGACGGTGGAGGCGTGGCCGAACGGCACATGGTAGGAGTCGAGCACGTTCTCGACCTGAAGCTTCCAATTGCCGTTGTAAACGTAGCGATGCATTCCGGCATCGAGCGCCAGCGCGCCGTCCGGCGCGCGGTCGACCAGGTCGTCGATGTTGCCTTTTACCGGGCCGATATGGTCCTCGAAGCTTTGGCCTTTCACCGCCAGGCTCGCGAACACAAACCCGCGGTACTCGCCGACCCGCGGCGCGCGGGCGAGACCGAACGCCTCCTTGTCGAAATTTTCGGCGCAGCCTTCCGGCACCGGCACCGTCATGAGGCGGCCGTCGGTGTCGAACGTCCAGCCGTGATAGCAGCAGGTCAGGCGCGGCGCGTGGCCGCGGCGTTCGTTGACCACCTTGGCGCCGCGATGGGTGCAGCGGTTGAGCAGCACCTGCACCGAGCCATCACGATGCCGCACCATGATGACCGGCTGGCGGCCGAGATCGGTGGTGATGAAATCGCCCGGATTGGGCACTTGGCTGGTGTGGCCGACGAACAGCCAAGCGCGGCCGAAGATGCGCGCCATTTCCAGGTCGAACAAATCCGGATCGGTATAGACGCGCCGGTGCACGCGGCCGGGCTCGATGAGCTTGGCGATGTCGTCGGCGTGGCCGTTGCGCATAAAATCCTCGTAGCCCGGATGAGCGAAGCGACATCCGGGATCGGCGTTCAAACCTGTCTATCGTTCCCGGATGTCGCTACGCTCATCCGGGCTACAGGTTATTCCGCCGCCTGATGGGCGCGGTCCTGCACCTGGGTGTTGATGAGCTGCAGCGGCGAAGCGGTCTCCTCCAGCATGCCCCAGCTCTTGAGCCAGTCGTAGGTGCGCTGCATCTCGTCGGCCGGGATCGGCGCCGGATCGCAGACCACGAGCCGGCTCTCGCGCAAGTCCTCGACCTTCAGCGCCGCGATCTCCGGATCCTTCTTGGCGTAATAGTCGATGAAATAGTGCATGTACGCCTTCTTGTTCGCATTGATGCGGCGCACCGCTTCGCGCACGGCGCGATTGAAGGCGGCATAGGTTTCGGCATCGACCCGGTCGGAGGCGACTTCGGTGCCGTGGAAGAACGCCGAGCAGATGACGCGGCAGCCCTTTTTCTCCGCGAGCGTGATGTGCGGCTCGGTCAGCGTGGTGGCGTCGATCTCGCCCCGCATCATGGCGTCGAAGCGATAGCGCGAGCCGTTCGGCGCGCGGCAGAGCTTGATCATCTCGCGCGGCAGGAATCCTTCGAGCAGATGCAGCGCGATGTAATGGGTGCCGAAATAGAACGGCACGCCGATGGTCTTATTGGCGAGCTGCTGCGGTGTGTAGACCGGAGAATCGGGCGGCACGACGACGGCCGAGTAGGCCACGATGGCGCGGCGGCCGAGCTGCCGGCTGCCTTGGCCGGTGTCCTGGACGCGGCAGTAATTGCCCCATTCGCAGGCGTTGTACATGTCGGCCTTGCCCTGTTCCAAGAGCTTGCCGTGGCTGGCGAACGGGTTGACGCCCTTCGGCGTCGTGACATGGGCCTCGACCTTCTTCTCGACGCCGGCTTCGCGGTCGGCCCATTCGACCTCGATGCCCTCCTTGGCGAACAGGCCTTCGTCATAGGCCACGAGCTCCGGCAGTCCTTGGAACGGGGCGGTCGTTTCCAATACGAGCTTTTTCATGGGCGGCTCCAAGCGGCGTTTTGCGGCAAATCGGCTGGCGAACTTTAGGCTTCCAGGTAGGGCGAATCAACGACAGCCGCATGCCGTTCGCGCATGGCCACGGCGCGGCAGCGCTTACTTTTGCGGCCGCAGCCGCTGCATCTGCAACTGCGCCAGGAACGGCACCAGCGGATGCGCGCCCATTTTCACGATCGAGGGCATGTCGAGCTTGATCAAGGCCTCGCGCTGGTCGGGCGGCAGCTGGAATTTATCGGCAAAGGCCGCTGCGTCCGCCAGGTATTGCGTGCGCATGCCGGCGTCATGGGCGAGGCCGTGCAGCGCCGTGGTCAGCTCCACCAGCTCCGGCTTGATCGAAGGATAATGCGCCGCCTGGTTTTGCTCGCTATTGCCGCCGATCCAGGCCAGCGACGCGTAATTGTGATGCCAGCTCGGATCCATTGACACCACGTCGGGCTTGCGCTCGCCGAGCGCGCCGGCGGCGCAGGCCCAGCAGCGCAATTCGATATTGCCGGTGTCGTCGAGCTCGGCTTCGTCATAGCCGATCAGCGATTTCAGATTTCCCGCGGCGAGCTTTTCCAGGACGCGCCGGTCCCAGGCCAGCTCGGGATTCGAGTAGCGGTCGGTGCCGGGAAAATGCGACATGCCGCCGCTCGACAGGATCACGGTTTTGAGCCCGAGCGCCGTGACGGTGCGAGCGACCGCCTGGCCGAACTGGTAGCAGCGCTCCATGGTCGGCTGCGGTGGCAGGTAGGCATTGACGTAGATCGGCAGCACCGGCCCGGTATGCCCAAGGTGGGTGAGCGGAATGCCGATGGCATAGTCGATCTTGGCCGTCGAGGTGAAGGCCGGATCGAAATTCTGCCGGTAAAGCTGGCGCACCAGCTCGAAACCGATCTCGCTCGGAATCTTCCAGTGAAATTTGCGGCCGGCGAATTCGCCGGTCGCCTCGCCGCCGACATGGACGGTGAACGGCGGCGCGGTGGTGTGGAAGAACTGCTCGGCGTGGTCGTTGGAGAAGATGATCCACAGGTCGGGCTCGAGCGCGCGCAGCCGCTTGCCGACGTCGGCTGCGACCTCGCGCACATGGACGACCAGCGCCTTGTCCTCGGTGTCCGGCATGGTGAAGAACTGCGGCGCATGGGGCAGCATGGCGCCGCCGATCACGGTCGACATCATGGTGGGTCTCCTTGGCCGGAAAGCTAGCGCGCGGGGGGCGGGACAACAAGCACTGCCGACGAAGCTGCGTTTGTTGCCGTACATGTCTAAGGCCTAGAAAGCGGCCTTGATCGCATGGACAGCACTCTGTTCGCGTTGACGATCTTGTCAAGGATCGAAGACCGCCGGAGGCGGCGGCGCCATAGCGCGTCGAAGACGCGCGTAACCGCGCTGATGGCGCCGTCCTTGACAAGATCGTCAACGCGAACAACTGGCATCCCTGCGATCAAGGCCGCCATGCGCGCACGGTTGCTTCACAGTATTGCTGGAAGCAACTATAGGAGACGCCACTGTTCACCGTCACCCTGAGGCGGCCGCGTAGCGGCCCTCGAAGGGCGACGGCCCAGGCGCCTCGGCCGTATCCTTCGAGGCTCGCTGCGCTCGCACCTCAGGATGACGGGAAACAAATCTAATGGTCGAAGTTCCGGTAACCATCGCCTGCGGCAATTACGATCGCACGCAGGCGATCAGGGACGGCAGGGTGAAAGTTGAAGGCTGCGCGGTGACCTACCTGCCGCTGTATCCGGAGGAGATTTTCCACCGCGTCTTCAAATTCCAGGAATTCGACATTTCGGAAATGTCGTTCTCGAGCTACCTGCGCACGGTGTCGGCGGGGACCTCGGAATATACGGCGGTGCCGGCCTTCGTGTCGCGGATTTTCCGCCATTCCGGCGTCTACATCCGCAAAGGCGCCGGCATCGCCAAGCCGGAAGATTTGCGCGGCAAGCGCATCGGCGTGCCGGAATATCAGATTACCGCGGTGGTCTGGATGCGTGGCATGATGCAGCACCAATACGGCGTGCCGCCGTCGGAGATCCGTTGGCGCAGCGGCGGCCAGGAGCAGGCCGGCCGCGAAGAGCGCACGCCATTGAAGCCGATCCCGGGCCTCGATCTGCAGGCGATCCCGCACGACAAGACGCTGGTCGGCATGCTGCGCGACGGCGAGCTCGACGCGCTGTTCACGGCGCGCGCCCCGTCGTCGTTCCTCAATGGCGAAGCGCACATCACGCGGCTGTTTCCAAACACCCGCGCCGCCGAGCAGGCCTATTACAAGAAGACCGGTCTGTTTCCGATCATGCACCTCATCGGCATCCGCAAATCCCTGGTCGAGCGCTATCCGTGGCTGCCGACCAGCGTCTACAAGGCGTTCTGCGAGGCCAAGGCGCTGGCGATGATCGACCTGCGCGACGTCAATGCGCTGATGGTGACGCTGCCGTGGCTCGAAGCCGAGACCAAGGAGACGGCCGCCATCATGGGCGAGGATTTCTGGAAATACGGCGTCGCCGAGAACATGCCGGAGATCGAGGCGCTGTCGCAATATGTCTATGAGCAGGGCCTGACCGACCGCAAAGTGAAGGTCGAGGAATTGTTTCATCCCGCGACATTCGATATTTCGAAAGTATGAGCATGACCGACAACCGCGTGATCGTGTCCGGCGCCGGCCCGGTCGGCGCCGTGATGACCTTGGCGCTGGTCAAAAACGGCATTCCGGTCACCCTGATCGAGCAATTGCCGGACGCCGCCGAGGATCAGCGCGCCGCCACCATCCATCCGCCGACCGTGGACATGCTGGTCAAGCTCGGCCTCGAGAAGGAGATGTTCTCCACGGCGCCGACCGGCGGCATGGAAGCGCCGCTGTTCCACTTCCGCGACCGCGCCACCGGCAAATTGATCGCGGTGTTCGACATCAGCCTGCTCAAGGGCGAGGTGCCGTATCCGTATGTGGTGCAATGGGAGCAGTACAAGCTCGTCCACGCCGCGCTGCCTCACATCAAGGCGAGCGGGCTCGGCGAGGTGCGGTTCTCGACCAAGCTCACTGGCCTTGCGCAGACCGCCGATCACGTCGATGCCACGGTCACCAACGCCGCCGGCGAGATCGAAACGCTGCGCGGCAAATATCTGATCGGCAGCGACGGCGGATCGAGCACGGTGCGCCGTCTCGCCGACATTGCGTTTGACGGCTTCACCTGGCCCGAGCGCTTCATCAAGATCGGCACCAGCTTCGATTTCGGCACCACCGGCCAAGGCTACTGCACGCGGAATTACTTCTCCGATCCCGACGAGTGGATCAATCTGTTCAAGGTCAAAGGCAAAGGCCCGCCCGGCATCTGGCGCGGCGTATTCCCGGTGCCGGAACAGGAGACCGACGAGGCGGCGCTGAGCATGGCCGGCATCCAGCGCCGCCTGCAAGGCATCCATGAGAAGAGCGGCGACTACGAAATCCCCTATTACGCGCTCTATTCCGTGCACCAGCGCGTCGCCGCGACCTTCAACAAAGGTCGCGTGCTGCTCGCCGGCGACTGCGCCCACGTCAACAATCCGATCGGCGGCATGGGCATGAACGGCGGCATCCACGACGCCATCAATCTCGCCGAGAAATTGTCCGACGTGTGGTTCGGCCGCGCCGAGGCCAGAGTGCTCGACCGCTACACCCGCCAGCGCCGCAAGGCCCAGGTCGATTACGTCCAGGCGCAAACCATCCAGAACAAAAAGGCGCTGGAGGAGAAGGACCCGAAGGTGCGCTGGCAGCACCTCGACGAGCTGCGCCGCACGTCCGAGGACGTGACGCTGCACAAGAAGTTTTTGTATCGCTCGTCGCTGATCGACAGCCTAAACTCGGCCAATGCGGTGGAGTGATAGCCCTAGCATAATCTTTGAGCTAATACCCACACGATCGAAATAGCGACGAATGGCGACGTAAGAAGCAGGACTCGTCCATGCTGCATCAGGAAGGTCAGGCCCTTCTCTGAAGACAATGCCGCACGTTTTCCCATTCTTACCAGAAGATGATTGATGATTAGTACCATCACTAACCATGGAATAATCAAAAATCTGGAAAGAACTGTTACCGCAAGCGCGGCACCCCAAGGGAAGGCGAGAGCTATCCCCTCTTTGAGGCCCTTGCCATTCGCCAACGGAGACCAAGCGTCGGTTCCACAGGCGACAGACACAGCACTCGGAAAGAGTTTTTGTACAATTTCAACCAGGTATTCAAGCAATCCATCCGGCGATGGAAAGTGTCTGAAGTACATTGATCTTAGACGGTCAGCGCACTCCGCAGATTCTAATTTATACTGAATGCACAGTAAGCCGGCATCGTCTTCAAAATGTGGGTGTGGAAAAATCTGGTGCAGCCAGTTTGGCGACGAGGTGCTGCTCCGATGGGCCTCTTCAAAATCGATGTTTGGCACAATGATTCCCACTCCTGTGGCGGCGGCGCCAAGCCGAGCGTTGCCTACTGTGATTTGATAGCCGTATTCTAACCACTGCTGCGAAACGCTTGCCCTAAAGAATTCTTGTAGCGAAACATTGATCGAATTTCCCCCGACGATGAGCGTCACGAGAAAGATCGCAAAAAAAGACACATCGATAAGAATGCCGACGCACATGGTGCCCAATATTCGCAACAGATTCCCCGAAAATCGGATGTGTGCGGTTCCGCACTGGCGAACCAAAGATAGCGTGTTAATTATTGACAATGAAAACGCAACAGAAAGGACTACAAAAAGTATAAGGACCAAAATGATACCTTCGGCGTATTGGTTGCCGACAAAAAGCTCTCGACCGGAATTGCGAGTCAAATCCACATAGTGCCAAGGCCAGTAGTATAGGAAGTAATTACGTTCGTTGTCGGACAGGTCGACGCTCAAGCCTCGCATAAAAAATGTGATCAAGAATTCGATGCCGGTGATTCTGTAGCTGTACCAAACCAAAGCCATCAGAAAGAAGATAAGCAACACCAAGTTTACTTTGATAAATCTGGTTCGGTTGTTTCGGCCAAATGTTTGGTCGGATAATTCTGAGAGTTGTTGCATTAGGTTGCGAAAAGTCTGGTCCTCGGCAAAGAAACGTTTTTGAATTTCGTCATAGTTGAATGTGCTGCTTCCCGCTAAGAGTGCGGCGAGACCTCCGTAGGCGAGGCGGATTAGGTAGAGCAATAAGAGTGAGGCGTTTGCGATCATGATGAGCTTAGATTTCGCGACTCTTTTTTCACAAGATCGGCTCTATCTTACAAAAACTTCCCCCACGTCTCCTCTATCTCCCGCGCCTCATCCGCCGACAGCGCCGAGGTCGGCGGAAACTTTTCGCGCCAAGCAAACGGCCGGCAGGCGTCGATGATCGCTTTGGAATGCGAAGTGACGCCGCGCTCCTTGTCCTCCGGCGCAATACGCGGATCGAGGGCCGAGCTCCAGGCATTGCGCACGATGTCGATGCCTTCGGACGGCTCGCAGCGGGTGGCGACTGCCCACATCACGTCGGCGAGGTTTGATGGATCGATGTCGTCGTCGACCACGACGACGATGCGCGCCATGTAGCTGTGCGCCGCTGCCACCAGCGCGGCGCGCTTGGCGTGGCCGTCGTAGCGCTGGCGCAGCGCCACCACCGTCATGAGCTGCGAGACATGCTGCCAGGCGCCGACCACGTCGGTGACGCCGGCAGCCTCGAGATTGCTCCAGATGGTGGCGGCGCGGAATGGCAGCCCGAAATGAAAGCGCGGCGGCTTCATCGGCGGCGAGCCGAGCAGGATCGGATCGTTGCGGTGATGGATGGCGGTCACTTCCATCACCGGTCCCGGCCGCGCTTCGGTGGCGTAGTAGCCGGTGAATTCGCCGAACGGTCCTTCTGGCAACGTCGCTTCGCTCATCGGCAGCAAGCGGCCTTCGAAAATGATTTCTGCCAAGGCGGGAAGCGGCAGTCCGGTCTGCGGGCCGTCCAAAACTTCGATCGGCGCGCCTTTGATCGAGCCGGCGAATTCGTATTCCGAGCGGCCGTCGGGCAAATATTCGAAGCCGGCGATGAACAGCGCCGGATCCTCGCCATGCACGATGGCCACGGGGCAGTTCTCGCCGCGATCCCAATATTTTTTGGCGATGATGGCGCCGTGCCGGCCGCCGTGATCGAACTGCACCGTGACCTTGTTCGGGCCGTGCACCTGGACGCGATAGATCGAGGCATTGATCCAGCCGCTATCGGGATCGCGCATGATGACCAGCGAGCCCGAGCCGATGAACGGCCCACCGTCGTGGCGGTGCCAGATCGGCGCTGGGAAGCGCGCGATATTGACGTCGCGCCCGGCGACCGTATTCTTAAGGAACGCGGCACTTTTGACGGTAACCGGCGGCTGCGGCGTTAAATTCTTGCGCTTCTCCATCCAGGCTTTCAGCGCGTCGAGCGGTCGCAGCCCGGGGTCGAGCCCGAGCGCCAGCGCAGCGCGTTGCACATTGGTGGTGGCATTGGTGAAGACGCGAAAGCCGGGCGGAAAGCCTTTGATGGCGTCAAACAGCAGCGCCGGGCAGTCGGGCAGGCCGGCCGCGACTTCGGTAATACCTCCGATCTCGAAGCGCGGGTCGGCGCCGTCGATGCGCCGCAAGGCGCCGAGCTTGTCGACGGCAGCGATGAAGTCGCGCAAGTCTTTATATTTATACAAGTCCTTATACATGTCGTCGCACCCGCGATTTGTCGCAAACCCAGCCAC
>Ga0210405_10003203_pt1 | contig 16251 bp, 15 predicted proteins | sample IncBWH11MmetaG_FD_155492 | JGI IMG/M metagenome (GOLD analysis project Ga0210405, IMG submission 155492) | Forest soil microbial communities from Barre Woods Harvard Forest LTER site, Petersham, Massachusetts, United States - Inc-BW-H-11-M | ecosystem: Environmental > Terrestrial > Soil >... | reverse complement strand
GGGGAGAGTATCGCAGACCTCGGCGGCATCACCATCTCCTACGCGGCCTACGAGAAATCACTGGAAGGCAAACCCCGTCCGCCGGACAAGGATGGCTTCACTCCAGAGCAGCGCTTTTTTCTTGGCTGGGCGCAGGTATGGGGCTCGAACAATCGTCCAGAGTATGAACGACTGATGGCTAATACCAATCCTCATCCACTGGGACGTTTCCGCGGGAACGGACCGCTCTCGAACATGGCGGAATTTGCCAAGGCCTTCGGATGCAAAAAGGGCGACGCCATGGTGCGCGAGCAGGTCTGCAAAATCTGGTAGACTCGCTCGGCCCGAAGTGATATCAAAACGCAAAGCAATTCTTCTGCTGTTCGGCAGTGCACTTCTTTCGCTGGCGATGTTTCCGATGGCGCCATCCGCCTCGGCGAAGTGGAAATATTTCCGAGCGGGAAATGCCGCCGACAGTACGGCCAGGCCGCGCGCCGGATTCGCACTCATGGGTGGCGGCGAGCAGGACCCCGCGCTGAAGTTCTTATGCGAACGCGCCAACGGCGGTGACTTCCTGATTCTTCGCGCCAACACCGAGGACGACTACGCCCAAAAAGTAAATGAAGAGATACGCGCCCTCTGCCCACTCAATTCCGCGGCGACCATCGTGTTTTCCGAGCGCGATGACTCCGATGATCCAAAGTTGCTCGAACGCGTCGGCCAAGCGGAGGCCATCTTTATCGCGGGGGGCGATCAATCGAACTACGTCCGCTTCTGGCAAGACACTCCCGTCGAGGACGCCTTGAACCGGCACATCGCAGCCGGAAAGCCGATCGGCGGCTCCAGCGCCGGGCTGGCGGTGCTCGGCGAATTCTCGTTTTCTTCGATGATTGACACCATCCATTCCCCCGCTGCACTTGCCGATCCTTACGGCAACAAGGTGACGCTCTCGCGAGATTTTCTGCGTCTTCCCCTGCTCACCGGCATCATCACGGATACGCATTTCGCTAAGCGCGATCGCATGGGCCGGCTGCTCGTGTTTCTGGCGCGTATTTTGCAGGATGGGTGGGCTGCGCAGGTGCGTGCTATTGCCATCGAGCAAGACGCCGCAGTTCTTCTAGAGCCCGACGGCCAAGCAAAGGTCATCGGCTCTGGAGCGGCCTATTTTCTCGAAGCGAAAAACTCGCCGGCGGTTTGCCAAAGGAAGGTTCCGCTCAGCTTCAGCGGAATAAGAGTTCACCGCTCGCCATCTGGTGCTTTCTTTAACGTGAAGGATTGGAAGGGAACCGGCGGGGATGACTATCAACTCTCGGCTGTCAACGGAGTGGTAAAGGCGTTCGGTTCAAATCACGGAATTTATTAACCACCGGCTTCGCGTCTCGTTAAAAGTGGAAAACGACCCCGCCCATAAGCTCAAAATTGTTCTGAGACTGGCTGAAATAGTTCGTGCGCACCCAATCGGCTTCCAATCGTCCTGAAAGGCGCGGGTTGAAGCGATAGTCCGCGCCGCCCCCAAGCTGGAGGGCGAACGAGTTCTTGCTGTTGCCTGCAGTCTCCGGCTGCTCGTGGCTTCCGCCGATGATGGCGTGGCCCCAAGGCTCCCATTTTTTTTCTCGCCAGGCGATCTTGGGCCCAGCGCCATACACCACGACTTTCACGTGTTCTCGGTCGAAGATTTGCGGAGCGAAGGTGGCTGAGACGTTTCCCTCGATTCCGAACCATTCATTTGTAAAGTACGTTACCGAGCTTTTGATCCCCACGGCGCTGGCGTTGAAGATCGAACTTCTAAACCTCAGCCAATCAGCGCCAATCGCAAGCTGCCAGCGGAAATCATCCCGTCCGCCATAGAGAAACTTCGGATCGGGTGCCGGCGCCGGAGAGGGGTCGGGCGCGGCGGTTCCGAAGGGCGATGCCGCGGCTGCCGGCGAGCCGAAGCTCGGAGCTGGAGAGAGAGCGGTCGTAGGGGCCGGCTGAAACAAGACTGCATTTGTACTGGGCGCCGTGTAGAAGTCCGCTGCTACGTTGCGGTCCGCAGTCTGGCTGTCCGAAGCGGCTTCCTGCGCGCGAACGGCGCACCCCATCCCAAGCACTAACAACAAAACAACGAGTTGCCTCTTCATGATTCTCCCCTCAGAGGTGCGACCCCACGCCTGGAATCAGCCCACTCTGCTACGGTAAACAAGACCATAGGCCTTTGTCTACGTTCTTTCGCTGGCGCGGTACAAAGAAAAACGGGGCAGGGAGGGTTGCCCCGCAAATTGTTTCTGAACTACCGCTGGCTCTTAGCGGCCGTGCCTTAGGTAATCGTCGGTCTTGTTCAACCAATCTTCCCGTGGCGGATTGAAAACGTCCAAATCAATCGTGTCTTCGATCGCCCAGGCTTCATGTGGCATGTGCGGTGGAATGCAAAGCACTTCACCCGCGCGCACCACGATCTCTTTGCCGTCGATGGCGAATTTCAAAGCGCCTTCCAAAATGTATGTCACCTGTTCATTGTGATGATGATGCAGCGGTACGTGGGCGCCCGTCTTCATGATCACCCGCGCCAGCATGATCTTGTCGCCGACGACCATTTCCCGGTCAATCTGCGGATTTAGGTGTTCGCGCTCGACGTTCTTCCACGAAATGTATTTCATCTCCGAGGCAGTGCTCATGGTTTGGCTCCGTACAGCTTTGCCGCGTTATCGTGCAGGTACATGTGCGCGAGTTCAAGGGCTTTTTCTTCGTTGAACGCACCTTCCGAGACTAGTTCTGCCAACGCGGCAGCGACGGCTGTCCGCGCCGAGCGCGCGGCCAGCCAGAAGGTCTCTTCGGCTCCCACCGCGTCGTTGAAGGGAAATGCGTCGGAGCCGAACATGATCCTGTCCGGGAAGAGCGAAATCCACTGTTTCAAAATGTTCTTCAGTTCGGAAGGATAGACGTAGTAACCCATCAGCGAAGAATCGGTGTAGACGTTTTTAGCCGCAGTCATCCAGATCATATCGAGTGTGTATGGATAGCCGCCGTGGATCAGCACGAAATTTGTCTTGCTGTAGCGCGGATCGCGGACCACATTCTCCAGATTCAGGGGATTGCCGTTGCGCAAACTAAAATAATCGCCGATGCCGACGGCGCTGTGAAAATGCACCGGAAGGTTCAGTTTTCCCGCCTGATCGATCAGCACGCGAAAAACATAGTCCTGAAATGTGCGGTATTCTTCGTTGCTGGGCACTCCGCCCGCATGGTATTTCGCGTAAATTTCTTCGGCCTTCTCGCGCGGTGGATCGCTGAAATAGAGCGAGCGGAAATAGGCGGCCTCAAACTTGATGGCCACGCCGCCCTTCTTCTGATTGTCCGCCAGTGTTTGACGCACGAAGGATTCGTATCCGGCAAGGTCAGGCGGGAGACCGCCCAGGTTTTCCTGCTTCATATACCGCTGCAAGACTTTTTCCTGTAAGGGGATGTAGACGCCCATGTCTGGATTCTTACCGGTCTGGTCGCGGTTATTGAGAGGAAAGAGGAACGAGTCCACGAAGAAAACCCAGTGGAAGCGTTTGGGATCGAGGTAAGGCGCCAGCGCGACGCGATTCGCGAGGCAGATTTCGATGTTCAATTTGTCGAGGATACTGTCCCAGTAGGCGGTGCTGCCGGACGCCTCCGCCGCCTTTTTCTTGTCGATCAGCCATTTTGCGTGTTCGGGCTTGAAATCATCATAGGGATAGCCGAAGAGCGATTTAGCCGCAGCAACGAACTCGGGGTTCGTGTCGCGTAGCCGCAGAACGGAAGTCTCATCAGGAGGCGCGGCTTGAGCGTCCATGTCGGAATCGTCGGGGAAAGTGGCGTGCGAGTGATTGTCGTAAATAGGGATTTGGTCGATTTGCTTCAGAAGTCGTTCGTAAATCTTCGGCACGTCGGCGCCTGCGAGCGGCTTTGCCTGAGCAGACGCACTTGCGACGCCGACCAGCGTAGCCAGAGCGGTGAGTAGCAACGCCTTCCCCACTTGAACATGACTTCTTATAGTCACTGCTCTCCCCCCGAGGCTTTTGTGGGACTTACATTCTTGTCTGTCTTACTCTATCTTCTTGCCATTTCTCGTTGCAAAAACCGACAGGCAAGAACGCTTGTCCTACCTCACCACAGCCGCCCGCCAACGTGCAGACACGCGCATCATGCGCTCCAGCGCTTCTTCGAGCAGGTGACGGGCGCTGACCAGCGAGAATCGCAAATAATTTTTTCCGCCTGGACCAAACGCCGCTCCGGCGATTCCTGCGACGCCCGCCTCCTCCAACAGAACCCTCGCCACTTCTTCAGCAGCCAGGCCAGTCTCTTCAATATTCACCCACACGTAAAACGCGCCGCCGGGCGACTGGCAGCGAAATCCTGGAATGCTGTTCAGTCCATCCACGAAGAGGTCCCGGCGTTTGCGGTACTCCACCACCATGGCATCGACGGCATGAGTGGAATCGCGCAGCGCTTCTATCGCCGCTACTTGCGTAAATTCCGCCACGCACGTGAAGGTATTCAGCACCAGCAAATCCATCGCATCCACAACGTGCTTTGGCGCGACCGCATAACCCAGCCGCCAGCCGGTCATCGCAAAACTCTTCGAGAATCCGTCAATGATGACGGTTCGCTCCGCCATGCCCGGCAACGACCAGATCGATTCATATTCTCCGCTGAATAAAATCCGCGCGTAGATTTCGTCCGAGAGAATCCACAGGTCGTGCTTTACGGCCAACTCCGCAATTCGCCGGAGCGCTGCCGCGCTGAAAACCGTCCCCGTCGGATTGTTGGGTGAGTTGAAAATTAGGGCGGTGGTTCGCGAAGTGATTTTCCCGGCAATTTCGTTTAGATCAGGCTGAAAACCGTTTTTTTCTTCCAGCCCGAACGGCACCGCCGTCGCGCCCAGCCCGCGCGTGAACGACGGATATATCGGAAAACCAGGATCGGGATAAAGCACCTCGTCGCCCGGTTCGATCAGCGCCATCATCGCCAGCGAAAGCGCCATTTTGCAACCCGGCGCCACCAAAACTTGCTCCGGCGCGACCTGCAACCGACGGGTCCGCTTCAAATATTCCGCGATCTCTTCGCGCAGCGCAGGAATGCCACGCGTCGAGACATAACGATCCCGCCCTGCCGCAACAGCGTCGCGCACGGCGTCCACAACCGGCGCGGCCGGGTGGAAGTCCGGTTCGCCAAGCTCCAAGTGGATAATGGACCGCCCCGCGCGTTCGAGTTCTTTCGCGCGGGAATAGACGGCGAGCGCGCCTTCGCCATTCAGTTGAGAAACGCGTGATGCGATTCGTCGCATAGTGTTCTGCTGAATCCTATCATTTTGACGCAGGAAGTGGGGGGCACGGCTACGAGCGCCGCTCAACCCGGCTAGGCATTGCAAAATTGCTAGGGCACAAAGCCCGAGACAGCGCGCAGAAAAAAATACAGGCCGAGATTATTGCTCCCAGTTCCAGTTGGCGAATTGTTCGCGTAGCGTGGTCTTTTTGAATTTGCCGACAGAAGTGCGGGGCAAGGCTTCGACAAAGACAAAAGCGTCGGGAAGCTGCCACTTGGCGAAGGATTGAGCCAAAAAGGCGCGAAGTTCTTCCGGCGTGGCTTGTGCGCCGTCCTTAAGGACGACGGCCGCAAGCGGGCGCTCCTGCCATTTGGGATGTGGGACGCCGACTACCGCGGCTTCTTTAACGGCGGGATGGCCCATCAGCGTGTTCTCAATGTCGACAGAGCTGATCCATTCACCGCCTGACTTCACCAGATCTTTGGCGCGGTCGACAATCTTAACGAAGCCTTCGTCATCGATGGTGGCAACGTCGCCTGTTTTGAACCACCCGTCTTCCGTCCAGCGATGAGCCTGGTCGGGTGAATTGTAGTAACTGGCGGCGACCCAGGGGCCACGCACTTCGAGTTCGCCGGGCGTCATGCCGTCGCGGGGAGCTTCGACGGACTTCTCTTCAGTGCCTTCCGGGCGCATAACGCGGAGTTCAATGAAGGGGGCGGGCCAGCCTTGTTTTGCGCGGACTTCGTATTGCCGGTCGGCGGTCCAGTCGCCCATGTGGCGTTTGAGTTTCCCGACAGTAGCAAGCGGCGTGGTTTCGGTCATGCCCCACAGGTGGAGGATGTGGAGGTTGTATTTGTCGAGCGCGCGCATGAGTCGCTCTGGCGGGGCGGAGCCGCCGATGACGATACGAACGGACCAGTCGAATTTCCAGCGGCCCGGATTTTTCTCAAGCGCAGCGAGCACGCCGAGCCAGACGGTGGGAACGCCGCAAGCGATGGTCACGTGTTCCTGACCGATCAAATCGAGGACGCTTTCTGGATCGACATTCGGCCCCGGCAGAATCAGGCGCGCCCCGGCCATCGTGCAGGAATAGGGTAATCCCCAGGCGTTGGCGTGAAACATGGGGGCCACGGGGAGAACGGTGTCATGGTTGCTGATCGCGAAGGAATCGACTCCGAGCTCAGCGAACGAATGCAGGACCAGGGCGCGGTGCGAGTAGAGGACACCTTTCGAGTTGCCAGTGGTGCCGGAGGTGTAACACATGGCGGCGCCATCGTTTTCATCGATGGCGGGGTATTGAAAGTCCTCGCTGGCGTCAGCGAGCAGTTCTTCGTAGTTCAACGCGCCGTTCGGGAGAGCGACGGGAGTGCCGCAATAGGGGACGACAATGACGCGTTCAAAAGATACATTGGCGCGGCACTTTTCCAGCGTCGGAAGTAGCACGTCATCAATAAGAAGAAAGCGGTCGGCTGCGTGGTTGACGATGGTAGCGATTTCGTGCGGGTGGAGTCGGAGGTTCAGCGTGTGAAGAATTCCGCCAGCGCATGGCACGCCGAAGAAGGCTTCGAGGTGTCCGGAGTGGTTCCACATCATGGAAGCGACACGATCGCCGGGACGCAAACCCAGCTTGGTGAGCGCACTGGCGAGTCGCCGAGCGCGGCGGTAGAAATCGCCATAAGTAGTACGAAGGATGGAACGGTCTGGTTTGCGGGAGACGATTTCGACGCGGTGGAAAAGCTTTCCGGAGCGCTCCAAAATCGCTGGGAGCGTCAACGGAAAATCCATCATAGTGCCGCGCATATCTTCTGTTTTCCTGTTAGCAATCGAATTGGCCGCATCCTACCACTATTCAACGAGTGCCGGTGGCTCAACCGCGCACTTAGAGCCGCGGAAGATATCGCGGAAACGGAGTTCACTTGACGGGACTTGCCGAGAGCAGGGGCTAGACTCTTTCCCATTGCAAAAGGGGTTAATTTTCGAGAGGATGCCTCTGACCGCTGAAGTGCCGGTCTCGCCCCGCGGTGGCTCGGCTTCCCCGACTGCCCGTGATCGATAGCTGTCCTTCAGCGCGCTCCGCGACTCTCACTTGGGTTCCGGGCAGAAGGAGTGGGCAGGTGAAGAAGCTCTACATCGGCAACCTTCCGTTTTCCGCGACGGAAGAGCAGCTTCAGGAATGGTTCGCACAAGTAGGCGTTACCCCCTCGGGTGTCAATCTCATTCGTGACCGCTTCACGGGTCAATCACGTGGTTTTGCCTTCGTGGAAGTGCAGGGCGACGAAGATGCTGATCGCGCGGTGAACTCGCTGAACGGGCAAAATTTCGGCGGGCGGAACCTGGTAGTGAATGAAGCGCGGCCGCAAGCTGAGCGCGGCGGCGGTGGCGGCGGCCGTCCTGGTGGCGGCGGTGGTGGCTACGGTGGTCGCGGCGGCGGTGGCGGCGGACGCGGTGGTGGCGGCGGCGGTCGCGGCGGTGGTGGTGGCGGACGTGGCGGCGGTGGCGGAGATCGTGGAGACCGCGGGAACCGCTGGTAATTAGACCTTCCAGATTGAAAAGCGGCGTCTCTTTCCCTCGGGATGCCGCTTGAAACCTTCCTCGAAATCCTCAGGTATAGCCGTGTGTGTGTTTGGTAGGTTCTCTTGCAACATTTGGGACAGAAGTGCGTCTATAGAAGTAGGTCCATGCGGACGTCGAGTGGAGCGGCTTCCTTCTGCTTGTGAATCTTGCTTCGATATCGCGCAGGCTGGGCAGCATAAGGCGATCTCTCTTCGTGGTCACACCTGGGCGACGGCGCAATCGAGCGAGTTCTCCACTGGCGAAAGTTTGCCGTTGCGTATAGTATCCCGCGCCTAACGGACGCCCCCGCCGCCGTCTAGAGACAGAGCAGCCGTCTTCGCAACCGGGAGTACCGCACGCGAAACAAATCACCCGGTAACGTGTTTGAAACAGTAGGCAAGGAATATGACGCAAGACGCCGAATGTGAAGTATGTTGAGCCCCTGGCAGCCAGCCTCCCCAGCGAGGGATTCCTAATTTCGAGGGCTGCGGGTGGTACATGCAATGCCTGATGAATTCGAGACGAACCTTCTGGCCGCTCCGTGCATCCAAACGGCAGAAGAGGACGTATCAACAAAGAGAACGATGACAACGTGGCACAAACGCGATTGGCAGCAATTTTATGAACTGGCGCGCCGCCCTTGGCAGCGTCACCGCCCGCCGCGGCCCGTGTATCCGACGGGGTTGAATCGCGTGCTGCCCGCGCAAGGTTTTAGTTTGTCCGAGCTGGATGATGCCGGCGTCAACCTCGATCAAGCCGAGCAGCTTGGCTTGCCCGTCGATGCAGGTCGCATCGGTGCGTATGGTCCGAATGTCACCGTGCTGCGCGACTTCGTGCGCTCCTCGCGCCAACCGCTGTAATTCCTTTTAAATTTCAGTTACTGCTTCGCTTACTCCTGACTTGCGGAGCGAATCGCAACGAGATCCATCGACTTGCCGTCGCCCTCTTGCAAACTGACGCTCTGGCCTTTCGCTTCGAACTGCTTCAGAAAATCCGGATCTTCCCATGCGTTCGGTTCCACCTGTTCCCAACTGAAGAGTTTGTAATCGCCAGGCGCGATGCCCCGGATATCGAAACGGCCGTATTGGTCGGTAGTTCGTTGCTTGAAGAGATGAAACTCGCTCAGGTGAGCGTCATCCGGCACAAGGGCCACCCAAACTCCAACGGCGGGCAAGCCGTCGGCATCCGTGACCATTCCCTGAATGTGCGCTCCCCGCGAACTGATGATCACTTCAAGAGTGGCCTGCGTTCCGCGAATCACGTTGAACTCGTCGTCGGAGACTTCCATTCCGGCGTAACGGATGGATTTCAAGTAGCAATCTTGGGTCTGGCCAAAGGTCGTTAAGCGGTAGAGGCCTTCGGAGATATCGCGAAGGGAAAACACTCCGTTCGTAGCGACACGCGCCTGCGCGCCATAAATGAAAACGGTGCCGACGGGTCTCACAGATACCGTTAAGGGATCTTTATCGAGCCCTGGTCTCGGGTCCCAATTGATCACGCCGCGAATATCCATTCCTGGCAGGAGGTTGAGCTGCAGGCCCTCGGCGTCGATGTTCGTGATGTCGACAGACTGGCGCGCCTGATACCTTCGTCCCCCGTCGTCAAACCAGAATGCCGTGAGGGTGTAAGCACCCGGCAAAACATCTTGAATCTCAAACGTGCCATCTGGTTTATCGACCAGCGACTGCCGGGGAGGAACACTCCAGCCCAACCCGGCTGATCGCGGTTCGAGTGCGAGAATTACATTCGCACCGCCTCGCCGTGCTGCGAAATTATTAGAGTTATTAACGTGGCCGCGAATGCTGTACACCGTGGTGGGTTCCAGCAGAAAATCGGTGGACGAAACCTCTTCACCCGTTTTTATTGTGATGGCCACGCCCTTGGCTGGATCGGTGCTGTTGGGGTAGTACGTTGGCACATACCCTGATTTGCCCGCGTCCGCAGCGTCCTCGTCGTCTTCGCCAGGTTCCAGGCGTTGCCCGGGCTTGTAGATCGCGCTGACGAAATAGCGGCCCGGGCGCAGCCCAAACAGGCGGTACTCGCCGAGATCATTGGTCACCACCGTTACTTCGCCGGAAAGCGTTCGCTTTCCCCTTGTATACGTCGCGCGCAGCGCGCTGACCCGCACCCACGGCAAAGGATCGCCGTTTTCATTCTGGACGCGCCCGCTAATCACCGCCGAAGGGAGCAGGCGGAACAACAAGTCCTTCAAATCCTGTCCCGGGCTGAGAGCAAGGATAGCGCCAGGATCATTTGGAGTTCTCTGCCCATATTCCTGCGTAACGTAACCGTTGCGAATCACGCGCAAGCGATAGCGCCCGGGCTCGATGCCTTTCACTTCGAACCGCCCGCCAAGATCGCTCACGCCGGAAAACGTTCGCGTGTGGTCGTCAACGCTTTGCAAACGCACCGTAGAGGACGGCAGCGGGGCGCTTCCCTCCAGCTTCACAACGAGGCCCGACACGCTGCACACAGTCGGCTTTGCCGGATCGGCGGAAGGATTGCGGGCTTGCGCGGCAGACGATGAGGCGGCGAGAAGTCCAAGCAAGGCGATGAGAGCTGGCTTCATCACTTTCTCCAGCGGCAAGAGTATATGATACCGGGCTTACCACACTAGGATGCGATGAGCTGGCCAGTATGCCGTTCGCGATGGGAGATTCGCCCGAACAGCAGGGAGAGGACGTTATGAATCGATTTCTGCTCGCCGCTACGCTCGCGGTCCTGCTTGGAGCGCCTTCGACGCCCGACTACTCGATTCAAGCGATACGCCTCGCCAACTCTCCTGGCGATTCCGTCGCGGACATGGTCGTGGGTGCTCCCAAGGACGAAAAAATCGACACCATCTACGCCTTTTGGCTGATCCGCGGCGGCGGACGCAATATCCTTTTCGACAGCGGCTTTCACCGCGAGCGCTGGTTTAAAGAATGGACCATCAAGGACTACCTCCGGCCCGACGAAGCCGTGAAACTTGCTGGGCTGAACCCTGCAGGAGTCACGGACATTGTCGTCAGCCACGCGCACTGGGACCACATGGGCGGAATCGATCTCTTTCCCAAAGCCGTGGTGTGGATTCAGAAGGAAGAATTCCGCTACTACACCGGGCCGGCGTGGCAGCCTGGCGGGGATCATGGCGGGATAGATCCCGAGGATGTTCAGCAGCTAGTGCGGCTGAATACCCAAGGGCGTTTGCGTCTGGTGGACGGCGACAACGTCGAGATATTTCCTGGCATTCGTGCCTACACTGGAGGGCGCCACACGTTTGCGTCGCAGTATCTGCGAGTCGACGGCAATCCGCCATTCGTGCTCGCATCGGATAACGTCTACCTCTATCGCAACCTCGCCGAGCACAAAGCCAGCGCCACATTTACCGAAGCCGATCACGCCGCCAACATTGCCGCTCAGTCGCGAATGATCGAGCTCGCTGGCGGCAATCCAGACCGCGTCATCCCCGGCCACGACGCCGCCCAATTCCAGAAATATCCCACCACCGCTCGCATCGCCAAAATCAAATAGCCTCGCTGTAGCAACGATACGGACAAAGGCCTCAGGCGCGCGGTTCGTATTGTGTAGGCGCACGACTTCAGTCGTGCACTTGGTCCGCCGTCCGAACCACCCGGCCCCTGGCGGCCCGAGCCTGGTGGCACAGACTTCAGTCTGTGCTCTCCACACTCTTCTTTTTCTATCGTATGGCCCGTGCATCGCGCCGCGAAGCCCGGAGCCACCTCTCGCCGCCTCCCCTCGACTTCCGTCCTTTCCTACCCTCAACACTTCCCTAGTGAACTCCTTCTGAAACGCTCACCAGCAAGTCAAGCTCACGTATCATCTCGTAGAATTCTTCCTGCTCTCGAATGGTTGCAAGCAGCGCAAGGGCCTTGCCGTAAGCCGTTATCGCTCCGGCTAAATTGTGAAACTCCGGAGAACCCTTAACAGTCCCTCGTCGCTCTGTCTGAGCATCCGCCGAGAGTTCCAGAATCCGGTTTATCGCCCTATTGGCAAGACCCGCGTTATCCATCATCATCGGCCGAACCTCCTTCTCACTAAGGAATGGTGCGGTTCACCCTACATTTCGTATCAGACAAACCCCGAATCTGCTCGCGGATGATCGGCCCACGCCCCACTTCACCTACCCATTGTCATCCTGAGCGAAGCGAAGGACCCTGGCTGCATCATTGCGTCTTGAGGAAGGCCGTGCGTCAGCCTATGCAGAGAGAACCGCTGCCCCATCGCACGCATTTTGTGCGACGAAATCTCTCTTCCTCTGCCAAGCGCTGGCCCAGCCAGATCAAAGAAGTGGAGAATCTGTGCAAAACCTGTGCGCCGGCCGTTCTTGCCTCTGGACGGACTCCTCCGTTTCCGCAATGATGTCGCTTCAGTTTAGAAAGTTTGTCGTGAGCGATTTCACAAAACAAACAAACGACGTCGTGAAGGCCGTCCACCAACTGCGGCAACATGGGATAGCTGTCGGTTTCCCCATGCAAACCGCCGATGGCCAGATAATCTTCTCAGTCGGCAAAGATACGCTGACGGCCAACCAGCTCCTCGATCTTCTCGAACGCGGCGAACTCCACGCCGAAGGCGTCCGCAAATCCGTCGAAGCCCAAGCCTCAGCCAAGCCCCTCCGCAAGAAAGCCGCATCTCCCTAACACAACCACCACCCGGCCCACCCCACACGGTCATTTCGAGCGGAGCAGGCCGACTTTTCCTTCCCCCTTTGCTCCTGCAAAAGGGTCGGCCTGCGCAGTGAGAAATCTCTCTTGGTTTTTTCTTCAGTCCTTGGCCTCTCTCTTCTCCCCCGCCTTCAAATCTCCCAACAACCTCTCAAACGCTTTCCTATACTTGTCATGCTCTTTCCACTCACTGAAGTCCGGTATGAAGTATTCCCGTATCTCCCGAGCCGAGTCCTTCCCCGCATCCGCATCAAAACACTCCCAATCTCGTATCGCCTCAAACAGCACCAGCCTCACAGGAAACAGCACCTGCTTCTTCTCCCGCACCTCGCGCTTCCTCGCCTTCGCAATCTCCGTCTTCACCCACTCGCTATTCATGCTGCTCTCCGACAAAATTAGCAGCACTTTCTCGTGCACTCGTATCGCCTCATCAATCTGCTCGTGCAACTTCTTACCGCCGTGCACATCGTGCGGCGCAAACCAGCAGCGCACATTCTTATTCTGCAAATCTCCATGCAGCCGCTCCGCGAATTCCTGGTCCTTCGTCGAGTACGAAATGAAGCACGAATAAAACTCAATCGGATTCGCCACCAGCGACTTCATGTACGTAATAAACTCGTCCGGCACCCCCGCCCCACGCAAAAACACCTCCGGAATTTTTCCTTTCGACAAGTAAATTGTGTCAATTCCTATCGTCGAGGGACCATCGTGCCGCACAGTTTCGAGTCCAATGACCGTGCTCAAGTCGCTGTCCCCCATTATGGTGCCGAACATTTTCGAGTTGGAGAGGTCCGTAGCCCAAAAATTCACCCCCACTAGGCTGGCAAAGCTAAGATCGGTGCTGACGAGGTTGGATCCGCTAAGGCTCGCGTCCAAGAACTCAGCACCGAACAGACTGGCACCTGTAAGATTCGTGCCGACAAGCTCCGTCTCCGCGATTGTGACGCGAGCAAGGTTCGCGCCCCTCAAATCCGCCCCACTCAACTCGGCACCGCTAAGTCCCGCATCGCTCAAGTCACAATCCTTGAGGTTAGCGCCCCCTAGATCAAGAGTGTTGAGGTCTGCCTCCTTAAGGTCCGGCTTTATCGCCGTATTCTTCCCTCTCCACCGATTCCATGTCTGTACACCTTTTTTCAGAATCGCTAGATGCTCTCTGTTCGCCATGTGCAAACCCCACGGTGAGATGTGCGGATTAAATCGCCGTACTTCTCGCACCTCAGAAGCTTAGAAAATCGCTGTTAATATACCTCGATGCGACAGAAAGGCCTCGACCGAGACTTGTTGGCCGTCATCCGTCAGATTACGGATCGGTTCATTATGTCGAGAGAGGGCACGCCCGTACACCTAGCCAAATCTGAGCTTGGCAAGAAATTCGGCCTTTTGGACGAAGCAGAGCAAATTCGATACGTGCAAAAGATAGGCCCAAAATATTTTCCAGCCTTTCGGGCTCTGGAGCTCGAAGACAATCACGATCGCTTACTCGTAGAGGAATGTACAACTCTCGTATTCAGAGCGCTAAAGAGGATTTACCAACAGAGCGGCGACACAATGTGCGCCCTAAACAACATATTGGCGGCGTCCAAAAGCTTTGATCCGAATGCAAGTGCGGAATCCATCACCGTCGGCATGCTCTTCGCGACCGAATTTGCGACACTAATACCCACTTGGAATGCATCCCCCGAGAACAATACTCTGAACTTGAATTTGCAGACATCAGCCCGTCTTCTCGGCTTTGATAACCTACGCCCTGCTTGGCAGAGGGAACTACGGATCAGAGCGCCTATACCGAAGACGGCTTCTGCCACCCGGCGTGAGCAAGTGCGACCAGCGCAGCTCGTATTCGAGACAGCCGCGGAAACCTACACGGCGCAAGCGATCGTTGGAGAAGGAAACGCAGCGAGAGTATTCAGGGTTACCGACGCAGCGGGCCAGGTCTGGGCCCTCAAGTGCCTAAAACCTGATCAAGCGACGCCCACGCGCACAAAGAGATTTCTGAACGAACTTGAATTCTGTCGTCGTTCCACCCATCCCAACGTAGTGCGAGTTTTGGATCAGGGTTTTGTCACCGACGGAGGGAAAAAATGCCCTTTTTACATAATGCGGTACTATGCCCAGACGCTTCGCACCGTGATCCAGAAAGGGATCCCTCACCACAAGATAATGCCGCTCTTTTCTCTCATTCTGGACGGCGTGGAGGCCGCACACCTCAACCAAGTGTGGCACAGAGACCTTAAGCCTGAGAATGTCCTCTGCGAGGCGAACGGAGAATCCCCAGTAGTCGCGGACTTCGGTATTGCGCATTTCGCCGAAGAGCAACTTCATACCTTGGTTGAAACTCGCGCGCACGATCGGCTTGCCAACTTCCTTTACTCGGCTCCAGAACAGCGAGTCCCCGGCAGCAGCGTTGATCATCGGGCCGACATTTTCGCGTTGGGCCTCATGCTAAATGAAATGTTCACGGGTCATGTTCCCCAAGGATCGGGATTCATACGAATAGGGCAAGTCGCCACCGGATTCGCTTACGCCGACGAGATAATCGATAGGATGGTCCGACAATCTCCGCAAGACCGTCCTCAGTCTGTTGAGGAACTCAAGCGGACGTTAATCGCCAAGGGCAACGAATTCATTTCGCGGCAAAGGCTTGACAAGCTTCAGCAAACGGTGGTGCCCGTGGAGACAGTAACGGAGGCATTCGCCCTCAAAAGGGTGGGCGTAGACGTCCGGGGCAGCTCGATCATTGTGCACCTCAGCGAGGAACCACCGGGCGATTGGCTGAGGCTATTTGCGGGGCAACCGGTGCGAGCCTTTGTGGCAGGAGCTGAACCAATAAATTGGCGGTTCGACAAGAAGGAGGCTAGCGCCTCGCTTCATCCTCAGAGGCTCGAGTCGGAAGCCCGCTCGGTTCTCAACCACTTCGACAATTATCTTGAAACTGCGAACTCCTCCTATCTACAGATTCTTAAAAATCGCGCACGCCAGCGCGAAGAAACTCTGAGGCGTGACCTCCAAACAGAAGTTGAAGGGGAACAAAGACGCCTGCGAATTCTGAGAAAGCTGGCCGATTAGATGAAGGCAGGTAGCCGTGAGTCCGCAAGGGCAGGTACAGCACTTGCCCGTTTTCTGGACTTCTCACCAGTTTTCACCGCCGGGGCCCGGTTGTAAATTGAACCTGTCCCAGTCCAAGGGGTAACCATGAACGAATTCACCGCTTGGGTGCAGAGCAATTGGTATGCGCTGGGAAATCTTCTCGCTCTGTTTGGCTTCCTGGCTCTCGGTGTTTGGTTTGCGCGCAAAATCCTGAAAACAATTAGAGCGTTCCAAGAGCAACTCGGGGCACTTCTAAAGTTGTCGTTCGCAGGCGCGATCAGCGAGCGTCCCTCGTCGATGGCTGCCCAGGACCGACCCTTCGCAAATGTCAGCCCCTATTGGCTTATGCCGGAGGAAAAACCACCGGTTGACCTGCCGCAGCCCCAAGAGAGTGGTCCCAACCGCTGGGCGGTTGCCCGGCATCGCGCGATGGTGTGGCTGCAGACCCCGATGAGCAACGGCGAGGCTGCTCCGTTGCGCAGAGCGATCAAGTGGCTCCAAGCCCCGGCCCGAAGCTGACCTGCTCCACGCCAAAGCTGCGGCCGCGCGGGCGCGCTTTAACTCCGAGGGTGGCCTTCCCTTTGCGGTTCTGTTTATTAGAAAGGGTGGGCCGCTTTTTTTAATCGTGGAGCGGCTTCAGCTTGGCGATTACTTTTTGCGCGTCTCCGGCGTCTACCTGCAGAAGCCTTCCACCTC
>Ga0210405_10003201_pt1 | contig 16257 bp, 17 predicted proteins | sample IncBWH11MmetaG_FD_155492 | JGI IMG/M metagenome (GOLD analysis project Ga0210405, IMG submission 155492) | Forest soil microbial communities from Barre Woods Harvard Forest LTER site, Petersham, Massachusetts, United States - Inc-BW-H-11-M | ecosystem: Environmental > Terrestrial > Soil >... | reverse complement strand
TGCCCAAGGGCTTCCACCGCATCCGCCACTACGGGCTCTTTGCCAACGCCAAGCGCGCCGAGAACATCGCGACGGCACGCGCACTCCTCAATGTCGCCCCGCCTGCCGCTGACCCGCAAGAGCCGCCAGATATTGCGCCGGATGCGCCTCGCGTGCTGCCGTGTCCATGCCCACGCTGCGGCGCCCGCATGATCGTGATCGAGGTGTTCGCGCGCGGCTGCGAGCCGAGGTGGCGCCCGATGTCGAGCAGGATCGACACATCATGAGCCAAACCTCCCGTCGGCCTCGCAGCTTTCCCGTTCCGACGCGCTGGCTTCACGCTGGCAGCGATACCTCTCGATCCGACCACGGCCATCAATGCGCTGAGCGCCCGCGAATGCGCTCCGACCACACCTCGAGATGCCCTTGTACGCTCACGACCCCGCCCGCCTGCATCTCCGCAGCTCGTAGCCTGCCGGCGTCACGTCCACCATCGAGGTCGGCGCCGGCGTAAATCCCCATAACACTCGCTGCCCAACCGGTGCCAAACTTCCCGCGACTTTGTGCCTTGGCGCTTCTCGGACGCCGACCGCATCAGTGCGTGGAACGTCTCCTCATGTCGGCGTCCGAGAAACCTACACACTTTCGGACTCCTGCACTGCAGCATTTTGAACGAGCGTCATCGTCATTAGACTGACTTACGTGACCATCTATCCTATTGTGCCATAGACTGAAGCATATTCGAGCTTCTCGGACACTTAGGGAGCTGTTTCTCTAAAGAGGAGGAAGCGTCATGAGACTATGCAGACAATTTCTGTTCGTGTTGGTGGCAGCAGTCGTGTCGACCCCGGCTCTTGCTGATCAATTGCAGCCCGAGCGCGATCCCGGAAAACTTGGATTTGACACCGATCGCCTAAATCGGGTGACACAGGCGTTCCAAGGATTTGTCGATAGTGGCCAAATTCCCGGAGCGGTGGTGCTAATCGCCCGCAATGACAAGGTAGCTTACTTTCAAGCTTTCGGATTTCGGGACCGCGAGCAGAAGATTGCCATGACCACCGATTCGATCTTCCGAATTGCCTCTATGACCAAGCCAATCGTCAGTGTTGGTGCCATGATGTTGGCCGAGGAAGGAAAGCTAGATATCGCCGCGCCCGTGTCCAAGTATCTTCCGGAATTTAAGGATTTGCAGGTTCGCGTCGAACAGGTTGATCCAGCCACCGGCAAGACGGAAACTGTCATGCAGCCTCAGATACGGCCGATGACTGTTCAGGACCTTCTTCGCCATACTGCTGGGCTCGTCTATCCGCCTCCGATTGGCAATGGCCCCGTCTCGGACGCCTATCGGGATGCAAACGTTCTCGATCGGAACACAACGCTGGCCGAGATGGTGACGAAGATTTCCAAGCTTCCCCTTGCCCACCAACCGGGCGAGGTTTGGGAATACGGCGTGGCGGTCGATGTGCTCGGCCGGGTCATCGAAGTCGTTTCTGGAATGGACCTGGACCAATTCATCGATGAGCGCATCACAAAACCGCTCGGCATGTCGTCAACAGGCTTCTATGTGGGTGAGGCCGATCGCGATCGACTCGCACAGCCGCAGATAGATCCGGCGACCGGAAAACGTCCTCCCCTGTTCGACGCCACCCAAAAGCCGAGGTTGTTCTCCGGCGGTGGCGGTCTCGTGTCTACCGCCTCGGACTACCTGCTCTTTTGCGAGATGCTGTTGCATGACGGCCAACTTGGAAACACGCGCCTGCTTTCGCAGTCAACCATCGACCTAATGACGTCAAATGCGCTTAAGCCAGGGATCGGATATTCAGCCGCGGCCCTGCAGCGCTTTGGAGATATCGGGCCGACGCCAGCGATGGGACAAAGTTTTGGATTGGGCTTTGCGGTGCGCACCGAGGGAGGGCAAAATCCGCTGCCCGGATCAACTGGGTCATTTTATTGGACTGGCGCATGGGGTACCACGTTCTTCGTTGATCCGAAGCAACGACTGATCATCATCATGATGATGCAGGTTCCCCTTCCCGCTGGCCCTCTCTATCGCCACGAGATTCGTTATTTGGCTTATCAAGCCGTCTTAGCAACCTTCGAATAGGGTACTTGCGGCACTTCGTCGTCGACGAGCAGCTCGGTCGCAAAGTGCTCAACGCCATTTGCTGCAAACATCCGCAGGTTCTGCACGGTCTGGCCCTGGATATCGCCTTCGATACGCGAGCCTGCTCCCTTCGCGGCAGGGGATACCCCCTGCTGGTGCGTGGCGTCGGCGATTGCAGGGGCCTCGCAAGCCTGCAGCCGTCGACCAAGCTTGGCCATATTGACAGCGCGGTCAGGGCAACCTACCGTGCCTGGTATACTAGGTATACCAATGAGTTTTCAGCTCAAGAGATCGCGCCTTTTTGAGCAGGTCGCCAATGTCCTCGAGCAGAGGATACGCGACCGGGAGTTGGTGGCTGGCGCCGAGCTGCCATCAGAACGTCAGCTCATGGCAGAGTTTGGCGTGGGCCGGACAGCGATCCGCGAGGCGCTGTTTCATCTGCAGCAGGCCGGGCTCGTCGATCTGCGGGCGGGTTCGCGAGCACGGGTCACCGCCCCGAACGCTGAAGTCGTCATGACGTCGCTGTCGGGCAGTGCCAAATACCTGCTCTCCGATGACGACGGAATCCACCATTTCCAGGATGCGCGCGCCCTCTTCGAAACCGGCCTGGCGCGCGATGCGGCGCGCAACGCCACACCGAAGGATATCCGCCAACTGAGCAATGCGCTGGATGCGAACTACAAGTCCATCGGCGACATCCGACGGTTTGAAGACTCGGATGTCGCCTTTCACTACGCCATCGCTACGATCCCCAAGAATCCCATCTATGTGGTCATGCACCGGGCCATCATCGATTGGCTGGTCGACCAGAGGCGCGTAACGCTCAGCTATCCCGGCCAGAACCGGGTCGCCTTCGACGCGCATGTCGCGATCTTCGAGGCGATCAAGGCCCATGATCCAGAACTCGCTGATGCCCGCATGCGCTCGCACCTCGACCAGGTTGCCAAACTCTACTGGAAGGCCCGGAGGGCGGCCAGATGAACGCGTTTGTGGTCACGGTCGACTTCGGGCCAGAGCCGGGTACGGCGGCGGCATTCCGCAAGTTCATCGATGAGAATGCGCAAAACGTCATGGGAGCGCAAAACAGGGTGCGCGTAACCCGCCGTGCACGCGTCCACGGGGCGAACGACTGCATCTTTCTTTACGAACTCTGTAGTAGCCGCACGGCTTTCCCTCCTCACTTGCCATTCGCCGCACTTCGCCGCATTCAACAAGACCAGTGGCGATCTCGCGATGAACGAGACCGTTGCAAAGCTCATCTTATCTTTCGAGGGATCAAACATCAGACGTTAAACGGAGGATGAACGATGACTCGTACCAGCCTCAAGCAGATGACCCGGACGCCAGAGGTCAAGCTTGGTCATTTCATCGTCGAGTTTGCCACTCCAGGAATCGGTCATATCCTCAAACAGGCGGAGTGCGATTTCGCTCTCTTCGATCTCGAACACTCAGGTTTCGGCTTCGAAACCGTCAAAAGCGCGACGCGCTATTTTGAAGCCGCAGGGCTGCCGGCCATCGTCCGCGTGCCATCAAAGGAATATCATCACATCGCGCGGGCCTGCGACGTGGGCGCGGAAGGGATCATGATCCCGATGGTCAACACTGCCGCAGAAGCAAAGGCGGTCGTCGATTGCATGAAATACTATCCGGATGGGCGACGTGGCGTCGCCTTGAGCGTTGCACATGATGCCTATGCGCAGGGCTCGGTGCCCGAGAAGCTGGCGGCCGCCAATGAGCGGACGACGCTGTTCTGCCAGATCGAGACCGCCGAAGGCGCCGAAAATGTCGACGAGATTGCCGCCGTCGATGGCATCGACTGTCTGTGGATCGGCCATTTCGACTTGTCAGTCTCGCTTGGCATTCCGGGGCAGTTCGATCATCCGAAATTTCTGACGGCGGTTGAGCGCACGATTACGGCCACCAAGAAGCACAAAAAAGCACTCGGCCGCCTTGTGCCGACCACCGAGATCGGAATCGCGCTCTACAAGCAGGGCTTCGATTTTTGCTGCTATTCGGGCGACGTTTGGGTGCTTCGGGATGCGCTTGCCGCCGCAATCACCACGCTGCGGAAGGGATGCATGACATGAGCGCCCCATTCCGTGTTGCCCTTTCCGGTGATTTCAGGAAGGCCGACGGCTCAGCCGTGTTCCCCGATTTCGATCTAAAGCCTCTGCAAGAGGCCTCCAGCGTGGAGGTGGTCTATTTGGGGAACGCCAATCCTCTGCGCAGCAGCGACCTTGAAGACTTCGATGCGCTCATCCTGCTGGCTCACCGCTTTGCGCCCGAAAGCGCACCCAAGAACGGAAGGCTCAGTATCATCGCCCGTTTTGGCGTCGGTTATGACACGGTGGATGTGACCACCTGTACCGCCGCGGACATCGCGTTGGCGATCACGCCCGACGGCGTGCGCCGCCCTGTCGCCGTGTCGATCATGACCTTCATCCTGGCACTCACCGGGCGGCTGATGGTGAAGGACAAGCTGACCCGGCAGGGCCCATCGGGTTTTGCCGCCCGCGGTGAGCATATGGGCACTGGCCTCGTCGGCCGGACGCTGGGTTCGATCGGTATCGGCAATATCGGCGCGGAGCTGTTCCGCCTTGCCAAGCCGTTCGACATGAGATTCATCGCCCATGATCCATATGCGGATACCAGGCTGGCGGCCGAGCTCGGAATCAACTTGTTGGTCTCGACGACGTCTTCGCTCACGCCGACATCGTTACGGTGAACTGCCCGCTGACGGCAGAGACCCGCGAGCTCGTGAATGCCGACCGCCTCGCCTTGATGAAGAGGACCGCCTTTTTCATCAACACTGCGCGCGGACCAATCGTCGATCAAAAGGCTCTCACGGACGTTCTTGCAAGCGGGCGGATCGCCGGCGCGGCCCTCGATGTTTTCGAGCAGGAGCCGACGGATCCGGCCGATCCTCTTTTCGCACTCGACAACGTTATCGTGACGCCTCACGCACTTTGCTGGACCGATCAGTGCTTCGCCGGAAACGGTGCAGCCGACATCAGGGCTGTGCTTGACATTCAACACGGACGAATCCCGCGCGGTATCGTCAACCGCGCTGTGCTCGAAAAGCCGACTTTCCAGCGCAAACTCAAGGAGTACAGCCGCGAATTCGCCACTTAAGAAATCCTCGCCGCAACGAGCGAGGGGCTTTGAATGGCTTTCGCCATTCAACAAATGGGAGGACACAATGGTCAATAGACGTGACTTCGGAAAGATCAGCCTGGCCGCAGGCCTCACCGCAGCCATTGGAAGGCCGGCCTGGGCCGCATCGGCCGCCGACGCCGCTGTCAAGGCCGCGCAGCAATACAAGGGACGCTCGATCACTATTGTCTGGGAGGCCGGCCTTCAGTCGCTCGACCCCACCCACTTCTCCGGCCCGAAATGGAAAGAGCTGACCGGCATGGACGTGAAGGTGGTCGAGGTCGCGACCGCCGAGATGTTCACCAAGATCATGCAGGACTACAAGTCTGGAGCCGGCGCCTATGACGCGCTTAACGTCATTCCTGCCTGGATGCCCGATCTTGCGCAGGCCGGCGCGCTTGAGGTGCTCGACCCCTATGTCGAGAAATATGGCTACGCCCCCGAGCTCCAGACGATTGCGCCGACGTTCCGCGACAACTGGATGAAAGTGGGCGGCAAGATCTACGGCTTCCCCGATGATGGCGACGTTTTCATCATGTATTATCGGCGCGACCTCTTCGAGGACACGGCCGTCCAGAAAGCCTTCAAGGACAAGACCGGCAAGAACCTCGCGGTACCCAAGACCTGGGCCGATTTCGATGTCGTCGGAGCTGGTCTTACGGATATCCTGAAGGACAAAGGTATCTACGGCGCCTCGTTCTTCCGACAGCCTCCTTACGCGATGTACATGTTCGAGGAACGCTTCCGCAATGAGGGCGGCAAGTTCTTTGCCGCTGACACCATGAAGGCCACGATCAACTCCGACGTCGGCATCAAGGTCTTCACCGGCATGCGCAACGAGAACAGATTCATGCCGCCTGGCGTCGAGCAGTTCGGCTTCGTGGAGAATCTCGCGGCTTTTCTGCAAGGCCAATCCGCCATGACGATCTCATGGCCACCTTATGGGCGCTGGGCCGAGGGTTACGGTACCGACCAGGAGGCGCTGAACTGGGTCCCGAAAACAACCATCGCGGGCAAAGTGGGCTACGCCCTGCCGCCGGGAGGGCATCCCGAGCTCGCCGCCGGCTTTTCATTGTCAATCTCGTCAACCTCGAAAAACAAGGACGCTGCCTATCTGTTCATCCAGTGGCTCAACAGCGAAGATGTAAGCCGCCAGCGCGTTCAGCTTCCATATACGCTGCGCGATCCGTTCCGCGACTCGCACTATGCGGACCCCGGCTATCTGGCTCTGTGGCCAAACGCCAAGGACTATCTGGCGGCCCTGAAGCAGGCCTCGCAGACGGGCCTTCTCGATCTGTCGCTCCTGCAAACCGACAAGTATGAGGAGGTATTGCGCCAGGCGATTTCAAAGCTCTGGGCGGGCGACGATCCGAAGACGATCCTCGACGCGGCGGCAGCTGAGTGGGACACCATCACGCAGAAGATCGGCGTCGACAAACAGAAGGCGGTCTATGCGAGCTGGGCCGCCAATTCCGGCGCCTATCCGAAAGTGTAAGCAGCCCTCTCCCCTCTCCCGCCGTCCGGCGGGGGAGGCTTCGCCTGCTGTCCACGACGGCACGAGACTAAAGCGGAACGCTTCAGCCATGGCCGCCATCGCCTATCCCGATCGCAACTTCAAATACTGGCTGATCTCGCCGGCCATCTTCCTGCTGTTGCTGATCGGCTTGTTCCCGCTGATCTTCTCCTTGGTGGTGAGCTTCATGCGCGTCACCATGCTGGAGACCGATACATCCTTTGCCGGACTGTTGAATTTCATTCAGCTCTTTCACGATGCGAGGCTATGGCAGTCGCTTGCTCATACGGCGCTTGTCATCGTGATAGCGCTACCCATCGAGCTGCTGCTCGGCCTCGCCATGGCCTATCTGTTCCTTGACCGCATGCCGGGGCGGCAGATTCTGATTTCGTTGCTGGTGCTGCCAACGATTATCTCGCCAATTGTCGCCGGCGCCACTTGGCGGCTCCTGTTCGACAATCGTTACGGTCCGATCAACCAGATCATTGGCTGGTTCGCCGGTTACCCGGTGGCGGCGCTGTGGACGGTCAATCCGCGCCTCGTCTATCCCGCCATCATTTTCTGTGAGATCTGGCAGTGGACACCCTTCATGTTCCTGATCCTGCTGGCGGCTCTTTCCAATGTCGACCGTTCACTGACCGAGGCCGCAGAGATTGACGGAGCGCGATTCTGGCGGAGTTTCCGCTATATTGTTCTCCCCGCAATCTGGCCAGTCATGTCGATCGCCATTCTGATCCGCGGCCTCGACCTCTTCCGCATCTTCGATATCATCTGGGCGCTCACGGCGGGCGGCCCCGGCACCATGACCGAAACAATTTCGGTATATGCCTATGTCCAGGGCTTCCGCCAGTTCGAGTCCAGCTACACGGCAGCGATCGCCTTTCTGGTAATCGCGCTCCTCACCGTCATCGTCACCTTTGCCATCCGCCGCATGGGGCTGGCAAAATGAAGACCGTTCCATTTCATCGCCGCAAGGAAACGAAACTCGCCCTCCGCTACCTCACCGCGGTGTCGCTCGTCGTCATCTTCGCCTTTCCGATCTATTGGCTGTTCGCGATGTCCTTCAAGACGCCAGGCGAGATCTTCGCGTTTCCACCAGTGTGGTATCCGAGGAGCATTCAGTTCAACAATTATGCGGTGTTGTTCAAGGATGGCGATGCCAAAACCGTCGGCAACAGTCTTGTGCTTGCTTCGGTATCAACCTTCTTCGCCATGATCCTAGGCACTATCGCGGCCTACTCGCTGGTGCGATTCAAAACAGGTGGCGAGAACCTCGCAGTCTGGATCATCTCGCAGCGCATGATTCCGCCCGTGGCCATCGTATTCCCGGTGTTCCTCCTCTATGTCTGGCTCGGCTGGGTGGATACCTACATTGGGCTCATCATTCTCTACACCGCGTTCAGCTTGCCCTATGTGATCTGGATGATGCGCGGCTATATCGAGGATATTCCCCTAGAGCTCGAGGAGAGTGCTCTGATCGACGGCTGCAGCCGCTGGGAAGTCCTATGGAAAGTCGTGTTTCCCATGGCACGCGCGGGGCTCTTTGCTACCGCCGTCTTCACCTTCGTCTTCTCCTGGAACGACTTTCTATTTGCACTGGTGCTCACCCGGACCGAGGTCGCAACCTACACAGTCCAAGTCACGCATTACTTTGGCGGCCAGTCGAATTTCTGGTCCAAGATCGCTGCCATGTCGGTGCTTGGAACCATTCCCGTGTTCGTCACCGTTGCAACGCTGCAGCGCTACCTGGTGCGCGGCATATCCATGGGCGCAGTCAAGGGTTAGGTCGTGTCGGATCTGAAAATCAGCGGACTTCACAAGCACTACGGCGCATACCACGCCGTCAAGGGAATCGATCTTGAGGTACCCTCGGGCGAATTCACGGTGCTAGTGGGCCCATCGGGATGCGGCAAATCAACCCTGCTCCGCACCATTGCAGGGCTCGAGGAAGCGAGCGCCGGCACGATTGAAATCGGCGGAAAAGACGTTACGTGGGCACGCCCACGCGATCGCGATATCGCGATGGTGTTCCAGAATTACGCGCTCTATCCCTATCTAAATGTCTACGAAAATATCGCATTCGGCCTGCGTGCGCGGAAAGTTGCATCTGACGAGGCCGATAAACGAGTGAAGCGTGCCGCCGAGATGCTCGGCATTGCGCAACTTCTCCAACGATTTCCACGCGAGCTCTCCGGCGGTCAGCGCCAGCGCGTTGCGATCGGCCGCGCGATCGTGCGCGATGCGCTGCTTTTCCTGTTTGATGAACCGCTTAGCAATCTCGATGCTCAGCTTCGTGATGATATGCGGGTTGAGATCAAGCGGCTCCATCAGGAGCTCGGCCGCACCATGATCTACGTGACTCACGATCAGATCGAGGCGATGACACTCGCCGACCGCATTGCGCTTCTGCGGGATGGCAGGATTGAACAACTCGGCGCGCCGCTTGATTTGTTCGAGCGGCCGGCAACGCGCTTCGTGGCAGGTTTCCTCGGCAGCCCGAAGATGAACTTCCTTCCCGCCACCATCGAAAGCGGCGATGTGGCCCTTCGCGATGGAACCAAGCTCACCCTGCCAGCCGGGCGCAAGGCGCCGAACGGCCAAGCCATTATTTTGGGGCTCAGGCCACAGCACATCGCAAAAGCGGGCGCGAGCGCTGCGCCAGGCCACGTCCAGTTGCCGTCAACCATAGAGCTCGTTCAACCGACAGGCTCACGGGTGCAGGTCAGCATGCCGCTCGGGGGAAGCAGCATCACGGCAGAATTCGCGGCCCACGAGGTCACCGCTCCCGGCGAACAGGTTCGTATCGACATCGATATGACCCGCGCAGTTCTGATCGATCCGCAAACTGACAAGGTCATTTGAGGAGGCCGCCATGGCCCAGAAGAAGCCGAGCCGTGCAATCAAGCTGTTCGGAACCGAAATTCCAGACGGTAAACGCCGCGAATTGAGGGCAGGTCCCATCTCGGCAGTCTTCGGCAGCGGCGCCCTGCGCACCATCCGCTATCGCGGTGAAGAGGTCTTGCGTGGAATTGCCTATATCGTACGCGACAAGGACTGGGGCACCTATGCTCCGGCAATCGAGAACGTGAAAGTCCGCCAACTCAAAGATGGCTTTACGATCAGTTATGAAGCCAATTGCAAGGATAAGGATCAGGCGATCCGCTACTCCGCCAAGATCGACGCAAAGAGTGACGGTACACTGACGTTTTCTGCCGAGGGAACGCCGCTTTCTGACTTCCTCACCAATCGGACCGGCTTTGTTGTGCTGCATCCGCTCGCGGGAACGGTGGGGCTTCCGGTTGAAGTCGTTCACACGGACGGAAAGAAAGAGAAACGCAAGTTCCCTAAACTCATCAGCCCCGGTCAGCCCATTTTCGAGATCCGCTCACTTAAGCACGAGCCGATTTCCGGAGTTGAGGTGACCGTTCTGATGGAGGGAAACAAGTTCGAGATGGAGGACCATCGAAACTGGATGGACGCTTCCTACAAGACCTATGTGTGCTCCCTGCTCGATCCCTGGCCCTACACATTGCAGAAAGGCAAGAGCTTCAGCCAATCAGTTACCCTTACCGTCTCTGGCAAACCGCCAAAATCACGATCAGCGCACTCAGCGGCCGGTACAGTCGTGACTCTTGCTGGCACGAAGGGGCATATTCCGCAAATCGGCCTCGGCGTACCCATGATGGAAGCCGCCGCCGCCCTCCAGGCCGCGGACCTTATCGCTGCGGTGAAGCCTCAGGCGCTCGTTTGTCAGATCGACGGACGCGAGCAAGGGCAAAAGGAGGCCGCTGCAAGCTTCCGCGACCTGTCCAGGCAAACGGGGGTCCCGGTCACACTTGAGATCATTTTGCCGGCCAAGGAGCCGGCCGATAAGGAAGTGTCTGCGATCGCGAGCGCCGTGAACGCTGCGGGGCTCACACCTGCGTCCGTTGTCGTCACCCAGATGCACGATCTCAAATCGTTTCAGCCCAACACACCGAGGCCTTGGGGGCCCACCTACGAGGAAATGGCGGCGGCAGCACGTGCCTCCTTCCCGGATGCGGTGCTTGGCGGTGGCATGCTGTCCTATTTCACCGAATTGAACCGCAAACCCGCCCCCAAGGGCGTATTTGACTTCATCACCCACACGGGCTGCCCCATTGTCCATGCGGCAGATGACATCTCGATCATGGAAACGCTCGAGACCCTTCCGTGGATCTTCGCCTCTGCACGCACCATGATTGGCAAAGCGCCGTATCACATCGGACCGACCAGTATTCCCTGTCGCGACAACCCTTATGGCGCCGCGGTTCCGCCAAACTCGGATAATGGGCGGATCTGTCTCTCCGATATCGATCCACGCCAACGCGGTCTCTTCGCCGCCGCATGGAGCCTCGGCTATCTGTCGGCTGCCGCCGTAGCCGGTGTCGACACTGTGACGCTTGGCTCTGCCACTGGCTCACAAGGGATGATCTATCGCAAATTGGCCCATGCCCAGCCGTGGTTTGACCGCGGCGCCGCCAGGGTCTATCCGACCTACCATGTGATCGCGGGAATTGCCGCCGCGAGCGGCGCAAGACGCATCGATACGGATTCGTCTTCACCTTCAAAGGTCGCCGCTCTAGCCCATCGCAGCGGAGGTGGCCAAGTGCTTTGGCTCGCCAACCTGTCAGGTGAACCCCAGCGCCTGAAAGTCAACGGCTTCGATGGCCCTGCCATACTGCATGTTCTCGACGAAAGAAGCTTTGAAGCGGCGGTGCGCGATCCCACCTGGCTTGACAGCGCCGTCGCCTCTATCCGCAAGGTGGGTAGCCTTGAGCTTCCGCCCTACGGGGTTATCCGAATCCAAAGCGGATGATGTCCGCTCGGCTGCAGTACCCTCGCGTGCCGCGGTTTAGGAGTAACCGGACAGGATCGCAAATCAGCGCGGCGAATACGCTAACGCTATGATCTTCCCCCGAAAAAATGGACAAGGTTAAGCTGCTTTTAGCTTCGATCGGGCTGATATATCCGATGTCCGAATGGCGCCTGGTCCGGTTGTACAACGAGGTTTGAGAACGCCCACAGGACCGTTCTTCGCGAGACGACGTCGGCATGATGCTGCTGCAGCTGTTCGCTTACATGGGTGATACGCTGTTCTACGATCATGAGTTGGCGTGCTCGCGCGATCGTCTTGGCGCGATTGCCGGTTGCGAACAAGCCGTAGTGACGGATGCGATGGAAGCCCTTGGGCAGCACGTGATGAGAAACCGGCGAATGAACTCGCGGACGTCGAGCGTCATCGTCGTGTACCGGCCGGGGCCCTCGATCCTGTAGTTCTTGACTTTGAACGTGGCGCTGCGCTCGTCGACCGCGATCAGTCTGCGCATCGGATACACCTCCTCGGCTCCGATCCACGCGTCATTCTCGACGATCCTGCGTCGCTTTTCCAAGGAATATCCCGAGATACGGCTGGAATTACTGCATGCTTCGACGGGCGAGCAGGTCGAAATGCTGACGGAGCGGCGCTTGGATCTCGGCTTCCTGCGTCCCTCTCCCGTTTTTCCGCTGCCGAAAGGCACGACCACGCGCCGACTTTGGGCGGATCCACTGGAGGTTTTCGCCCCCGGCGATCATGCGCTCATCCAAAGACGCGGCTCCGTTACCGTGCCTTCACTAGGGAGAGCACCTACGGCGACGCGCAGACCCAACAGCTGAAAGCACTGCTCGAATCATTGATACGACAAATCTCCTGACAAGTGCGCGCAACTCCCAGATCGTGACGGCGCTTCTGCTTGACCAGGAGCTCAAGCGCACGGTAGCGCGCTATCTGTTCCCAGGTTCGCGCGGCGGTCGCGCGCGCTCGACCAACGCGCTGGAAATCGTCAAGGGACTTGGCTATCGCGATCAACAGGTAAGTTTTTCTTATCGATTTTGATAGACGAGTTAATTTTATTGACTTTTTAGATCAGAACATTAGTACGTTGCCTACTAATTCGGCATGGAAATGGAATTTTCAGATGGGCGCTACGAAGCTCAAAGTCGTGCTGGGTGTGATTGGAGCCGACTGCCACGCGGTGGGCAATAAGATCATCATGAGTGTCCTCGCCCCCCTGGGCATCGAGGTCGTAAATCTAGGTGTCATGGTGAGCCAGGACGAGTTCATCGACGCGGCGATTGAAACGGGGGCCGAGGCCATTCTCGTTTCTTCCATCTACGGTCACGGCGAGATCGATTGCCAAGGTTTTCGCGGCCGTTGCATCGAGCGCGGTATCGGCGAAATTCTTCTGTACGTCGGCGGCAATCTCGTCGTCGGCAAGCGGGAGTTTTCCACTGTCGAGGCGCTGTTCAAGGATATGGGCTTCGACCGCGTCTTCAAGCCCAGCGTCAATCTGGCGGAAGTCGCTGACCTGCTGAAATCCGACATCAGGAAAAAGGCTCCGGCCGCAATGGTTCAAGCCGAGCGTATCGCGCACCGACTAGCCGGATGACGCTTATTTCCATCGACATCGGGTCGACATGGACCAAAGGCGCAATGTTTGCGTTTTCAGCTCAAGGTCAGCTTGAGCTTGTGGCGCGCGCCGCTCATCCAACCACGGTCGACAACCTCTCTCGCGGGTTTAACGCGGTATTTGAAGCATTGGCGGCGAACGGCGATGCCGATCAACTCTTCTATTCGTCCTCAGCCAAGGGCGGCCTCGCAGTCGCCGCTGTGGGTATCGTTCCGGAAATCACCGCGGAGATGGCCCGTATCACCGCTCATTCGGCAGGAGCCAAGCTCACACAGAGTTTTGCCTACGAATTGACAAATGCGGATATTGCTGCCCTTCAGGAGTCCAACCCTGATATCATTTTGCTGGCTGGCGGCTCCGACGGTGGGAATGCCCGTTACCCGGTCGAGAATGCTCGAAAACTTGCGCACTCGACCCTGGCAAGCACAATTGTTTATGCCGGGAATAGCCATGTACGCGATGACGTCCAGCAAATCCTTGCCGGTTTCGATCTGATCTGCGTCGACAACCTGTTGCCCACGCTGGATTGTCCAAATCCTGAACCTGCCCGAAAAGCTATCCGGGACGTTTTTCTCAGCAAGATTATCGCGGGCAAAGGGCTCGATGAAATCGTTCGCGCAACAGGCCGTGAGCCCAGCCCCACGCCCTATGCACTCTACGAATACTGCAAATATATCGGCACATTTGCTCCTGAGTTCGGGGAATTCCTGCTCATCGACATGGGCGGGGCGACGACGGACGTTTATTCATTTCATGAAGAGACAAACGTTCCGGGTACAGTTCGCCGCGGTTTGCCTGAGCCCAGAATAAAACGCACGGTTGAAGGGGATCTCGGCATGCGCGTTTCCGCTCGCGCGGCCGCCGAAGCCTTGCGCGCTCTTGCCCCTTCCGACGATCCCGCAGATGCCGAATTTGACCGATATGTCTCCAAGGTAACCACGGCACCTGAAACCCTGCCGAACAATCCGGAGGAAATGCACTACGACACCCTCCTGGCGCAAGCGAACATTGCGGCATCGTTGATGCGTCACGCGGGCCGGGCCCACGAGGTTTGCACGGCCGACGGCTTGGTGACGATGCAGACGGGCCGCGACCTGACGCGCGTTTCCCAAATCGTCGGAACAGGCGGGTATCTCGCAAACACCCCCGGTTTCAACCCCTCCCGCAGCATTTCCCGCCTTGGTGCCGATGCGCAGGGCAAACGCATATTGTCGCCACGGGGCGGGCAATATCGTCGCGACCCCGATTACCTGTTTCCGCTTCTGGCCAATATCGCAAAGGGTCATCCGGCGGCGGCGGTTCAAAAAGGCCTGCAATCACTCACTCCCGCCTCATAGAAACGCGCAAGCCAGCTTACTGGTCTATTTCTGAAAATGACGAAATATCTCTCTATCGAAAACAAGAAGCTCGACAGCTCCGTCTATGAAGCGGAGCGTGACCAGGTGTTGCAGACCTGGCATACGGGCCGCGACGTCGATTTTAAGAATGGACTCCTCCGTCATCGGAATATGGCGGATGCGAAAAAGTTTTCAGATGCGCTCGCCAATGCCGAGACTCAAGGGCAAACCATTTTGCAGCCCCGCGCCGGGGTGGCGCTGCTTCGCGAACATATCCAGCTTTTGAGCGACCTATCACCATATTGCGATGTGCTGCCCACCACGGTCGACGCCTACACGCGGCACAACCGCTACGAAGAGGCTCAAAAGGGAATTGAGAAATCCCGTGCCGCAGGCACCTCGCTGCTTAACGGTTTTCCTCCTGTCAATCACGGGGTGGATGGCTGCGTACGCCTCATCGACAGCCTCAGCAAACCGGTGCAGGTCCGTCATGGCACTCCGGACGCACGTCTCATGGCCGAGATCACTCTGGCTGCGGGATTCTCCAGTTTCGAAGGTGGCGGCATATCCTATAACATTCCATACGCGAAAAACGTGCCGCTTGCGCGATCGATCCGCCATTGGCAATATTGCGATCGGCTCGTGGGACTCTATGAGGAGGAAGGCGTCCGTATCAATCGCGAGCCTTTCGGCCCACTGACGGGCACGCTGGTTCCACCCTTCATCTCGCATGCCGTCGCACTGATCGAAGGTCTGCTTGCCCTAACGCAAGGCGTTAAATGCATCACGCTCGGCTATGGACAGGCAGGCAATCTGGCGCAAGATATCGCCGCAATCCGATCTCTTCGAAAACTCGCGCATCATTACTTCGCCGAGTTCGGCCACGACGATTACGTGCTCTCCACGGTCTTCCACCAATGGATGGGCGGCTTTCCGGAAAACGAGGCGCAAGCCTATTCCGTTATCGCGTTGGGCGCCGCGGCCGCCAAATTTGCAGGCGCAACCAAGATCATCGTGAAGACCCCCCACGAGGCAAGCGGTGTTCCAACCATGGAAGCCAACCGTGCCGGGCTTCAAGCCACACGACAGATGATCAACATGATCCGCGATCAGAAGCCGCTCGATACCCGCGAGATCGATCAAGAGGTCGATATCATCGAACGCGAAGTCCATGCCGTTATGAAGAAGGTAATTTTCCTTGGCGGCGGAGATATCGGGCGTGGCGCAGTGCTCGCCTTTGAAGCGGGGGTGATGGATGTTCCCTTCGCGCCTGCCAAAGTAAATGCAGGACGCATGACGCCAGTGCGCGACAATCACGGCGCAATTCGCGTCTTCGATCATGGCAGTATCCCCCTCCCCGAAGATGTCCTGGCATTTCATCGCGAGAAAATCGCCGAACGCGCAGCTGTGGAAGGCCGGGATGTGTCGTTCGAAATGGTTGTGGACGACGTGAGAGCGATCTCTTCGAGCAAATTGATCGGCCGCCCCGCTTAGATGAAATCGCGATAAAACACTTCAATTTCACTCCCTCATCTCGCCGAAATCATCGCGCTCCCAGCCGATCCGGCCCGCACCTATAATCTTGGAGCCGCCACATGAAAATCACCAATGTACAATTCACTCCAGGCTTCTCATCGTTTTTTTTCGACGATCAGGCAGCCATCAAGAGCGGAGCGGCTCAGAATGGGTTCACCTATGCCG
>Ga0210405_10003199_pt1 | contig 16260 bp, 15 predicted proteins | sample IncBWH11MmetaG_FD_155492 | JGI IMG/M metagenome (GOLD analysis project Ga0210405, IMG submission 155492) | Forest soil microbial communities from Barre Woods Harvard Forest LTER site, Petersham, Massachusetts, United States - Inc-BW-H-11-M | ecosystem: Environmental > Terrestrial > Soil >... | reverse complement strand
CGTCGATCAAGTGATTTGGCTGGGGTGGCGGTGCCAGGATCCGCGCGCCGGCATCGCGTAGCGGCCCTGAGAATGCCCGGGTGACGTAGTCGTCGTCGGACCCCGTTCCCGGCAGCATGACGGTCGTCGCCCCACCTAGGTTGATAGCCACCCCTAGATACTGCCCGGGCGCTATCTGGGTATCCGCAAAAGGCGCTGCGAGACCTCGTGGCACTGGGAACTAACCGGTCTACGGTTTCCGTTGGCGTGAGAGGATCGACTTCCACCGGTGGAAGGTGGACCTACAGGACGGTCAGGAGTTGTCATGGCGGCGAAAGGTTATCTGCGCCGGCTGACTCGTCGGTTGACGGAGGACCCCGAGCAGCGCGACGTCGAGGAATTGTCCGACGAGGCAGTCAATACCGGGGCGCAGCGGGCCATCGACTGTGAGCGAGGCCAGGAGGTCACCATGGTCGGAACGCTGCGCTGCGTGGACACCAACGCCAAGGGTTGCCCCGGCGGGGTGCGCGCCGAGTTGTTCGACGGCACCGACACCGTGACGCTGCTGTGGTTGGGGCAACGCCGGATTCCCGGCATCGACTCGGGCCGCACGCTGCGAGTCCGGGGCCGGCTCGGCACGCTGGAAAACGGCACCAAGGCGATTTACAACCCGCACTACGAAATTCAGCGGTGAAGCGCCTAGTGAACGGTGCGACAGACGCCAGTGACATGACGCCGGCAGCCGAGAGCGAAGCGCGGTCCGAGGCTGCACAGCCCACCCCGGCCGAGCGGGTGATGGCACAGCTGGGTGGCGTGTCCGGGATGATCTATTCCTCGCTGCCGGTGCTGGTCTTCGTCGGCACCTCGAGGTTGCTGGGCTTGGCGGCGGCGGTCGGCGCCGCCCTCGGCATCGCCACGCTCATTCTGCTGTGGCGGCTGATCCGGCGCGAGTCCGCGCAGCCGGCGGTGTCGGGACTCATCGGCGTCGTGGTCTGCGCACTGATCGCCTACATGCTGGGGCAGTCCAAAGGCTATTTTCTGCTGGGCATCTGGACGTCGCTGTTGTGGGCGGCGGTATTCGCGGTGTCCATCCTGATCCGGCGGCCGGTTGTCGGCTACATATGGAGCTGGCTGGGCGGGCACGATCGAGCCTGGCGCGACGTCCGCCGTGCGGTCTACGCCTTCGATATCGCCACGCTCACCTGGGTGCTGGTCTTCGGCGCCCGCTTCGTGGTGCAGCGAGTGCTCTACGAATCCGACCAAACGGGCTGGCTCGTGGTGGCACGGATCGCGATGGGCTGGCCGCTCACCGCGGCGTCGGCATTGGTGACCTACCTGGCGATCAGGGTGGCGCAGCGCGCACTGGAGACCGCCAGCACCGTTATTGCGGCGGCAGCAACAGCTGGCGCAGCTCCTCCTCCGCCTCGATGACCGCCACAAACAGCAACTCGTCACCGCCCTCCAGCGGCTCGTCGTCCTGCGGCACGATGACCCTGGTCCCACGCAGGATCGTCACCAGCGCGACGTCCCGCGGTAGCTGCAACCTGCGCACCGGCTTGCCGCCCCACGGCGTGTTGTCGGGCAGCGTGATCTCGACCAGGTTGGCCTGACCGCTCCGGAACTCCATTAACCGCACCAGGTCTCCGACCGCGACGGCCTCCTCGATCAGGGAACACAGCATCCGCGGGGTGGACACCGCCACATCGACGCCCCAGGCGTCGGTGAACAGCCATTCGTTGCGGGGATCGTTGACCCGGGCCACCACCCGGGGCACCGCGAACTCCGTCTTGGCCAGCAAGCTGAGCACCACGTTCACCTTGTCGTCGCCGGTGGCGGCCACCACGACGTCGAATTCCTCCAGGCGTATCGACTGCAGCATGCTCATCTCGCAGGCGTCGCCGAGCCGCCAGTGTGCGCCCTTGATGGCGTCGACGTCGATGTGCTCGGGGTTGCGCTCGATCAATGACACGTCGTGACCGTTGTCCACGAGTTCGCGGGTGACCGAGCGGCCGACCGCGCCGGCTCCGGCGACAGCTACCTTCATTAGCGCCACTCTCCCCCGCAAGCGGGTGGTACCCCGACAATCCCGGCTGCGGGGTCTTTATCGTCGTCGGCGCGTTTCATCGGCTAGAGGTCCTCTCCGGGCGGCAATGCCGCGATGGCCAATGCCTCAGCCACACTGCCGGATATGGCGGCGACATAAACTTGATCGCCGGCCTGGATGACCGTCTTCGGCTCTGGAAGCACGCCGGTGCCGAATCGGATCAAGAACGCCACCCGAGCGCCGGTGGCCGTCTCCAGATCGGTGGCCCGGCGGCCTACCCAGTCCTCGTGCAGCGCGACCTCGGCAACGGCGACGGTCCCGGTCGGGTCTCGCCACTTGGTGGTCTCGGTATCCCGGATGAGCGTGTTGAGCAGCCGATCGGTCGTCCACGGCACGGTGGCGATGGTGGGAATGCCGAGCCGTTCATACACCTGGGCACGTTTGGCGTCGTAGATCCGCGCAACAACCCGCGGCACACGGAAGATTTCCCGAGCCAGCCGGGCCGAAATAATGTTCGAGTTGTCGCCGGATGACACCGCGGCGAAGGCATCGGCCTCCTCGATACCGGCCCTGAGCAGCACGTCTCGGTCGAATCCGACACCGTGCACGCGCTCACCGGCGAAGTCCGGGCTCAGCCGACTGAACGCCTTGCTGTCACTGTCGATGACCGCGACGTCGTGGCCGAGCCGAGACAACCCGTCGGCCACCGACGACCCCACCCGACCGCACCCCATCACAACCACTCGCACTTGCGGGTCCTCTCGGCGCGCGTGTTACTTGTCAGGCCCCACCGCTGTCTAGAGAACCGTACCGGCAGTCCCGGGTGGGCTTACTCTTGGCTCTCGTGTCCAAACTTTCGACTGCGGCGCGTCGGCTGGTTTTGGGTCGGCCGTTTCGCAGCGATCGGCTGAGCCACACACTGCTGCCCAAGCGGATCGCCTTGCCGGTGTTCGCTTCCGATGCGTTGTCCTCGGTGGCTTACGCCCCCGAGGAGGTCTTTCTGATGCTCTCGGTGCCCGGGCTGGCGGCGTTGTCGTTGACACCGTGGATCGGGCTGGCGGTGGCGGCGGTGATGCTGGTCGTGGTGGCCAGCTACCGGCAGAACGTCCATGCCTACCCTTCCGGTGGCGGCGACTACGAGGTGGTCACCACCAACCTGGGTCCCAATGCCGGCCTCACGGTGGCAAGCGCTCTGATGGTGGATTATGTTCTCACGGTGGCTGTTTCGACGGCATCGGCCATGTCGAACATCGGGTCCGCCCTCCCGTTCGTCGCCGACCACAAGGTGCTGTTCTGCGTGAGCGCGATCCTGCTGGTGATGGCGCTGAACCTGCGCGGTGTGCGCGAATCCGGGGTGGCCTTCGCCGTCCCCACCTACGCGTTCATCGTCGGCGTAGCCATCATGCTCGGCTGGGGGTTGTTCCGGATTTACGTCTTCGGCGAGCCGCTACGGGCCGAGTCCGCGGGCTTCGTGATGCATGCCGAGCGCAGCGAGATCGCAGGCATCGCGTTGGTGTTCCTGGTGGCGCGGTCGTTCTCATCGGGCTGCGCGGCGCTGACGGGTGTGGAGGCGATCAGCAACGGCGTGCCGGCGTTTCGAAAACCCAAGTCGCGCAACGCGGCAACGACGCTGCTCCTGCTGGGCACGATCGCGGTCAGCCTTTTGATGGGCATCATCTTGCTGGCCAAGGAGACCGGGGTTCAGATCGTCGACGATCCCGCCACGCAGCTGGCCGGCATCCCGCGCGACTATCAACAGAAGACTCTTGTCACTCAGATCGCGCATGCGGTCTTCGGCAGCTTCCAGATCGGGTTCCTGCTGATCGCCGTCGTGACCGCGCTCATCCTGGTGCTGGCGGCCAACACGGCGTTCAACGGGTTTCCGGTGCTGGGCTCGGTGCTGGCCCAGGACAGTTACCTTCCCCGCCAGCTGCATACCCGCGGCGACCGGCTGGCGTTCTCCAACGGCATCGTGTTCCTGGCGGTCGCGGCCCTCGCGGCGATCATCGCGTTCCGGGCGGAGGTCACCGCGCTGATTCAGCTGTACATCGTCGGGGTGTTCATTTCGTTCACGCTGAGCCAAATCGGCATGGTCCGACACTGGACTCGGCTGCTGCGCAATGAGACCGATCAGGCCGTTCGCCGAACGATGATGCGCTCTCGGGTGGTCAACACGATCGGTTTCGTGGCCACCGGCACGGTGCTGTTCGTCGTATTGATCACCAAGTTCGTTGCCGGAGCGTGGATCGCTATTGTCACCATGACGTTACTCTTCGCCGTGATGAAGCTGATCCGCAAGCATTACGACACCGTCACCGGGGAACTGGAGCAGCAGGCCGCCGACGGCCATGACGTTGTGTTGCCCAGCCGCAACCACGCCGTGGTGCTGGTGTCGAAGTTGCATCTACCGACGCTGCGCGCGCTGGCCTATGCGCGCGCGACGCGGCCCGATGCGCTGGAGGCCATAACGGTGAGCGTCGACGACGCGGAAACCCGTGAGCTGGTCCGCAGATGGGAAGACAGCGACATCAACGTGCCGCTGAAGGTCATCGCTTCGCCGTACCGCGAAATCACACGCCCGATACTGGATTACGTCAAACGCATAAGCAAGGAGTCGCCTCGCAGCGTGGTGACGGTCTTCCTGCCGGAGTACGTCGTGGGCCATTGGTGGGAGCACCTGCTGCACAACCAGAGCGCGCTGCGGCTGAAGGGCCGCTTGCTGTTCATGCCCGGGGTGATGGTGACATCGGTTCCCTGGCAACTTAATTCGTCGGAGCGGCTCAAGACGATGCAGCCGCACGCGGCTCCAGGCGATGCCCGTCGGGGGATCTTCGATTGACACCGGAATCCACCCCGGGGCTATCACCCGCTTTTGAGGAATTGACGTTAACCGTCGGTGCGCCGGCCAACGGGGGCAGCTGCGTGGCACGTCACGACGGCCGGGTGGTGTTCGTCCGCTACGCGCTGCCCGGCGAGCGGGTGCGGGTGCGGGTCACGGCAGACCGGGGTTCCTACTGGCACGCCGAGGCCGTCGAGGTGATCGAGGCGTCAGACGAACGTAGGACGTCGCTATGCCCGATCGCGGGGGTGGACGGCGCCGGGTGCTGCGATCTGGCTTTCGTCGAGCCGGACGCGGCGCGGGTACTCAAAGCCGAAGTGGTGTCCAATCAGCTTGCCCGTCTTGGCAATTACCAGTGGCATGGGATCGTCGAACCGCTGTCGCCAGTTGGCCCGACCGGTTGGAGAACCCGGGTCCGGCTCGACATCGGCGCTGACGGGCGTGCCGGATTTCATCGCTACCGGAGCGATGAGCTGGTCGCCGATCTCAATTGCGGTCAGCTGCCGGCCGGGATGACCGACGGTGTGGCTGGCACCGAATGGCCGCCCGGCGCGCAACTGCACATCGTCATCGATGACGACGGTCAGCGGCATGTGGTCCGCACGGCGCGACAGGGCCGACGAACCTCGACCGAAGTGGTGGAGGGCAACTACCAAGGCGTACAGCGGGCGGGTCGGCACAGCTGGCAGGTACCGGTGACGGCCTTCTGGCAGGCCCACCGCGACGCGGCACGGACTTACAGCGAACTGGTCAGCGACTGGGCTCAACCGGGCCCAGGAATGACCGCCTGGGATCTCTATGGTGGCGTAGGGGTTTTCGCTGCGGTGCTCGCTGATGCGGTGGGGGAGTCCGGACGGGTGCTGAGCGTCGATAGCTCGCGGGCGGCGTCGCGGGTGGCGCGAGCCACGTTGGCCGATCTGGCGCAGGTCAGTGTGATCACCGATTCGGTGCGGCGGGCACTGGCCGGTGAACGCCACGCTGCCGATGTGGCCGTGCTAGATCCGCCGCGTGCCGGTGCGGGACGCGACGTGATCGATCTGCTGGCCGCCGCCAAAGTCCCGCGAGTGGTGCACATCGGTTGCGAGGCGGCGTCGTTCGCCCGCGATATCGGCCTGTATTTGCGTCACGGCTATGCAGTCAACAAGATTTCGGTGTTCGACTCGTTCCCGCTGACCCATCACACCGAGTGCGTCGCGCTGTTGACGCGCTGACCGGTGGCCGTCGCGGGCATGGCGAGGTTTATGTGAGGACGAAGTAGCGGAGCCACAAGTAGACCGCGCAAAGCGCGGTGGAGATCGTGGTGATCACGATGCCCTTGCGGGTGAATTCCCAAAGGAGATGGGATTGCCGGATCGCAAGGCGATGCCGAGCATGACGATGTTGGCGCTTGATCCGACGGCGGTCAGATTGCCGCCATGTTGACCAGAAAGGCGTTGAACGACAACGCTTTGCGGGCGCCGATGATGATGTTCGGCGGGTCGCCGACCAATGTCGCCGCACCCCCGACGTTGGAGGCGAGCACCTCGGCCATCAACAGCGGTACGGGGTTGATGTCCAGCGCATCGCAGACCAGCAAGGTGACCGGGGCAATGAGCAATACCGAAACGACGTTGGGCAGCACGGCCGAGGCGAGCGCCATCACCACCATCAGCAGCAGCATGATGCGCAGGGGCGAGCCGTTGGCGCGTTTCACGGCCCAGATCGCGACATATTCGAACACACCGGTCTGGCGCAGGATGCTGACGATCATCATCATCTCGAGCATCAGAAAGATGACGTCCCAGTCGATTCCGTTGTCCTGCGAGTAGAACACGTCGGGAGAGTCGATCACCGGCAGGCAAACCATGAGCCCGGCACCTACCAGCGCGACCGTGGTCTTGTTGAACCGCTCGCTGATGATGAACGCGTAGGCGACCACGAACACTGTGACCGCGTAGTAGATCATTGGCGCGGTTCGGGAGTCGACGTTCTTCACGACCGCGAAATTCTAGGACTCCTCGACACGCAGGCAGCCTACATTAGAGTCGACAGCGAACGGGGCCCAGGGTCCGCGCACCCAAGGTGGCTTTCGCCCGAAAGTATCTCGCGCAGTTACTCTTTGAGAGCTTCTGTTAACAGCCGGCTGACGATTTGATGAAAGCAAAGTAAACGCATGCGGTCAGTAGGTCCGGCAGATCGCCGTGATCAGTATTTGCTTGCGGGTCGATCCTCAAAACGATGTTGGCGTGACCTCGACGAGTCAGGTCGCTATCGGATTGCCCGATGAATCGTTCAGCGCCGCAGACAGCAGGCGTGATGCGGTGATCACCCCGTGCAACCTGCCGTCTTTGACCACGGCGACCAGTGGACTTCGGAGACGCGCCATGACCTCGGCCACTTCGATGATGGTGTCGTCGCCGTCGGCCACAGGTATGTGCTGGCGTTGCTTTGGCAGCACATCGCGGATCGTCTTGCCACTCAGCTTCTCTGCGGCGTGGTCGGCCATCGACTCGGTCAAGACGCTGGCCAGGCCGGGATCGTCTTGCACATAGCCGGGCACGATGAATCGGACGACTTGGGAGGCCGGCAGCACGGCGTACGGGGTCTCGGACGTGTCGGTGACGACCACGAGCCCGTTCAGCCGGTGCTCCGCAAGCAAACGGACCGCATCAAGCGCATCTGAGTCGATATTTACGACCGGGAACTTCTCGTCGAGATCCTCTGCCCGCACAATGACACAATACGTCCGCCGAGAGCGCTCGGTGATCCGGATCGGCTTCGCCGCAGGGCGCGTTTTTACGACACCTTTACGGCTCGGCCGATCGCTTCCGGATTTCGAGCGTCGCAAACCGACGTCGGTGAAACTTGCGGTGAAGGCCCGGCGAGCTAAGCCAACAGGGAGTAGCGCACCCAAAGGTAAGCGACGGAGATTACTAGCGAGGTCGCTGTCACTACCGCCCCTTTCCGGGTGAACTGCCCGAAGGAGACGGGATTGCCTGAGCGCTGGGCGATCCCCATGACGACGACATTGGCGCTGGCCCCGACGGCGGTGAGATTACCGCCCATGACGGTGCCCATTATCAGGGCCCACCACAGCACGCCCTGGCTGTTGAAGGCGTGCATTGACGAGGCGAACTGACCGACGATCGGGGTCATCGTGGCCGCGTAGGGAACATTGTTGACGAACCCGCTGAATAGGAACGACACGACCAGGATCAGCATCGTCGTCTCCCAGGGACTGCCGCCGGTCGCATGGATAGCCGCATGGGCCAACTTATCGATGACGCCGGTTTTCACCAGTGTGCCCACCATGACGAACAGCCCCGCAAAGAACAGCAGCGTCTCCCACTCGACGGCGGACAAGTAAAAGTCACGGCTCAGGCCGGAGATCACGATCAAGATGCCGGCGCCGCTCATCGCCACCAGTGACGGCTCCATGTGGATCTGCTTGTGCGCGACGAACCCGGCGAACACGATAACCAGAACAATCGCGCACTGAATCAGCAGCCGGTGATCGTGGATGGCCTCGCGCTCGTCGAGTGACATCACGTCGGCGATTCGCTCGTCATCGACGGTGAAAGCGCCAGGGAACAAGACGGGCAGTAGCACCACCAGGGCGCCGAGGACGATGATCACCACTGGCGTCATGTGGACCAGGAAGGAGACGAAACTCAGGTCGGCTCCGGTGCCGATGATCATTGACGTCGGATCACCAACCAGCGTCGCAGCGCCTCCGATGTTGGCGGCGAACGCCTCGACGATGAGGAATGGCGCAGGACTGACCGCCAGCCGCTCGCACACCAGCAGAGTTACCGGTGCGATCAGTAAGACCGTCGTGACGTTGTCCAGGAAGGCCGATCCGACAGCGGTTACCAGCAGCAGCAGGATCATGATCCGCTGCGGGGAGCCTTTGGCCCGCTTGGCCGACCAGATCGCCACGTATTCGAACACGCCGGTCTGGCGCACCACGCTGACGATGATCATCATCCCCAGCAGCAGAAAGATGACGTCCCAGTTGATCCCGGTGTCTTCCGAGTACCAGACTTCGTGAGAGTTGATCACCGGCAAGAAGAACATGGCCGTCGCGCCGCCCAGCGCCACCAGCGTCTTGTTCAGACGCTCAGTTGCGATCAACACGAAGGCGACCACGAATACCGTGCTCGCGTAAATCGCGTGAAAGGCGCTCAAGATTTGAGTGCCGCGGCCAGCAGGCGGGATGCGGTGATCACGCCATGCAACTTTCCGTCCTTGGTGACCGCGATCAGCGGACTGCGCAGCCGCGACATCTCCGCGGCCACCTTGGTGATGGTGGCGCGCGCATCGACCGACGGAATGTCGCGCACGTAGTCGGGCAGCACGTCGCCGACCGTCTTGCCCGCCAAATTCTGCACGGCCTGGTCAGGTGTCGGATCGCCGAGGACCCCGGCCAGCGTGAGATCGTCCTGCACATAGCGCGGCAGGATGAATCGCAGTATCGCGAACGCCGGCAGTAGCGCGTACGGCTTTCCGGCGGTGTCGGTGACCAGGAGTCCGGGCAGACTGTGCTCGGCGATCTTGCGGGCAGCGTCGACTGCGTCGGAGTCGATGGGCACGATGGGGAACTTCTCTTCGAGATCCTCTGCCCGCACACGGACACAATAACGTCCGCGTGACCTGGCGGCCGCGCTAGCTCCAGGCGAAGTAGCGCAACCACAAATAACCGACGGAAAGTGCAAACGAGACCGCGGTAACTACCGCCCCCCTTTTGGTGAAATCCCAGAAAGACACGGGATGGCCTGCGCGTTGCGCGATCCCGACCGCGACGATATTTGCGCTGGCCCCGATGGGAGTGAGGTTGCCACCGAGGACGGTGCCCAACAGCAGGGCCCACCACAGCACACCGGAGCCGGTGTTCGCGGGGAGAGATGCGGCCATGTTTCCGACGACCGGTGTCATCGTGGCGGCATATGGAACATTGTTGATAAAGCTGCCCAAAGTGAAGGACACAGTGAGGATCAGCATCGTCGCCGTCCAGGCATCGCCGCCGGTCAGGTGACTCGCCAGATCGGCCAATTCCTTGACGACGCCGGTCCGCACCAGGGCCCCGACCATGATGAACAGACCCGCGAAGAACAGCAGCGACTCCCACTCGACGCTGGACAGAAAGACCTCCCGGCTCACACCGGACATCGCGACCAGGATGCCGGCGCCGGCCATCGCGACCAGCGAAGGCTCCATGTGGATCTGCCTATGCATGACGAATCCGGCGAACACTGCAACCAGGACGATTCCGCATTGGATCAGCAGCCGGGGATTGCGGATCGTTTCCCGCTCGTTCAGCGTCATGACATCGGCGACCCGCGCGGGATCGACGGTGAAGAAGCCCGGGAACATCCGGGGCAGCATCAGCAGCAGGACGGCGAGGATGATGAGCACCGCCGGCCCCATGTTGGCGGTGAACGTAATGAAGCTCAGGTGTGCTCCGGTGCCGATGATGATGCTGGTCGGGTCGCCGACTAGGGTTGCCGCGCCAGCGATGTTGGCGGCGAGGGCCTCGACGATGAGAAATGGCGCTGGACTGACGTCAAGCCGGTCGCACACCAGCAAGGTGACCGGTGCGATCAACAGCACCGTGGTCACGTTGTCCAAAACCGCCGTTCCGAGCGCGGTGACAAGTATCAGCAGGATCATGATCCGCAGCGGGGAACCCTTGGCGCGCTTGGCCGACCAGATCGCCATGTATTCGAACAAGCCGGTCTGGCGGACCACGCTGACGATGATCATCATCCCGAGGAGCAAAAACAGGACATCCCAGTTGACCCCGGTGTCGCGTGCGTAGAAGACTTCGTCGGAATTGATCGACGGCAAGAAGAACATGGCCACCGCGCCGCCCAGCGCCACGAATGTCTGGTTGAAACGCTCCGTGGCGATCAACACGTAGGCAACCACGAACACCGTCGTCGCGTAGATGGCATGAAAGACGGTCATCGGCTGCCCTGCCGTTGGGGACGCGCTTGGCTGAGCATGTGCGGTGAAGCGGCGCTCAAGATTCGAGCGCCGCTGCCAATAGGCGTGACGCCGTGATCACGCCGCCCAACATGACATCCGTCTGCTAAGCGCGGTCTCATCGACCGTGCAAATCATCGTGCACTCCTGAATAGCCCCAAATGCAGGAGAAACCCGAATAGCAGAAAAAAGACGCCGACCAGGCTTCCCGGCTCACCGGGACATAACCTATCAGGGTCGCCTGGACTGCGCATGACCTCCGCCGGTCCGCGTCGGGCGAGGTATCTCCGCAGGTCGGCGCTGTGAGCTGGCGGTAATGCGTACACTGTCGGGATGCTTGAACAGATCCGTGGGCCAGCCGATCTGCAGCACCTTTCCCAGGCGGACTTGCGGGATCTGGCCGACGAGATTCGCGAGTTTCTCATTCACAAGGTGGCCGCCACCGGCGGGCATCTGGGACCTAACCTCGGCGTCGTCGAGCTGACGCTGGCATTGCATCGGGTATTCGACTCGCCACACGATCCGATCGTCTTCGACACCGGCCATCAGGCCTATGTGCACAAGATGCTGACCGGCCGCTCCACGGACTTCGAGACTCTGCGCAAAAAAGGTGGTTTGTCGGGTTATCCCTCCCGGGCCGAGAGCGAACACGACTGGGTCGAGTCAAGTCACGCCAGCGCGGCGTTGTCGTACGCCGACGGGCTGGCCAAGGCATTCGAGCTGACCGGGCACCGAAACCGGCACGTGGTGGCGGTGGTGGGCGACGGCGCGCTCACCGGCGGGATGTGTTGGGAGGCACTGAACAACATCGCGGCGGCCCACCGGCCGGTGGTGATCGTCGTCAATGACAACGGCCGCAGCTATGCCCCGACCTTCGGCGGCTTGGCCAACCATCTGGCCGCTCTGCGGCTGCAGCCCAGCTACGAGCACTTGCTGGAGCGGGGTCGTAGCGCGGTTCGCGGAATGCCGGTCGTCGGTGAATTCGCTTACCAGTTCATTCACAGCGTCAAAGCCGGTGTGAAGGACGCACTTTCGCCGCAGTTGCTGTTCACCGACCTCGGGCTGAAGTACGTCGGGCCGGTCGACGGCCACGATGAACATGCCGTGGAGACGGCGCTGCGCAGCGCGCGCGGATTCCGCGGCCCAGTGCTGGTCCACGTCGTCACCCTCAAGGGCCGGGGCTACGGCCCGGCCGAGGCCGACGAGGCTGAGCAGATGCATTCCTGCGGGGTTATCGACCCGGCGACCGGGATTGCCACCAAGGTCCCGGGACCGAGCTGGACGGCGACGTTCTCCGACTCGCTGATCGACTATGCGACCAAACGCCGCGACGTCGTCGCGATCACCGCTGCCATGCCGGGGCCCACCGGGCTGACGGCATTCGGGCAGCGTTTTCCGGATCGGTTGTTCGACGTCGGCATCGCCGAGCAGCACGCGGTGACGTCGGCGGCTGGATTGGCCATGGGCGGCCTGCACCCGGTGGTGGCGATCTATTCGACATTCCTCAATCGCGCGTTCGACCAAATCGTGATGGACGTGGCGATGCATCAGCTGCCGGTCACGATCGTGCTCGACCGGGCCGGGATCACCGGCCCGGACGGTGCCAGCCACAACGGCATGTGGGATCTGTCGATGCTGGGCATCGTCCCCGGTATGCGGGTTGCCGCGCCCAGGGACGGCACAAGACTGCGCGAGGAGCTCGGTGAGGCGCTCGACATCGACGACGGTCCCACGGCGATCAGATTCCCGAAAGGTGATGTCGGCGAAGACATTCCGGCACTTCAGCGGCGCTCCGGTGTAGACGTGCTCGCGGTGCCCGCCGATGGGCTGACCACCGATGTGCTGCTGGTGGCAGTCGGGGCGTTTGCGTCGATGGGCCTGGCGGTGGCCGAGCGGCTGCGCAACCAGGGCATTGGCGTGACGGTGATCGACCCGCGGTGGGTGTTGCCGGTTTCGGACGTGGTGGCCGAATTGGCGCTTACGCACAAGCTGGTCGTCACGATGGAGGACAACGGCGTCAACGGGGGTGTCGGTTCGGCGGTGTCAGCGGCGTTGCGGCGCGCGGAGATCGACGTGCCCTGCCGCGATGTCGGACTGCCGCAACAATTTTTCGATCACGGGTCGCGCAGCGAGGTGCTCGCCGACGCCGGTCTGACCGAGCAGGACGTGGCCCGGCAGATCACCGGATGGGTAGCTGCGCTGGGCAACGGGGTCGAGTCCGCAGCGGAGATCAGCGAACACCTGGACTAGCGACGCCGACTGTCAGGCAACGGGTTTCAACGCTGCGGCCAGTACCGGGACCACCAGCTCACGCTGCCAACCACGGGCCTGGCCGGCAGTCAGGAACTCGTCAATCACCGTCGCCCTGTCCTCGACGTCCTCCCAATCCCAGCAGAGCCGTCGCACCAGGTCGGGCGAAACCAGGTTCTCGGTCGGCACCGAGACCTGTTGGGAGAGTTCGCGCAGCGCGGTGCGGGCCGCATCCAGGCGCGCTGCGGCCTCCGGTCTGCGCTTGGGCCAGCGTGCCGGCGCCGGCGGCCCGTTGGGCGGTTCGGCCTCCTCCGCAGGACCGCTGTTCGCCCGCGCTGATTCCAGCGCAGCCAACCATGTCGCGGCGCTACGGCGCTGCCTGCGACCGCCGAATATCGGCAAGGCCAGCAGGTCGTCGAGGGTCTTTGGATCGGCAGTGGCGGCGTCGATGATCGCCGAGTCGGGCAAGATCCGCCCCGGCGCGATATCGCGGCGTTGGGCGATTTCGTCGCGCACTGTCCACAATTCACGAACCGCGGCCAGGCCGCGCTGGTTGCGCACCCGGTGGATACCGGATGTGCGTCGCCAGCGATCCCGTCGAGTCGGTGGTGGGGCCTGGCCGACGGTCCGTAGATAATCGAATTCCTCTGCGGCCCAATCGGTTTTGCCCTGTTCAGCCAGCACCTCTGCGATCGCGTCCCGTAGTTCGATGAGCACTTCCACATCGAGCGCTGCGTAGTTCAACCACGCCGCTGGTAGCGGACGCTTGGACCAGTCCGCCGCGCCGTGCCCTTTGGCCAAACCCAGACCGAGCAGCCGTTGCGCCATGGCCGCCAGGTTGACCCGGTCGAAGCCGACCAACCGTCCGGCCAGCTCGGTGTCGTACAGCGCCGGGGGCCGCATGCCGACCTCGGCCAGACACGGCAGGTCCTGATCGGCTGCGTGCAGAATCCATTCGTCCTCCGCGAGCACCTCGGCGACGGGCCGCAGCACGCTCAGCGGGTCTCCGCCGTGGCTGACCGGATCGATCAGCACGGTGCCCGCGCGAGCGCGGCGGATCTGAATCAGATAGGCGCGGTTGGAGTAGCGGAACCCCGAGGCTCGCTCGGCGTCGACCGCGAACGCTCCATCGCCGCCGGCCAGCACTTCCGCGGCGGCAGCGATCTCGCGGGCAGTCGTCGAGAGGTCGGGCACACCGTCGGCGGGATGAAGCAGCGGCGTGACGTCTGGTTCCGTGCTTTCCGGCTGATCGTCTGCCGCTTGAGGCAGCTGGGAAGCCATCTCAGACGCGGGACCGCGTGCCCAAATCCGTCACCCCGACCGGCGGCAGCCCCGCGGCATGCTCGAGCACCTCGCAGAACGCCTCGACGTGTGTACCGATGTCCGGGGTGATCGCGGTCCAGGACGCACGCAGCTCCAACTGGTGGGCGCGCGGCGGTCCGGAGATGTCCCCGTAGCGCACCGAGGTGGTGGCGGTGACCGTGCCGCCGAGCGCGGTCACGTGCTCGGCGCGGCTGTCCAGCGCTTCGACCAGCCAGCTCCAGGCCACTTCGGGCAGCAGCGGGTCGATGGCCTCGCTGGAGTCCAGGTCGGCCTGAATGTAGGCGACGAGCCGCATGGTGCCGTCCCAGGCATCGGCCCCATCCGGGTCGTAGAGCAGGATCAGCCGGCCGAACGCGTCACCCTCGGACTGCTCCGGCACAAGGTCGAGCTCGGGACGCTTGACCTCGGCGCCAAGCGCGTAGCTGTACGGCGCGAGACGCTGGGGCGGCCGGATCGGGCCCAGCTCGATCTCCGACCGCACGCTGGCACCACTCATCGCCTCGACCGCCTCGCGGAACGGGACCGGTTCGGCTGAGCTCACAAGCGCCGCTCCTCCTCATCCTTCCGCCCTGCGCCGTTGCAGGCGAAGATCACGACCTCTGACGCTAGACCTATCTGCCAACACGCGGAAAAAGGCGCGCCGTTTCTCCCCGGCGGCCCCGGCTTAGTCGGAGGAGAAACGCGCCGGCCGCTTCTCGCGGTGGGCGGTCAGACCCTCCCGGACGTCAGGCCCGTCGAATCCAAGAAACTCCAGGCCAAGGGCCGTTTCGAAGGCCGGTGCGAACATCCGGTACCAGTGGTTGAGGCTGTGTTTGGTGAAGCGGATCGCCGACTGCGCCCCGTGTGCCAGATCCGCCGCGATGCGGGTTGCGGTGGCGAGCACATCGTCGTCGTCGACGCACATCGAGACCAGCCCGATCCGCTCCGCTTCCTCGCCGGATAGCGGCTCACAGGTGAGCAGGTAGTACTTGGCTTTGGCCATGCCGACGAGCAGCGGCCAACAGATGGCGGCGTGATCACCCGCGGCCACACCCAGCTTCGTGTGGCCGTCGATGATCTTGGCGGTTCGCCCGGCCACCGAGATGTCGGCGAGCAGTGCCACCACCAGGCCCGCGCCGACCGCCGCCCCGTGAATCGCCGAAATCACCGGCTTGTCGAAATTGACCATGTTGAGCACCAGATCGCGGGCCTCGCGCATGATGCGCAGCCGGTCGCTGAATTCACCCATGGTCTCGTCGATCAGGTCGAAGCTGCCCCCGGAGGAGAACGCTTTGCCTTCGCCGCGGACCAAGACGACGCGCGCATCCGGGTCGCGACCGATCGCCGGCCAGATGTCGGCGAGATCGCGGTGCATCTGCGGCCCGACCGAGTTGAGCCCGGGAGCATCGAGAACCACGTGCAGTACGCCGTGGTCGGCGCGTTCGATTCGCAAGCTGGGAAACTCGTCGTAGCTGACTGAGGGGTGACGAACTGGCATCCCGGCTCCTGATGACACATCGGCTGACGGACTTTACGCACGACGACGTTACGCAGGTCAACCGCAGACCAGGCCGAGACTCCCTGGCGGACCGCTTCAACCGCTGGTCATGGCAGCATTGATGCTGATGACTACGCGTCGCACGCTTCCCGAATCGCCGTACCTGGCCGCGGCCGCCGGTCGCAAACCGCACCGAGTGCCGGTGTGGTTCATGCGGCAGGCCGGCCGATCGCTGCCCGAATACCGTGCGCTGCGGGTTGGTAGAAGCATGATGGCGGCCTGCTTCGACGCCGAACTGATCAGCGAGATCACCCTGCAGCCGATACGCCGTCATGACGTCGACGCCGCGATCCTGTTCTCCGATATCGTGGTCCCGCTGCGCGG
>Ga0210405_10003198_pt1 | contig 16262 bp, 13 predicted proteins | sample IncBWH11MmetaG_FD_155492 | JGI IMG/M metagenome (GOLD analysis project Ga0210405, IMG submission 155492) | Forest soil microbial communities from Barre Woods Harvard Forest LTER site, Petersham, Massachusetts, United States - Inc-BW-H-11-M | ecosystem: Environmental > Terrestrial > Soil >... | reverse complement strand
CCCAGCGTACCCATAGCGGTCGTATTGCCGCACGGTCGCTTCCGGCAGGTAAGGAAATGCGAAGTACAGATGGCCTCCGCCGTCCGTCGCGAGCATTCCGATATTCAAAAAGCGGTTCACCTCCGGCCGGTCGGAAATCGGCTCGGGATCGCCGAACTCGCGAACGTCGCGTCCGTTTTTGTCGAACACTATGACCAAGTGCTGTTCGTGCACGGTTGCCACGGCGAATTCCCCATCCGGAAGCGCCGCTACCGCCACAGGTCCATTGAGCTTTACGACGCGCTCATTTCCCTTGGCGTCCCAGATCTTGATGGCGTTTGCACCGCGGTCCGCAACGTACACGGTTCCCTGCGCATCCACGTCCAGGTCTTCGCCGAAGGTGATCGTGGCCAGTTGGGATGACACGGGATTGGTACTCTTGCTGTCTTCGAAGGCTGGAACTCTCTTGAGCAGTTTGCCCGCGGCGTCGAATACGGAGGCCGAAGATCCCGGCGCGCTCAACACATAATAATTTCCATCTGCCCCATGCTTCAGCGCCCGCAGCCCTGGCCCAATTCCCGGGAATAGCCGCTTTTTGGCCGTCAGTTCATCTTCATTCTGGCCAAACGCGCACCCGGCAAGACACGCCAGAAGACACAACCCCGCAAGAATTCTCACTTTGATCACAACCCCTTTGTTCTAATTCACTTGTGCTGAATCATCAGAGTATGACGGAAGAGAACAGGTTGCCCGTTTCAGAGGATTCGTGGTGCCGATCAGTCAATCCTAAGGCGCGGGCGACCTCTGAGGGATCGAGTTCCTTCGGGCCACTCGTCCTCTGCCGTCGGCAAGTATTGTATTGACATATGTATTTACGATTGTTAGAGTGAAGCATGGGGTTCGAGTGGGGCGAGAAGAAAAGCCGGGCGAATCTTGCCAAGCACGGTATTGACTTCCACACGGCTTCGCTCGCTTTCGACGACCCCTACGCGCTGACCAATGCGCGACGAACTGCACAACGATGGAGAAGACCGCTTTATCATGCCGGGGCCATCAATACGGGAGCCATCCTCTTCCTGGTGTTCACGGTGCGCGCCGAAGACAGCATTCGCTTGATCTCGGCGCGAGCGGCAACCGGGGGAGAGAGGTTGATTTATGAAGAAACCAAATAAGAAGCAAAAAAAGCAGATCGCCGTCATTGCCGCAAAAAAAGACGAGGACATTGATCTGACCGATATGCCGGAGGTTCTCGACTGGTCGAAAGCGGAAATCGGCAAGTTCTATCGGCCAGCCAAGAAACCCGTGACCATTCGTCTGGACACGGACATTATCGATTGGTTAAAGAGCTATGGGCGGGGATACCAGACCAAGACCAACATGCTATTGCGCCACGCCATGAGGAGTTCCGTGCAGGCCAAGGCAAATAAGAGGGAGTCGGCGTAAGGAGAAAGACCGCACCCTTTAAAGAACGAAACCCCAAAGGGTGCGCCACCCATGTCAAAAGCCTGCCCCACCCGCCCTCCGCATAACTGAGAGTCTGGGCCGCCCGTCCACAAAGTCGAGGCGGGAAAACTGAGCGATATCTGTAAGCTTCATATCTTTTAGGGAGTTAGAATACGCCGTGATGAACTACTTGTTTTATTTGTTCGTTCTCATCGCTGTACTTGCCCCCGCAAAATTCGTGCTCTCCTTCTGGCTCCATGCGAAGCAACTGGGCTGGAATTACACCACAGAGGATAGTCGCGGAATGTACACCGACGTGACCAAGACTCTTATCACGGCTTCCGGAATCGCGGTAGCTTTGATGGCTTCTATATCTACACGCGCCGCTGACAGCATTGCAAAATCTTCATCGCGCGTCGGTGTGGTTTCGTTGATTCTTTGTATTTGCGCGTCACTCGCAACAATGTTGGCGCTGACGCGTGGTCACGAAAAGGCCCGATCACGAAACATCGAGGCCAAACAGAGTCCCGATGAGGGACAGCTCACCGATGGTGAATTGCTGGCCATTCTGGTTTTCGGCGGCACGGCACTAGCCTCGTTTCTCGTCGGTATGCTGTTCCTCGGTCGGGTCACTTTTCACACGTAACTAACTCGAGGAGTGAGAGATGGCGCGGCGAATTCTGAGTTTCGGTGTGGCGGCGACGCATGCAAGGATCATGAAGCTGACTAATTTTAACGACGCGGTTTGTCTGAGCGACTACGAAGCGTTCGTTTTTGATCCCAACATATTTCGCAACGCGCAAATTAGCGCCTCTACATTTTTTAGAAGGCAGGCAGAGTTAGGAGACCTCATTCAAAGGAAAGGAGGTCTGTTGATTTGTTTCTTGAGGCCTCCATCCCAAGTTAATTTGATGGGCAGCGGTCAGGTCGATGTGCTGAACCTTTTTGATGCGGCGGATTTGCGTGCTACGGGGACAGTCAAAGAAACGCTCCGAATGGGCACTACGACCAAGTGGGGCATCGTCAAGGGAGCAAGAGGAGTTACCAGCCAATATCTCTCGGCTTTATTGGGAAGTCTCCAATGTGAAGCCTTTTTACAGATGGACGAGGCGAGGCTCAAAACCTATTCAGGAAAACTCGTGGCAGCCAATTCAGCTGGCTGGCCGGTGTCCGTTGAATTTGAGTGCGGTCCGGGCCGACTCTGCTTCGTGCCAATTCCGAAAGATGTCCCGGAAGGCCAGCTCGGGTCAGTGATCGCACGGATGGCCGAGGACCATTACGGAGGCCCGGTCGAAATGGATACGCCGGGTTGGGTGGGCGCTGTTTCGGTTCCCGGTGCTGACGCGAACACTGTTCGCATCTCGGAGCTGGAGCGGCAGCGAAACGAGATTGGCGAGGAACTTTCGCGTTTGGGAACAGAGCGATCCGATCTGTTGAATTTTCGGGTGCTACTTTATGGGTACGGGAAGTCAGTGCTTGAGCCGGTCGTTAGGCGAGCGTTCGAGAAACTCGGACTCAAAGTGCTGGAGCCGGAGGAACACGAAGGTGAGTGGGACGTTGACCTAACAGACGAGGAATCCGGAGCGAGTGCGGTTGGGGAAGTTGAGGGGTCGGAAGGCGCAATTAATGTGGACAAGCTGAGGCAGCTATTGGACTACGTCGAGTCCGAGGAGAATGCAGGTCGCAGCCGTAAAGGCATCCTGGTCGGGAACGGTTATCGATTGAAGCGTTTGGATGAAACCGAGCGCGGCGAACAGTTCACGCAAATGGCGGTGACGCGGGCCGCGCGATACGGGTATTGCCTTCTGCCAACGACCGAACTTTTTGGGGCGGTATGCGCGGTGCTGAAATCTCCCGAGGATGAGGGTCTGAAGAAGCACATTTGGAAATCGATTTTCTCGACAGTGGGGCCCTGGAAATTTATTACGCCGAAGACCACACCAGAGAAGGGCGAAGGTTGACCGGGAAATATGGGGACAGACGCGAAGTTTTCTCATGTTTCTCTCCGCACGAATCTAAAATTACAGGAAACGTTCCGTCTGTCCCCCGAGTTTCAAGGGACCCGCGTAAAGTTACGCTTCATCCGAAACTCGGTTCCACTTCCCCTTCGTGCGCTGGATAGTGCGCGTAATATTCATGAACATGATTTCTTCGAGCGACGGGCGGCTTTTCGCGTCCGTGGCTTTCGCCATGTCGGACATCCTCTTAAGCGCAGCGATGATTTCCTTATCCTTCTCCGGGTCGAGCGGGTCGGGTTTCAGCGCGTTTTCACGCCACTCCATCCCGCGTTTATCCCATAGCTTTGCAATGAGGTAATCGCCCGTTAGTGGCGGGTGCTTTGCTATTTTGTGAAAGCCTCTTGTCTTTTCCGCGGCTGGGAGTTCGTCGTAGTGCGCGTCGAGCTTCGCAAGGTCGGCTTTCATCTCTATGGCATCAACAAACGTTTGGTCCGGCCGGAGAAAGAGCGGCACGGTTCGTTTGTGTAGCTTATCTCCTGAAACGAAGACGTGGCAGAACGGCAGGTAGTAGAGATACGCCATATCCACGGTGTTGTCGGCCTTTCCTTTGGGGCGGTCGCGTCCGATCAAGTCAGCTGCGGTGGCAAGGCTGCAGAACAAATCGACACCGAGGAGGTGGCGTACGTAAGGGGCATAGGTCCGCACGGGCGGGCTCTGTGCCGCGCGCCAGCGTTGCATGACTTCGGTTGCCGCCTCCCCTGAAAGCCGGAGCGTGGCTATTGCAAAGCGCATAACGCCGTCTTGCGGAGAAGCGTCCAGATACGCGTCGGTGAGCGTCTTTACTTCGGGAAGCGAGTGGGGCTTGCCGAGCAAAAACCACCGCTGAAAATATTCGTATTCTTTGTCGTGGTTGACGTTGCAAAGATTTCGACGCCAACTCTTCGCAAACTGCCGCTCTACGTCAAGAAATTCGTGTTTGTGCCAGCGGTCGAGCGCGTCTTCCTCGGGCGACTTTGAATAGAAAACACCCTGGTGGCCGTCGAGCTCGACAACGCGGCCGTGGTCACGCGGAATACGACCGTCCATGGGCATGTCATTACCAAAGAGGACAGAAAGCGCGATCTGGTGGTGATGCGTACACGGCGTGGAATTCATGTCGGGCGTTTTGAGCGCGAGCTCCCCAACAATCTGTTCCGGCGTTCGTCCCCTGCCAATTTCCTTTTCGAGGTCAGCAAGAACTTCCGCGAAAAAGAGCGGGGTGATGACGGTCATGTAGAAATGGTCAAGCCAATTCGTCTCGTCCAAGCTGAACGACTGGAGCGCGGATTTGTCGAAGATTAGGTGAAGACCGGCTGGCATGTCCCATCATAGCCGGGGGGAGAACGTAGCTACAACTACGCTATTTCCTCGAAACCCGGGAACTGTCCGCAAGTTCGCCCAAATAGTTGCGGCCTGCCAAGACTTGACGTTAAGGAGGTAAGTAGTAGAATGCGCAACATGGAATAATCCCCATGCCAATGCTAGAGACAACGTGTCCTAATTGCGCGCGTACTGTTTATTATTTACTAGAGGCGCATCCGCCAGACCGTCTGGTTCATTGTCTTAATTGCAAGCGCGAAATTGAAGGGCTTGTTGGACAGGAAATGCCGACCGGTATACAACCCGTCGGAGGAAACGAAGGCCAAAAGGCCCCGGCAAAATAATTAGCGGGGGAGACGGATGATCGGTTGTCACTCAGGATGACTATCCTCATTGAATAGGCAGATTTTACTTGACAAAGTCGTAAAATATGGTACAATTCGCGCTGTAGAGAATTGCGCCTGGGGCGTGATTCTCTTTTTTGTTTTAGGCCCTCCTTGTGGCTTTCCCCGTATTGAAAATGCAGGGTTTAGTGTGTTTTTTGGGTCGACTGTCGCAGAAGAGAGATTCCTCGACTGCGCTCGGAATGACAGTTTCCAAAAGGTCGGAATGACAGTTTCCGAAAACTCGGAATGACAGTTTCCGAAAACTCGGAATGACAGTTTCCAAAAAGGCGCTACTCAACGCGCCTACAGGATCTCCGAACATGAAAAACGGTAAACGCGGTGGGATAGGTGTGTCTGAACGCTCCCTCGGCCGACAGTTGCCGAAGAGAGATTCCTCGACTGCGCTCGGAATGACAGTTTCCAAAAAGGCGCTACAGCGAAGAGAAACTGAGCAGAGAGGAGGCCGCGGCGCGAAGAAAGAGATCGACGCGAAGTCGCTGTGGAAACAGGTAGAGGATGTGGTGGCGCCGCAGCTGCGGCTGCCGGTGATCGACCACGTGGTGTATATGCACCTTTTGCGACACAGCCACCTGGAAGGAAAGCGAAGGCTGCGGTTTTCGATTCCGTGGCTGGCGCACAATATCAACCTTTCCACATGCCCGACGCGCGAAGCGGTTCGGCGGCTGGCCGCGTGCGGCGTTGTGCGCCTGGTGGAACGGAGCAAGGCAGGCCACGTGGCGGAGGTGCGCCTGCCCGAAGAGGTTCGCGGCGTGCGTGTGCGGGCCAGAGCCGCGGCACGGGCACGCGAGGCGGCCCGGAAGGCGGCCACCTCGGACATCGAGGAGGTGGATTTCCTGAAAACGTTGGAACTCCGAAGGGCCATCCACGCGCGGGAGCGCGGCCGGTGCTTCTATTGCTTGCGGCGAGTCGCTCCACGGTTGGAGTGCCTCGACCATGTCGTGCCACGGGCGCGAGTGGGGTGCAATTCGTACCGCAACCTTGTCTCGGCGTGCATGGAATGCAACGCGCAGAAAGGAGAGCGGCCAGCCGAGGAATATCTGCGCTGGTTGTTTCGCGAGCACCGGTTGGGCGCGGCGGAACTTAGAGGGCGCTTCGAGGCGCTCGAACTGCTTGCTGCCGGAAAGCTGCGACCGGCGCTTCCGAGTCAGGGGGGAGAAGGGAGACGGAGAGGTTAAGATCCAGTGTGAGAGCTAGACAGAAAGAGAGGTTCCTCGACTGCGCTCGGAATGACAGTTTTGCGGGATTGGCGGCACGAACGGCACGGCTAAAGCCGTGCACCTACAGTGCGAGGAGGACGCGCTGCCTTCGAGGCTCAGGCCAAGCCCTTCGGGGCTCAGGGTAAACAAGGACAAGCAGGATAAACGGCACTCCAAAGGGATTTAGTCGATGCGCAAACGCAGGCGCTCGATCGAACGCGCCCGCAGGCGGCCGGCCGCGTTGCGCGGGCCTTCGTCGTCCGTTTCGATCAGGACGCAATTCATTTGCACATCGCCGGAGGCCACTTCAAAGCGCGCCGGCAATCCATCGAGAAACTTCTTGATAATGCCGCCGCGGTCCATCCCGATCACGCCGCCGTGCGGTCCGCTCATGCCCACATCCGTGATGTACGCCGTGCCGCCAGGGAGAACGTGCTCGTCCGCGGTCGTAACGTGCGTGTGCGTTCCTACGATTGCGGTAACGCGCCCATCGAGGTACCAGCCCATCGCCACCTTCTCGCTGGTGGTCTCCGCGTGCATATCGACGAAAACAAACGCGACATCCTCCGGCAGCTTGGCAAGCTCGCTGTCCGCTTTGCGAAACGGATCGTCGATCGGCGTCATGAAAACGCGCCCCTGCAGATTGAGGACGGCATATTTCACTCCATTTTTTGCCGTGCCGACATAGAGCCCGGTGCCCACGTTACCTTCCGGAAAGTTCGCAGGCCGCAGCAGCCGCGGCTCGTGCGGCATGAATTCCAGGATTTCCTTGCGGTCCCAACTGTGGTTGCCACCCGTTAAGACTTCAATCCCCAGGCCGAGGAGTTCTTCCGCCAGCCGCGGCGTAATCCCGAACCCCGAAGCCGAATTTTCGCCGTTGGCGATCACCAAATCGATCCGCCTCTGCGCAACGATGTCGGCAAGGCGATCGCGAACGATCTGCCGTCCCGGCGAACCGACAATGTCTCCAATAAAAAGTACGCGCATTAGAAAGTGGCGAGTGGCTGGTGGCGAGTGGCGAGCAAGAGGTTGCCGGCGGCGATTTTTGCTAGCCACTCGTCACTCGTCACTTTGATCATGAGTACTGTTTCCCGTTCAGTCATAGCCGACCCTCGCGAAACCTGTTGAAAAAAGAAGCAGAGCGGACTGCTTGGCCGTGGGGAGCTAGGCCGTGAACCTCTGAATTAGGTGGGCGCCACGAGCCAACCGTTAGGCTTTCCTGCCCCGCTCGCCCGTCTCGATTCGCCAGCTTGCAGCGACTAACTCCGGCGACAAAGACGCGCCAGCGGGACAGGCCGTGCACACGGGCTGTCTATCCGCGGCTCCTCAGAGATTCGTCATTGGTTCAAACAGCTTTCGCTCCCTCACCTGCTTCGAAGGACCGCTCCGATTCATATTCTAGCAGGATGCCTGCCCAAAGAAAGTCAAGGGCGCCAGTGGCTCCTGAAGAGGTTCCAAACTTTAAAGGATTTGGACGAATAGGTCTGCGAGAGACGGATCCCTGCCGCCAGTGAAGTCTCCCCGAACGGACTAATCTATGAAATCGATGACCGCCCCATCGCGGCGATCGAGGAACCCGACGAATTGACCGAAGTTTGGCGCCGTCACGTTGTTGTAGACGGCATTGAAATTGCCGTGATTGGTGACGTTGAGCGAATAGAATCCCAGCCGAATGTGGTGGATTTTGCCGCTTTTCGCGCCAAGAAAAGGAACCTGGAAGACGCGGTAGATTTTCACGTCCAACGAGAGATACGTGGCAAAGCGTTGGCCGTTTGGCGTGCCCACATAGTTCTGCAGCACATCTACGTTCGAGTAGGAGTAGCCGGAATGCACGTCGAGGATGGGACTGAACGTGAACTTCTTCGGCAAGGAAAAAACTCCCCAGGTGACAACTCTCTGGGGGACGTCAGAAGGCAAGATTCCGTAGACATTCGGGCGGATGACGGGCTGCAAGAACGGAATCATGACGTCGGAAAGGTTATTCAGATCTCCGCGCGTGCGGCTCCATATATACGAGGCGTTCACCTCATTGTTTTGATGAACGGTGAAGCGCACGGTGCTCTCCACCTCGCGATAGTGGGAGGAACCGGTGTTCGTGAGACCGAGGAAAGAATTCTCGCCCGGCGCGCCGGTGAAGGGATTGACCAGAAACAGGTAAGTCGTGTGGCTGTCGATGTAGCCAACCCGCAACACCACGTTTCTGCGCAACTCGCGATCTGCCTCGAGACTCCATGTGAAATTGCGCGGCGTTGTGCCCGGTCCCTGCGGCAGGATTCCAGTAGTTAGCGGATTCACCGCGCCCACGTAGGCGTTGGTGTACGTTACAGGCGGCCCGAGCAATTGGCCCGCGGGATTAAACAGGCTGACCACACGAGTCGGATTCACGTCAAAGTCGGCGGCTAGCAGAGGCAGCATGCTATAGAACAAGCCAGCTCCCGCTCGAATGACGGTTTTGCCGTCCTTATTCGGTGAATAGGCGATGGCAACGCGCGGTGCGAACGCCGCGGACCAGCCGGAGGTCTCGCTGGACAAACGCGCTCCCGCATCGACCGTCCAGTGGGAGTTTAGTATCCAATGATCCTGGACGAACTCGGCAACCGCCGTATCGGAGGTATTCTGAGCTCCAGTTGGCTGAAAGTTGATTTGCTCATCTAACGTGCCGTCTTGCTCGAGGAGTTGAATGGGATTAGAAGTGGTCACGCCGGAATACGAACGATAGTTTAGATCAACGCCCACATGGATCTCGTGTTTCCCCAGCCAGTGTTTCTCCGCGAATTGATAGCTAGGCAGAAGCTGGAACTGCTTGCCTCTCCTTGACCATTGGTTGAAAAAGTTTCCGCCCCAGCCTTGCGGTGTAATCAGCATGTTATCTAGCCCTTCGCCATGAGCATTGCTGTCGAACCGCGTGTACTGCGAGATCACACTGAAAATCGCTCCGGAATCTAGTTGGTATTTGTCGGACAAATGTGTGGCGATGCCCTTTTGATTCAAGTCGTTCGAGGCCGGCTGCGGAACGAGAGCATTAATGCCGACGTGCTGCTGCCGCAGAGGGAAAGCGTTGACCGTAAGAGTCACGATTTGTTTGGGCGAAAGAATGAGTTCGACGGTAGTAAAAGAGTTAAACCCCTGTTTCTTGGTGATGTCGTCTGGCCACGGGAGTCCGCGAACCGTAGTCTTTTTCATGTCGTACTGGAAAACTTCCGAGAAGAACAGCTTGCCCTCGATCAGAGGTCCTCCAAAGTCAACGCCAGGCGTCGCTTGGGCTATGCCGACCATCGAGCCGTTCTTGCCAAGAACGGAAGGCACAAAATTCTTTACGTAGAAATTCCATTTCTCACCAGGGGGCTTGGTCTCAATGGTTGTCAATCCGCCCGAGAAACTTCCGAGTGCCGCGTTATAGGGCGTTTTATAGACCGCGAACGATTGCACAGCATCCGTGGGCACCGCAATGGAAAAACTCCCGGTCACTGGATCGGCCGTCTGCGCGGAATTCACCAGAAAGAGGCTCTGATTTTCGTCAGCACCTTTAAACGTTAGTTTCCCGTCCTGCGTTTTTATCACCCCCGGAGTAATGGGAATCACTTCCCGGATCTTTTCCTCCGGGGTAGGGAGAGCAACCAGTTCGCGGTGGGTTACAGTGGCCTCTGGGTTGGCAACGCTCTCTGTTGAGATGACCTGAGTCTGTTCCTTGACCTCGACTTTTTCCGTCAGCACCTCTAGTTCCAGTATGATGTCTTGAACTGCAGACTGTCCTGCAGCCACTGAAACCGTTTTGGTTACCTGCTTGAAGCCTTGCTGGCTCACCGAAATCGTGTACTTTCCAGCTTTCAGGCCCTTGAACTCGTAGTGCCCCGCGTCATCTGTATTCGCAGTCAGGGGGTTTCCATCGGGCGGGACGGCACTCAGGTTTACGCTAATTCCCGATAAATCAGACGAAGCGTCCTCTTGCTTGGTGGAAACGGTGCCGCGGATGGACCCAGTCTGGGTCTTCTCGGCACTAGCGCGCGTGCCTTGTCCATACGCTGGGAAAGCCGCAATCACAACTACCAAGAGCAAAGCACAGCATCTTGCCCAGTCTCCAGCGAGGAGATGCAATGAACTGCCAACGGAAACGAGACTTGCTGTCAACGGGGGAATTGCCTTTGGAAATATTTTCATGGTCTAGCCGATGGGAACTCTGTTTAATTGGCGCTTTCTTTCCTTAGTGTGAATAGGTCAGTCGGATTGGCGAGCGTCGCAAGCGCCTTTGTCCAGCCAGACGACAACCCCTTTATTGTCAATTTCCAGTGCCGAAACGGGAAGTCCGGCGAGGTCAGGGTGTGCCTCAATCTCCAACTCCACGAATCTGGGTGCGAGCTGGGCGTAATCCGCTTTTGCCCAGTCTGGGTGAGATTGGATGTACGAACGGATGTGTCCGTTAAGTCCTATAAAGTAGCCAATCCGCCCGTATGAGGGAGCCGTACTCTCGAACCGCTCGACCCTGATCTTCCCCGCGGAATCGGCCTCCAAGCCCCTGACAATCAACCCGGGCTCACCATCCTGGATTCCCGCAAAAATTACTTCGGTTGGTTTGTTCGCGATCGTGCTCGCGAAGTACGCGGGGTCACCTTTCCGGATTCCGATGACTGCCTCCTCGAAGGGCCGTCGGGCAATCCGAAGAAACGCATCCGCTTTTGACCGCAGGTCTCCCGGTTCACGGCAAGCCACATGAACATATTCCGGCAAATGAAAGTCAGAGTTCCCCTCTTCGTAAAGCCCGGCCATCGCTACCGTGCACCCAGGTTCCTGAATGATCTTGCAGGCTGAGACCGGACGGGAACCCCGGGTAACCCGGCAATCCGCTGCAATCACCAGCCTGTGATTCGCGCGATCGATCAAAGCGACCACGCTCGTCGCACTTAGATGCATTGAGAAGAGAAAATGTCCGCCGAGGAGCAGACTTGCGCTAAGCACCAGCCTAAGGGGCTTCTTTCGAGGAGAAGCTTGTCCAGACACACAGATGCCATCCATCCCGACTCACCCCCAATACTGAGGCTGATCCCGCCGCTCTTAGTCCCCTAACTCTGTGCGGGTTTGTGAACCTTCCCTACACAAAGCCGCTCGGCGTTGGCGTGCAGCTGCGAGAGCACGGTCTCCAGTTTGTCGATGTCGACGTTCAAAACGCCCTCGAAGAATTGGCTGCGAACTTCCTCGAACCTCGTCTTCAATTGGGGCGCAAAACGGAGTCCTTTAGTCGTCGCCTTAATGATCAATAGCCGGTGGTCGCGGGAGTCATTCCTGCGCGAAACGAGACCGCTCGCTTCGAGCCGGTCAACAAAGCGAGTGATCTTGCCTTTGTCTCTGCCCATGACCCTGGCGAGCTTTCCGGCCGAGGTCTCTCCTTCTTCCGCACAGTGCACGAGCACCGACGCTTCCTGTGCCGTCAACCCGAATTGGCTGAAACAGCGGTCAAATGCTGTTTGCAGCCGTATGCTGGTGCGGAAGAGCCGGGATATAGAGAGTTCCGCCTGCCACTCGCGGATGCCCGCATATATCCGCTCGGACTTCCGCGTTGTGGAGGAGGAATTCCTCTGGAATCCCCCATTCTTCCCGCTCTCCGTTGTTCCTGCCATCGGTTTGGCCATCAGAACGTCTTGCGTCAATCGTGCAAGCTGCTCATTCCAATCCATCTAGAAATGGAAGCCCAGCTCCACCGTCTCGCTTCTGGGCGTCACGAAATGGGTTCCGGTGAAGCTGGAAAGGAAGTTATACAAGGCTACTTTGTTGGTTACGTTGATCACGGTGAAGCGCAAGCTCCAACGGTAGCGGTCGCCGCGCAAAACGTTGTCGTCTCCGACCGCGATATCGAACAGATTACGAGGCTTGACCCGGTCGGGATTGTGGTCATCGTTTTCCTGACTCGGGATTCCATTGAAGCCACCTTGCGGCAGAGTGATCAGTTTTGATGTGACTGGGCCGGACGGGCAGTTCGCGGGGCTCAGCGGGTTGGCTACCGTCGCGAAAACTCCGTTGCAGGCCAGTCCGATGGTTACCTGCTGATTCGCCGTTAGGGCCAGGGCTGCGCCGGCGTCCGGAACTCCGCTCACTACGAGGCCGCTGTCATATCGCCAGTTAAATCCAACCCAAGGTCGTCCCCATTTTGGCAACTGATACTGTAAGTGCGTGGTCTGGTTGTATCTTTCGTCATGGTCGATGCGGAAAACGCCCGTGCCGCCCGTTCCCCCAGGCGTAACACCAAGTCCGGAGATTTGCGGTTGGAAAAATCGCGCCGCCACGCTCGACATCACCACGAGAGCGCTGAATCCATGATAGTTCGGCACGCTAGCCCGAAGGGCAAAGCCCGGGATCTTCGAGTTGTGCCACTCTACCGGAAACGTGACAGGAGTATTGCCCAGGATGCTGAAATCGAAGCCGTAATGGGTGTACTTCCAGATGTAATCAGCGTCGACCACGAGGTATTTGCCGAACGCCTGCTCAAATCCAGCGTGAAATTCATTGCGCCATCCGGGATGCAGCGGGACGTTCAAGCATGGCGAGCCTCCTGACGAGGCCGTGAAGATGCCATTTACAACTGGATCGTTGCACCCGTCGCTGGCTAGCACGAGATTCTCGTTGAATGGCGTCTCCATGATTCGCGCGTAGGAAACGCGCAGCACGGTATTGCTTGGCTTTATGTTATATGCGACGCCCAACCTCGGCTCAGGCTGACTGTAGTGCGTTATGCCGTTGTATATATCGCCTCTAATGCCTAAACTGAACGACCAATTGTTTTTCGTAATTGTGTCCTGGGCGAACAAGGCCAATTCCTTCACATCGGTGTGTCCGTGGAACAAGTGGAAGGTGCTCGTCGTGTTTGCGCAGCCGTCCGTCGCGGCCGGCGTGGGCCTGGTCAGGTCAAAGCAACCGAGCAGAGGAAGAAACGGGCTAGCCGTGGCGTTGGGGTTTGTGCCATCGTTTGGGGTAAGCCCGGCGCCCACGCATTGCGTAGGGTCGGTGAAACCGGGTTGCGGGTTTCCGAGCGCATCGAGGCACGGTGAGTTTAGCGTTGGGTTGACAATCGCCAGATTGTCGTTCTCCGTTAGAAACGTCTGTTCGTAGATGACGCCAACCTTTATATTGTTGATTCCCTTAACGTAAGAAATATCGGAACGCAGGCCGGCGTTCGTCAACGTTCGGTTTTGCGCGATGCTCTCCGACTGGATCGGACTGAAATCCGCCAAGGGATTATTGCTCGGATAATAATTAAACTGGTCCCGACGTACGAACGCGCCGAAGGTAAACACGGTGTTGGAATTGATCAATCGCGTCCAAACCGGCGCAATGTTGTAGGTTCCGATCTTCGAGCGCTGATCCGCGTTCCCCACATCGTTCCCGTTGACGTCGGTCACGTTGAGATTATCGAATGAGTTCGGAGTCTGAAACCACGAACGCGTGTAGCTCAGGTTCAAGTGCAGAGTGTCTTTCTGCGAAAACTGGTAATCGAACCGGTCAAAAATGTTTTCTTCATTGCCCTTTGCATGAATTACCTGAAATTCCGGCGGATCCAGGAATCTCCCGGAGTTGAGTACGTTTGCCGAGATAAAGTTTCCCCACTTCTGAGTTCCATAGGCGAGATTGAAGCCAACGTTGCCCGTCCCGAAGCTGCCATAGTCGGCATATACGCTGCCCGTTGGCTTGGTCACTCCCAGCCCAGATTTGGTCGTCGCCTTGATCACCAGACTCGTCTTATCGCCAAATTCCGCAGGTGGGGCGCCGGAGATGATTTCCATCGATTGAATCGCGTCGGAAGGAAGTTGGTTCGAGAACACTTTGCTGAATTGGTCTGTGATTGGTTGCCCATCGAGCGAGACGGAATTCTCCGCATGGTCCCCCAGACCGTGCATCAAGCCGTTGGAGTCTGCGGCAACGCCCGGCGAAACCAGGGTTGCGATCGATGTAAACGATGATGACTGGCTCTCCACCGGAAGACGAGCGATGATCCCTTGGTCCACGTCGGTGTGAAATGTGGAATCGTTTTCAACCAGGTCGCCGCCGTTTGCCTCGACCACAACGGTCGTCGCCGTCGAACCGACCTTCAAGGCAATTGGGATGGATACCGGAACTGTCGAACGCACGTCCACGTCCTGAGAGGCGGAACCAAAGCCCGTGGCTGTTACAACTAGGTGGTATGGGTTAAACGGCACGTTCGTGAAGCGAAAGCTGCCGTCGCTGTCCGTGGTCGTTTCGCGGTGAAAGCTGCTAACCGGATTGCCGATCTCCACCTTTGCGCCTGGTACTGAGGCGCCAGACTGATCCTTCACCACACCTTCAATCGATCCCGAATTCCCCAATTGCGCCCAACTGGCCGCCGCTGAAAACAACAACACGACTGCTAAAATCGAGTAGCTCCCCAAACGCTTTAACATTTTTTCTCCATCCCTTTGCGGGTTATGTATTTCTTGTGGATAGAGGCCGCCTGGAAAAATGGCGGTAGCGCTGGCCCAGGTAAGGGGCAGCGCTTATTTGTGCAATTCACTAGCGGGAGATGGGAATTACGCGGAAGGAGGCGCTCGAGAAGCGCGGTGCAGAGAAAAAGAATTGCTCGGCGCAGCATGCTGCGGGAGCGAAGTATATCGGGCGATCAGCTCGGGAGCGGCAACGAGATCAAGCGCAGCCGCGGCCAGCACGGGCATGTGCAATGACTGACAAATGTGGCAGGCGGTTTCAGGACCCCCTGTATGTTGGTGAAGAAGGCTGCCGCCAGCCGCGAAATACAGCAGGACGGCGCACGCCAACACTGCTAGGGTTCGTCGCGCCATCGCACGTCCGAATATAGTTCTACCTGGTTGCATGACCCTACACTAGCCTAGCACCTTTGACGTTTGAGCCTGCGGTAAGGATGCAGAAAGTTGACCCCTCCCCATATCCGTTGCTTGACCCCGCAACCATTCCGGCCTAAGCTTCGTCTTAGTAGAAAGATGCCCGCTAACCCTAAGAGGACGCGTGTCTGCGCTTTGCTGCTCGGAATCATCTTCCTGGCGGCGCAGTTCCACTTTTGTGCCGATCTGAATTCGGCGCCTAGCGGTTCGCATCCCTGTCAGCTTTGTTCGACAGCGGGTTCTGCGGTTACTACTCCGACTCTCGACCTGGCCGTAGTTCCCGTCGTGAACCGGCTCGAAGTTTTCGCCACTATTCTCTCTCCTTCTGTAGAAATTCAGCGTTTCACCTCTCCTCGCGCGCCTCCGGCTCTGTAGTTCTCCGCGTTTTCTCCATTTCGTTTGTTCCACCAAAACTGTATCGAATTGTCCCTTTCACATGGGACCGTAGAGGAGTACCAACATGAGACAAGGAATGGCATGGGCCGCCGCGCTTTTGGCGTTGCCTGTCTGCTTGATGGCGCAGCAGAATCCCCCGACTGCCCCGGTTTCCCCTTTGCTCCCGCCTTCGGCAGCCCCGCAAACTCCGTCCGCGCGCATCACGATCGACGAGGCCATCCGTCTCGCCCTCCAGCATAACCACGCTCTCCAAGCGGCCCGCACCACAATTCTGCAAAACCAGGCGCAGGAAATCACCGCCAATCTCCGTCCCAATCCCGTCCTTTCCTGGGACGCTCAGTTCTTGCCCATCTTTCAGCCCAGCAAATTTGACGCCGATTACATCAACACCCAGTCGCAATTCGATCTAGGCATCGGCTACACCTTTGAACGCGGCAAGAAACGCCAGCACCGCCTGCAAGCGGCAAAGGATCAAACCACCGTCACACGTTCCCAGGTCGCCGATAACGAACGCCAGCTCGTTTTCAATGTCTCGCAGCAGTTCATCGACGTCGTGCTCGCGCAGTCCACCATCGATTTTGCCAAGCAGGACCTGGAAAGTTTCCAGAAGACCGTCGACATCAGCGAGGCGCGCTACAAAGCCGGAGATATGAGCGAAGGTGACTT
>Ga0210405_10003196_pt1 | contig 16266 bp, 9 predicted proteins | sample IncBWH11MmetaG_FD_155492 | JGI IMG/M metagenome (GOLD analysis project Ga0210405, IMG submission 155492) | Forest soil microbial communities from Barre Woods Harvard Forest LTER site, Petersham, Massachusetts, United States - Inc-BW-H-11-M | ecosystem: Environmental > Terrestrial > Soil >... | reverse complement strand
TATGATCGCCAGGGCCTGGCTCAATGCGGGGCAGGGCGGTCGGGTTCCCTCGATCCCATTGGGAATGCTCATGAAAAACTGACCCGCCGATCCCGATTGACTCTCCCGGGCATGTTAGCTTTATATTAGAACATATCATGAACAAATGAGCCAGCTTCTGGTTCTCTCCTCTGAACCAATAAGCGGTCCAAATCTTTCGAGGAGCGGCGCATGCGAGAGCGTGCCCACACCACCACGCTTGCGAGTTTGCGCGGCAGCATCGAGCGTATCGAGGCGCATGGCGAGGCGTATTCACCTCGCAGGGTGGCGCTCGGGCATGCGGACGTCGACGCGACGCTGCAGGGCGGTCTCGCTTTGGGGGCGATCCACGAAGTGTTTGCGGAGGCGGGCCGGCAGAGCGCCGCGGCGACGGGTTTTGTCGCGGGGCTTGCGGGTCGGGCGGCCGCCCGGCGGCCGCTGGTGTGGATACGGCAGGATTTCACCGAGATTGAATCGGGCGCGGTGTCGATGAGCGGATTGGCCGAACTCGGTCTCGATCCACGCCTCTTCGTGACGGTGCGCGCCGCCGATGTGGACAGTGCGTTGCGGACGGCCGCCGACGCGCTGGCCTGCGATGCGGTCGGTGTCGTGGTGCTGGAAGTCTGGGGCGAGGCGCGACAGCTCGACCTCGTCGCCAGCCGCAAACTGACGCTGGCGGCGCAGGCCTCGGGTGTCACCGGGTTGCTGCTGCGGATGGCGGCGGAGCCCCAGCCGTCGACTGCCGAGACAAGATGGATCGTGCGCGCGGCGCATTCGCCGCCTGCTGCGCAGGCGCCTTGCAGCGCGTGGGGGACGCCTCTGCTAGATGCAGAACTTGTCCGCAACCGTCATGGCCCTGTTGGCCGGTGGATCATGGAATGGAAATGTGATGAGTGCCTTTTCGGAAAACCGGCGGCGTATCCTCAGCCTGTGGCTGCCGCGCCTGCCCATCGACCGCATCAAGCGCCAGCTCGCGCGCGAGGCAATAGCGTTTTCAAGCGAAGTGGACACCGGTTCGCGTAAAGAAAACGCGTCAAAACAAACAAAAACGTTTTCAAGCGAAGCGGACACCGGTTCGCGACAAGTTAAAGCATTTTATGAACCCAGCATCGTCGTCGCCAAGCAAAACAACGCCCTGCAGATTTTTGCGCTTGACGATGCGGCCGCGCGTCTTGGCCTCGATGTCGGCCTGCCGCTCGCCAATGCCCGCGCCATCTGCCCTCAGGTGCAGGTCTACGATGCAGACGAAGCCGCTGACGGTAACGCCCTGAACGCCCTTGCCGAGTGGTGCGACCGCTTCACCCCGCTGGTGGCGCTCGATCCTCCGCATGGTCTGTTTCTCGACATCACCGGCTGCGCGCATCTGTTCGGCGGCGAGGCCGCGATGATGCGGCTGTTGTGCGGCGTATTGACCGCACAGGGTTTTGCGGTCAGCGCCGCCATCGCCGGCACGGCCGTGTGCGCGCGGACGCTGACCCGTTATGTCCATGGCCGCATCGTCCGCACAGGCGAGGAAGCCGATGCGGTCAGGCCGCTGCCGGTATCGGCGCTCGGCACTGACGCGGCTGTGGTCACGGGCTTGCGCCGCGCCGGCTTGAAAACCATCGGCGATGTGGCGGATCGTACGCGGCAAGAAATCACCGCAAGATTCGGCGCCGGTTTCACGACGCTGCTGGAACAGGCGCTGGGGCAGGGCGATGCGCCGATCAGCCCGCGCAAGCCGCTGCCGGATTACATCGTGGAAAAGCGTTTCGCCGAGCCGGTGGCGACCGAAGGGGTGATCTCGGCGACCTTGTCGGGGCTCGCCGGGATGCTGGTCGCGGCGATGGCACAGCAGGGCAAGGGCGCGCGGCGGCTGGAAGCCCGTTTCTTCCGCACCGATGGCGCGGTCCGCACCATTACGGTCGACACCGGACAGCCCGTGACCAGGGCTGAGGTGATCGACCGGCTGTTTCGCGAGCGGCTCGATGCCTTGAGCGATCCGCTCGATCCCGGTTTCGGATTCGATCTGATCCGCCTGTCCGCAAGCCGCACCGAAATCGTCGTGCAGCAGCAGCGCGATCTCGACGCCAGCGTGCACGACAATGACGAACTGGCCGCCTTGATCGATCGCATCGCCGCGCGCATCGGGGGAAAGCGCGTGGTCGTGCACCTGCCGCAGGACACCCATATTCCGGAGCGCGCCGTGCTTGCGGCGCCGGCGCAGTATCATCTTGCCGCGGCTGTGCAGGTAACCTGGCCGGCACGTGTAGAGAATGAACCGCCGTTGCGTCCGCTGCGGCTGTTTGAAAGGCCGGAACCCATCAAGGTGCCGTTCGCAACGGTCCCTGACGGGCCTCCGCATCATTTCACCTGGCGGCGAGCAACCCATGCGGTGGTGCGGGTGGAAGGTCCCGAACGTATCGCCATGGAATGGTGGAAACCCAACGGTCAGGCACTGACCCGTGACTATTTTCGCGTCGAGGATGAGGCTGGATTGCGGTTCTGGATTTACCGCGACGGGCTTTACGGTAGCGAGCTGGTCACGGAGGAGGGCAAGCCCGCGGTTTCCAACTGGTTCGTGCATGGACTGTTCGCATGACCATTTCCGCTTATGCCGAAATAGGGATTACGACGAACTTTTCGTTCCTGCGTGGCGGATCGCACCCGCAAGATTATGTGCATCAGGCAAGCAAGCTTCGTCTGCCCGTCATCGGCATCGCCGACCACAATACGCTGGCCGGCGTCGTACGGGCGTACAAGGAGCTTGAAAATCACGAAATTGAATACAAACCCAGACTTCTGATCGGTGCGCGGCTCGTCTTTATGGATGGCACGCCGGACATTCTGGTCTATCCGCGTGACCGCGCCGCTTATGGCCGGCTATGCCAGTTGCTCACCCGGGGCAAGCGAGGTGACGATACCGAAAAGGGCGAATGTCATCTTGGTCTTGATGACCTCCTGGAATTCGCCGAGGGGCAGCTTCTGGTCGTGACGTTGCCGCATCGTTTTGAAGCGGCAAAGGCGCTTACGGTTCTGGGTCAATTGCAGCGCAGCCGCGCGGAAGGCGCGTGGCTCGCAGCAAGCCTTTTGTACCGCGGCGACGATAAACGCCGTCTTGCGCGCCTCCAGCGCATCGCCGCAACCGCCCGCGTGCCGCTGCTGGCGACCAACGAAGTATTGTATCACCATCCCGCGCGCCGTCCCCTGCAGGATGTTCTCTCCTGCATTCGCGAGAAGGCGACCATCGAGGCGATCGGCAAACGCCTTGAAAGCAATGCGGAGCGCTACCTCAAACCACGAGACGAAATGGTGCGGTTGTTTCGTGATGTGCCGGAAGCGATCGCAGAAACCATGCGGTTTGCCGGCCGGATCGCTTTCTCGCTTGATCAACTCAAATATCAGTATCCCGACGAACCTGTGCCGCCGGGCAAGACTGCGCAGCAACATCTGGAAGATCTGACCTGGGCAGGCGTGGAGCAATATTTTTCCGGCCAGATTGACGACACGCTCCGCGCCACTTTGCGGAAAGAACTCGATCTCATCGCCGAACTAAAATACGCACATTACTTCCTCACCGTGCATGATATCGTTCGTTATGCACGCAGCCAAAACATCCTCTGTCAGGGCCGAGGATCGGCGGCGAATTCGGCCGTCTGCTACGTGCTTGGCATTACCTCCGTCGATCCCACCAAGGTCGATCTCCTGTTTGAGCGATTCATTTCCAAGGAACGGCTGGAACCGCCCGACATCGACGTCGACTTCGAGCATTCCCGGCGCGAAGAGGTGATGCAATATGTCTACCGGCGCTATGGCCGGCACCGCGCGGCAATCATCGCCACCGTCATTCACTACCGGCCGCGCAGCGCGATCCGCGACGTCGGCAAGGCGCTGGGGCTGACCGAAGATGTGACCGCGGCGCTGGCGGATACGGTGTGGGGGAGCTGGGGCAAGGGCCTCGACGACAAACAGGTCAAGCAGGCGGGGCTCGATCCGCAAAACCCGATGGTCGAGCTTGCGGTCGAACTCGCCACTGAGCTGATCGAATTTCCGCGGCACCTTTCGCAGCATGTCGGCGGTTACGTGCTGACGCAGGACCGGCTCGATACTTACGTGCCGATCGGCAATGCCGCGATGGACGATCGCACCTTCATCGAATGGGACAAGGACGACGTCGATGCGCTGAACATGATGAAGGTCGATGTGCTGGCGCTGGGGATGCTGACCTGCATCCGCAAATGTTTCGATCTGATCGCGGACCATAAGGGCGAGCGTTACGAACTGGCGACGATCCCCCAGGACCAGGAGCCGGTCTACGACATGCTGTGCCGGGGTGAATCGCTAGGCGTCTTTCAGGTTGAAAGCCGCGCGCAAATGAACATGCTGCCGCGCCTGAGGCCGCGGAAATTTTACGATCTTGTCATCGAGGTCGCCATCGTGCGTCCGGGTCCGATCCAGGGCGACATGGTGCATCCCTATCTTCGAAGGCGCAATGGCCAGGAGAAAGTGGTCTATCCGTCGCCATCGCCTGCGCACGGCGACAAGGATGAATTGCGCCGGGTGCTGCACAAGACGCTTGGCGTGCCGCTGTTCCAGGAACAGGCGATGCGGATCGCTATCGAGGCCGCGAAATTTACCCCTGAGGAGGCCAACGGCTTGCGCCGCGCGATGGCGACCTTCCGCAATGTCGGAACGATCGGCAAGTTCGAATCCAAGATGGTCAACAACATGATCGCGCGCGGCTACGCTCCGGAATTCGCGAAAAACTGTTTCGACCAGATCAAGGGTTTCGGCAGCTACGGTTTTCCGGAAAGCCACGCCGCGAGCTTCGCGCAGCTTGTCTATGTCTCGTCATGGCTGAAGCATTTTCATCCCGATGCGTTTTGCTGCGGATTGTTGAATTCCCAGCCGATGGGTTTTTACGCCCCGGCACAGATCGTCGGCGACGCGCGCAAGAACGACGTCGAGGTGCGCGAGATCGATGTGTCCTTCAGCTACGCCCAGAATACGCTGGAGGAGAAAAGCGGGAAGTATCACGCCGTGCGTCTCGGCTTTCGCCAGATCGACGGATTCAGATGGACCGATCCGGACGAGGAAAGGCTGAAGCGAATACAATCGTCGTTCCGGGATGCGCTTGCGGAATGCTCCGTGGTCGAATCGTCGTGGCCGCGATCTCAGACCACCTCTCCCCAACGGGGAGAGGTCGATTTGCGCAGCAAATCGGGTGAGGGGGTTCAGGTTCCACGAGAGAGCGCGCCCCTCACCCGCGCCTTCGGCGCGACCTCTCCCTATGGGAGAGGTGTTGCACCATCGATGCCACATGATGATGCAGAAGTGGACGATTGGGCCGAGAGCATCGTCGCCGCGCGAAAACGCCGTCCCTTTACCTCGCTTGAGGATTTCGCCCGCGACACCGCGCTGCCCAAGCGCGCGCTGATCCTGCTGGCGGACGCCGATGCGTTTCGCTCCATCGGGCTCGACCGCCGCGCCGCACTTTGGGCGGTGCGGCGTTTGCCCGACGACATCCCGCTGCCGCTGTTCGAAACCGCTGCCGCGCGCGAGCAGCCGGATGAAGAGGCGCACCCGCTGCCGTTGATGCCGCTGTCGGAGCATGTGGTGGCGGATTATCAGACCATCCGCCTGTCGCTGAAGGGCCACCCGATGGAATTTCTGCGGTCGAGGTTTGACCGCGAATGCGTCATCGCCTGTGCATCCGTGTCCGATGCCAGGGACCGGCAATATGTCCGCTGTGCCGGCGTGGTGCTGGTGCGGCAGCGTCCGGGCAGCGCCAAGGGCGTCGTCTTCATGACGCTGGAGGATGAAACCGGCATCGCCAATATCGTAGTGTGGCCGAAGGTGATGGAACGCTTTCGGAAAGAAGTGATGGGCGCGCGGCTGGTGCTGGTCGAAGGCTATATTCAAAGCAGCCCGGAAAAAGTCGTGCATCTCGTGGCCGAAAGACTGTTCGACCGCTCCCGCGATCTCGTCGGTCTCGCCAATGACGCGTTGAGCCGGAAACCTGCGGTGCCGGCCGGCCCCGCACTGATCGAGCCGCTCAATGACGACCGGCGTGATCATCCGGGCAATCCGGCCCAGAAAATCCGCCACCCCCGCAACGTGCGGATCCTGCCGCCCTCGCGAGATTTTCATTAGTAGGGTGAGCTGCCACATACTCAACCGTCATACCCGCGAAAGCGGGTATCCAGTACGCCGCGGCGGGCGTGAGGGATTTAACCTTCTCGACGTACCGGATCATCCGCTTTCGCGGAATGACGGCAGTGATAAAGTCGCGCCGCGCCTCTGAAGGACTTCTCATGCAAAGCCCCCGCGAAATTCTGGCTGACCTCTGGACCCTGGCCGGCGGCGAGCCCGCCGCGCTGGACGCCATCACTCTGACGGGCGATGAGCCGCAGCTGCCATCGTCGTTTCGTGTCGCCGCCGCGGCCCAAGCCAGCATCGCTGCGGCCGGGCTTGCCGCCGCGCATATCTGGAAATTGCGCAGCCGGCAAAGCCAGGATGTCGCGGTCGACATGCGTCACGCCGTGGTCGAATGCCGCAGCGAGCGTTACCTGCGTGTCGATGGCCAGACGCCTCCGCCGGCCTGGGACGCCATCGCCGGCGTATATAAAACCCGCGATCAGCGTTTCGTCCGGCTGCACACCAATTTCCCCCATCACCGCGATGCCGTGTGCCGGGTTCTGAGCTGCAAGGCCGAACGCGACGACGTTCAGGCCGCGCTGATGCAGTGGGACGCCGAGGCCTTCGAGACCGCGGCCTATGCCGCGGGCGGCGTGGTTGCGATGATGCGCTCCTATAACGAATGGTCCGACCTGTCGCAGGCAAAAGCGCTCGCCGAATTGCCGGTGATCGCGATCGAAAAGATCGGCGAGGCCGCACCAAAACCGTGGCCAAGAGGGCATCGTCCGCTGGCCCGGCTGCGCGTGCTCGACCTGTCGCGGGTGATCGCCGGTCCCGTCGCGGGCCGCACGCTCGCTGCGCACGGCGCCGATGTGCTGTTGATCTCGGGTCCCGATCTTCCGGCGATCCCGTGGCTTACGATCGACACCGGCCGCGGCAAGCTGAGCAGCTTTGTCGAGCTCAAGGGCGAGCAGGGGCGGGGGTGCTTGCGCGATCTGCTCTCGAGCGCGGATATTTTTTCGCAAGGTTACCGGCCGCGGGCGCTGGCCAACCTCGGCTTCTCGCCGGAAGAGGCGGCGCGGATCAACCCAGGCATCGTCTTCGTGTCGCTTTCGGCCTATGGCCACGTCGGGCCGTGGGCGGACCGCCGCGGATTTGACTCGCTGGTGCAGACCACGACCGGCTTCAACCATGCCGAAGGGCAGGCGGCCGGCGTCGATGGGCCGAAGGAATTGCCGGCACAAATGCTCGATCACGCCACCGGCTACCTGATGGCGTTCGGCGCCATGATGGCGAAAGCCCGTCAGTCGCGCGAAGGCGGCAGTTGGCATGTCCGTGTGTCGTTGGCGCAGACCGGACGATGGTTGTGGAATCTCGGCCGACTGGCCGATGGCCTCAAGACCGAAGACTTGAAGGGGGAGGCGATCAGGCCTTTTGTCGAAGAGGTGCCCTCGGGCTTCGGCCAGCTCCGCTCCATCAGCCATTCGGCGAAGCTATCGAGAACGCCTGCATCGTGGGCGCGCCCGGTGATGCCGCTCGGCAGTCACCCGCCGCAATGGCCGGCGCGCCCGTGAGGTGGGCGCGCCTTCGGTTATTTGAGCAAGCTGCCGCTCGGCAGGCCTGCCTTCAGAACCCGTAAAGCTTGGCCGGATTGTCGACCAGAATCTTTTTGCGGATCGCCGCATCCGGCGCCCACACCGGGAGCTGGTTGAGCAGACGGCCGTCGTCGATCTGGAACAGCGGCGTCAGGTCGGTCGGCTTCTTATCCGGCGGCGTCACGGAATTCGGATGCGGCCAATCCGTGCCCCAGATGATGCGGTCGGCGTTCGCCGCGATCAAGGAGCGGGCGAACGGCACAGCGTCGGGATAGTCGGCCGCCTGCTTCGACAAGCGATAGGCGCCGGAGATTTTCACATAGGCCTTGCCCGACTTTACCAGTTCGACGAGGTCCGCCCAGCCCGGCTGCTCGAGACCAAGGGATGCCTCCGCGCCGCCGAAATGGTCGAACACCACCGGCAGGGGGGAACTGGCGACGAGGTCCTTGATCGCCGGGACCAGGGGAAGATTGGTATAGATCTGGATGTGCCAGCCGCGCGCCTTCATGCGTTCGATCGCGGCCTCGAGCCGCGCGCGTCCGACGCTCGGGTCGTTGACGCCACTGGTAGCGAGATTGATCCGGATGCCGCGGATGCCCGCTTTGCCCATGGCATCGAGATCGCTCTCCGGCGTCTTGGCGTCGATCACGGCCACGCCGCGCGCGGTGTTGCCACGGAACTTGATGCCATAGAGCGTCGCCGAATTATCCGTTCCATAGACGCTCGGTGTCACGATCACCACGCGCTCGATGCGCAGCGCCTTGTGCAGGGCCGCCATCTCTTCGGGTGACGCCGGCTCCGGCGTGTAGACCCGGCCGGCGAAGAACGGAAACTTTTCGGGATCGCCGTGAATGTGGGTGTGGCAGTCGCAGGCCCCGGCAGGAACGTCAAAATTCACGGGAGTAGTGGGTTGTGCCGCTTTTGCGAGCGCGGTTCGGTTGGGCATGGCTACTCCGGCGGCAATTGAGGCAAGCAGAAGATTTCGTCGGTTGAGCATCGGGTCGTCTCCTCTCTATTTTCTTGATTTGGCGTTATTCGGCGGCGGCAGTCGCATTCGCGCGCGCCATGGCTCCCGGATCGCCCGCGGCGCGCGCGGCAAAGTACGCGATGATCGCGGACATCAGCGAACAGGCGGCCAGGAAATACAGGCCGGCTTCAAAACTGTTGGTGGAATCCTTGATCCAACCGACGATGAAGGGGCCAAAATAGCCGCCAAGATTTCCCGTTGCGTTGATCAGCGCGATAGCGCCCGCCGCCGCCGTGCCCGTGAGGAAAAGCGACGGCATCGGCCAGAATGCGGCGCGCGAGCCATAAATGCCGACGGTCGCGGCGGACATTCCGATCAGCGCCCAATAGGAAGCGCCCGACCATGCGGCGAAAGCCAGACCCAGCGCGCCAACGGTCGAGGCCACGATCAGATGCCAGCGGCGCTCATTGTTCCGATCGGACGACCAGCCCCATGCGATCAGCCCGATGGTGCCGATGATGTAGGGCACCGACGACGCCAGGCCGGTCATCATGTTGGTGAGCCCGATACCCTTGATGATCTGCGGCATGAAAAACACGATGCCGTAATTTGCGGTAACGCTCATCAGGTAGATCGCCGAAAGCGCGACGACGCGGGGATCGGCCAGGGCTCGCATCAACGTCAGGCGGCCGGCGCTTTCGACCTGACGATTTTCTCCGTCAATCCGCGTCTGAAGCCAGGTCTTTTCCTCCGCGGCAAGCCAGTCGGCGCGCGCCGGACGGTCCGTCATCACCCTGAGTATGACAAGTCCCAGCAGCACGGCGGGGAACGCCTCGATGATGAAGATCCACTGCCAGCCCTTGATGCCGAGCACGCCGTCCATTCCGAGAATGGCGGCTGATACGATTGACGCGGCGGCGTTGGCGACCGGTTGGGCGATAAACAGCGTCGAGATCACCCGGCCGCGATATTGGGAGGGAAACCAGTAGGTGAAATAAAGAATCATGCCGGGGAAGAAGCCGGCTTCCGCCGCGCCGAGCAGGAAACGAATGACCAGGAAACTTGTGGGCCCCGTGACAAAGGCAGTGAGCCCGGAGATGATTCCCCAGGTGATCATGATCCGCGCGATCCAGATCCGCGCGCCGACTTTTTCCAGGATCAGGTTGCTCGGAATCTCGAACAGGAAATAGCCGAAGAAGAAGATCCCCGCGCCCCAACCATAGATATAGGCGCTGAAGCCGAGATCCTTGTTCATGGTCAGCGCCGCGAAGGAGATATTGCTGCGATCGATATAGGCGATGCAGTAGGCGAGGGCGACCAGAGGCAGCAGCCGCCAGGAGACCTTTGCGATCGTGCGGCGCTCGATTGCCTGTATACCCTCCCCAATGGCCATAAAATCTCCTCCGCGCTCGTTCCGCGCCAATTGATTGCCGACAGCGTGAACGTTTCCTAACCTGTCCGCAAGGCAGTTGTGAAGGACTAGTTGACGTTCGGGGTGAATAGCTTCGCGTCGTCTTCCAGCAGCAAGCGCTCCCGCACCAATTGCTGCGCCGCTTTCGCAACGGCTGTCGCGCGGTCGCCGGCGTTCGGATAACGTTCCGCCAGCGAGGGGCGCGGATCGTTGTTCTTCAGCCGCTCGTCGCGGGTTGCCGCGAACGGAATCATGGCGCCGTTATTGTCGCACAATTCGCCCTCGCCAAAGCCGGCCTTGCGCAGATTCCAGCCTGTGTGGGTTGCCGCAGGCGCTTCCAGCGTGGGCAACCGGACGCCAGCGAGGTCGCGGCCATCGGCATCGGTCTTCGGTACGAACACCGGGTAGGCGGCGCCCTTGGACGGCGGCATCTCATCGGATTTGAGCGCGGTCGGCTGCGCAATTCGGCTCGGATAGTGGTAGCCCGCGATGTGGGGGAAACCGACCTCGTCGATCGCAGGCGGCACCAGCGTTGCATCGGCGCGACTGGGATAGCGGCTATCCGGCGGCAACGTGCCGTTGCTGATCCAGGCATCCAGCGCCACCAGCAAGGCTCGCACCAATGGGCCCGCATTCAAGGGATTGGTCGGATAGGCGCAGGTCTTCGCCATCTCGGATTTGGCGTGGGCGAGTGCATAGTGTTGCAGGTTCGACAGCAGGAACAGCCGGACATTGTCAGGCATGGTGAGCGCATGGCCTTGCGTATCCGTCACGACCAGCGAGGCGCGCTGCTGATAGAACTCGAGCTCGCTGTCGGTCTTGATGATCTTTGGACAATTGCCGGCCGCAAGGCAGCGCGCCAGGAAACCGTCGCTCTTGCCCGTGAGCGTGTCCGTGATCACGGGATAGGTGAACGGAAAATCCGCGCCGGGGTACAGCATGTCGGCGTGTTCATAGGGCGAGCGACCGGGCTGGCTGAAGCGATAATTGGTGAAGGTCTTCTTGGCTCCGGAGATATGCGGCATCAGCCCATCAAAGACGATGCGGCCGTCTTCATCGGCATTGAAGCCGAGATAGAGATAGTCGTGCAGGTAGCGGCCGCTTTGGGAAAGGCCAAATCCGATGGCGCGGTCGATCCGGCCGGCGACGGGGTTGGCGTTCCCCGCCGCATCCGCGGTCTCGTTGCGAAGGAACGAGACGATGTCGCGGGTGGCGGCGAAGCCAAGGCCCATCACCTTGGGATCCCTCGCGGTGTAGATGAACTCATAGATCGCGCCGGCGTCAAAACCCTCAGGCCGCTGAATCGAAATCCTGGTCGGGCTCTCGAATTTGACTTCGAGGCCTGCGGGCGTTGCCCGCGGATCGGCCTCGCGCTGGCGCACGCTGATCCTGGTGTGCGCGGGATCGAGATCGGCCGCGGGATAGCTCAGCGTCGCGCTGGCCGGATTTTCCGTGTTGTCGAAGATGAAATCCTCGCGCGCGAGCCCGGTGACGTCGGTCATGACGGGCGGTGAAAAAGTCATTCGTCCGCCACCCGGCGCGATGTCGCCCTGCCAACCGCTCCACACCACCGTGTAGCCGCGATCCATCAGGAAGCCATTGCCGGCGTCGGAGGCTTTCGCGAGATCGTTGACGACCACGGGATTGTCGTTGAACAGCGCCAGTCCAGGCTTGTTGCCGCGATTGAGCACTTCGTAGAACAGCGCCCGGTTGCCCCTGGCTGCAAGCGTCGGCCGCAAGATCTCCACATCGGCGACCGCCTTGACCTCGCCCCTCACATTGCGCGGCGCGCGGTCGAGATCGACGATGATCGTATTGCGGGGATTCTCCGGCGTGACCGCGATGGTCGCGCGCGCGACGATCCGGTCGTAAGTGCCGACCACACCGAAGGTCCGTCCCTCGAATGCCGGCGATTCCACCCGCACAATCTCGAACTTGACGACCTTTGCGGCGCAAGGGCTGCTCAGCGCGATGAAGAACCCGGCGATCAGTATGATCGCGCACTGCAATTGTCCCATGGGGTTCTTCTCGATGCCTGCGCCCGGCGTCGCTTCGCCGCAGCCTTGGCTACCAGATTACAGAGGGGCGCGTCAGGCGGGAAGGGCCTTGCGCCAGCGCAGGGCTGCAGTGCGATTCATGCAAGCTCCTCCGCAAGTTCCTCTGCGATGGCCTTGCGGACAGCGGCCCGCTCCGACATTCGCTGACGATGATCCCTCACCTCCGGAAATCGCGCGGGATCGACGCCGTCACCTTCCAGCCACTGCGCGACAGTGAAAAGGTAGGGGTCGCAGATCGTATAGGTATCGCCCATCACCCACGGCCCGCGCAGCATCCTGTTTTCGATCAATTCGTAACAGGCGCCGACCGAATCCGGCACCTTGCGTTGCATCGCCGCTATGGCGGCCGGATCGTCGGCCCAGCGAGTTCCGCGCATGCGGTGGGCGTGGGCGACGTGCAAGGTCGCGCACAGATAGCTGTTGAAGGCTTGCACCTCGGCGAAACGGAAGGGATCATCCAGCGGCGCGAGCCGGGCCTTCGGAAAAGTCTGGGCGATGAAGGCGAGCATCGCGGGCGTCTCCGTCAATATTCCCCTCTCGGTGACCAGCGAGGGGACGCGCCCTTTCGGATTGATTGCGAGATATCCGGGCGTACGCTGCTCATTGGCGGCGAAGCTGATCCTCTGGATCGAATATTCGGCGCCGGCGTCCTCGAGCGCAATGTGAGATGCCAGCGCACAGGTGTGAGGCGCGTAATACAATTTCATCATCGTGACTTCCCCGTGATGTTGCAGTCGCTTCCCGGAATTCTTGGCCTGACCCACCGCCATTCGGCAGCCATTTTGATATCGCAGCGGCGCGGATACGGCTAGCCGTGATATTATCATCGATCCGCAAAGCCGCTTCACGATCACCTCCCATTTCAGCAAAATCCGGGATATCCGGGATGGAAGTGTAATAGCCTGACGCCCGACGCGCGATTCCCTGGAAGTCGCGGCAATTCCGGCTTGTATCGCTCGAAGGGAAAAGTATGCCGAAACTGTTTTCCAGTCCTGAGGCGATCGCCGAGGATATCATCCGCGACGTCGGGACCAATCTGATGGTTGGCTTGCCGCTGGGGCTCGGCAAGGCCAATCACATCGTCAACGCGCTCTATGCGCGCGCAGTCGCGGACCGCGCCATCAATCTCACTTTCTTTTCGGCGTTGACGCTGGAGAAGCCGAAGCCAGTGAGCCTGCTTGAGCGGCGCTTCATCGCGCCCGTGATCGAGCGGCTGTTTGGCGGCTATCCCGATTTGGCCTATGCCGACGCGCTCCGCGCCAATGCGCTGCCGCCCAATGTCCGGGTGATCGAGTTCTTTTTTCTGGCGGGGAGGTGGCTGCACGTGCCGTTCGCCCAGCAGCATTACATCTCCGCCAATTACACCCACGCGTCGTCGTACCTGCTGGCGCGCGGGATGAACGTCGTCACCCAATTGGTGGCGAGGCGCGTGGTCGATGGCGTTGCCCGCTACAGCCTGAGCTGCAACAGCGACACTACGCTTGACATCCTGCGGGCGCGCGCCGATGGCCGGGCTTCGTTCAAATTGATCGGGCAGGTCAATTCCGAACTGCCATTCATGCCGGGCGCAGGGGATCTGCCGGGCGAGGAATTCAGCGCGGTGCTCGATAGCCCCGAGACCGAGTTTCCGCTGTTCGCACCGCCATCCGAGCCGATCAGCGACACCAAATATGCCATCGGCCTTCACGCTGCGAGCCTGGTGCGCGATGGCGGTACGTTGCAGATCGGGATCGGGCAGGTCGGCGACGCGCTGGCGCAAGGGTTGATCCTTCGTCACCGCGACAACGCACAATTTCAGGCGACCATGAAGCGGCTGACGCCGGCCACCCAACAACTCGATGCGCTGGAAACGGGAGCGTTCGAGAAGGGACTCTATGGCGTCAGCGAAATGCTGTTCGAGGCGTTTCTCGGCCTGATCGACGCCGGCATTCTCAAGCGCGAGGTCGATGGCGTCGTGCTGCATGGCGCGTTTTTTCTCGGGCCGAAATCGTTTTATCGCAGCCTGCGCGAAATGACGCCGGGTCAGATCGCGCGGATCCAGATGATGCCGGTGTCGTTCACCAATGAACTCTATGGAGAAGAGGACTCAAAGCGGCGTGCCCGCCTCGATGCCCGCTTTGTCAACAATGCGATGATGGCGACCTTGATGGGGGCGGTGATTTCCGATGGACTCGAAGACGGCCAGGTCGTGAGCGGGGTCGGCGGACAGTATAATTTTGTGGCGCAGGCGTTCGCGCTCTCAGGCGCACGCTCGATACTCACGGTCGAGGCGACACGGCAGGCAGGCCGCACGCCGCAATCGAACATTCGCTGGGCTTACGGCCACGAGACCATTCCGCGGCACTTGCGCGATATCGTCGTCACCGAATACGGCGTCGCCGATCTCAGGGGAAAATCCGACGCTGAGGTGATCGCGGCGATGCTGCAGGTCGCCGATTCCCGCTTTCAGAGCGAACTTGCGCGGCAGGCCAAGGACGCCGGCAAGCTTGCGAAAGACTTTGAAATTCAGGTCGCCTATCGCGAAAATTATCCGGATCGGATCGCGAACGCGCTGAAGCCCGCCCGCGACGCGGGCCTGCTGCCATCCTTTCCCTTCGGCAGCGATTTCACCGACGTCGAGCAGCGGCTGATCCCGGCTTTGCAAATGCTTCAGGAGGCGCAACGCTCGCCCTTACGATTGCCCGGGCTATTGTGGCAGGGATTGACGCGTGCCCCGAATGCGGCCGACAACGAATGCTTGGCGCGGCTCGGGCTCGACAAGCCCGCGACCTGGTCCGAACGCGCCTATCGCGCGCTGGTCAGCGCTGCGCTGGGGCGGAGCAGGGCGGGGTAAACTCGCGATCGTCCCGGCTTACTGTGCACCTCGCCCCGCTTGCGGGGAGAGGTCGGAGACGAAGTCTCCGGGTGAGGGGGACTCACCGCGTACCTGGTCCTTCGGGATCCGCGGATGGTCCCCCTCATCCCGACCTTCTCCCCGCAAGCGGGGAGAAGGAGAAGAAAGGGCGAAACGGCGCTTCTGGCCGCTCAATCATCGATTTCACATTTCAAACAGCCCGCAGTGCGTGGACACAACTTCGCGATCTCGCCGCGGCTCGCGCGCGAGTTTTACCGGAAACGTCCCGCCCTTGAAATCAGAGGGCGCAGGGAATGCCGGGCGCTCGATGCGCCCGCAGCCGCGTGTGGTGTGTAGAAAGCACACGCGTTGGTCACCACGGTCACACCGGAAACACCCGGCATTCCCCGCGCAATGGTTTTACGGCTTATATCGCGCTCTCCCCGGTGACCGGGCTTGTTTGCCACCGTCGCCTGCGGAGTCGCCTCCGCAAACTTGACGCCAGCGTCGGGGCGTCAGGACCACACGACTTCACCGTCCGCGTGCACGCGCCCTCGTCAGAAGCGCCGCCCGCGTCCACCGCATCCCGCCCCGCGTCCGTGACGATCGCGAGCCGCCCCTCTGTGGGACGGGACGCGATTGATATAGGTTTGATTTGGGTCTGCGACGAAGGGAAATATTTTTGGAAATGGGACTGGACTAGGCAAATCAGATTGATCCCGTTCAACAATTCTCTGTTTCGGCGCGTAAGCCCGCCAGGTAGCGTGTACTCATAAATCGAGATTGATCGGTGCGGCTTGATCGATGTCCGCTAAGCCCCGATTGCGACCAAATTCCGCAGCGCAGCGAAATGACGCGCCGTGCCAACAAGAGACATGCACCGCAGCAATTTCACAGCCTATCGCGCAGGCACTTGACGCGGCGACGAGCACTAACTCACGATGCCCTGTCCGTGGCCGCCGGTAAGGTGAACTGCAAGATGGTGCGCTGGGCCGCGCCCTTGGTCGCCGACAGTCGTCCCCCATGCGCCTGGATGATCGCGCGGGAGATCGATAGGTTCATTCGGAACTCATCGGCCTTCGTGGTGAAGAATGCGTCGAAGACGCGCTCGAGATTCTCAGGGTCCACGCCCGGACCAGAATTACACACGGCGACGAGCACGCTGCCTGACTTGGTTTTGACGGTGCGGATCACCAGGTCGCGCGCTCCTGCGGCATGTGGGCTCATTGCTTCGACGGCGTTGATGATCAAATTGACCATAACTTGCA
>Ga0210405_10003195_pt1 | contig 16270 bp, 7 predicted proteins | sample IncBWH11MmetaG_FD_155492 | JGI IMG/M metagenome (GOLD analysis project Ga0210405, IMG submission 155492) | Forest soil microbial communities from Barre Woods Harvard Forest LTER site, Petersham, Massachusetts, United States - Inc-BW-H-11-M | ecosystem: Environmental > Terrestrial > Soil >... | reverse complement strand
CCACTTCTTCCGGCTGCCTCCACCAGAGCGAGTACTCGCTCTGAAGTGCGGTGACCGGCTGAACCGCGTGTGCGCGACGGATCGTCTGCGCTCCTGCTTCAGACAGGCCGAAGTGCTTAACCTTACCTTGCTGGATGAGTTGCTTCACCGCTCCGGCGACCTCTTCGATCGGCACGTTTAGATCGACACGATGTTGGTAAAACAGATCGATCGCATCCACCTTGAGCCGCTTCAGCGACGCCTCCGCGACCTTCTTGATGTGCTCAGGGCGACTATTCAAGCTGTTCCACTTGCCTCCGTCGTTAGAGTTCGGCTCCCAGCCGAACTTCGTTGCGATCACCACCTGATCGCGAAACGGAGCAAGAGCTTCGCCGACTAGCTCTTCGTTCGTGAATGGACCGTACGCTTCTGCGGTGTCAAAGAATGTGACACCGCGTTCGACTGCCGCTCGAATCAGCGAGATCCCGTCCTTCTTGTCCATGGCGGGACCTAAGTTAAAACTCATTCCCATGCAGCCGAGTCCGATCGCTGATACTTCCAGGTTGCCGTTTCCAAGTTTGCGTTTCTGCATTGTTTCTCCTTCGCGGTGTTTCTCTCATCTCAAGGCTAAGGCCGAGCGCCGTGGAAGCGGTATTCTGATCCTTCCGATTCATTGCCTATTCCTGTCGCTGTTCACGATTTCGTGCCGATCGATTGGCGATTCAGCGCTATTCTTGATCCACGAAGGAGCACATCGTGCTACACGCGCGAAATCAGAGGATTACAAACAAAGAGCACTCCCCACGCGTAGCTGAGTTCAGGCAAGAACTGCGGCGCAAGATTGCCGCCCACGCCCCGAAGGCAGGAGCGCATGCAACCGCGATACGAGGCCTCACCCTGTACCGGCGAACGGCACCGAGTCCTTGCTATCCCGCAATGTATGAGCCCAGCCTCAGCGTCTTCGTTCAAGGGCGAAAGCGCATAACCCTTGCCGGAACCACTTACCTATGCGACGAATCGACATTCGTCCTGAGCTCGATTGACGTGCCAGTCGTCAGCCAAATCGTCGCAGCAAGCGAGGACGTGCCCTTGCTGTCGTTGCTGCTAAAACTCGATATGGCAGTAGTCCGGGAAATTCTCAGCCATGAGGAGTTCCATGCACCTGATAGTTCATCCCCAGCTCGCGGCATCGCGATTGGGAAAACGACCGTCGATCTGCTGAAGCCCTATTGTCGGCTTTTGGACCTTCTTGACGCTCCAGAGGACATCCCGTTCCTTAGCAACCTGATCCAACGTGAGATCGTGTACCGCTTACTCCGAGGACCTCTCGGAGAGCGGTTGCGCGCGATCGCGACGCTGGGCGATCAGAGTCACAGAACAGCGAGGGCGATCGCCTGGCTCATAGCCAATTACACGAAACCTTTGCGTGTCGAGGAACTCGCAGGAGTTGCGCGCATGGGAATGTCAACTCTTCATCATCACTTCCGCGCGTTGACGGCGATGAGCCCACTGCAATATCAGAAACAGCTTCGATTAGTTGCCGCGCGAGAACGAATGCTGGTGGAAGGGCTCGATGCCGCGAGCGCCGCGTTCGAGGTCGGCTATGAGAGTGCGAGTCAGTTCAACCGCGAATATAAACGCTTCTTCGGTCAACCGCCGATGCGGGACATCAAAGTGCGTCGACTCGCCGGCTCCGCAATGGTCAGCGACTAATAACCCTACAGGTCATGCTGTCCGGATGGCTAATCGGAAGGTATGCGGGTTCCGTGGTGCGTATTCGTCCGGAGAAGTCGGCTCGTGTTTGCCAATGCGACTGCAAGGACGGGATTTCGACTCTCGCCCAAGTGCTCACCCGTCCGCTACGGTCTCGCCTTCCCGAGGGGGTACCTCTTTATCGCGATTCCGAATGATAAGGGACGTTCATCCCCAAGCCGAGCTCGGAAAAGAAATTTCATCCAGTGAGGTACACACGGGGCACACCGTGCGAACAGGCGATGGAAGGCCTTTTCTTTCAGACGGAAAGGTTGGCTGGGGCGGTTGGACTCGAACCAACACCGTCCTCATTAACAGTGAGGTGTCCTACCAATTGGACCACGCCCCAGCCGTCCCTAGATTGTAAACGGGATTGGAATTTTTCTTCCCACGCATTTTTATATCGAATGGATTACGCAGGTTAGCGAAAACGCGGTGAGCAAGCAGCACCAGCAGAATGAAGACGCCCCCGCCGTTTTAGGCCCGTATGAAAAATATGAATATGACGGGAGAGGCCGAGGGAAGGAAGCCGGCCCAGCCCTCAATCCCCTAAAGGGATCCTCGGCTTTCCTTCCCTCTGACGTCCATACCCATCGCACGCCGGGAACCAAACTCATCCTGTTGAAAACACAGCCTTTCCGACTTTCGCCCCCAAGTAAAAAATCCAAGCTGCAGGGCAAAATTTCCCCCTCGTCACCGTCATCTCTAATTGAGTTCGATTTATTTTCGTACGCGCGCTGCTCCTTGACCGAACCGTTGCCAGCTTGCTATGTTAGTAGATTACACTGGGCGCATTTTACCCAGTGTATGACGTTGCATCCTGTAGGGAGCATCCCATCCCAACATGGGCCTGAAAAAAATCGTTATCCGGGGCGCCCGGCAGCACAACCTGAAGGATATTCATCTGGAAATACCCCGCAATACGCTCACGGTCATTACAGGGCTTTCCGGTTCCGGCAAATCCTCGCTCGCTTTTGACACTCTCTACGCCGAAGGTCAGCGCCGCTACGTCGAATCTCTCTCTGCCTACGCTCGTCAATTTCTCGACCAGATGGAACGCCCTGACGTTGATTCCGTCGAAGGTCTTTCGCCTTCCATCGCCATCGAACAAAAAACTACCACGCGCTCACCGCGCTCGACCGTCGGCACCATCACCGAAATTTACGATTACCTGCGCGTGGTTTACAGCGCCATTGGCTCACCGCACTGCCCCAATTGCGGCAAGCCCATCACGCGCCAATCCACCGAACAAATTGTGCAGTCGGTGCTGGCATTGAAACCCGACGACCGCATCATGGTTCTCGCCCCGGTAGTTCGCGGCCGCAAAGGCGAATACAAAAAGGAACTCGAGAAATATGCCAAGGAAGGCTACGTTCGCGCTCGTGTGGATGGCGACCTCGTCAATCTCGACGAGCCCGTTCCGCTCGACCGCCGCAAGAATCACACCATCGAAATCGTAGTGGATCGCCTGCTGCTGAAAAATGGCATCGCGCAACGCCTCGAGCAGTCCGTTGAAACCGCGCTGAAGCTCACCGGAGGGCTCGTTACCATCGTCGTCGTCGGTGGCGAGGAGCACGTCTATTCCGAGAAACTCGCTTGCCCCGATTGCGGCATTTCCGTTCCGCAACTCGAGCCGCGTTCCTTCAGCTTCAATTCGCCCTACGGCGCTTGCCCGGAATGCCACGGCCTAGGCTCGAAATACGATTTCGATCCTTCCAAAGTAATTGTGGATTGGACCAAGCCGCTCTTCGAAGGCGGCCTCGGCCCAGGTTCGGGCTCGACGTACCTGCAGCGCACCATGCGTCTGGCCGCTGCGGCCTACAAATTCGATCTGGACACGCCCTTCGAACAACTTTCGCGCAAAACGCAGAACTTGATTCTCCAGGGCAATCCCGCCGACGGCAAGAACACCAAGGAACTCAACTTTCCGGGCCTCCTAGCGCATCTGGAATCCAATCTCGAAGAATCGAAATCCGACAATTACCGCGAATGGCTTACGCAGTACATGTCGCCTGCTCCCTGCACCGCATGCAACGAGCGCCGCTTGCGTCCCGAAAGCCTCGCCGTGAAAATCGCGGGTCTCTCCATCGCCGATTTCACCGAACTGCCGCTTTCAGCCGCGCGCGCCGCAGTAGATAAAATCCGCGCCAAGCTCACCCTGCGCCAGCACAAAATTGCCGGACGCCCGCTCACCGAAATCGCCGAGCGTCTGGAATTTCTTCTCAACGTCGGCCTCGGCTACCTCACCCTCGACCGTTCGGCCGCTACGCTTTCCGGCGGTGAAGCCCAGCGCATCCGCCTCGCCACTCAAATCGGCTCGCGCCTGCGCGGCGTGCTCTACGTGCTGGATGAGCCGTCCATCGGCTTGCACGCTCGCGACAATGGCCGCCTGCTCAATACGCTAGAAACCTTGCGCGACCTGGGCAACACGGTTCTCGTCGTCGAGCACGACGAGGAAACCATCCGTCGCGCCAATTACGTCGTGGATCTGGGCCCCGGCGCCGGAAAAGCGGGCGGATACCTAGTCGCCGCAGGCGCGCCCGCCGAAATCGCCGCCAATCCCGCGTCGCTCACCGGCCAATACCTCTCGGGCAAAGTAAAAATCGCCGTCCCCGAAACCCGCCGCAGCCCCAACGGAAAATCGATCGCCATCCTCGGCGCTCATGGCCACAACCTGAAAAATATTGACGTCACTCTGCCGCTCGGTCTGATGACAGTCGTCACCGGAGTCTCCGGCTCCGGAAAATCCACGCTCATCAACGATATTCTCTATCGCGCCCTCGCCGCGAAACTCTATCGCTCCATGGAAAAGCCCGGCGCGCATCGCGCCATCACCGGCATCGAACACATCGATAAAGTCGTTCAGATTGACCAGGCGCCCATCGGCCGCACGCCGCGCTCCAATCCCGCCACCTATACCGGCGTTTTCGCGCCCATTCGCGAGCTTTACGCCATGCTTCCGGAATCTCGCGAACGCGGCTATCGACCCGGCCGTTTCAGCTTCAACGTAAAAGGCGGACGCTGCGAAGCCTGCCAGGGCGACGGCCAGCGCCGCATCGAAATGAATTTCCTCCCCGATGTCTACGTCACCTGCGAAGTCTGCCGCGGCAAGCGCTACAACGCCGAAACTCTTGCCGTGCGTTACAAAGGCCTCTCCATTTCCGATCTTCTCGATCTCCCCATCGAAGAAGCTCTCAAAGTCCTGGAAAACATCCCCGCCATCCAGATCAAGCTCCAAACTCTGGTGGACGTCGGTCTCGGCTACGTGCAACTCGGACAATCCGCCACCACAATTTCCGGCGGCGAAGCGCAACGCACCAAACTCGCGCGCGAACTTTCCAAGCGCCAGACCGGCCGCACGCTCTACATTCTCGACGAGCCCACCACCGGCCTGCATTTTGACGACGTCAAAAAACTTCTCGACGTCCTCAACCGCCTCGTCACTCTCGGCAACACGGTCCTGATCATCGAACACAATCTCGACGTCATCAAACAAGCCGACTGGATCATCGATCTCGGCCCCGAAGGCGGCGAAGAAGGCGGCCGTATCGTCGCGCAGGGCTCGCCCGAACAAGTTGCCCGCGTGAAAAAATCCTACACCGGACAAATTCTAGCCCGCGCCCTGAACGGCAACGGCACCAACACAAACGGCGCAAACAAAAAGTCCGTTAACGAGCAGTAGTTCGGGGCGCTGCGTGCCAAGCCAAAGCTGCAGACCTCACGCTAGTCTTCCGTAGGGGCGGGTCTCAGACCCGCCCGCCGCGGTCACGCAGCAACCGTGCGTCCTGTTCTTGACACCAGGCGCCGGCAATTTTTCGCCCGGCGCCGAATGAAGTATAGTGAACGAGGATAACCAACATCGCTCTCGAATGACCTTCGACGATAACAATCCCCCGCAGTCAGACCCCGCGAGCTCCTCAGAGCCAACGCCGGAATCTCTCAGCCCCCGTCTCGAAGCCTCCATCACGCCCGGCTATCTGGGCCCAATCGATCCGCTGCTCCCTGAAGACCTTCGCGTCCCCTGGGGCTGGATGGACTTACTGTTCCTGGTCGCCGTCGCCATCTCCGGAACATTCGTAGTGAGTCTGCTTCTCATCAAAGGTTTCGCGATTGCGGGCGTCAGCTTTCGCCAAGTCCAGGATGTCGCCGGCGATAGAAATCTTTTCCTCATCCTGAATCAAGCGCTGTTATCCGTTGTCTTGCTCGCCTATCTCGCCACGCAAATGCGTCACAGCTTCCGCAAGCCTTTCTGGCGCACCGTCGGCTGGCGTCCCCTGGAAACCGGCCATTCGCCCCGCACAGCCGCCTACCTCGGATTGATTTTCAGCGGTTGCTTGCTCGCAATCCTGGTGACTATTTCTTCCTCGGCGTTCAAGAACAACGGCAAAATGCCCATCGAACAATTTTTTCAGGATCGCCGCAGCGCTCTGCTGCTGATGTCACTCGGCGTCCTTCTCGCACCCGTGCTGGAGGAAACAATCTTCCGCGGTTACATCTATCCCGTCGTCGCGCGCAGCTTCGGCATCAATGCCAGCGTTCTCATCACGGGCACGTTGTTCGGATTGCTGCACGCATCACAGTTGTGGGGCGGCTGGGCCCAAATCGCCCTGCTGGTCGTCGTCGGGATCGTCTTCACCCTCGCCCGCGCCCGGACGCATACCGTCGTCGCCAGCTACCTGCTGCATGTCAGCTACAATTCATTCCTGTTTCTGGGTTTTCTCGTAGCCTCGCACGGCTTCCGTCATTTCCCCGCCGCGCCGTGAACGCAGCCACTCCACCGGAAAGCGCGTGCGCGCGGGGATTCTAGCCACCCGCCACTGATCGACAGCCACTGCCTTTTTCATCAACCAAGCCTTTCCATTTCTACAGCTCGGAGCAAGCGCCGCGAAGATGCCGCATCGCCCCTCCCGAATCACCCTGCGAAGAAGCCGCGAAAATCAGCTACAATAGAAATTTGTGCGCAGCACTCAGCGCGCCCCAGTAACGGAGACGAAAGCGTTGCACACGGTCGAACCCATTCAGTGGACACCCGCAGGCGTCGTGATTCTCGATCAGCTCAAGCTGCCATCAGAAGTCGTCCATCACACCTACACGGATTACCGCGACGTCGCCAAAGCCATTAAGACGATGATCATTCGCGGCGCCCCGGCCATCGGAGTTGCCGCGGCCATGGGCATCGCACTGGGCGTGCAACATTCCGAAGCCAAAACGCTCGACGATTTGCGCGCTGAATTTCCCATCATCTGCGAGATTCTCGCGCACACCCGCCCCACTGCTGTGGATCTTTTCTGGGCGATAGCCCGCTTCAAGCGCCGCTTCGACGAACTCGCGCCAGCCGCATCGCGCAATGGCGCAGCCGGCCTGGATGGAATTCGCACCGCCATGGTGCAGGAAGCTCTGCTCGTACACGAAGAGCGCCGCGCAGGCGATCGCTGCATCGGAAAATTTGGCGCCGCGCTAATGCCGAAATCCGGCCGCGTAATGACTCAATGCAACGCCGGCGCGCTAGCCACAGCCGGAATCGGCACCGCGCTGGGCGTGATCCGCGTAGCGATTGAAGAAGGCCACCAGATCGAAGTCCTCGTTCCCGAAACGCGCCCGTACCTCCAAGGCTCGCGCCTGACCGCGTGGGAACTTCACGAGGATGGCATCCCGCTCACACTAATCACCGATAACATGGTCGGCCATTTCCTCCACACCGGCGGCGTCGGAGCCGTAGTGGTCGGCGCCGACCGCATCGCCGCCAACGGCGACACCGCCAACAAAATCGGCACCTACGGAATCGCAGTCATAGCCAAAGAAAACAACGTCCCGTTCTACGTCGCTGCCCCCATCTCCACCATCGATCTCTCGCTCCCCACCGGCGACCAAATCCCCATCGAAGAGCGCTCCCCTGCAGAAGTCACGCACGCAGCCGGCATCCGCACCGCCCCAGACGTCCGCGCCGCCCACATCGCCTTCGACGTAACCCCGCACCGCTACATCACCGCCATCATCACGGAAAACGGCATCGCGCACGCACCCTTCGCCCCAGCCCTGAGGGACCTCGTCCAGCGATAACACTACCAGCGAGAAATCGCAGCTCGCGCATCCCCCAATCCGTGCGAGTCGCCCGCAGCATCTTCGCCGTGACTTCAAAAACATCTGCCGGCCCTGGATCGAAGTGGTATGATTCCTCTCAATCAGCTGGGTGAAGAGTCCTATGACGCGACTCGCACGATTCGCTCTCAGTTTTTGGTGTTTTGTGCTGCTCCCCCACCAGACCTTGGCACAACGCGGCGGGACCGGCGGCTCCGTCAACACCGTCAGTGTGACCGGCACTGTTTTTTCCGATTCCCACAATCAACGGGTTTCGCAGGCCGCCGTTCGCTTGTGCGACAGCGGCGGCAATCAGGTGGCGGAAACAATCGCGAACGATTCTGGAGAATTTTTTTTCCGAGGGATTGAACGAACCACATACATCCTCTCGATCAGCGCTAACGGCTTTCAATCGCAAGACGTCCATCTCGACCTCAGCTTTGGGTCCGACCGCGGGATGTCCGTATTCCTCAAGTCTCTCCCCGGCAATTCCCCTGCGCCAGCCTCCGCATCGAGCGTCTCCACACACGAGATGTCCATGCCGCAGAAGGCTCGCGACCTGGTCAAATCGGGCGAGAAAAAAATCTATCAGGACCAGAACCCCCAGGGAGGCCTGCAAGACCTGCAGCAGGCGATTGCCATCGCTCCCGGCTACTACGAAGCGTATTACCAAACCGCGATGGCTTACGTGTCCCTGGGCAACTCTGCCGAAGCGGAAAAGGCGTTTCGCCAGGCAATTGATATTAGCGCGGACAAATACGGTGAGGCTGCGGTCGGACTTGGGGCTCTGCTGGTAAATAAGGGAAATTCGGCCGACGGCGAAAAGGACATCCGCCATGGGATCGAATTGAACCCCAACTTCTGGCTAGGATACTACGAACTGGGCAGGGTTTTGCTCAATCAGAAAAACTTCGCCGACGCGGGAAAAGCCGCCGAGCAGGCCCGCTCACTTGCTCCGGCTTCCCCAATTGTCTACCGGCTGCTTTCAAACGTGCATCTAAACGAAAAGAATTACCCGGCGCTTTTGCAGGACCTCGACGCCTATATCAAGCTCGATCCCGATAGTCCGGCTGGCATACGCGCCAAAGAGCTCCGCACCCAGGTCGCACAGAAGGTCGGAGACGCAAAGCCACCTGCGGCGGGAGTCGCGACAACCAAGTAGCACGACCCTCAGCCGGCCGCCATGAATCACCGGTGGCTCTCGCCGTCTCAATCACTCAAGGTCCAGCATCGTCCCGCAGAGGCATCCCACAAGCAATCCCGCCCCGTCATAGCGCTGCTACGAAGTGCACCGGTCACAATAAAAAAGGGCGGCCCCGAAAGGTCGCCCTTCTTGCTGCTAACTCTCGACTGAGAAGTTAGAAGATTAGCTTGCCCTGAATCTGGCAAATCCTCTGGTCCGTGGCCGCCGCTGCGAACGCCCCGTAAGGAGACGTCGGCATGGAAGCCGTGAAGAAGGTCTGTCCGAACGGCCCAGCTGCGCCGCTGCTGTTCCCCGACGCCGTGCCGTAGTTGAGGTGGTTCAGCACGTTATAGGCGTTGAACCCGATTTGGAACTTGAAACGCTCGGTCAGATCGAACGTCTTGCGGAGGCTGAAGTCCATTCCGAAGAAGCCCGGGCCGATGAACGCGTTCCGCCCAACCACGCTGTTCGTGAAGTTGGTGGGAGTGGCGAGGCTGTTGGCACCGGACCCGAAACACGTAAATCCGGTGACCAAGCCGACCGCACAGGGATTGCTGTTTGAGAAATTCCTCTGCGTGAACGTCGACGACGGTTGCGCAATGATGGTTGCAAATTGCAGGTTGTCGGTTTGGAACGCGCCCAAGGCAGCCCCGTCGAGAATGCTGAATGGGAAACCGGTGTGGTAGAACACATTTCCCGAAATCTGCCAGCCAGCAATCGCCAGATTCGTCAGATGGTTCTCCGACTTGAACGGCAGCGCATAAATGTAATTTGCGCTGATGTTGTGGCGGATGTCATTATCCGAGGAACCATATCCGGCATTCGGGTTGTACGGATTGACCTGGTTGAGAACGCTGTTGATGACGCTGAACGGGTTGATTCCGCCATTCGAATTGACATCAAGGGAGTGGGAGTACGAATAATTGAATCGTCCCGATAGCCCGTGCCAGTCATTCTCCATAATCGAGACGGTGATTCCGTTGTAGTTGGAATGGCCGGCGTTTGTCAGTTCCAGCACGCTAGCGACACGTGGATCGGGCGCGGCGGACGGCAGGCCAGAGTTGGTGAAGCCCGCGCCGATACAGTTAACCGGGTCGCAGAAGGAGTTCAAGAACGGGTTATTCATTAGCTCGTCGTAACCGTGATTGCCCACATAATTGAAGGAGACCGACGTGGTCCGAGTAAGAGCCCGCTGAATTTCGAAATTCCACTCAATGTACTTCGGGTTCAGAATCTTGCTCGCGGTATCAGCCAAATTCGGAACTATCAGATTACCCGTTGACGGCGAAATGCAACCGCCGTTAATTGATGAAGCGGCAGTCGCGTAAGTATTGAGATTTCCACCATTGGCGAAGTTCGATGCGAAAGCGCTGTTGCACTGCTGGATGACATTGACGCCGCTCGTGGGGAAGGCCGTTGACGAAGGCGGCTGCAAGTCAAACGCCAAGCTGCCCGCCGTCACGTTCCACGGATTCACTACTGGGAAGTTAGTCGTGTAGTTACCCAGAATTTCACCGGGGTAAAGGTCGGTGAAGAGACCAACCCCGCCGCGGATGACAGTCTTGTCGCCGATCGGGCTCCAGGCAAAACCAAATCGCGGCTGAAATACAACCGCCTCCACGCCCGGCAGAATTTGCTTCAATCCAGTCCGGAACGAACCACCTGGGAACGCCGCATTGTACGGGACATCCGCGCCATGGGGCAAGTCGCCGAACGGCGAAACCGGTAGCGTGGCGCAAGCATGCTGACAAATGCCACCAGAATTGCGATCCGCCCGCAGCGTCATGGTGAGTTTCAACTTCGGATTCACGCGCCATTCATCTTGGAAGTACAAGCCGAAGCTGTAGAAGGCTATTGGTTGGCGCGGTGTGTCAGTGAAGTTGTAAAGAATGTTTCCGCCAACCCCGGGCACGAATATTTGATCATTGGCGAAACCCAAGAGCGAGGTGTTGATTCCAGGGTATTGCGTCTGGGTCTCGGCGGCATAGTCGCTCACGTCGTCCCGGCGGAAGTTGATTCCCATTTTAAACGAGTGATCCCCCTTTGTGACGGAGAGGTCGTCGATGATCTGCCATTGCGTTACGTGCCGACCTTGAGGATAGGCGAATCCGGCCGCAAAACCACCGGGGTTCCCCGAACCGGTGCCGAGCGCGGTCGTAGATGAACCATCAGTGAAAGCGATGTTGCCAGGAAACAAGGCCAGAGCAGCAGTCGGATCCGGATTGCCGAAGATCGCAGCGTAGTACAGCACCGACCCGATGAAGTTGTTCACCACGTTCGGACTGAATAGGTGCGTGTAATTCAACTGCCCTTCATCCTGAGGCTGCACGCTATTGTCGTTAAAGACCGGATTTACGGAGTCCGTGTAGGTCGGCTGCACACCGCGGTCGAACTTCACGCGACCAAAAATCTTGTCACGATCGCTGAAGGAGTAATCCACTCGCCCACTCAGCAACCACTCTTTGTTGCCGTTCGAAACGGATTGCGTATAGCTCTGCGTGCACGCTCCGGGTGTGGCTCCGCCGGGCTGTAACGCCGCCGGAAGAATCGCACCGGAAATCGGGTCACTAATGATGCCGGTGGGGCTTACGTTGTAGTTCACGCAGCTGCCGAAGGGATTCCCCGTGCTGGCAACGGTGTCGGGGATTGCCTTGCTAATCCCCAGCGCGTTGTTGTAGAGCCCGAAAGCGTTCGTGTAGAAACCTTGCGTCGCGGCATCCTGAGGAACGTTGGCCAGCACATAATTTTGAAACGCCGGCGTCATCAGCGTCACAGAATGCACGGATCCGAAAATGTAACGAATGCCCTCGGTGTTCACGAAGAAGAAGGCTTTGTCTTTCTTGATTGGACCACCGAAAGCTGCTGCCCACTGGTTGTTGTTCGCGAAAGGACGCGTGCCGCCGAAGAGCTTGTTGATGGGGTCGTTCGCGGTCAATTCGCGGCCGGTCCAGTAATAAACCAAGTCGCCGTGATAAGCGTTGCCGCCCGACTTCGTTGAATAGTCAACCTGGGCGCCCGCTTGACGACCGTACTGTCCGGTATATCCGTTCGCAACAATCGCGACTTCTTGCATCTCATTGCCGCCGAGCAGCAGGTTGCTGGCGCCCGTGTTGTTCAGATTTAAGAACGGATCATTGTAGTCATTCCCGTTGACGGTAAAAAGGTTCGCATCGGCCGGCAAGCCAAACGCGCTGAAGTTGCCGTAGCCGCCCAACGTGGAATTGTTCGCCACGATGCCTGGCGCGGAGTTCGCAATGTAAGTCACGTCGCCGCCAGGGTTCGGAGTTTCCGTCATCTGGCGAGAGTCGAAGGTCGTCGTGATGTTCGCGTCTTCGGTCTGCAGCTGCGCGGCTTGCGTCGTCACTTCGACCGTCGTGCTCACGCTTCCTGTTTCCAGCTTGATGTTCACCGCAACGATCTGTCCCAAGACCACATCAACGCCAGTGGCTGACGTCTTAAACCCTTGCTGCGTCACTGACAGGGTGTAGCGGCCGGGCTTCAACAGCGAGAAACCGTAAACGCCGCTGGAGGACGACGTAACGGCCTGCGCTTCCCCACTCGCAGAGTCCGTCAGCGTTATCTTCGCGCCGACGATTACTGCGCCAGTTTGGTCTGTGATCGACCCGCTAATTCCGCCGGTCACCACGCTTTGCGCGGCGGCCATGAATGGCAGCAACAACGCGAGCAGTGCAACGATGCAAAGCGGCTGCTTGAATCGCATTTTTCTCTCCTCGTTTCGTCTAACTTTGAATGGTTGGGGCGTAAATGTTTACCGCGACACGTACCAACGACGCCAAATCTGTAATGATCCCCACCCTCCTAACGCAAGGGAATTGCCATCCTAGGATTAATATTAAGTGCTTTACGTAGAATAATATAGGAAGGTTACACGTTTTCGGAGGCACCGGTGATATACGTGTTTTGGAATATTGGTACGATATTCCATTTCTCGGATGCGAGGCGCATCTTGTGCATCCGAGTGAAGACAACCGGCCAACATGCGGCCTGACACCTCGACCGGCGTGCCCACTAGTGCCCATAGATGATGGCGGGGATACTTCGCAGACAGACCTTCGCAAACAGGTGAGTTCGAGAAATCCCAGGATTCTGGAGGTATCGGCAGCCCTACGAACGCAAGCCGCTCGCTCGCTATTGCTCTGGCGCCTTAAATACTAACTGTGTGCCCTTCTTCAACTTAACATCGCTCACCCCGGACTTTACGACCGAATACTGCTTCTGGCTTTCTACCGTCGACGCGAGGCTCATTCCCCGTATTCCATACACACCAACGCTGGTGGCCAACAGTTCTCCCCCGTTGCCTAGGTTCCTGTTCTCACCCGCAACCGCTGAGTTGATGTTGGTCGCCGCCATTCCTCGCCCATCCTGCAACGAATCTGTAGAAACGGTCGCCGCTGGGGCCAGCGCTTGAATTTTCACATTGAGTGTCGCTGGCGATCCCCCTTTCGGCGCCGCTTGATCGAAAACGATGACGATTATCGAAGCGGAACTGTTGCTGAACGTCTGCACTTGGGTAATATGGCCGCTCAAGACCGACCCTTTCTTCAGTAATACGTCATGTCCCGGTTTGACGTCCCGGGTAGTTTCGGCCTGCACCATGTCTCCCGGCTTATTCCTGCTCGCGTCCAAATCCGTGTCGAGCTTCGCAACAATCCCCACACTGCTCGGAATATTCAGTGTCGGCAAAGCTGCACTCGATGGTGCGCTAGTCTGCGCAATGCTCGGCAACGCCACCACCAGGGCCGCCATCAGCAAGATTCCTGTGCGTATCATTTCTATTTCTCCTGAGGCGTTTGCGCGAAAAACCGTGGGCGCTCGCCGCTATTAGGTATCACGCGCGAGCTTAGCAAAAGGCTACGGAGACAGCAAGCGGAGGAACATATTAATCACTTTGGTGATTACGCGTCGGTAACATTAACGTTAACGAATGTTACTCTAAAGCTTGTATGTATATAAAGCTGCTTGGTACCCCGCAGGGTCTTGTCTGGCTGGCCCCAGTGTCATCGTTACCTCACCCAGTCTCTGACCACCGTAGCAGGCGGAGCGGCGAGGCCGCCAGTGGAGCCACCGGAGAGGCTCCCCCGCTGCTTACTGCAGCCTCGCGTTGCGATTCCATATTTGCGCAACGCTTCTATGCGAAACGCCATATACATGCTTCGGTTTAGATTTTAGAACTCGGATAACCCATATACCGAGCGGCATGCCTGCCTCACTTAACTGCCCTATTATCAGTAATATAAATACATTCTAGGTTGGCAGAATCGTTGCAATCGTCCTTCCGGGGAGTGGGCGAATTTTCATTCTTCGAAAAGTCACGTGACTCTCAGCCAGGGCAAGCCCGCTACCTCAAATCGCGTCGAAACAGGAGATCGAGATATGAGATACAAGCAGCCTTTTGGGCTCGTCGCCTTGCTCGCGGCCCTGATGCTATTGGTTCCAGGTATGGTAGCAGCGCAAAGCACCGTCACGGGCGCTATCAGTGGCACGGTAACCGATTCGTCCGGCGCCGTCATCTCAGGCGCCACAATCAGTTTGAAGTCCAACGACACAGGAACTGTTCTGATCGCTACATCGAGCACCACGGGCACTTACCAGTTCACGCTACTTAAACCGGGCAGCTACACTCTTGCGGTGTCGCAGTCCGGATTCAAGCAACTGGCGCAGCCCACCGAAGTGCTCCTCGGTCAGATCACGCTCGCGAATATTAAGCTGGACGTCGGCGCGACCAGTGACACCGTGACCGTCACCGAACAGGGTGCGCTGCTACAGACCGAAGACGCCAACATTACTTCGAACTTTGACACCAATCAGATCCAAAACATCCCTAACCCTGGCGGCGACATCACCTACGTGGCACAAACCGCGCCGGGCATAACCATGAACAATGCGACGGGCGGCGGCTACGGCAACTTCAGTGCCTTCGGCTTGCCCGGTACCGCGAACCTGTTCACCGTCAATGGCAACGATTATAACGACGCCTTCTTGAACATAAATAACACCGGATCGAGCAACTTGCTGCTCGGCGGCAATGAACTCCAGGAAGTCGCGGTGGTCAGCAACGCTTACACCGGCCAGTACGGCCGCCAGGCAGGAGCCCAGATTGACTACTCGACCAAGTCGGGCACCAACGCATTCCACGGAGACGCTGTGTATAACTGGACGGGACGTGAACTCACAGCGAACGATCCGGTCAACAAATTCTTCGGCAATCCGCGACCGTTTGAGAACAACAACCAGTGGGCGGCGTCTTTGGGCGGTCCGATTCTGAAGGATAAAGCCTACTTCTTCGTGAATACCGAGGGAATTCGATATATTTTCGGTTCAATTCACACGCCCAGTGCGCCCACCTCAGCTTTTGAGAGTTTCGTGCAGGGCAATGTTCCCGCCGATGCAGCAACGCAGGCGTTTTACAGCAACGCCTTCAAGTTGTACAACGGCGCTCCGGGAATAGGCAATGCCACACCCAACGGGCTTGCAACCAATTTCAGCGCTACCAGTCCGCAGGGACCCGGAAGCTGCATTGGGTTTCCATTCACAACCAATCCCGCTACCGGCGCAACGACCGCAATTATTGGACTACCCGCCAGTTTCCAGCCGGGCGGCGCCAATGCTGGCGAATGCACCGAGTCCTGGACGCAATCCGTATCGAGCGGCAACAAGGAGTGGTTGCTGAGCGGTCGTGTGGACTACAACCTGGGTCCAAACGACAAGATTTTTGGACGAGTCAAATTCGATCGCGGAGTTCAGCCCACCTACACCGACTCGATAAACCCGGTGTTCAACGACCTCAGCATTCAGCCTCAAGATGAAGGGCAATTGAACTACACCCACGTGTTCAGCCCGACGGTGGTGAACAGCTTCATCTTCTCCGACCTGTGGTATTCGGCGATTTTCGGAAGCTTGGCTCCAGGTCCATCACTCGCCCTGTTCCCAGGCAACTTGGCCTTCTCCGATGGTTCGTTGACCGCCCTCGGAACGAGCTCCGGCAACCCGGGTGGTTTTGCAGCGGGCTTCGGATCCCCCCAAGGTCGCAACGTGGAGCAGTGGCAGCTGGTCGATGACTTGTCCGTCGCGCGAGGGAATCACGGCTTCAAAATGGGCGTCAACTTCCGCCGTGACGACATTAGCGACTACACAGCTGCGATACAGACCCTGTATCCGGCGGTCAGCACAAGCTTGTTTGGCTTTGCCAACGATGCGGTCGCGCCGGGTGGTTGCAGCAATCCGAACAACCCGCAGTCTCCGGTATGCGGCAGCGTC
>Ga0210405_10003188_pt1 | contig 16306 bp, 13 predicted proteins | sample IncBWH11MmetaG_FD_155492 | JGI IMG/M metagenome (GOLD analysis project Ga0210405, IMG submission 155492) | Forest soil microbial communities from Barre Woods Harvard Forest LTER site, Petersham, Massachusetts, United States - Inc-BW-H-11-M | ecosystem: Environmental > Terrestrial > Soil >... | reverse complement strand
GACCGTGGCTCAGCCCCCGTCCGCTCAGCCCCGTCCGCTCAGCCCCGTCCGCTCAGCCCCGTCCGCTCACGCCATGGCGCCGATCACGGCCGTGCATCCGCTCGCGTCCAGTGCCTGCTGCGCGTAGTCCCGGACTGCCGACTCCTCATGAAGATCAGCCTCCGGCGGCCACAGTGAGCGACCGATGCATACGCCCCACGCGCCGGCGGCGAAGTAGGCCGGAGCCTCGGGCAGCGTGACCTCGCCGGACACCACGATCCGCGCGTCAGGAAGCGGCTCCAGCAGCATCCTGACCGTGACATGCTCGCCGATGGCCGAGACCGGAAAGAGCTTGACCGCCGCTGCCCCCAGGTCCATCGCGCGCACGATCTCGCTTGGTGTCATGACTCCCGGGCAGGCCGGCACGTCGAGCTGGACGCAGCGCTGCACCAGGGCCGGGTCGAGGTGAGGTGACACGATGAACGACGCCCCGGCTTCGGCGCAGGCATCCACCTCGGCGAGCGTCCGGACCGTTCCGGCGCCCACTCGCGGCACACCCTCGGCGACCAACATGGCGATGACCTGCACGGCGCCCGGGACCGTCATCGTGACCTCGATGCCCGCCAGAGTGGTCAGGGCAAAACCCCGGCCGAGGCTCAGCGCCGTCTTCGGGCTGTCCGTGCGCAGTACGGCGATCACGCCCCGCCCGGTCGGTGGCCGTCGGTCAGGGGTTCCTGAGTACGCAAGCGAGGACATGGCAGCTCCGAAGGTGGGGCAAGGTCACAGGCGGGCGGAAAGCGAACACGGCGCCCGGAGCCGGCCTTCGCTGCGTTCCAGGTTCCAGCCCGCGGCGGGCCGAATATCAGCACGGCATCGAGGCCGGAGACATCGAGCATCTAGCTGGCTTTTGGGCTCGATCGAAGGCATGATGAGATATCGTACATGACATCTTGTCGGCGAGGTCGGATAATCAGCTGTGACCGGGCAGGCTCCGGGTGGATTAGGAGGCCAGTCGTGCGACGCGAGGCCCTTGCTCTGTTGCCGGCCGTTGCCGACCGGCGGAGCAGCTGAATCGATGTACCCAGTCCTGCCCGGCAAGAGCCCCTTGCGCAGGAACCGGCTGCGCGAGCTGCTCGACAGTGATCGCCCGAGCCTGGGGACTCACCTGCTGTCCACCTGGCCCACCGTCACCGAGCTGGTCGGGCAGACCGGGTACTGGGATTACGTCGAGTTCGTCGCCGAATACGCACCATGGACGATGCATGATCTGGACAATCTCGGCCGCGCGATCGAGCTGTTCCCCGACTTCACCGGCATGATCAAGGTCGAGCAGCATACGCGTGGCCACCTGGCCATGCGCGCGATCGGCTCCGGGATTCAGAACATCCTGTTCGCCGACATCCGCACGCCCGCTGATGCTCATGAGTGCGTGCGCGCGGTGCGGCCCGAGCATCCTGATCACCGCGGCCTGCACGGGGTCGGGATGCGACGCGATGCCCGGACGGTCATGCACGTGGGCTCGGCCGAGTGGACCCGCGCGCTCCAGGAGTGCGTGGTCGTCCTCATGATCGAGAAGAAGGAAGCGCTGGAGAACCTCGACGCGATCTTGTCTGTCGAGGGCGTCGACATGGTCCAGTTCGGGCCGGCCGACTACGCGCTGAGCATGGGCTGGTCCCGTCCGGACGCGGCGGATACCATCCGGGCGGCCGAGCGCATGGTCATCGAGAAGGCCCTCAGCAAGGGCGTACAGCCGCGTGCTGAGATCGCCGACGCGCGCGACGCGGGCTGGTACCTGGACCTCGGTGTCCGGCACTTCTGTGTCGGGCACGACGTCGGGATCCTGTACGACTGGTGGGCCGAGCAGGGCCGGGTGATGCGCAGCGCCATGGCGGCGTTTGCCCCGGCGGGCGCGTCCGTGGCGGCGGGCGCAGCCCATGCGGGCGCGGAGCCGCTGCCCGCCGGGCTACCAGAGAGGCAATCCGTTGCTGAACGATGATCAACCCGAGCGATATCTCGTCACGGGCGCGCTCGGCGCGCTCGGCGCGTGGACGATTAGGCATCTGCTCGACCAGGAGGCCAGCGTTGTCGCCCACGACATCGCCACGAACGTGGACCGGCTGCACCTGTTCATCGACGACGATGAACTGGCCCGCATCGTCTTCGTCAGCGGGGACGTGGCCGACGTGGACGCTCTCGAGCGCGTGGTTGCCGAGCAGAAGGTGACCCGGATCGTGCACTTGGCGGCGCTTCAGGTCCCCTTCGTACGAGCCGACCCGGTGCTGGGCGCGACGGTCAACGTCGTCGGGACGACCGCGGTATTCGAGGCAGCCCGCCGAAATGGCGGCCAGGTGCGTGGGATTGCCTACGCCAGCTCCGGGAGCGTCTACAGCGCTGACGACGCCAACCCTTCGGCTCCCCTCAGACTCGATACGCCGATCCGTCCGCCCACCCTGTACGGGGTGTTCAAGCAGGCTAACGAGGGCACCGCGCGTATCTACTGGGAAGATAACGGACTGGCCAGCATTGGCCTGCGACCCTGCGGGATCGTCTACGGCCCGGGGCGTGACCAGGGCAACAGCTCGCCGCCCAGCAAGGCGATGCTGGCCGCGGCTGTCGTTACCGACTATTACATCCCGTGGCGCGGCCAGATCGTCTTCGCGCACGCTTCGGACGTGGCTAGCGCCTTTGTTCAGGCCGCGCAGGCGGTCCCAGCCGGAGCGCAAGTATTCAACCTCGGCGGCTCGGCCAGTAGCGTGCACGATCTGGTGGCTGCCATCGAGGAAACCCAGCCCGTCATGCAGGGGCGCATCGGCATTGGCGACGCGGCGATGATCGGGCCGGTCGAGGTAGATGAGATCGCGTTGAGGACCGCGGTATCACCGGTGCGCTGGCGCCCGGTCAGCGAAGGCGTCCGCGACACGATCCGCACGCTCAGGATGGCCATAGAGCGAGGCGCGCTTGACGCGGAGGCGGTTCGGCTGAGGCTGCGCGAGGAGAGCGAGGCCGCCAGGGCCGGGACGCGATGATCGATCACGGCCGCACCACGATCACGAGGAGAACCGGATGCAGTTGGTCAGCTTCACCCGTGACGGACAGATCCGGTCCGGCGGGAGCGAGGGCGTAACCGGCCCATCGATGACGCGGGTGATCGACCTGAATGCGGCCGACCCGCGGCTGCCCCCGGACATGCTGCAGCTGCTGCGCGGCGGTGACGAACTCCTGGACATGGCCCGTCACATCATCCAGAGCGCGCCGCCCGAAATGTGGCTGGAGATAGCGGGCCAGCAGTTGCTGGCGCCGGTCCCCAACCCAGGCAAGCTCATCTGCATCGGGCTCAACTACCGTGACCATGCGGCCGAGGCGGGACTGGCCACCCCGGCGGAGCCAGTGGTCTTCGCCAAGCTCAGCAACACGGTCAACGGCCCGTATAGCCCGATCAGGATGCCCCGCGCCACCGAGCAGATCGACTACGAGGGTGAACTCGGCGTCGTCCTGGGCAAGACCTGCAAGGGCGTCAAGGAGGCGGACGCGCTCGAGTACGTGGCGGGTTACCTGGCGGTCAACGATGTCAGCGCTCGTGACGTGCAGCACCGCAACGGGCAGTGGACACTGGGCAAGAGCCCGGACGGATTCGCCCCGATGGGGCCGGCCTTGGTCACGGCGGACGACGTCGGCGACCCGCAACAGCTGGACTTGCGGACACGGATCGGCGACGAGGTGGTGCAGTCCTCCAACACGCGAGAAATGATCTTCCCCGTAGCCCGGCTGATCAGTTTCATCAGCGAGTTCGTAACGCTGGAACCTGGCGACGTGATCGCGACCGGCACACCCTCCGGGGTTGGCGGTGCGCAAGAGCCGCCGCGCTGGCTGCGGGCGGGCGAGACCGTCCATGTCGAGTTCCCCAGGCTAGGTGCGCTCGCGAACCTGATGATGCCGCCCGAAGATAACGACCACCAAGATCGCTGAGCCGAGCGTTCCTGAGCTGCGCTTCGGTCATGCGAACGCGGGTCTTATCGCGCGTCCGCGTGAGTCAGCAGAACGTCTCGGCGATCGCCGACGGGTCGATGGCGGTCGGGGTTGCCGTTGCCATCCCTTGGACGGATCCCGCGATCGTTACCTCGCCCACGTAGACGTCGAGCTTGCGCAGACGCTCGGCGAGGATGCCGACGAGTTTGGATTTCGCGGCGTTCTCGAGGCCGACGCCGTCGATTCCCGAAAGCTTCGCGAATCCATCGGCCTGTGCCGCGCCGACTACGCACCCGCGTCGAGGTCCTCAATGAGAGTCGGGCCTGTGGGAGTCCAGCCGAGAAGCTCCCGTGTCACAGTGCTCGTCGCCGCGAGATCCATGCCGAAGAAGGTGCCGATCCACCCGAAGTGACCTTGGACGTCATCAGGGGCGATCGATGTGACGGGGAGCCCGAAGGCGCGGCCGATAACCTCCGCGATGTCGCGGGTGGGCACGCTGTCTTCCGCGACCGCGTGCAGGCGGACGCCCGCCGGAGCCTTCGCGAGTCCAAGAGCGACGAGGCGCGCGGCATCGGACCGGTGCACGGCGGCCCACCGGTTGGTCCCGTCTCCCGGGTAGCCCGAGACGCCCTTTTCACGGGCCACTGCGGCGATCACCGCGATGAACCCGTGGTCGCCGGGTCCGTGGACGGTCGGCGCAAAGCGCAGGCTCACGGTGTGCACACCGCGGTCGACGAACTCGAGCGCGAGATTCTCGCTGCCGCCGCGCGACTCCGGGCCATGGAACGGGGACGCATCGTCCTCCCTGGCAGGCCTGCCCTGGGTGAGAGCGGGGACGCCCGAGGCGAGCAGGAAGGGGCAGTCGGGCTCGGCCATCCGGTTTGCGAGGACCAGGTGGAGGTCCGTCCCGTGGTGGTCGCCAGGTTGGTGGCGTTGGCGGGGGATGCGACGGCGACGGCGAGGAAGGCAGTGCCCACCGCAGCCGCGGCGAGGATGGCGATCAGGTAGGTCTGGGACGGGCGGCGGCGCTTCAGGCTGGCGAGCGACCCAGAAACGGTGCTGAATCCGTGCTGACACCTCGCCACCCGGCACGCCATTTACCTGCAGAAACTGCCCGCCGGTCGAAGATCACCCAGATCTACGAGGGCACCAACCAGATCCAGCGCATGGTCATGGCCCGCCAGCTCCTCAAGTAGCGTCCTGGTTAACGTTTGCGCAGGTTAGCGCCGACAAAGACGCTGCGCGCTGACCGTCCGGCCCGGCGTTTCCTGCCGGGCCGGACGCCTCAGGTGCCTTGGCGGAATGCCCGTTATTTCCGGTTAGTTCCGGACGTTCCCGAACCGCGTGCTGAATTGGTGCTGACCCCGGCGGGGATCATGCCGTCCCTGATTCGTCTCTGAGAATGAACGCGGTCCGGATCATTGACGGCAGCCGAGCGCAGCCTGGCGCCTCCAGCGGGCCGCCACGCCACGGAGACCATGCCCGACCGGCACAGCGAGGAGGTCACCCGCTACGGCACCTCCTCGCTGCCATGTCACCTGTTAATCATCCGGTCGCTGCGAAGCCGCGATCCTCGCGGTATGTCGTCGCCCGCTACCTGCTAGCCGTCCTAGCGGGCGCCAGTGCGCCCGAGCCAGTCCGTGATCCGCCGGTTGATCTCCTCGGGCCGCTCTACCAGCATGAAATGCCCGACACCCTCGATGAGCTCTGCCTCCGACCCGGACCCGGCGTAGCTGGGGACCCGGTCGACCTGCTGCTGGCTCATGCCGTGACAGCCATCGGTCGTTCCGTGGAGGTAAAGGACAGGCTGCCGTACGTTGCCGGCCCAGGCCGCGGCCTGCTCCGCGGCCCATTCCGGTGACCCGAAGCGAGCTGGTTCGAACTGGCCCCAGTAGTAACCCAGCGCCCCGCGCAGATGGTCGGGGTCCGCCAGCGCCTCGGCGACGTAGCCGACGTCTTCCTTGGCCTCGTACCCGGGGGACCAGTCACCCCAGATGTCCCGGATGAACGCGAAATCGTCCTGGCGGATGCGGTCCTCGATTACCGGCAGCATCTGGAAATACCAGAAGTAGAAGCTCTTCTTGATCTGCGGATAGGTAACCAGGTTCTCGCCGAAGATCTCGAACGGGGGGATGTTGAGGATCACGGCTCGGCCCCACAGCTCCGGTGCCCGGCTTAGCGCTCCCCAGGCCCCGACTGCGCCCCAGTCGTGCGCGACCAGCAAGGCGTCCTCACCGCCGCCGAGCGCGCGGGCCAGCGCGATCTGGTCGGCCACCATGACGCTGGTGTGTACGTGGTGACGCAGCGGCGGCAGTTCCGTCGGCGCGAATCCCCGCACGAACGGAGCAACCGCATGGAATCCCGCTTCGGCTAGAACCGGCAGTAGGTGGCGGTAGGTGTACGGCGTGTCTGGGAAGCCGTGCATGCACAGCGCGAGCGGCCCCTCTCCCGCTTCGAAGTACTCGAAGGTGAGTCCGTTAGCCTGGACGCGACCTCGGGCTGGATAGGTCATCGTAGATCTCCTTCTCCTGTTTTGTCCCTTACGGTCCTGTCTCTGTCTTGCTCTCGCCTGGTCTGCCGGCACCGCTGCGGATGCACTCCTGCAGGTCGCCGAGCGTCACGTAGTCACCCGGCCGCGCCGCGCCGCGATTGGCCAGGACCTCTATGGGCGGGCGGCCGGGGTCCCCCAGCTCGGAGACGACCAGGACCGCCTCGTCGAAGTTCTCGCTCCGCGTGTAGCCGTTGACGGTGATGAGGCAGGGCAGGCCGGCGCCGGCCGCCGACAGCAAGCCGTTGCGTGAGTCCTCGATGACGAGCGTATCGGCCGGGTCGCCACCCAGGACGTCCAGCGCGAGCGTGTAGATGGCGGGGTCCGGCTTTTTGGCCGTTACGATGTCGCCGGCGAACAGTGGCACCCGATCGGCGACCGCGCGACCCACCGCGCCGCGCAGCACGGCCCGTACGGACTCCTCCGCCGAGGTCGAGGCGACCGCGACGGTCCAGCTGGCGTCCAGCGCTTCGGGGATGAGGCGTGCGATGCCCGGCCGGGGCGGCAGCTCACCGTCGGCCGCCATCCGCTTGAAGTGTGCCGTCTTGGTCCGGTGCCACTTCAGCAGGAGATCGGAGCGTTCCTTCTCGTCGTCCGGGATTCCGGCCGCCTCGACGAAACCGGGGTCGCGGAACAATGTCGCCATGCGCTCCTTGCCGCCGCCTACCTGAAGCCGTTCGCCGTACTCTTCCTCGTCCCAGCGGCTGGGCAGGCCGAACTCCTCGAACGTGGCGTTGAACGCCGGGAGGTGCCCGTACCGCTCGGTGTCGGCGAGCACGCCGTCGCAGTCGAAGATGAGGGTCGGCATCAGGCACGCCCGGAGCTGCCGAACACCCGCATGTGTTCGCGCGCCATCTCGGTTACTGCCGCCGCCTGGTGCCGGAAGAGCGAGGGAGGATCCCACTTGCCCTTCTCCTCGGCGCCGCGGAGGAACTCCAGGCCCGATTTCATGTAGGCCTCTTTCAGCGCCGTCGAGATGTTGACCTTGGCGCAGCCGCGGGCGATGAGGTCCTGGAACTGTTCCTTTGACAGGCCCGTACCGCCGTGCAAGGCCATCGGGATGCCGGTGGCCGCCACCAGGTCACTGACCCGCTGGTGGTCTAGCGCGGGGGCCGAGGTGTACTGGCCGTGCGCGTTGCCGATCGCCGGCGCGAAGCAGTCGACACCGGAGCGCTTGATGAAGTCCACGGCGACCTCCAGTGACTGCCGCACCGAGGCCTCATCGGATCCGATGTCGTCCTCGACGCCCTGGATGCCCTCGATCTCGCCCTCCACGCTGGCGCCATGGCGCCGCCCCTCCTGCACCACTTCGCTGGTCTGGCGGAGGTTCTCGGCCACGTTCAGCTCGTGGGCGTCGAAGAGGACGGAGTTCCAGCCGCCTTCCAGGCAGGAGCTGATGATGGCGCGGTCGGGGCAGTGGTCCAAGTGCAGCGACACGGGGACGTCGATGTCGCGGACGAGAGCGGAGAAGACGCCGAAGAGCTGGTCGCGACCGTACATCTTCACCGTCTTGACGGACGTCTGCAGGATGACGGGGGACCGCTCCTGGAATGCGGCGGCGAGGACAGCCGAGATGCTCAGGTCATCGATGATGTTAATGGCCGGCACTCCGTAGCGCCCGGCGAACGCGCGGTCGAGCGTTTCCTTCAATGAGACGACGGGCACGGCCAGCCTCCTTCGGGGCGCTGCCCCGGCGCCGTCACCGGGATCTGGGAACAGTCAATCCCAGGTCGTCTCCGGACGGGATGGGGGAATCTCCCCAGGGGGATAAGCGAACCGCCGAGGCCCCGTCGTCGAGCCAGCCGCGCTCGAGAGCGCACATCACCGCCGCGGTCCGGGAGGACGTACCGGTCTTGCGGAGGACGGCACCGACGTGCTTCTCCACCGTCTTGGGTGAAATGAGCAGCTCATGGGCGATGGATCGATCGCTCAGCCCGCGCGCGAGCAAGGTGGCGACCTGTCGCTCCCGAGGGGAGAACGGAGATCGCACCGGGCCGTCCTCCACCCCTGGACCGCGTCCGGGGGCCGCAGCATCGACGGCTGCGGAATACGGCAGGACGTCAGTGCCCCCTGCCGTGTCGACCAGTTCGTTCCAGCCAGCCGGCTCGAGCAGACGCCTTTCCACCTCACGCAGATCGCTGGCGCGGCCTGGGGTGAGCAGGTGCAGGCCGCCGCCCCCACGCACGACGGCCACGTTCAGGTGCTCGCTCAGGCCGTCCCGGTAGATCCCGGCCCGTTCTCCGAGGGCGGTGAGTTCCAGCGCCACCTCGGCGACCGACGGCGCTGCGGTATCCCCACGATGTCGGTCAGGGACCCCCGCCGCCGGGCCCGGCACACCCCCCGCCGAAAGAGGCTCTCGCTGCCCGAGATAGGCCAGCGAGAGCTCCCGCCCGGCCGCGGTGGTGATCCCGGGCGCGGCGAGCTGGGTGACCGCTTCTAGCTGATCGATCTCGGCGGTCGTGAAGGGGCGCGCGCAGCCGGCGAACACCACGTTGACGCCTACCACTTCCCCCCGCCACCAGATCGGGATGGCCGCGACAGCGCCGTCGCGGGCCGGGTGGCCTAGAGGCAGATGTCCGGTAGCTATGTCGCGGTAGGCGTCGAGGACCACCGGCCGCCGACACGCCATGACCTGCCCGGTCACACCTTCGTGAAGCGGAAAGCTTTGGCCGAGCCGGCAGGCGGTCCCCCGCTCGGCGATCTTGGTGTAGCGCTGGCCCGGGCACTCTACGATCGAGATGCTGCCGCCGAGCGCCTCCGTCAGGCGGCAGCTGATGGTCATCAGTCGGCGCAGCAGAGGCATCAGCCGGAGATCCTCGTAGAGCTCGGGGGCGTACTCCGCGAGGATGGCTCCAGCAGGAGCCGCTGGTCGGATGCCCGCAGATTCAGGCATTCTCCCAGCATAGGGTCATATTTGTCACAACTCCATGATCGGACGTCGGCTGTTTAACAGCACAGGCACGGGAGCCGCTCGCCCACGGCCTCCGGTCATCTGGTCCGCGATCGCTCGCACGATGTAGGCGAACGACACTGCGCCGGCGTCCGCGTGGCCGACGCTGCGCTCGGCGAGAGGCCGCGCCCGCCCGATCCGCGGCCGCAGCGGCGCGGTGGCCTGCGCCGCCGACTCGGCCGCCTCGGCTGCCTTGCGCCACGCCTCCCCGATCGGCTTTCCGGCCTGCACCTGCGACTCCAGCGTCCGCACGCACGGGATGAAGGCGTCGAGCATGGTTTTGTCGTCAGGCTCGGCCTTGCCGATCCGTTGCAGCGCGTCCAGGGCCCCGCGAGCGGCGCGGACCTGGGCAACGGCATCTACTGCGTCGGTATCCCCGAGCGCCCGGCCGGCCGCAGCGAGCATCGCGCCCCACAACGCACCGGAGGTCCCGCCGGCCTGTGCGGACCACTGCTCACCGGCTCGGGCGAGCACGGTCTTCGCTCCGGCACCTTGATCGGCGAGTTCGCGCGCCGCGGCGAGACCGTTCTCCGCTCCGCGGACCATGCCGACCCCGTGGTCGCCGTCGCCGGCGAACGCGTCGAGGGTCCCGAGCTCATCCTGATGTTCCCGCAGTGTCTCAAGCACAGACTCCAGCCCGGAGACGATCTGCCGCGCCGCCGCCTGCGAAGCAGAACTGCCCGGCTCTTTGACCGTGACCTTCGGAGCCTCGGTCGCCAGCTGGGACTCGTCGATGAACCGCGGCGCCTGCATGGTCCCGCGGCGGATCGCCGGCGTGTCCACCGGCGCGTTCCAGTACCGTTCAATCTCCTCGTCGAGCCAGGTCAGCGTCAAGGAGACGCCTGCCATGTCCAGGGACGTCGTCAGCTCGCCGACTTCGCAGTCGATGATGTAAACACCGGCTTCCCCGAGCAGCCGCTCGACGGTCCGGTAGGTGATGAACAGCTCCTCGTATGTCGTCGAGCCCAGCCCGTTGAGCAGCGCGATCACCCGGTCACCGGGATTGACTGGCCGGTCCTTCATGAGGCCGTCGACGAGCACCTGGGCCACCCGATCGGCGCTGCCGAGATCCGCGTCGTAGATCCCGGGCTCCCCGTGCACGCCGAGACCAACGCCCATCTTCCCTGCGGGCACGGTGAACAGCGGGTGGTCGGCACCTGGCAGGGTGCAGCCGGAGAAGGCCACGCCCAGCGTGCGGGTGCGGTAGTTGACGTTGTCGAAGACCGCGATCACCTCGTCGAGGGACTTGCCGTCCTCACACGCCGCGCCGGTGACCTTGAAGACCGTGACCCAGCCGCAGATCCCGCGCCGCAGGTGCAACTCCTCCGGTGACGCGGAGGCGATGTCGTCGGTGACGACGGCGATCCGCGCGTCGATCCCCTCCGAGGAGAGCATCTCGGCGGCCTCCCCGAAGTGGAGGACGTCGCCGGCGTAGTTCCCGAAAGCGATGAGCACGCCACCGCCCTTATGCGCGGCCTTGGCCACGCTGACGGCCTGTGCTGCGGACGGCGAAGAGAAGATGTTGCCGAAGATGACGCCGTCGGCCATCCCCTGACCGACCCAGCCTGCGAAGGCGGGATAGTGGCCGGTGCCGCCACCGATGATCATGGCAACCTTGCCGGGCGTGCTCTCGGTGGCCCGTACAGCACCACCGAACACCTTACGGACATAGCGGCGGTTGGCGGCAAGGAATCCGTCAGCGAGCTCGGCCGGGAAGTTATCAGGGTTATTGACCAGGAATGTCATTGCGCTGCCTTCCAGACGTGAGGTTGCCGGTACAACCCGGGTCAGACGAGGAGCCGGAAGGGGCTTTCGACCAGCTCCTTGAACCGGCCCAGCCACCGCGCCGCTGTGGCGCCGTCGACCGGCCGGTGGTCGACGCTGAGGATGACCTTGATGAACTTCGCGAACCCAACGCCCCCGTCGTCGGTCTCGACAGGCAGCGAGGTCACCGCACCGACGGCGAGGATCCCGGCCTGAGGCGGGTTGATGATGGCCGCGAACTCCTCGATGCCGAACATGCCGAGGTTGGAGACGGCCAAGGAGCCGCCTTCGAGTTCGGATTGCTTCAGGCTGCCGGCGCCGGCACGGGCCGCGAGCTCCTTGATCGTCGCGGAGATGTCCGAGAGCGTCCGGCTCTGGACCGAGCGAACGACCGGAGTAAGCAACCCCCGCTCGCTGGCCACCGCCACGGCGATGTCGGCGGACTCGAAGCGCCGGACCACGTCTGGGGTCCAGACGACGTTCATATCCGGCACATCCACCATGGCCAGGCCAGCGGCCCTCACGATGAAGTCATTGATGGTGATCTTGAGGTCACCCGTGGCGTTCGCCGTCGCCCGCAGCTCCAGGAGCCGGTCCACCCGGCAGGTTGCCTTGAGGTAAAAGTGCGGCACCTGCTGCTTGCTCGCGGTAAGCGCGCTGGCGGCCGCCCGCCTGAACCTGGTGTGCGGGATCTCGGTGTACGCGTCCGATGCCACGGCCGCTGGCCGGGCCAGTGCACGCGCCGGCGCCGGCGTACGGCCCGGGGAGGCAGCGCCGCCCGCCGTGCCCACTGGCTCGCCGTCGGCAGGCGCCGCGAGGCCGCATCGGCCGAGCGCCTCCTCGATGTCGCGACGCCGGATCCGCCCGCCGGGGCCGCTGCCCTCGAGCTCCTCGATCCGAAGTCCCGCCTCGGCCGCCATACGGCGGGCCAGAGGGCTGGCGAAGAGGCGTCTACCGGCCTTGCCGCCGGTCACGACCTGATCGGCCGTGGGCTCAATCTCGGGGATCGCGTCCGCGACGAGCGAGTCCTCCGAATGTTCCTTGTCGGCCTGCGACACCGGGAGGGAACCCCGCGGCCCCAGCCCCAGTTCGGCCAGAATGGAGTCCTCCCCCCTGGCTTCTTCGCCCGGCTGGACGAAGACGGCGATGGGGCCCCCGACCGGGACGGCGTCTCCCGCGGACACCAAGATCTTGAGCAGAACTGCGTCTTCCTCCGCCTCGAGCTCGACCACAGCCTTGTCAGTCTCGACGCTGGCGACCACGTCACCCTGCTTGACCTGGGCGCCGGGCTGCACGGCCCAGTCCACAAGAGCGGCCTCTGTGACGTCGGCCGACACTCCTGGCATCCTCAGGACGCTTGCCATGGGGCCCCGTTCCCTATTCGGCGATCAGTGTCAGTGCGGCCACGATGTCCTCGGTCTGGCCGAGTGCCGCGCGCTCGAGCACCTTGCTGACGCTCGGTGAGGCCTCGCCGCCATGGACGCGCTGGACAGGCTGATCGAGCCAGTCGAAATACCGCCGCTGGATCTCGTCGGCCAGCCACGACCCGTAAGAGGTGCCGACAGCGCCCTGCTCGACGATCAGGACATTGTTGGTCTTCTGGATGCTGGCCTTGATGGATGACCAGTCCACGCTGCCGCGGTCCAGCCACCGCAGATCGATAACGTCGGCGTCGACCCCTGACCGATCCACCGCGTCCAGGCAACGCGGAACCATGGAGAGGTAGGAGATGACCGTGGCGTCGCCCCCCTCACGGCGCAGCGCAGCCCGACCCACTGGTAGGCAGTAGTCGAGATCGTCAACCGGGACCGAACCCGTGGAGGAGTAGAGGTCCGCGTCGTGCTCCAGCACCGCCACCGGGTCGTCGCAGGCGAGTGCGGTGTTCATCAGCCCCACATAGTCGTACGGGTTGGACGGGGCGATGATCCGGAAGCCCGGCGCGGTGACGAGGATGCCGGCCGGGTCCATCGAATGCTGGGAGCCGTACCCGGTGCTGGTGCCGATCTTTATCCTCAGGACGTACGGCACGGGCCTTTCCCCGCCGAACATGTGCCGCATCTTGGCCACCTGGTTGAACAGCTGGTCGGCCGAGACCCAGATGAAGTCCGCGTACATCAGCTCGGCGACGGGGCGGTAGCGTCCGTCGAGCGCGATGCCGCCGGCGAGCCCGGTGAAGGCGTTCTCGGCGATCGGCGTGCCGAGGACCCGCTCGGGGAAGGCGGCCTTCAGTCCCCGGGTGGCACCGCGAGGGCCACCCTTAAGCTTGTGCACGTCCTCGCCCATGACGACGATCCGGTCATCGGTCTCCATCCGCCGGTGCATTACGTCGGCGATGACGTCGACGAACTTGCGCTCCTTGACCTCGCCCTCGTACTCCGAGCACTCCATGTAGCGCAGGCCAGCCAGCTCAGAGAGGTCCCCCCGTACGCCGGCGTCGACGAACGCCGGATCGGGAAGGAGCTCCGCTCGGTAGCGCTTGGCCCCGGGCTTACCATCAGGGTCAGGCTCCACGAACCGTTCGGCGATGTCCTTCATGGTGTCCTTGGCCCTGCGCCACAGCTGGGCGATGTCGTCCCCGCTCAGCAGTTCCCGGCGTACCAGGTTGGCCGCCACCCGGATCAGCGGATCGCGTTCACGCCACCCCTGCTCCTCGTCCTTCGTCCGATAGCCGAATGCACTGCCTGGAAAGGGCCCGTTCTGGTGGAAGTAGCGGTAGACGTCGGCCTCGATGAGGGTGGGGCCCCCGCCAGCCCGCATGTGCGCGACGGCTTCTCCCGTCGCGAGGTGGACCGCGACGGGATCCATCCCGTCGACCCGCCAGCTGGGGATCGCGAACCCGAGTCCGCGTGCGGACAGACGAGGTTCACCGGTCGCCTCCTCAGGCGTGGTGGAGACCGCATAGTGGTTGTTCTCGACGAAGAAGCAGACCGGCACCTTCCAGGCACCCGCCAGGTTGAAGGTTTCCAGGACCGAGCCGATGTTCACCGCCCCGTCGCCAAAATAGGTCACCGACACTGCGTCCGTGCCGGCGTGCTTATCCGACCAGGCGAACCCCGCGGCCTGCGGCACCGCGCCGCCGACGATGGCGTTGGTGCCCATCGCGCCGGCTTCCGTCCACTGCAGGTGCATCGATCCTCCGCGGCCACGGCAGTAGCCCGAGGCCAGGCCGCAGATCTCCGCGAGCGACCGCTCGAGGACCTCCCGCACCGCAGGCGGGAAGTCGGTGGTCGGCTCCAGGCCGTCGGGTGCCACATGGCCGAGTGCCTTGGCCAGGAACTGGTGGTGACCGCGGTGAGAGCCGGTGACCTGGTCGTCCGACCTCAAGGAGAGGCAGGAACCAACCGCGCCGCCCTCTTGGCCGATGCTCGAGTGTGCCGGGCCGTGGATGAGCCCCTGGCCGGCCAGCTGGAGCACCTCCTCCTCAAAGGCGCGTATGAGGTACAGGTGCACGAGCATCGTCATGAGCAGCCGGGAGGGGAGCCGATCCCAGTCCTCCTCGGTCGACGACAACTCGACCCACTCGGATGCCGGGTCGAGCGGGATGACCTTGGGCATTGGATCCACCGATCTGTGAGCTGGCACCCGGAGTGCCGGACGTTCAGGGTGAGGAGGCTGCCGGCTCAGCGCACCGCCGCCCCAGAGACCTACAAGAGGGTCTCAGCCGCATGCTTCGGGTTGAAGAGCCGTGTCTTGCCGTTCTTCTTGGCTTCGTTGTCGTAAACGGTGCCACCGGGCGCAGAGACGACCTCTAGTTGCTGACCCCAGGGTGCGAGGAAGTAGCACCAGGTCAGTCCGAGGTTCGGGCCTTCAGTGTAGGCGGTCGGCTCGCCGAGCACCTCGACGTCGTTCTTCTTGAGATAGGCAATTGCGGCGTCTATGTCCTCCACGTAGAACGCGAGGTGGTGGCCGCCGATGTCGCTGTTCTTCGGCGGCGTGCGGTCCTGGTCAGGCGCCTCGTACTCGAACACCTCGAAGTTGGTGCCGTTACCTATCCGCATGTAACGGAATTCCTTGATGACCGCCCGAGGGTGCACTCGCAGGTGCTCCTGCATCCAGTCGTCGTCGTCATGGCGGAAGTTCGTCGCAGCCGTGTACAGCGTCTCCGCGCCGAGAATGCGCTCGAACCAGTCACACGCCTCATTGATATCCGGCACGGTGAACCCGATGTGCTCCATGCCGTACATGCCTGGGAGGGGCATCCGTCCACACCTCTGCTCGCGGTCGACGTCCTATTCGGAGTTGCAAGTACAGCCAGGCGACCCCAACGCTGACCGAGCGCCGGAATCGCCTAAGCCAATGCTCTGGACGCTAGTAACGGAGCGCACAAGCGCCTATGGGGGATAATCCCCATAAGCCCTTACATGGCGGGAACCGGGTTGCCCGCGAGGACGGCACCGGTCAGGGGCGCGATTGTATTCAAGGGTCGTCAGCTTCGATGATGACATCGGGGCTGGCGCGGGGAATCCCGATCATCGAGGTCTCCCGCCGTCTCGGCCACAAGAGCATCGAGTTTCACCCACAAGATCTATCGCCACCTCGTGCCCAGTTCCTGGGCCGCGGCCGCACCGCCCTCGACGACGCCTACGAGGAAAATCAAAGGCAGCAGCCACCCGCAGAGCGGTGCTGAATCCGTGCTGACGCCCGGCCTCCCTGAACGCGATCTACCTGCGGAAGCTGCCACCCGGAGAGCAGATCTACGAGGGCACCAACCAGATCCAGCACATGGTCATGGCCCGCCAGCTGCTAAGGGCTGATTCCTCGTCGCTGACCTGCGGTTCGTTTCCGGGGCGGGTGCTGGCCCCGGGTCGCATGAGGCGACACGGTATTCGGCACCCGCAGGATGCGGAGGATCTTACGGTCTTCGGTCGTGCCGCCCGCTTCCCGTGCGCGCGAACTACGGTCGAAAGATGGACGACCCAGAGGTCGCCGCGGCGATTGCGGCAGGCGAACTGGACGGGCTCGCCGCGGCCCTCGACAAGTACGCGGCATCCCTATACGAGTACTGCTACTCGATGGCACCTGAGGTCGCGGCCGACGCGGTACAGGACACGTTCATCATCGCCTGGTCCAAGCTCGGCGGGCTCCGCGACCCGGGCAAG
>Ga0210405_10003186_pt1 | contig 16309 bp, 14 predicted proteins | sample IncBWH11MmetaG_FD_155492 | JGI IMG/M metagenome (GOLD analysis project Ga0210405, IMG submission 155492) | Forest soil microbial communities from Barre Woods Harvard Forest LTER site, Petersham, Massachusetts, United States - Inc-BW-H-11-M | ecosystem: Environmental > Terrestrial > Soil >... | reverse complement strand
GCAATCTTTCAGTTTCCTCAGCAGGGTACGTTCCTCAAATTCACACTAGGCTCTCTCATCGCAACTCCAGTGGGGCTGACGCAAGGATTTCTTCCCGTCCTGCCCGATGACTTTATGGGATTGCGATCTCTGTACCAGCAGACTCCCTGGTCGGCAGCGTATGTGACGGCCGCGGCTCTGTTCGTATGTGCTTTTCTGGCGACAATATTTTACGTGTTGTTCAAACGAGGCATGCTTCGAACTCCGCTCGTTCTTTCGTGCCTATTAGCGTTTCTGCTGGTGGAAGCAGCTTGTGCTAAGTGGGACACTTATTACCAGAAACTCCATCTCTTCGCCGTGATCCTCTGTTGGGTGTTGGTCTTGGTCGCTCTCTTAGAGTATCAACCATTAGATGTTCGCTGGCCGGTGCTTCTGTTCGTCAGCCTGGTGAGCGCGAGTGGGCTGTGGGTACTCAAGAAAAATGTAGAGCCTAGCCAAATGCGGACTAACGCGCAACAGCTCCAGGCGATTGTAGGAAATGGAGAGCTGGTTTCGACATGGTCTGGCGACGTGATGCACATGCTTCTCTATTCGAATCCGGGAAACGTAGTATCGTTACCTGATTTGGCCTTCGCTCGGCATTTAGATTCGCGGGAAGCCCAACAGGACTTGGAGACGATCATCCAGCGAACCACGGCGCAGGGCAAGAGTGTTTATTTCTATGGCTTGTTCGACGAAAAGAGTGGCCGCCCGTCCGACATCTATGAAACTCGGTTTCGGGAGACGGGAATGACCGCCTATCTTGGCGATCTACAGCGAAAAGCCAGACCAATTGCGCGCTTCCAGCAACCTAAAGGCCAGTCAATCCCCCTGTACCTGTATGTCCCATAGTCCCGGCGGAGATCGACCCGGGGAAACCGTCATCCGCACTATTCACCATGAAGCAAAATCGAGCCACGTAAATGTCGCCGTCATAGCACTCTTGGTACAGTTCTGGATTTACAGTGCCCGCGGCGGATCCGGTTCGCCAGCTAAGCGGCGCGGTGGATATACAGACCTAACAACTGTCGGAGTGTATTCCATTTTGTGACAACAGGGAGCAGCGACGGCCAACCGTGTCCATGGGTGCGACGCGTATCCAGGCGTCTGCAAGACGACTTTTTTCGATTGCGGCACGGTCAACGGAGGGCCGACAACCGGCGCATATCGTAACCAAGATAGAGCCGCGGCGCACCGCAGAATCGATTTGGGCTTCGATTGACATCTGTTCATGCATTCACCTAGGCAGCTATCGAGTAAAATCGAATTAGGTGCCGAGGTACAAAATTCTCGCCCTTTTCGTCATAGAAGAACGCGAGAATTATCGTTACCCTGTTGCGCCAATTCTTTCCGTTGAATCTAGGAAGCGACCATGACTAGACTCCTGACGAGGCTTGGATTTCTTATTTCCCTGTCGTTTGTTTCCGTGGGACTGTCAGGACCATACACCTCTCCCTATGTCGATGTTCGGTCATATCACGTGCGGGCGATTAACCCTCATGCAGTCCCTGCCATTCCTGGAATCACAGCGAATATTGTTTTTGGCGGAATAACGGCTACGCTTTCCGTACCCTGGCCTGGGGTGAATGGCGACGGCGTGATGGTTTTCGGGAGCGGCAATCCCTGTACCTTGACCACGCCTTCTGCTCCTACGGTAGATGCTGACCTTATCGAGGCAGGCGCCGGTACTGGCATAGTGACACCGGGCCCAGGTGGCGGAACGAGGACGTATAACTACAGAATTATCGCACGCGATAAAGCGGGATGCCTGACAGCGGCGAGTCCGGTCGGCACGACAAGTACAGGCCCGGCTTCGCTCGGGCCGCAAAATGCAGCAATTTCGGGTTTCACTCGCTCTGGGTCGATTGTGACGGCGACAACCACCGTACCGCATCGCCTTGCTTCGGGCGCGTGGGTCAACATTAGAGGATCTACGAATTCCGACAACTTGTACTTCGGCGGCCACTATCGCGTCGCTACCACAGATAACACGCACTTCACCTACGTGACTGGCAACGATGTGGCGAACGGAGCTCCGATAACTTCCGGCGGCGGCGGTACGGTCTATTGGGCAAATACAAATCATTTATCTTGGTCGGTCGTGGCGGACGCCTACGAGTATTATATCTACGGACGCACGGGTAACAGTCTGACGCTCTTGGGTGTTAGCCGTGTCCAGAGCACCATAAACGGATTAACTCCTGACACCACCTGGGACGATTTTGGCTCTCCGTCGATGGACGGTTTTGTTGCGCCGTTTTTTGTGCCGTCAACGCCTCCTGCTAGTCCGCTGGCCCATCCGCTCGTGACAACTATCCTTTCAGGGGCGGGTACGACAACGATTAACCTGGCAAGAGCCGCGAGTACCACACCAGCCGGACCAACGACTATTCTGTTCGACAACGAGCCGAATCTCGCAATAGCGGCCGGGCACACTCAATTTGGCAGCCTGCTCTATTTCCCAGGTAATGCTGACCCTTATGTCGTCAACTCCTATCTAACGCTTCCTAACGCTGTAGCGGTGAATCTCGCTGGTTCCAATATTTTGCTGAACGATACGATGGAGATTCAATCCGCAGATAAGTTTTATGGAATGATGGGCGCTCAGACCGGCAGCTTTCTCTCTTTTGGCTACCCGGTCGGCGGAGGCATCACGGCGGGTAGGGCGAACCCCGCAATCTACGGCGGCAATGCTGCTTGGACCTATATCCACGGTATCCAGATTTCCGCAGGAGGAAATGGCGGCGTAGGGATGCTCCTCGACCAAGCCCCAAATTCCAGTTTCAATTATATGAACTTTGCTTCGGGTGGGGACAGGGACACCATGAGCATTCCGCTCATCATCCGCGCGACAGACTTTCTGGTTTCCTTCGACCATGTCGCAGATATTGTCGCTCAAGGTCCTTTCTTTGGACTGCTTCCAACTCCGGCACTCCTCTATAGCGGCGGCAACGTAACTATGAGCAACCTGTCCTTTAGCGGCAGGGGGATCTTCAGATACGCGAAGACGGGCGGCCCAGGAGTAAATGTTGTCATCAATGGAGCTTCGCGCATCCAGGGCGGCACTCAGCCGTTCTTCACCGATTATGTTGGGCGCAATGTAGAGGGCGGCTCAATCACAATTAACAACGTCGAACTCGACACGATGCCTCATGCATTGTTCGCAAATCTTTCTGCTGGAAGCACGGTTGCCACAGTCGATGTAACTAGCTCCGCTGGCCCTGCTCTTGGATTTGGGATGTTGACAGGGAAGCCCGTTGGTTTCGTTATCGGCACACTTTCCGGTCAAAATAGTGCCGCAATCGCTCAGTACAACTTCACCAACAACCCTGTCAACGTTACTGGTATTGGCGAGTTCATGGTTCCGATCATCAACACTGCTGCTCCTGGTGTGACAGTAAGCGCCGGAGGAAACGTACCGGTCGGAACGGATTGCTTTGCAGTTACAATGGTGGACGTAAACCGTCAAGAGAGCACTCTCGGTCCTGATGTCTGTGTCGCGGTGACCAGTGGACATCAGAAAGTAACGATCACCCATCCTGCAGCTCCATTGGGAGCAGTTGGATGGCTCGCCTACCGAGGAGGTTCAGGGGGCGCGAATGACCGTATCTCCGAGCATTGTTTCATAGCAAGCGCTCCGTTTGGCACAGCAGTAATTGACACCACGGCTTTCTCTTGTGGGCATAGTGCACCAACGACCAACCGCGCAGGTTCTCAATCTATCAGCGCAGCAGGCTTGAGCGGAACCGGTATCAACGTTCTTGGAGGCGGATTCAAAAATGCGCTGTCCTTTAACGGCACTGCCAATCGCAACACAGTCTTGCCGGATCTCAGTGGATCTCCGATAAGTACGGTCGGATACGATTCGCAGGCTAGAAAGACCTCCGCGCAAACGCCGAAGAGTCCGACAAACCCTGCAACAGGATTAGCCTTTACGGTTGGCGCCAACGATACTCTGTTCCGCGCCGATGTAGCTCTTGCCTGTGACTTGAAGTCTGCCAACGCCACGGTTCTTCTCACAATTCTTTATACCGACGTGAGCAATACAGCGCAGTCCCAAGCCACCACGGAGGCGAATTGCACCACGTTGGGTACGGCCAGCGTAACGAGCCAAGCGTTCTTATTCATGGCAAAGGCCGGGACGTCCATTCAATATTCGACGACCGTCGTCAATACGCCCATCTATGACGTTCGCATTTCTTTGCAGCAACTTGGAACAAATTAAATGGGACTCTATAATTTCCAATCCCGATTCGTGCCGTTTATTTCATCGAGCGAGAAGATGCATACCATCCCGTCTGTGCGCAAGCATCCAGACGAGCCCGGCGACCCGCCGTACCTCTCCCGTGGACTTCGAACAAAAAAGAGAAGAGACCGCTCGAAGCGGAGTGCAACCCGACCTATATTCGGTGGCTTGGCGACCGCAGTGAGAGACAAGCCAAGCCTTTTGTGGCAATGAAGGTTCAGCGTTTGATCCCATGCCGGCGTCTGTGACCGCCCATCACGCAAGCACCGAACCCGGATGCTATGGGGGCAGCCGCGATTGACCAGGAAAAGTAGATTTTGCCAAACGAACCCACCGAGCGTGGCTCAGGCAGGATCGAGCTTTTGGGGGACTCGGAGTGCTACATTATAATCTGACCAAAAATGGTGGGCAGGCTACCAACGTGTCGGCCTTGCGGCAATGAAGCAGTGCTGCAAGGTAACTCGCAGAATCCAAGATCTGCCAGCCGGTGCGATCCGCACATTTTTCAGCTTCGGCATGGACTCAATCAAGATTGACAGCGACCTCTTCGAACAATGAGCATCGCAGCGTGAGCGGATACCGAACCATTGCGCTACTCGGGCGGCGTGACGAACCGACCGATGCGGTCGAAGAGTATTGCCAATACCTGGCGGGCGCGTTGCGTGCACACGATTTTGCATTGGAACTGGCGCGCGTTGCGTGGGTGGAAGATGGCTGGCCAACGGCGATGCGCGAGCTCGAGCGTCGAGCAAAAGAGTGGCGCGGGTGCTGGGTGCTGGTGCAATACACGGCGCTCTCCTGGTCGGAGCGCGGTTTTCCTCTAAGATTTCTGCGAGTACTGCGGATTCTGCGGCATGCAGGGACACGCGTTGCGATGGTCTATCACGACGTGCTGCCCTATCACGGCAACCGCACCATCGATAAGCTACGCCGACGCGCGCAGAACCATGCGATGAGCGAGGGGCTGCGATCTTGCGATCTCGGTGTGTTCACCGTGCCGGTCAGCAAAATTCCCTGGGTTGGGAAAAAACACACGCGAGCTATTTTCATTCCCGTGGGCGCGAATCTGCCGGAACCAGAAACGGCTTGGACAATGCAGCGCGGCGAGGCAGGCCGATCGCCGTCAATTGCTGTGTTTGGGATTACGGGTGGAGAAAGCGGCATCTGGGAGATTGCGAGTATCTCCGAAGCTTTGCAAATCGTGGCGGAGCGTTTGGGAAAGCTGCGGCTGGTGGTGATGGGCCGGAATTCGGACACGGCGGAGAAGGCCCTACGGAACCTGATGGACAAGGAGCCAATGGAGGTCTCCGCGCTGGGAGTTCTGCCGGGAGCGGAAATCGTAAGGCACATGGCTTCCTGCGACGTGCTGCTCTTTGTGCGCGGAGGGATCTCTTCGCGGCGCGGCAGCGCTATCGCGGGCATTGCTTGCGGCCTGCCAGTGGTTGCGCTGGAAGGTCCGGAGACGGCGTCGCCCATCACCGAAGCGGGAGTGGTGTTTGCCGATCCGAAGCGACAACGAGGATTGGGAGAAGCGCTGCTCAAAGTGCTTTCCGATCCGGACTACCGTGCCACACTTGCGGAACGCAGCCGGCACGCGCAAGACAAATATTTTTCCTGGAAGGCAATTGCGGGGCGCTACGCAGAAGCATTGCGCTCCGTGGATGAAAGTGTCAGCTAGCAATTGCCAGCTAGTTCCATCGAGATAAGGTTTTACTTGGACAGTGCGTCGATCAAGGTTTCTTTCTTTTTCTCGGCCAGTGCAGCCAGGGGATCGAGCGAGGAAGTGTAGCCCGCTATCGCGGCGGCGGCGAGAAATACGAATACTTCCGCAGGAAGCCAGACATTGTCTGTCCAACGGCTCATTAAAAGGATGGGCGCGCTGATGCCGCCCAAAAGAATTTGCGCGCCAAAAGCGACGAGCACGGCCATGCCGGATTGGCGCTGCCCGCGCATCTGGCCGAAATTAAGTTTGCGCGGAAAGGAAAGTGAGGACCAGTTGGCAATGGCGAATTGTCCCGCGATATTGAACACGATTGCGGCGAGCGTGGCCATAAAGACAGGGAGCGAGGGAAGCCCCACGAGGTATGAAAAGGCGGCCATGGAAAGCGTCAATTCAAAAGTGAGCATCGCCACTTGCAGGAGATTTTTTCCAAGAAAAACTTCCCGGAAACTTACGGGCGAGGTGAAAAACGTCTGGATGCCTTTGCCGTCGTAAGCAAAGCAGTTGTAAGCGGGGGCCATCAGAATGAGCAAGAGATAGGCCATCATGCCCGGGAAAAAGAACTCGGTCGACACCGGATGCTTCGTGGCCGTGGGATGCCTGCCCGCGAATTGGGTGGTGAATAGCAAAACAAAAACGGGAGGCATGATCAGCAGAAAAAAGGCAAAGCCGTTGCGCGTAAGGTAGCGGAACTCCTTGCGCAGGACGGCCGCAACTTGCGGCGTGAGCACGCGGAGAGGGTCGGATTTTTCGGCAGTCCGGGAAACAGGTCGAACGATGGCGCGCGCGGGGGCGGCTGTTTCGCTAAGTTCCTCGCCGCGGTATTGCGTGGCGAAGCGGAGCCAAAGGAAAAGGGTAAAGAGCAGGACGTAAAGGGAGATTCCGGCCTCGCCGAGAAGCGTGTCCATGTAACGATTTTGGGCGGCGCCAGCGATCGCTTGACCCGCAAGCGACGGAGGAAAAACGGACAGGTAAGGAAGTAATTGTTTGACCCCTGGCTGCGCGGTACGGCCATATCTCTGCAAAAGCGGCGAAATGAATTGAACGGAGACGGCGAAGAGTATGAAGAGTGCGAAAAATATTTCCCGGGAGCGCCGGCGAGCGAGCACGCGTTCGAGCCAGGACCCGATCAAACGTTCGAGGGTGATGTTCATTAGCAGGAAGAGCGCGGAGACGATCAAAATGGAGGGCAGGACATTTGAGTTTGCGACAGTGGCGCCGATAATCATGGCAACGAGCCAGCAGATAGAGGCGAGCGCGGCAAAATCAGCTAGTCCATAAGCAAGGCCGATGATGTAAAACGCGCGGAGAGTTAACGGAAAGCGCAGCATGGTGCGAAATTCAAAGCCTGCCCCGAAGCCTGCGGTAAAAACGGGAACGAGCTGCCAAAAAAGAAAAATTCCCCAAAAGAGGAACGTGATCCAGGCCTCGTGGCCGCCCGACAAAAACGTGTAAGCGCCGAAGTAGAAAGCGAAGGATAGACCGAGAACGAAGAGCGCGGCGAAAACACCGGTGAGAATCATTCCAATCAAGTCCCATTGATTGTGTTTCTTTCGCAGATTGTTAGCTAGAACCCGCCAGCGGAGCCCGGCGACGAGCCGGATCTGTTCCCAAACGCCCGGCACGCGAGCTACATCAGCCACGAGAGTTCCTCGAGTTGTGGCCGCTGGGCGCCGTCCTGACCCACGATAGAGAGGAAAATCTGCTCGAGCGTCGTTTTGCTTCCTTCTTCACTGGCGATACCCGCGCGCAGCTCTTCCAGAGAGCCTTGCGCGACGAGGCGGCCTTTGTGAATGATGGCCACGTGGCTGCAGAGACGCTCGACAATTTCCAACACATGCGAGGTGAGAAATATAGTGACGCCGCGTTCGGTCATGCGGCCCAGAAGGGCTTTGAGAGCGCCCGCGGCAAGGGCATCCACGCCTTCAAATGGCTCGTCGAGAAAAAGAATCCGCGGTCCGTGAATGACCGCCGCGGCCAGCGCCAACTTCTTCTGCATGCCGTGCGAATAATCGGCGATCAAGGTCTTGGGGCGATCGGAGAGCTGCATAAAATCGAGCAGCTCTTCGGAGCGGCGCTGGGTTGTGGGGCGGTCGAGGCCATACATGCGGCCGACGAATCGAAGATACTCGGCGCCGGTTAATCGTTCGAAGAGGCCCATACCTTCGGGAACAACGCCGATTTGCCGCTTAACCTCGACGGGATGGGCGGCGAAGTCCATGCCGAGAAGCTGGGCGCGACCGGAACTTGGGGCCAGCAGGCCGGTAAGCATCTTGATGGTCGTGGATTTGCCCGCACCATTAGGCCCAAGAAAGCCGAAGAATTGTCCGGCTGCGACTGTGAGATCGACACCGTCGACAGCGATGAGATTGCCGAAACGGCGCGTAAGTTTTTCGGTCACGATGGCTGCGTCCGTCATCGCGTCTCCTGCTTGCTGAATGCGGTTCGAGACAAGACTCTAACATGAGTGAGGCGTGCGATAAGGCTGCCGAGCGAGAGTGCTGGCGGCTCGATGAGAGGTAAAGTCACGAGGGTTTCGGTGGATTCGGTGTGGGAGAAGCAAGATGCAATTCTTTTGTGGGCAGAGCGGCGAGGACAGCCGGCAACTCCACGCGGAACGCGGCGCCGCCTTCCTGGCGGTTGTAGCAGAAAATCCTGCCGCTGTGCTCCTGGACGATGCCGAAGCAAATACTGAGACCCAAGCCGGTGCCTTTGCCTACGGGCTTGGTCGTATAAAAAGGATCGAAGACGCGGTGCGGCTCCTTGACGCCAGGCCCGGTATCCAAGAAAAGAACGATGACATACGCGCGGTCACGCATGGTCTTGATGGTGAGGACGCCGCCTCCTGCGGCTTCCATCGCATCAACGGCGTTGCTGATCATATTAAAGAAGACCTGCATCAACTGGTTTCCATCGCCGCGTACTCCGGGGAGAACGGACTCGAGCTGGAGTTCGATGCGAACGGTGCCCGTGCGCAGATCGAGGGTGCGAAGCTGCACGGCGTTGGTGACCACCGTGTTGATATCCAGGAGAGTGCGCTCCGTAGGCACCTGCCTGGCAAAACTGAGCAGATTTCCGACGAGCGTTTTGGTACGGCGGGCCTGGTCGCGAATCTTTGACGCGGTGACGCGGGCTTTTTCTGGAAGCGTCTGGTCGTCGGCCAACAGATCGGAGAAGCCGAGAATCGCCGTCAGCGGATTATTGATTTCATGGGCGGCGCCAGCGGCCAATTGACCCAGCGAGACGAGTTTCTCGGATTGCACGATCTGCGCCTGGAGTCTCTGGAGATTCTCGATGGACCGTTCGGAATGGGAAAGGAGGCGCGTGCGGTCGGCATCGGCGAGATAGGTCCTCAAGAAGACAAGCAGAGCCAGCGGAATGGAGGCGAGGAGAACAGTCATCAGCCGGAAATCGCGGATTGCGGGATTTTCATGAGCGAACCGCAGAGTGTAAATGGCAAACAGCGGCAAAGACATCACGGCGGCCATGGCCAAGCGAGCCGGCACGACGCTTTCACCTCGGAAACCATCCGAGTCGGTTCCGAATTCGTTCTCCGAGGGAGCGTCGAGAGCGGCCCGTTTTTGGTAAGCGACAACACCGGCGAGAGCGAACCAAAGAAAAGAGGAAACCAAGGGGAGATCATAAAGGCTGCCGGTGTAATAGCGGCTGAACCCCAGAGCGATGTTGATGGTGAGAGAGGAAAGCATATACATCGCTGAGGCCCCGAAAAGATTGGCATAGACCAAACGCCAGGCACTCGATGAACGCAGCCAGAGGTAACCGAAGCCCCCGACGATGATCATGTTCTCGGTATTGTGAAGAAGGACGTAGTTGTAGTTGTACTCGGCGAGGGAAGGGACCGCATACATCCATGGCAGCACGATGAAGATGTAGAGAAAGATCCACCAAGTGAGTAGCAGAGCAAAGTCCAAATAGCCGAAGCGCAAGCGCAGCTCGCCGCGCTGGAGGTGTGGGCGCAGCGTCAGCGCAGCCATCATGGGAATGCCGCGTAGGAAAAATATGATGTCGATCGGATCGGTGTCCGGCATTGGCCTGCGCAGGTAGAGCTCATAGTACGTCCAGTCAAACTGGCCGATCATCCAAAGCGTGCAACCCATGGCGAGCAACATCCAAAAAAGATTCCTGCGCCAATGAGGAGTGCCCGCATTCAGGAGGAGACCGGCGTTGGCGAGGAGCGGGACGATGCACTGAGCCAAATCTCCGAAAACAGTGAGAGCATGGTTTCCACGATGGAGAGATAGAGAAACGCTGGCGTAGACGATGAGGAAGAAAAGCCAGATGCCTGCCATGCGGACAATTGTTTTTGAAGAAGACATAGGATCAGATGCATTTATTCTAGAAGGGAGAGGGGGGAGAGCGGTGCCGCTCTCCGCGAGCAATTCGTAAGTATAAACTAGATTATAGGTCGACTTTGAAGCCTGGGTCGGCGAGCCGGTTTTGCAACACCCTTTAGCTGGAATGACTCCGTTTGATTTTTCAAGGGCTGCGCCCTCGGCCGCGATGACACGGACCAATGACCCCGAGCCGGTAATCGCATTACAGCCTAAGATTGATGCTATACCTTGCTGTTTGACATCAGATCTGGCTTGTAGCATCATATGTGGATGAGAACCACACTTTCGCTGGATGATGATGTCTTTCTGGAAGTAAAGGCGTACGCTGCAAGTCGGGACGTCGCCATCGGTAAAGCGGTATCGGAATTGGTGCGCCGGGGGCTGCACTCACCCTTACGGACCCGCCTCGTCAACGGCTTTCACGTTGTCGAGCTGCCGCCTGGTTCGCCGGCCGTAAGCACCGAGGATGTTGAAAAACTCCAGGACGAATTGGAGTGAAAGCCAGTTTTTTGCTGGACGTCAATGTCCTCATCGCGATGGCTTGGCCCACCCACCGCGCTCATGAGAAGGTCCAGGAATGGCTCGGGCGCCACGCGCGTGAGGGGTGGGCCACATGTCCCCTGACCCAGACGGCCTTCGTCCGCATACTCTCGAATCCCGCTTTCTCTCCAAACGCACTCACGCCCGCGGATGCTCTGGCCTTGCTACAAGCCAACCTTGGCCATCCCGCGCACCGGTTCTGGCCCGATGACCTCAGCCTTGTCCAGGCACTCGAGCCATTTGCTCCCCGCTTGGCGGGCCATCAACAAGTGACGGATGCTTATTTGTTACGGCTTGCGATGCATAAGAAAGGAAAGTTTGCCACCATGGATCGGGCCGTTCGAGCGCTGCTGCCGGACAAAAGTCCGGAAGACGATTTCCTGATCGTAATATAAGGACAATTCAGGTGTTTTCTGTCGGGATTCCGGGCAGCTGTATGATGGAAAAGCCTCGGATTTGCCACGGCGCTGAGGTTCGTGACGTGTGGAACCACGCCCGGTATGGGCAACCTTCCGCAGACCTTCCGTGCGCTCATCGCTGGCCATGGAGTGCGACTACTAATAAGGTCAAGGCAGCAGGACAGGTTCCGACGGAGCCTTCGCAGAACTATGAGGCGGAAGCCGCTACTCTTAATGGCATCGCCAGTATATCCGCCTGCGCTGCCTGTTCGGGCGGAGCTAAGGTCGGTTTTCTTGCCCTCGCGGCCCACAACCCCCGTACATTCAATAATGTCGTCGTGCCGCGGACAGGCATTTATGAAATGCAGATTGACTACCTGCACTCGGACCACGGGCGGCGCTCTTCAGCGTGAACAGTGGTCCCTTCGTCACGGTCAACGTCGGCGGGGGCGGCTTCAACTTGGCTGTCAGCACAGCTGTGCCTGTCAAGTTGCTCGCTGGTGGCAACAGCATTCAATTTGGTAACCCCACTAGCTACCCGCCCGACTTAGACCGCATCGTGATCCGAGGAAATGGGTCTGCTCCTCCGCCGACCGCAATCGCCTATGAGGCTGAGAATGCTGCGTTAGGGGGCTCAGCGAGCGCTGTTTATTGCGGACTCTGCTCTGGCGCGTCGGCGGAGGCGGCAATGGAACCGTGACATTCACGAATGTCAGTGTTCCTGCGGCTGGAACGTATCAAGCAGAGACTGACTATCTGACGAGTGGAATGCGTTCCTTTCTTGTAAGTGTCAACGTTGGGACAAGCTTCAATCTATCCTTAAATGGAAGCTCCTGTGACTCACCCGCCAGCACCGTGATTCCCATTCAGTTGCAGGCTGGAAACAATGCCATCGAGTTTGGTTCCGGCGGTTACGGGTCTGACCTGGAGCGAATCACAATCGCTCTCCCAGGCTCTTGACAAATCCAAACTTATGACATACAGTGTACGTACATTAGAAATGCGAGGTAACTATGGCCGTATCGCATTCTAGAACAATCAGAACTAGGCGCATTAATCTCCGTGCCACAGACCGTCAAGAAAAGCTCATTCGTACTGGGGCCGAAACGGCTGGCCTTAGTGTGACGAACTTTATCCTGGATAGCGCCTGTTTGCAGGCAGAACGCGTGCTTGCCGACAAACGCGAGTTCATCGCTTCGCCTAAACAGTGGAAGACGTTTGTCGAGGCCCTCGACAGACCGGCTCAGATAAAACCAGAGTTAGCTCGCCTTTTTTCCGAAACTGGCATTCCAGAGCGCGAGCCTCAGAAGTGACGAGCTGTTCGCCGACCGAAAATAAAGAACCTCTTTCCGGCATTGAAAAGCTGATGAAGGATCATGACCCTTCATCGTTTGACTGCGGAAAATCGTCTCTTAATGATTGGCTCCGCCGATTCGCCCTCACAAACCAACAGAATGACTCGGCTCGCACCTACGTCCTTCATCGGGCCGGTAAGGTTGTCGGCTATTACTCTCTCTCGGCAGGCTCAGTCCGCAGCGAAGAATCACCTGCACGCATCGCAAAAGGACTCGCAAAGCATCCGATTGGCGTCATTTTGCTTGCGCGCCTTGCGGTTGACCGCACCGAACACGGAGGAGGGCTTGGCAGGATTATGCTGGTTGACGCATTGTCGCGAGCTATGACCGCAGCCGATGCGATCGGGGCTAGGGCGTTGTTGGTTCACGCCATCGACGAAGACGCTGCGGCCTTCTACAGAAAATTCGGATTTGAACCCTCGCCGCTTGATCCCAAACAACTCATGCTGCTTATGAAGGACCTCCGCGCAACCCTGCAGGCAGTTGGTTTGGGCTAAGGATCGTTCATTGAGGAGCGTGGTTTGAAGCGCTTTGAAAGAACGTTCGTGGTGATCGGCATGTTCGCCGCGGAGTTTCTGACTTCTTTCGCTACGTATGGCGTATGGGCCGCTGCGGCGGCACCCTAGCGCGCGACTTCATACGCTAATAGCGTATACTTAGGTGTGTACGCTAGCGGCGTACAAGGAACCGCATGGAATTCTTTGAAGCCCTCGCGTTTACCCGCTACGTTTCCAGCTATTTGACTGACGACGAGTACCGGGAAATGCGAGGTCGCTTGGTGAGTGAACCGGAAACGGGCGACATGTTCCCCGGAACCGGAGGATTTCGAAAGCTCCGTTGGGCCGACCCGAAGCGAGGAAAGGGACGAAGAGGCGGCTTACGGGTGATCTACTATTATTTCCCGGGCGAGCGACAGATCTGGCTCATGACCCTCTACGACAAGATGAAGCTTCGGACCTTCCGCCCAAACAAAAGCACGTTCTGAAGAGTGCCATTGAAGAAGCGGTCCGGGTTCGGCAGATCGCTACGTTTCGAAAGCAAACGAAGTCGCGGAGGTAAACGCAATGACCAAGAGAAAGATTTTCGACGAAATGATTGTAGGCATCGCGGCGATGAAGGACCACCGCGAAGGAAAACTTACCCTGCGTACCTATAAGGTCGAAGCCGTGCCGCTCCCTAAAGTGGACTCGAAATTGATCCGTGACACCCGCAAGAGGCTGCACTGCTCACGAGCCGTTTTCGCTCGCCGCTTGCGGATTAACGAGCGCACGCTAGAAAAGTGGGAACAGGGCCGCGCTAAACCAAATCCCCAAGCTGCTGCCCTTGTCCTATTGGTTCGCAACTTTCCAGACACTCTCGACCGATTGGACCGGGTTGCCGTACGTTAGCAATGATGTTGTGTGCGACGGATTCACATCGGTTTCCCAGACCGTTGTGCTTTGTACTATCGCAATATCATCGCTATGTGGGAATTATTGTGAAGGCAGATCCCGCAATTCTGGTTGCAGGGGCCCACATAGGAATGGCGGAGAGGGGGGATTCGGGGATTCGAACCCCGAGACCCTTTCGAGTCTAACGGTTTTCAAGGCCGGTGATTGCGCCCTGGCTCGCTGGTAAGTTGTTGAGAACTAAAGGCGGCGTTCGGCTCGTTGTGGGTGGTTTGGGCACAGTTGGCAGCCTATTGGGATAAATTGGGATAAAAGTTTTTCGCACGCCTGCGAGATGGACGAGAGGAAGAAGGCGGCGATTTGCTAAATTTCACCACCCCTGTGTGCGCTCGCTGTTGTTCATGTATTGGGTTCGAGCTGAAAGCTCTCAGTTGCACCCAAATCATGACATTTTCAGTTTAGCGGCCAGCAAGAAGCCAGCAACTGATTCGGGGAAAACGTATCCGAAGGCTCCGATTTCATTGAATGACAAAGCGGGCAGGAGGTACGGACGCTCGCGCTTGTGGATTGTAGTAGTCGTAGAGGACGGATTCCGAGGACTGCGCCTTCATCGCAAAGCGCGCCTTCAATGAAAAGGAGACCGTTGTGCCACCAGCACGTGGCCACAGGTAGAAGACCACGCGGTCGGGTTGCACTTCATAGCTTTGCAGATCCCAACCAGAATTAGCGACGGCAGAGTCCAACGAGGAGCGGTCTACGTCCACTCCAGGAGGCAATCCCACTTCAGCCAACATCATGCCGTAACCTCGAAAACCGACGCGTTCAGCATGGACAGTGCAGTGAATGGAATCGCCGGGAGCGGCAGTGACATGGTCGAACTGTACGGAATAGCGCAAGGACTCTGCGTCGCCGCTGCGAACCGAAGAAGCGGTGACGGAGGGATCGGTCCAGGGCAAATAGTAAGTTCCGTTCAGGTAGACGCTGGCATGAGTCGACGGACCGCCACGAATTTCGATCGAGTGCTTCCCGGGCGAGAGAGATGACGTAAGGTCAGCGCGCTGTGGCGTAAGTTGGCGAGCATCCGCCGAGGAAGAAAGTTGTGGGCCGGGTTTGCCGTCGACGAAGATCCGCATGGGAGTACGGGATGAATCGACAGAAGAGGAGGCAGAGCTCAACTGACGGACTAGTGTTTGGAGTACGTCAACCGTGGCTTGTGTGGAGTACCACACGCCATACTGGTCCTTGTTCTTCAAAAGGAATAGCGTACCGCGGTCGAGTGCACGCTGGAGTTCGGCTGAATGTGCTTGTGACTCCGTTATGGCAAGCGCGTCCAGGACGAGAGCAGTGGTTTCGATACGACCGGTGTAGCCCCAGCCATAAAAGATGGTGTTGCGCTGGAGGTCCCAGTAGCTTGCCTCGCCTTCTGGGTGTTCGAGCGAAAGGAGTGTAGTTGTTTCGCGAGAAGCATCTTCTTTGGCAGCGAGCTTCGCGAGAGCAATGAGAGCGATGTCATAGGGATCAGAATTGGCGTGAGGGGCCTTACCAAGGTACTCGATTGCCTTGCGTACTGCCTCGCGTTCGGCTGCGATGTCTTTATCGTTAGGGTTGCGATGTTGCAGATCGCGCGCGAGGATCTCGACGACGTAGGCGGTGTCGTACAGCGCATACGTCTCGAGGAGTTTGCCGTCTGAACCTCTTTCCATCCACGTTCCTTGCGGTGTGGCTTGCTGAAGCAACCAACGGCGCGTCGCAGCGATTAGGTCCTGGTCCACCTTGGTGAATTCCGAAGCTTCCGAAAGGAAACGGAGGGCATAGGCCGAAACCGAAATTTCGGGATGGCCTTTGCCCCAAAGGGAGAAACCGCCGCCCGGTTCGCGATAGCGGAGCAATTTGTCGTAAGCCAATTTGAGGTAGTGGTGCGCACGAGAATCGAGCGGAGAAGACGGAAACTGTCGGGCCTTCTGAAGCTGCAGCCAAAGCAAACTCGGATAAGCGGAAGAGATAGTTTGCTCAGCACAACCGTAAGGCCGTCCCATAATGCCTTCGATTGCACCGCTGACGTGGGCAATCAGATTTGGGTACACAACCAACTCGGCTTCGACTGAGCCTGGAAGAGCGCTTGCGGGGACTTCTAACGAAAGCGACGTGCCGCCAAGGAAGATGGAACTGGACTGGGCCAGGCGTTGCTGGCCATCAGCGTGGATGCTGAGTTTCTTCTCGATGGCGTCACTGTCGTTTGCAGAGGAGCGGTTGAAGGCGGTGAGGCGTTGCTTGGCTTCCTTCATGGCC
>Ga0210405_10003183_pt1 | contig 16332 bp, 14 predicted proteins | sample IncBWH11MmetaG_FD_155492 | JGI IMG/M metagenome (GOLD analysis project Ga0210405, IMG submission 155492) | Forest soil microbial communities from Barre Woods Harvard Forest LTER site, Petersham, Massachusetts, United States - Inc-BW-H-11-M | ecosystem: Environmental > Terrestrial > Soil >... | reverse complement strand
CCTTGGCGGCGCGGCGATGCTCCGCGTTTTGCGCCATCGGCCCTACCCCGAACACTTCCTGCGCCGTACGCGCGTGAATGTCTTCTCCGTTGCGGAAAGCCTCGATCAGCACCGGGTCTTTCGAAAAATGCGCCATGATGCGCAGCTCGATCTGCGAGTAATCCGCGGACAGCAGGATCCTTCCTTTCTCTGCCACGAAGGCGGCGCGAATCTCGCGCCCCAGCTCGGTGCGAATCGGAATGTTCTGCAAATTGGGATCGCTCGAACTGAGCCGCCCGGTGGCCGTGCCGGTCTGCGAAAAGCTGGTGTGCAGGCGTCCGGTTTCGGGATGGATCAGTTTCGGAAGCGCGTCCACATAGGTCGATTTGAGCTTGGCGATTTCACGGTATTCGATAATTTTCGCAGGAAGCGGATGCTGCGCGGACAATTCCTCGAGAATGTCGGCGGCGGTGGAGCGCGCTTTGGCTTTTCCGCGCCGGGCGTTTGGCTGTAGATTCAGTTTGTCAAAGAGGATTTCGGCGAGCTGCGGCGGCGAGTTGATGTTGAATTCCGAGCCCGCCAGCTTCCAAATCTCTCTTTCCAGCCGGCGAATTTCTTTTTCCATCGTCTGCGACATCTTGCCGAGCGCCTTAGGATCCACGCGGACGCCAACGCGCTCAATACCCGCCAGCACTGGCGCCAACGGCAAGTCCAATTTCTCGTAGACGCCTTCGAGCTGCTGTGCCTCGATCTGCGCCTGCAGCGCGGGCGCAAGCCGCTGCAGATAATCGGCGCGCTCGCCGGGCCCCCCGCCCATCATTGCGTTGAACTGCCGCATCACCACGTCGGCAAAATTGTGGTTCGCTGTCGTGGGCCGCAGAAGATAGGAATAGATTTGCGTCGCGTGGCGGAGATTCGCGGCAAGGCCGGCAAGCAACTGGAAGAGCTTTGCGTCGTGTACGATCTTTGGCCGTTTTGGATCGGCGAGCAGGAGCGCGAGCGCTTTCAATGCCTCGCCTTTTTCGTCGAACCAGACGGAACGGCCCTCGCCGGCCTGTGAGGAAACCTCGATCGAAGCGATGCGCGTCCCGAATCCTTCCGATTCGCGCTCCCCCGCCTCGAGATTCAGCCAGATTGCCAAAGGCTGCTTTGCGGGGAGTTTCTCCAGATAGGCACGAAATTCAGCAACGTTGGCGAACTGCGCATAATCCGCCTGTACAGCCGGTTCGGAATCCACCGGCGCGCTGGTAACCAGGGCTTCCGAACCCAGCTCTTTTAGCAAGGAACTAAAGCCGAGTTCGCGATAGAGCGCCGCAAGAGCATCAACATCTGGCTCGCGGCGCGCAAGTTCTGAAAGATTGATCTCTAAAGGGATATCGGTGCTTATTTTGGCGAGTTCTTTGCTCAAAAGGACAAACTTCCCGTATTTCTGAAGTGCCTCGCGGTAATTTGCTCTCTTAACTTCCTCTGCTCTTCGCAGTGTCTCTTCAACCGACCCGAATTGCTTGATTAACTCTCGAGCGCCAACCTCCCCGATTCCGGGCTTGCGTCGTTCCCCTTCGGCTAGCCGCTCATTTGGATCTTTCGCGCCCGGAATGTTGTCCACCGTGTCGCCCATCAACGCCATCACGTCGATTACCTTCTCCGGCGGCACGCCTAGAATCTCTTTCACCTTCTCCTCATCCACGATGAGGTCCGATTTCGCGCCGCCCGAACCTGTTCGCAGGATGCGCACACCGTTCTTGACGAGCTGCATCATGTCTTTGTCGTTTGAAATGATTAGCACTTCGACATTTTTCCTGGCCGCCTGTTGGGCTATCCCGCCAATTACGTCATCGGCTTCGTATCCCTGAAGCTCCAGGATCGGCAGGCGCATCGCTTCGCATAACCGCCGGACGAAAGGCAGTTGCATACGCATTTCGTCCGGCATGGGCTGCCGCTGCGCTTTGTATTTTTCGAACAGCTTGTCGCGGAAAGTCGCTCCCGGCGGATCGAACACGATGCCGATGTAGTCCGGCTGATAATCCTTGATCAAACGCTTCAGGATGTTTCCGAATAGAAAAGGAATGTTCGTGGGAATTCCGCCGGGACCGGTCAGCCGCTGCGGCATCGGCGCAAAGAAGGCGCGGTAAATATGCGCCATCGCATCAACGAGAAATAGTTTTTTCGGTGCAGCAGGCATGCGGGCGAGTATAGCAAAGGATGACGAAGGGACCGGCCAAGGATGCCTGACTCCCCTGGCCTGCTCGCTTCATTCAACGATTTGAGATTTGGTTCCAGCAGGTGGCGCCCAAATTGGCGGTTGAGGGCGGAGTGTGGAAGACACACCATGAGCGAAGGGGATTCCGCTCTTGCCCGACTACAAGTCCCTGATCCGCAGGTATTACTCCGAACTCTGGAATGCCCGGAGCCCGGCGGCTCTTGAAGAACTCATCTCGCCTGACATCGTCTTCCGCGGCTCGATCGGCACTACCGTGAATGGCATCGAGGAGTTCAAACAATACGTGAACAGAATCCGCGCTGCGTTCCCCGATTTTCACAATCGCATTGACGAGCTCATCAGCGAAGGCGATAAGGTCGTCGCCCGCCTCACCTACACGGGCTCTCATCGGGGCGAATTATTCAATTTCCCCGGCACCGGAAAAAAAATCAGCTATCAAGGCATGGGCATCTTTCAGTTTCGAGAAGGCAAGATCGTTTCGGGTTTCGTGCTTGGCGACACGGAAAGCCTGAAGCGGCAGATCGCTCGACCATGAAACAAAGCCGCGCGGAGAATTCACTTCCCCGCGCGGCCTTCAACCTAACAGCTCGTCCTTATTGCTTGTTCGGCTTGTTTGGTTCAGACCTCGGCTCGGATTTTGGTTCCGGCTTGCTCGCCGCGGGCTGCTTGGACGCGCCTTGTTCGCCGGTCTGCGCCTGCGAAACCAGCAGCATCCGCGTGCCGCTGTCAAGGTGCACGTTTTTCCCTGCCGAAGTGATCACTGAACCCTGCGTGGCATTCGAGGCCGCCGCGTTCAAGTTCAGACCGTTCATTCCAAACACGCCCTGGCTGTTCGAAGTAAGCTGTCCCGCGGCGTTCAAACCGCCGACCGCTCCCTTCGAAGCACCGGCAATGCTCCCGCCTGCGTTTGCCGCGGAGTTTACGGTTCCGCCGGCAACTCCGCCCACGTTAGCTGCGGTGTTCGTCACCGCACCCACCGCGCCGCCCGCTGTGGAAGTCACTCCTCCAAGAGCGCCGCGTCCGCCACCTCCGCCTGATCCCGCTGCCGAAGCTCCCGCGCCACCAAAGGCGTCGAGGTCCGCTCCTGCCGCCGAAGCCCCGCTCTGCGCTGAAGCCAGCGCCTGGATCGCCACGTTCAACGGAATCTCCTGGCCGTTCTTCAGGATCGCTTTGTCAAACACGATGCCCAGCGACGATTCCGATTCGCCTTTGGCGCGCGCCGAAGCCTGCGTCACGTGGCCCACCAGTTTCGAACCCTTTGGAATCACGGTTTTTCCTTCGGACTTGGCTGCTTCCGTCGTGTGCGCCGTCACGGCATCGCCCGGCTTGCACTTTTTCGTATCGATTGGCGAGCTGAGCTCGGCGTTGAACGCCGAACCCGTCGCCAGCGAACCGTTCGCTTGGCCGTTCTGAGCCGACGCCGAAGTGGACGCAGAAGCGTTGCCGGATGCTTGCGCTTGCGTCTGCCCCGCTTGCACCGATGCCTGGCTGCTGCTTTGTGCCCCCGCCTGTGCGCCGGTCTGTGCCTGCGCCGCAGTGTTCATGCAAAAAAGAGTCCCCACAACAATTGCCATCCCTGCGCGATTCATGGTCGTAAGACCTCCTCAAGATTGCTTTGAAATGTGGGCCCGGGCGTTCTTGTGTCCAGTTATAAGGGTATCCACCGAACAATTTGATAGTGGCAAGGCCCGTGCCGATGTGTAAAGGGCTTGTTTTCTATTAATTACGTAGCGGCTGAGGGGCCTAGAACCTGGCAAAAGGATGAGTACTAAGAAGGATTTACAGGGTGGAAGTCCCTGTTAGCTTGGAATGATGCCGAGGGGCTTAGCCACTTCCGCCAGAATGTCCGCCGCGCGCAGAAGCTGTTCGCGCTTGTGCGTCGCGCTGACCATGGCGCGCAGCCGCGCCTTGCCTTCCGCTACCGTCGGGTAGCCGACGGCCGGCGCAAAGACCCCCGCTTCAAACAATTTCTTCGAGAATTCAAACGCCTTCGCCGCGTCCCCGACGTGGATCGGAATAATCGGCGTTTCGCTCACCTTGAATTGAAAACCGCGCTTCTTCAATTCGCGCTTGAACATTTTCGTATTGGCCCACAGTTTCTTCACCAGCTTTTCGCCTTCCGGCGAATCCAGCAGCGCGAAAGCCGCCTGGCAAGCCGCCGCCGTGGCCGGCGGGTGCGAAGTCGAAAAAAGAAACGGCCGCGCCCGGAGATACAGAAAATCGATCAAATCGCGCGAGCCGCAAACGTAGCCGCCCATCGCGCCGATGGCTTTGCTGAGCGTGCCCACTTGAATGTGCACGCGCCCGTGGCACTGGTGATGGTCCACCGTCCCGCGCCCTCCGCGTCCCAGCACCCCCGAAGCGTGCGCGTCGTCGACCATCATGATGCAATTGTATTTTTCAGAGAGGTCGCAGAGTTCCGGCAGCGGCGCGATGTCGCCGTCCATCGAAAAAACGCCGTCCGTGATGATCAATTTCTTCCCCGGAAAACTCGCGCTCTCCTGCAGGATACGCTCGCAGTCCTTCACGTCCTTGTGCTTGAAAACCTTGATTGTCGCTCTCGAGAGCCGCGCCCCGTCAATGATGGACGCGTGATTCAACTCGTCGGAAACAATCAAATCGTCTTTCCCAAGAACAGCCGAAACGGTTCCGGCGTTGGCCGTGAAGCCCGACTGGAACACCACGCACGCTTCCACGTTCTTGAACACCGCGATTTGTTCCTCCAGCTCCATGTGTATTTTCATGGTGCCGGCAATCGTGCGCACCGCTCCCGCTCCCGCGCCGTATCGTTTCACCGCGTCCAGCGCGGCTTTGCGCAGTGTTTTGTGGGTGGTCAGCCCCAGATAATTATTGGAAGCGAGGTTGATCACCTCCCTCCCGTCGAAAATGCAAACGGGCTTTTGCTCCCCCTCCAGCACGCGCAGCTTTGGCGCCACGCCCCTTGCGCGCAAATCCTTCAGCTCGTCGGTGACGTACTGCAAAGGATTCTGCTTCGATGCGATTGTTGCGGTATCAGACATGATGGCACTCCTCACTTGGACTCGGCCGGGGGGAACAACTATTTTGCGTCAGCTCGCGGCTCAGAGCAAACGACTTGAGGGCTATGCAACAAAAACAATTCGTTCAGCGCGGCATCCCGTTCGGATACAGCAAAATCTTCCCCGCCAGGCCGCTCTGCAGCAAGGTAAACGCGTTTTCGAATTTATCGAGCGATGCCCGCTCGCCAAACAACGGCTCAAGATTCAAGCGCCCCGCCTTCAGCAGCGAAGTCATCTGCACCCACGTCTCATACATTCGCCGCCCATAGATGCCCTGTACGGTCGCGCCCTTGAAAATCACGTCGTTCACAAGGTCCAGCGGCACATTTTCCGTTGGAATTCCCAGCAGCGAAGCGCGCCCGCCCGCTCGCAGCGCCTTGAATCCCTGCTGAATCGCGGCGGGGTTGCCGGACATTTCCAGCAGCGCGTCAACGCCCGTGCCGTTCGTTTCCGCGAGAATTTTTCCAACCGCGTCTTCCGCCATGGGATTCAGCACCACGTCCGCGCCCATCTTTTTCGCCATGGCGCGCCGTTTTTCATTCGTCTCCGTCGCAAAAACGGTCGAGCTTCCGCAAGCCTTCGCCACGGCAATTGCCATCAACCCAATCGGCCCGCAGCCCGTCACCAAAACGGTCTGCCCGGCGATTGGCCCTGCCATCACCGTATGCACCGCGTTGCCCAGCGGATCGAGAATCGCTCCGTAGTGCTCCGGAATCGCCGCGTCCAGCTTCCAGATGTTCGACGCCGGAATCTTCACGAACTCCGCAAACGCCCCGTCCTGATCGATCCCGATGATGCGCAAGTTCTGGCAAATGTGCGCCTGCCCCAGCCGGCATTGGTGGCAATGCCCGCAGTTGACGTGCATTTCCGCGCTGACAAAGTCCCCCGCCGTGACCGCGCGCACTTCGTCGCCCACGCGCTCGACCGTGCCGCAAAATTCGTGCCCCAGCGTCACCGGCGGCTTGATGCGCCCCTGCGACCAGCGGTCCCACCCATAGATGTGCAAATCCGTCCCGCAAATCGAAGCCGCCTTTACCCGCACCAGCACGTCCGTTGGCCCGATCAAAGGCACCGCCACCGTATCCATCTGCAAGCCCTTCGAGGCCCGCATCTTCCGCAACGCCTTCATCGTCCCCGCCATCAGTCTTGTCCTTCACTCAACGCACAAACCCCGATGCTAGCACACCCACACTTCGTCGTCTTTGTAGGGGCGCAGCATGCTGCGCACCGCGTGCTCAACTCTCAAAACCCTCCATCTTCTACAGCTCTCACTTCATCCGCTCGATGACCCCAATCTTCTCCAGCGCCCTCAAATACTCCACCACCAACTCCAAAGGCACCGGCCCATATTCCGCCGATACCGCATCGCGTATCTCCCGCGCATTTCGCTTCCCATCCGCGAAATTCAGCACTTCGTACGCGTACTCTTCCCCCGCTCCCCACAATCCCACGTATTCCAGAAGTTGCGGCTTTTTCACATAAGCCAACTTGACCCACTCCACCTCAAAGTAGTCGTAACCAAACACCACCAGTGGCCCTCTAGGTTCCGTTCGACGCTTGAATTTCAGCAAACCCTCGCCTACTGCCTTTGTTTCTGCCTTAGAGATGCGCGCCTGTCCGGCTGGGTCTCCATTAATGTCCCAGCTATCTTGAAGCTCAGAAACCTGAGGCACGATGCGCTTGACCGAAGGCCGAATCTGCGACTCATACTTGGAAGTCTGAACAACGAACACATCATGTTCGTTGACTGTTTCACTCGACAGATCGAAATTGGTCAATGCCGCCATTCTTTGTAGGTTCTGGACCATTCTTGCTTGCCCTGCCTGGTCTGCGATAAACCCGGTTGTCCCCAAGGCCCCTGAAACGTCCATCTTGGCCAAAAAATACCCGCTCGCTGCCCCAATAAACGCCGCCCTCTTCAGCTTCGTCGGATCAATATTCGCCGCCGTATCAAAATTCGTATGAATGTACCGATCCGGCCAGTCATTCAAATAAATCGCCGGGATCCCGAACGACGAATCCTGATACACGTCATGGTCGCTCCCCATCGTGTACGCCGAATACTCTGCCCGCAGCGGCTCCTTACCGCCCTCCGGCGCCACCACCGGATACTCCGCCTTCCCTGTCGCTGCAAATTTGTACGACTCCTCATTCACCCACTCCGCAAACGCCCACGCCACGTCATGCACAAAGCTCGGCAAGCTCATCGGCCCGCGTGTCACGTGGAACACCGCCTTCGTCTCCGGCCCTCCGCCTACCATGTCCATGTGCACCACGGCCTTGATGCGTTTCGCCAGTTCGGGGCCGAGAAGGAAAAGATTTGAAAATCGAATCGTCTCACTGCCGTCGGGATTATCGCTGTGGCTGGGTTGACTAAACCTAGCTTGCCCGTTCAGCAGTGCCAACGTGCCCTCTATCTCAGGCGGGAAAATAAACCGAATCGTCCGCGCCGGGCGCGCCAATTTGCCCTCATTGATTAGTTTCTGCAGCGTCCGCGCTACTTCCAGAATCGTCGCGCACCCGCTTGCGTTGTCATTCGCGCCCGGCCGTTGATGATCCAGGTGGCAACTAAACGCAATCTCCTCGAACTTCAATTTCGGATCGGCCCCCGGAATCAAGGCCGTCAGCACCTCATAGAATCCCGGATGCTGCCCCGCCTTCACTACCGCATGCAGCGTGATCTTTTCCCCGTTCGCCAGCCGCCCCTTCATCGCTCGTGCCGTCTTCAGCGACACCATGAACGCAAACGTCTTGTTCGCCGAAAACGTCTCCAAATGTCCCCAGCGAATCAAATTCTCGTCCTCGCCCCACCAAGCCGTCTTCTGGTTCTGCACATAACTCACGATCCCAACCGCGCCAAATTTCCCAACCGCCAAATCTTGCACTGCCCCCGGCTGCGCACCCACCAGCACGATCTTCGCTTTCACATCCTTCCCCGCGTAATCGCTCTGCTTCGTTCCCTCGCCCACATCCACTAAATCCGCCTTCACATCCGCGCTCTCGCTGTCCTCCGCCAGCACAATCGGCTCCGCCTCATAGTTGGCGAGCAGTTTTTCATTCCACAGGATCGAGTCCCCAGCCCATGCAGTCTTTCCATCGGGACTTGCTCCTCCTGTTCCCTCAATTTCGGGCTGGAGCTCATACAGTCGGCCAACCTCCGCATCCCACGCCGGCCGCGACCTCTGCGTTCCGTACATCGTCGCTCCGTCCGCCGGAAACTGCAGGATCGCCACGTCGCTCAATCCATACGCCCGCAAACGTTCGGCCACCAACTCCGCCGCTTCATGAAATCCGCTTGACCCGCGCTGGCGGTGAAATCGCGCAATTCCCTCCAAATTTCTTTTCGCAGCCTCGCCGCTCAACTCGTTCGCCAGCGCCGCGACGTCTTTCTCCGGCAGCAGAGGCGGCTTCTGCGCTCCCGCCGCTGCCGCGAGCGCCAGCGCCACTCCGATCCCGGCCAGCACAACCCGAACGAATGCCCTCATTCGCCCACCTCCACAAAAATCCCGCCCACAGTAGCATAGATGGAACCTGCCCCGGATCGGTCGGGAGACGGTGCGCCGTCAGCCACACGTCGCCTGACTCGTTTGCCCAGCCAGGCCAATTGTCATGTAAGCGTGGCAGGAGGAAGGCGCTCAACAGGAGTTTCCGATTTCTTGCACAAACGCTGCAGAATTGCTTTCAGTTTGAGAACTGTTAGAATGGCCGCGCCTGCGAAGGAGCGCCGTGCCTCCCACCATTGTCAACGGAAAGATTTGTTACCTCGAGATGCCCGCCACGGACATTGCGCGCTCGGCCGAATTCTACAAGCAGGTCTTCGGCTGGAACATCCGAAAACGCGGCGATGGCAGCACTGCTTTTGACGATACGACCGGCCAAGTGAGCGGCGCGTGGGTGCTCGGGCGCCCGCCCGCGGCAAAGCCCGGCCTCCTGTTTTACATCATGGTAGACAGCGTGGCCGCCGCTGTCGACGCCGTGGTAGCCCATGGAGGCGAAATCGTCCAGCCCATCGGTGCCGATGCCCCCGAAATCACCGCGCGCTTCCGCGATCCAGGAGGAAACGTGATCGGCCTGTACCAGCAGCCCGCCTGATCCCCCGCTAGCACTGTCGTCAAGCGCGCCTATAACCGGCTCGGGCTTTCGGCCACTCAAATTCTCCGCCTGTCCAAATCGGCAAATCTCAATCGTCATTGTAGTGACGGCACATAGTGCCCGAATACAATCCATAACGGAGGTTTCTGATGCAATATCTTTTGATGGTTTACGTGAACGAAGCCAGTTGGCCCAAGATGTCCAAGGCCGAGCAGGAACAGGGCATCGCGGCCTACGGTGCTTATACGGAAGCACTTCACAAGGCCGGCGTCCTGAAGAGCTCGAACCGTCTCCAACCGGTCTCGGCTGCGACGACCGTCCGCCTCGCGAACGGCAAGCCGCAAGTGCTCGATGGCCCTTACGTCGACTCGAAAGAGCAGGTCGGCGGCTACTATCTCATCGACGTGCCCGATCTCGATGCCGCGATCTCCTGGGCATCGCGTTGCCCGGGCGCCAGTCACGGTGTCGTCGAGGTGCGTCCCGTCTGGAGCATGCAAAGTGACCTGTCCCGCAGCCTAAGCGCATGAGCTCCGGCGAAGGCGACGCGCAAGCCCGCAGCACAGCCGACGCGGTGGCGCGTGGCAGCTACGGCAAGCTCGTCGCCTTTCTCGCGGCACGCACGCGCGACGTGGCAGCGGCGGAAGACGCGCTCTCGGAAGCGTTCGCTGCGGCCCTGGCGGATTGGCCGGTGAAAGGCTGCCCAGCAAACCCGGAAGGATGGCTGCTGACGGTCGCCCGTCGAAAGGCCATCGATCTCCACCGCGGGCGGCGCCGGCATGAGATAGCAACCGATCAGTTGAAAGTCATGGCCGAAGGGCTCGAGGCCGCAGCCACCGTCGCTGAGATTCCAGATCAGCGTCTCGCGCTGATGTTCGTGTGCGCGCACCCGGCCATCGAGGCTGGCATCCGCGCGCCGCTGATTTTGCAAGTGGTGCTGGGGTTGGATGCGAAAACCATCGCCTCGGCCTTTCTCACTTCTCCAGCAGCCATGGGTAAGCGGCTTGGCCGGGCCAAGGAAAAGATTCGCGAGGCCGGCATTCCCTTCAGTGTGCCGGAACGCGAGCAGCTTCCGGCCCGCCTCGATACTGTGCTCGACGCCATCTACGCCGCCTTCGCCGAAGGTTGGACCGACCCCGGCGGCACCGACGCCGCGCGCCGCGATCTCACGGCAGAGGCCATGTTTCTGGCTCGGCTGGTAACCGAGCTGCTGCCGAGTGAGCCGGAAGCACTGGGCCTGCTCGCGCTCCTGCTACACGCCGAAGCTCGCCGCCTGGCGCGGCGTACTCCGCAGGGCGATTACGTGCCGCTTGCCGAGCAGGATCCGTCGTTGTGGGATTCGCAAATGATCGCTGAGGCCGAAGCCCTTCTCCTGCGCGCCGGCGCTCTTGGCTCGATCGGCCGCTATCAATTAGAAGGCGCCTTGCAGTCTGCGCACGTTTATCGCCGCCGCACCGGTCAGCCCAACTGGGCAGCCGTCGTGCGGCTCTACGATGCACTGCTGGCGATTTCCGGCTCGCCGGTCGTGGCTATCAATCGCGCCCTGGCCATCGCGGAGTTGCATGGCGCCAACGCCGCTCTCGATGCCCTGCAAGAAGTAGCCGCCGATGCGCGCCTTGCCGAATACCAGCCCTACTGGGCCGCCCGCGCCGAGTTGCTGGCCAAGTCCGGCGCACACGCCGAAGCCCGCCAAGCCTACGAAATCGCCATCGGCCTCGAACGCGACGCCTCCGTCCGCCGCTTCCTCCAGCAGCGCCAATCCGCCTTGCCGCACTGAGTACCCAACCGCGAGGTTCCGCTCTGTGCTCTGGTGTTAAGCATTTCCATCTGCCCCAAAGGCCAGCGTGACCAATTGGGGGAGTACTGTACTAGCGAAGCCTCGAAGCCAATCCCCGGCCATGGCCTACTGAATCCAGAGCAAGCCCGGCTCTCGAAAGAGGCCACTATGAAAAACAGATGGATGATCGTAGCAGTCGCCGGAGTTATCTTTCTGCCTGCCGGCGCCGCAGCAGCGGCCCGTTCCTACAATCCGCTCAAGTGGATCAAGAAAGGCCCGACCCCCACCGCCAGCGAACAGCTCGCCGCCAATAAAGAGGAAGAGAAGAAACTATCTCTGCAGTTGCAAGCGGTCCTGCCTCCGCGCACCAGCCTGAAGGACGCCTGCGCAGGATTCAAGACCCTGAACGATTGCGTAGCCAGCCTTCACGTTAGCCACAATCTCAATCTCAAATTCAACTGTCTGAAATGGGATGTCACCGGCGCGAAACCGATTGGCGACGTCAAATCCTGCGCCGCCCCGTCGAATGACAAGGCAATTGACCTAACCAAAGCAATCCGCGCCTTGAAGCCCGGTGCCAATTCCCGCACCGAAGCAAGGACCGCCGAAAAGCGCGCCCGCGAAGACATCAAGGACGCGTCGTAGCCGGCGATCCCCGTCTCTTGGTTCGTTGTAGGGGCGGACTTCAGTCCGCCCCTTGCTCCGCTGTTGTGTTTTTGTAAGGACGGCCGCTGACCTGTCGTCGCCTGGAAGTCATGGCAGAGGATGCAGCGGCAGCCCGGTGAAACGCGCGATTCGAGAGAAATCCTTGTCCAGAGTAAAGACGCCGGCGCGATGCTCGAGCGCAATGGCCGCGATGAGGGCATCTACGGTTGTCAGACTAACTCCTTTGGCGCGCCCCAGGCGGAAAATCGCAGCGGCTTCGCGGTAGGTCTGGAAGCCTCTGGGCTCAAGCATCTCCCATTGAGAAAGATAATGTTCTATCTGGCTGACATTCCGCGTGAGACCCTGAAGAATCTCGGTGACCACTAGTCCGGTGAGCGCAAAAGGCTGGGCGTCGCCGATCATGCGCCGAAGTTCAGCGCCTGCGCGGCCCGGCGCGGAACCCAGGAAATCGATCCACACCGAGCTATCCACCAGAATCAACTGCGGTTCCTGCGCATTGCTTTCAAGTCGCCCTTCCAGATTCCCGTCCCATAGTGGCGAAGGATGCCCTTACGGCTCTCCGAGCGAACCAGCAGCTCCAGAGCGGCGTCCACAATTTCCCGCTTGGTCTTCAGCCGTGTGAGCTTGCGCGCCTTGCGCACCAAGGTCTCGTCAATCTCAATGTTTGTTCTTCCCATGTGACCAGCATACACCGCTTCTTAGGAATTTGGTGTATGTCTGGCCGGAAGACCCTTGATTCCGGAGCGGTCCGGCCGGGAGGTGCGTCCGGCATTCCGCGCCTACCGGAAGTGGATGCTCCTTCCTCGCGACGGAGCGGCGGTCTGGTGTATCATCCGTCGTCGCGGGCGCATGCAAATCGGTGCTTCGGTGAGGGGCGCGGCCACGGGGAGTATGAAACGAATATTCTTTACGCTCGCCGTCCTGCTCAGGGTCTTAATGGCCGCTGCGGCTCTGGCGCAGACGCCACCGACGCCGCTCATTTCGCCTGAGGTGCATGCCGATAAGAGCGTGACGTTTCGCTTCCGCGCTCCCAACGACAAAGAAGTTGCTGTCGCGATCGAAGGCATGGCCAAGCCTTTGCCTATGCAGAAGGACGATCAGGGCGTCTGGAGCGTGACCACTGAGGCGCTCGCGCCTGATTATTATGGATACGCGATCATCGCCGATGGCGTGGGCCTGTTCGACCCTTCCAATTACGCGGTAAAGCCGAACTTCCTTTATCGTGCGAGCGAGGTGCACGTTCCCGGGCCGGCTTCGCTTTCCTGGGAGATTGGCGCGGTGCCGCACGGCGAGATTCATCATCATTTCTACAAATCGGGAGTGGTTGGGGATGATCGCGGCTACTTCGTTTACACGCCGCCTGGGTACGACGCGCGTGGAAAGCAGACGTATCCCGTCCTCTATCTGTTGCATGGGTACAGCGACGACGCCAGCGCGTGGACGGCGGTGGGCCGCGCCAATGTGATTCTGGACAACCTGATTGCGCAAGGCAAAGCGAAGCCCATGATTATCGTCATGCCGCTCGGCTATGGCGTGCCCGAGATTCTGGCTCCCGGCTCCGGGGGCCTCGACAATCTCGCGCTCGCGGAGCGAAACTTCGATAAATTTCGCGAAGCACTTCTGACCGAAGTGCTCCCGCGCGTGGAGGCCGAGTATCTGGTAATCAAGGACCGCAATTCGCGCGCCATCGCGGGGCTTTCCATGGGCGGCTCGGAATCTTTGCTGACCGGATTGAATACGCTGGACAAGTTTGGCTGGATCGGGGCTTTCAGTTCCGGAGGAATGACCGAGGAGTTTGACAAAGAATTCCCGGGGCTGGATTCGAAGGCTGCCGGACAACTTCATTTGCTGTGGATTGCTTGTGGGACGGACGACCGTTTGCTCGATATCAATCGCAAGTTCCGCGCCTGGCTCACTGCCAAGAATATCAAGCACGTGGACGTCGAGACGCCCGGCTCGCACACCTGGATGGTCTGGCGGCGCAATTTGACGGATTTTTCTTCGCTGATTTTCCACTGAGGCCCGTGATGAAAAAGGTGAATGCCATTTCTGGAAGAACGACGAAAATGCTTTTGGGTTTTGCGTCTTTGGCGATCCTGGTCGTGGCCGTGGGCGAGTCATCGCGGGGACAGGGGCAGATTTCTCCGCGAGGAATAGTCACGCCGCTCGCGAGTGCCAATCTCGTTTTCGACGGCGAACCCGCTTGTCTCAAAGCTGCCCGCGAGAACGGCGATCCAGACAGAGGTGCATCCACTTTCCTTCTCGAAGCTCCTTCCGGGTGTGTGGTTCCCGCGCACTATCACACCGCGGAAGAACAATTGATGGTAGTGCGGGGCGACGTGCTCACCGGGATGGACGGCATGGCGGAAGCGACGCTGGGCCCCGGTGGCTTCGCCATGATGCCCAGCAAAGCCATGCACTGGTTCACCTGCAAATCAAAGGATACTTGTCTGATGTTCGTGACGTTCGACCGCACGTACGACATCGTCTGGGCCAAGCCGCAGAAATAACCGGTCAATCATCATCGTCTTTTTTTGAGAGGCTTGCGCCGTCATTGAGGTTTGCGATTCCGAGCTGCATCGCTTGATACGCCGGCAATTGCGCCGGTTGTGGAAGACCTGAACTGCTTCCGGTGCACGCGAACCAGATCACGGCGTTCAAAACTTTGGGGTCGGCCATGTCGGCGTGGGCGAAATTCTGGCGGTTGGATTTTTTCATCCACTCGGCAGCCGCCTTGTCCTTCGGCTTATGCGTCAGCAAGTTGTCCGCGGCGATGGTCGGCAGCACCGCTTTGTACGGCGTTAGATCAGGGGCCACCTGAAAAATATCCATCGGCACGGCGGAAGCGTCGAGCTGGTTCATGGGCGCGATTCCCAGAAGCAGCTCGATGGTGCGAATCATGCTGACGGTGCTGTGAAATTTGTGGATCAACGCTCCAGGCTTGTTATACGCGCTGATGACCAGCGCCACGGAACGATGCGAATCCACATGGTCCGGGCCGGACTGGGCGTCATCTTCGACGATGAAAATGGCCGTGTCTTTCCAATACGCGCTCGACGAGACTGCCTCGACCAGCCGACCCACGGCGTAATCGTTGTCAGCGACCATGAATTGCGGCGTGGGAAAGCCATTTTTCATTCCGGTCGTATGATCGTTAGGAAATCGCATAACGGTGAGCGCGGGCATGGAGTCAGCGCGGCCGGCTTCGCGATCCGCGGCAAATGTTCGAAACTCGGTGAGCCATTCGCCCAAGCGCGAATTGCCGCGGCATTTTTCATTGGCATTATCGCGCGTTACCGCGGGATCGGAAGAAGCTGACGGATCCAGCGCGGCTTTGTAGCAATCCACGGTCATGCTGTCCGGAGCGGTCACGTCGAAGCTGCGAAAGCTGGGGCTGAGATGATTTTGCAGCGACTCTTTGTTGGGGATGGCACGGACGGCATTCGAAACGTCGGGATAACTCTTGTGCTTTTTCTGGCCGGCGGCTTCCACATCCTTGGCGGAAATCACGGTTACGAATTCGCCGTAGTTGCGGTAGGTCAAACCAGCGCGCGCGGCGGCATCCCAAAGATACAGAGTCTTGGGTTCGCCGACATCCAAGAAACCCTGGTGATAGGGAAGATGTTTTTCCAGGAGATCCGTCAGGGCCGCCAGCGCATCGCCGTTGAACTTCTCGATTTGCAAATCACCCGGCGGCTCATAATCCGGCAGGCGGTTATAGCCTTCGAAATCGTACGTGCGCCCGCGGTCGGAATAGTTCCAGCGGAATGCCTTGTCCACGTAATCAGTGGAGAAAGCGGCGGTCGCCCAGTTGTGACCATCGGGGCTGGCCTCGGAATTTACGAAGAAGCGGTCGAACAAACCGAAGCGCTGCGCCAGCGCGTGATGATTGGGCGTGACTACTTGCCGCGCGCCGTCGGGACGCTGCGCGGCGGCGTCATTTCCAAAGATCGCAAAGCCGGGCTGTCCATCCGCGGGATTTCCGTCGCCTGAAAATTTCACGTCGCCGAATACCTGATCGTAGGTGCGATTCTCCTTGATGATGTAGATGACGTGTTTGATGGGGCTGGCTGCTGCAAAAAGCTTCGGGGGTGCAAAATCCATCAGGCCGTCATTCTGCATGGTCTGTTGGGTGTAATGCGCCAGCGCCGGGACGTCCGGCAGCGAAACCACGCTGATGTTTCCGGAGACGATCGAGCCGCTGTATTGGCCGCCCTGGCGGTTCTTTTCCTTATTCGGGGGAAACGCGGCGTTCGGCGGATTGGGTGTGCGTCCACTGTTGTTCACGCGCATCGACGACGGTTCGAATCCGGTTCCTTTGCCATTTCCGATAAAGAGTTTGCCGTCGGCGACGGCGATTGCGGAGGGATACTGGCCGGTGGGAATAAAGCCCAGAACCTTCGATTTTGAGACACTGATCATTTTGTCCGCTTTGTTCCGGCCCCGCAATTTGTCGGAGAGCATCACGACCGCCACGGCGTTGCTGTGGGCGTTCGCGACGTACAAAGTCTGTTCGCCGTCGCTGAGGGCCAGCCCTTCCGGACTAGCACCGGGCAAAGCGC
>Ga0210405_10003181_pt1 | contig 16342 bp, 13 predicted proteins | sample IncBWH11MmetaG_FD_155492 | JGI IMG/M metagenome (GOLD analysis project Ga0210405, IMG submission 155492) | Forest soil microbial communities from Barre Woods Harvard Forest LTER site, Petersham, Massachusetts, United States - Inc-BW-H-11-M | ecosystem: Environmental > Terrestrial > Soil >... | reverse complement strand
TGGTGGAGGCACTTGCTCTTCCCCGCCATCATAGCCGCCGGTGTTTTCCTAAGCATCGCGCGAATGCAGGCTGTACCGCCGCAAGTGAAGGATTACATGATCTGGATTATCACAGGACAAGTCGCTATTCGCGTTGCCCAGGTCCTTACTTTCGCTGCATTAGCAAGCCTGACACCGCTCCTAAGCCTGCGCTGGCCTCAACACTCAATTGGTATTGCCGCAGGTTTTGGCATGTACGCGACGATCATGCTTTTGATGACCACGAAACTTTCCGACTACGGAGCCAGCTTCGAGTATATGTGGGGAGTTGTATCACTTACTGCTTACGACGCTGCCCTGTTGATCTGGATGTGGTCCTTCCGCCCCTCGCAGAGTTCAAAGAATCCGCCCTTGGGAATCACTCAGAGCTAAAATCCAGTCCCAACTGAACCGCTCTTCCAGCAGCGCTGTCATCCTGAGAGGAATTTGTCTCGCGCGAAGCGCGAGACAAATGGAGTCGAAGGATCCCTGCAGTGTTTGCGGTACTAGAGGCCGAGAAGGGCGTTCGCACAATGTTGACGAAGTTTCCTAGAGAGGACTCCCTGAGGCGGCATCGGAAGTTGAGAGCTAGTAGGGATCCTTCGACTGCGGGAGTGCTGCGCTTCGCGCAGCACTCACTTCGCTCAGGATGACAAAGCTATTGGAGAGATATGTCGATGTGCAGTGAAGAACAGCGACCACCGGGGCTGAGGCCCAATCGATATTGGGGCCGCTCTTCCACCAAAGGCCGCGCCTCTGCCCTCTCAAAGGATCTCGCTATGTCAACGCTCGCAATATTGCGCACCTCGGTCTTAAGATGCCCTTTCGCTTGCGTTCCTGAGTAAACTTGTTGCGGGGGACCTCACCACAATAAGGAGAACCAAGATGAAATGGGCCATCGCAATCGCGCTGTTGTTGTTGTCGTTCGCTTCGGCAGCTCTAGCCGACGGGAGTGGAATCGGCGTACCGCCTCTCCAGACCTCCGGCGTAACCAATACCACGCACTTCACGTCGGCTCTCTAGTAAAATGGTACCCAGGTCGGGAACGGGTGCCGTAAGCTCCCCGGCCTGGTTTGCCTAGGTTAAATCCCGCCTGAGATGGCTACATGTCCGCTCAGGACGCTTTTTAGCGCGTCGCGGACCATAGCCGCTGACACTCGTTCGTCTAACCCCTAGAAAGCCGGGGGCAGATGAGGTAAGCTGCTCCCGGCGATATGAATCTTTTTCTACGCTACATCCCGCGCACGCTCGGCATCGATTCCAGCGTTATTTCCTAGTTGAAGAGTCCGATTTCTTACTGTATCCCTTTAACCCCTTCTGCTACCCGGCAAGAATTATGGATACTTGCCCTCCGCAGTTACACTATCTCCGGGGAATTCCCCACCACAAGGAGAATCAAACATGAAACGTGTCCTCGCAGTCGCGCTGTTGCTGTTGACGTTCGCTTCGGCAGCTTTAGCCGACGGAATCGGCCTCCCACCCGCGGGAAAGACACCGAAACCGCACCAGGCAGGCGTCGTTCGGGTTGCCGACTGATCGGAACTTTGAGTCCGACAACGAGGAGTATCGCGGCGTAACAGAATTTACGCTCGAAAACCGGGGGCAGATGCGATAAGCTGCTCCCGGCATTATGAACCTGCTCGAATGGTACATCCCGTTCGGCCTCCTAGCGCTGTTGCTGTGGGTATTAGTCAGGAGGCGCGCGTACAATACGTGCCCATGGTTTTTTGTATATTCGGCGTTCGGGTTTGCCGTCGGCGTTGCGCGCTTTGCAGTTCATAACCACCATGATTGTTACTATGTGATCTATTGGGCCACCGAAGCTGGCTACGACATTCTTGGAATGCTGGTGATGTATGAAGTGCTGCGCACTGTCCTCGGTGGCGTGACCACCGTTAGCCGGTCTCGTTTAATCTTCACAGCGGTCTTTATTGCGGGAGTGGGCCTGAGTCTGGCTCGCGCTCATTCCGCCCCGCCGAAAGTTAGCGGCTTCGAGTTATACATTGTCGTCGGCGAAATTGCCGTCCGGTTCGTACAGGTGCTTGTTTTCGCTGGGCTGGTAACGCTCGCCCCAGTGCTTGGCCTGCGCTGGCGACAATACCCATTTGGCGTAGCCACCGGGTTTGGACTTTACGCCACAGTCATGCTGCTAAGCACTACCAAATATTCGGATTTTGGAACAAGATTCAAATTATTGTGGGGATGGACCTCACTTGTGGCATACTCTGTTGCCGTGCTGATCTGGATATGGTTTTTCAGCGTGCCGCAAAAAGTAGAGCCCACAAGTTCCCAGCTATCGGTTCCCTCCCCGGGTGATTTAAATCGGTATAAGGATGTGTTACGGAGGATGCGTTAAGCCATGTTCTCTGTGATTTTTACCTGGATGATGGTTGCGTGGGGCGCGCTGTCGTGCATTTATATGCTGCGCTGCGCCTGGGCGCGCTTTCCCAAGCGCGATGTCGACGATGTGATCCCGTTCCTCTATCCAGTCGATCTTTCGCTGGCCGAGTCGTTGCTCGACCCCGCCTCGGAATTCGAGTGCCGCTGGAGGCTGGGCCCGCGCCAGTTTCGCGCCGCGCAACGGAAGCGTATGCGTCTTTATCTTGAGCTGACTCGCCGCATGGCTCACAATGCCCGGGTGCTGGTGGAATATGCCGTCGCCGAGAAGAACAACAACCCGGACCCTCGGCGCGTCAGCGTAGCCACCGATTTGCAGGAAAGGTCGATTGAGATGCGCCTGTATGCCCTGCTGGCAGGAGCCAGGCTTAAGTTTTGGTTGCTGCTGCGTTCCGAATTGCTGACCGGAACGCCCAAGCTCTCGCATCTACGAACGGCAGGCGATATTGACGGATTGCAGACCTACAGTGCTCTCAGAACCGCAGCCACTGCGGCGTTCGTGCACCTGCCGGCTGAGGCACGCGAATCGCTGACGAGGAACCTGTGAGCGCTCAGGGAGGGCTTGCGAAAGCGTCTAGTGGCGCTGCCACAAAAGAAAAGCAGGTTCCTCCACTCCGCCGTCGCTGTCGCTCCGGCTCCGGTCGGAATGACATGATGCTTTGCTAAGTCTCGCCCGTACGCCAAACTGCTGATACTCTTTTACTAACACTCATACTCTGAACCCATGGCAAACTGCGTTCGATGTGGCCGTCAGCTTCCCGGTTTTTCGTTTGGAAGAAAGATCTGCCAGTGGTGCGTGCAGCACGAAGCGGCGCAGCGCGGCGAAGTCGCCGATAACGTGCGCCAGCCGGTGATGCCCACGCCATGGGTTCGCCGCGGTGAATCCACCATCGGGATCACGCAGATTATTTTTGGCATCAACGTCGCGGTATTCCTGGCCATGGTTGTCCAGATCACGCTGGGCAAGGCGCCCGAAGGCTCGAGCATCATGGATTTCGGTCCGCAGATCGGGCAGTGGGGCGCCAACATCGGAGCTCTGACGATCTCTGGAGAATGGTGGAGGCTGCTGACCAACATTTTCGTTCACGGCGGAGTGATCCACATCGCGTTCAACATGTGGTGCCTGTGGAACCTGGGGCAGCTTTGCGAAGCGCTTTACGGGGGCTGGACTTATGCCGCGATTTATCTCATCTGCGGCGTGGGAGCAAGTTTGGCCAGCGCGGGCTGGCATCCTTATGTGCCGAGCGTTGGCGCATCGGGGGCCATCTTCGGACTAGCCGGCGCGTTACTTGCAGCTTTTAAGTTAGGCGAGTTTTCCGTGCCGCGTGCGGCTCTTTCGGGTACACTGCGCAGCCTTGGAGCGTTCGTCGTCTACAACCTGATTTTCGGATTCGCGCTTCCTGGGATCGACAATGCCGCACACATCGGCGGACTCATCACTGGATTGATTGTGGGAGCACTGATTGCCCTCGTGGCTCCGCGGCAAGATCACGCGCCGCGCCGCGCTGCGATTTTTCTTGCCGTTGTTCTCGCGCTGGTGGGCTGCGCTGCGGAACTGGCTCACTATCATGAGCTTCCTATGCGCTTCGGACGATCTCCTTTTGACCACGCCGCGAATGTGATGCCGAGCCGGGTGACGCGGGACGCCGTTTGGCTGGCGCTCCACTCCGGTTGAGCGGGAGATCCTTCGCTTCGCCTGAAGAACGGCTCCGCTCAGGATGACAACCGGGCAAGAGACGAGCGGCTATCCGAAATATCAGACTAGATTTTCAACTCTTCCACCGCGCGCCAAGCTTGATTGATGGCTTCATCTGTGTAGGCGTAAGCGCCGGCGTCGGCGTTCGCGATGGCAATTCGTCCGAAAGTTTTTCGCGCAACTTCGCAGGGAGTCTCGCCGCCTTCCAGCCAGAACGGGTCCCACAGCGAGTTATATTCGTAGGCGTATCCATGCGGCCAGCGATTGACTGTAATGGCCGCGATGTCACGCGCGGGATCGAAATTTCCCGCTCCCAAGGTTCGCACCAATTGCTGGCGGATTTTGCGCTCCATGGTTTCGAAGGTCGTACTGTAAAGCTCGATGCGGCCCGCGGTGTGTTGATCCCGCGCGGGAAGTCCCGGTTTACAGGGCGTCTTCATCATGTGAACCACGATCGGTTCTTCCGGCTTGCGCGCGCACTCATAGTCGCCAATACTTATCGCCAGGTCCAGACCGACCCGAGTGTGATAACAGCCGGGAGCATACACCGAATTCGTCTTGAGTTTTTGGAACGACGTCCAATTGCGCAGAGCGACGTTGGTATAGAGCAGCGGCACCTTTTGCGCGGAAGCCAGGGCGTCCTTCTGCTTTTGCGGCAACCCTTCGCAGATGTAAGGAATCACCACGTGCCAGCAGGCCAGGATACAATTCTTCGCCTTCGCGGCGTAAACCTTGCCACCGCGCGCGTAGGCAACTTCCACCTCTTTCGAAGATGCCAGATCGCCGACGCCGACGTGCTTCACCCGCACTGCGGTGCTGTTCAACCGGAGTTTAACCGGAGAGGCGGACGAATCGAGCTGGGCATAATTCGCTTTTGCCAAAACTACGTCGGCGGCGGAGTTTCCTGTGATCGCGTCGGGAATCAGTTTGCGCACCAGCAGGCGCGCGATGGTAGCGTTGCCATCGGGAAAGTGAAAGAAATATTTCTCCGCTTCTTCGTTCGGAATCGCGTCGCGGTTCATTCCCTTGCCCGGCGCGGGATCGAGCTTCATGCCTTCGAAACCGGGAAGATCGACTCCCCAGGCGTCCTGCGCGGATATTGCATCAATTCCCAGGCCGAAGGTCCCTTGCAGCACCGGCTGGTAAAGCTTGACCACATCTTCATGAGCCTTGGTGACGTCTCTGAGGAAAGTCGCGTAGCTTATGCGCGCCAGCTTTGCTTTCTTTTCGGTCGAGGTTAGCCCGGGAAAATAATCGACGGCCGCGTGACGCAGGCGATCCAAATCACTTTTGGCTTGCGGCGCCAGCGGCGCGTCCGCCAGAAATTCTTTCCATGCTTCTAGCCCTTCTGGGGTGAGGAAATCTTTCTCGCCGCCACTGAGCGATGCGGGACTGGTAACCAGCCGGTCTACATCAAACGTCTCTTTATCGAAAAAGATTTTCGAATGTAATCCGAGCGAGCGATAGAGGTTGGCGTCGTGATACTTGGAATAAGAAGGCACGTCTACGCCGAGATCCTCAATGACCCCTCGCGCTTCTTTGCTGTAAGGCGCGGGGCTTTCAATCGAATATGTGCCGCCATACCCGAGGCGGAAGGCGTTGCCTACGCGAAACTCGTTGCGTTTGGCGTGTCCGCCAAAGTCATCGTGATTGTCGAGGATGAGAATTCGCGCATTCGCTCCCGCAAGCTTGCGGTAGAAATAGGCCGCTGAGAGTCCGCTGATGCCTCCGCCGACGATGATGAGGTCATAAGTCTCGCCGGTATCTTGCAGTGAGCCGGCTGTATCCCAGAAGGTGCCGTCGCGAAGAGAATGCGCGACGTCGAAGGAGCCGGGATGGCTGCCGCGCAGTCCGGTCAGCGCGGGCGGATAGTAATCCGGCGACTTTGTGGGATCGCTATCGCCGCGCGCGAAAACTGGCCACGGCATCAGCGCAGCTCCGGCGGTTACCGCTACGCCGTTGAGGAAGTCACGGCGCGTGATGTTACGGTGCATCCCCAGTTCGCGGTCGGTATGGTTACTCATCGGATGATTGGCAAGTCAGGAACTACGCGATTAGCCGTCGGCCTTTTTGACTGCTAATTCCGCTCCCTGGAATCCGATTTTGCTGTGGGTGCCATCGCAGAAGGGTTTGTTCACCGAACCACCGCAGCGGCAGAGCGAAAATGCGGGCTTGCCGGTGAGGTCGTACGGGGTTCCATTGACGTCAACCAATTCAACCGAGCCTTCGGGCGCCTCGACGCGGTAGGGACCATTGGGACGGATAGTGATCTTTACTTGAGCCATATTATTCCTCCAACCTTACGGATTTCGAGTAAGGATAAGAAGATATCACTAAGGGGAAGGATGTGTCGCGGCAAAGAGCTAGCGGCCCGATGAGGCTGGGCCGATGGACAGCCGGGGACGGCTGTCCCTACATGAGCAACAATTACGCGGCCAGGATGTTGGCGGCGATTAGGCTGCGGTAGAGGTCGAGGTAGTTGTCGATCATGCGGGCGGCGGTGAAGCGCTCGCGGGCGCGGGCGAAGGCGCGATCAGCGTAGGCGTGGCGCAAAGGATGGTCGGCATCGAGCTGGCGGAGAATTTGCGCGAGGCTGCCGGCGTCGTTGGTGCGGAAGTAGAGCGCCGCATCTCCCCAGACCTCGCGGAAGCTGGGGATGTCGTTGGCGACGATGGCGCAGCGGGAAAATGCGGCGTCGAGGGCTGAGAGGCCGAGCGGTTCGTAGCGCGGCGTAGCGGCATAGACTGCGGCGCGGCTGTAGAGCGCACGCATCTGAGCTTCTGTCTGCGGGCCGCGAATGGCGACGCTGTGATTGCTGGTGGAAACTTTGACATCGGCACGGATGGGAATGCGCGGCAAAGGCACTGTCTGCTCGGCACCGACGATGCATACCGGGATCGGCAGCGAGTGTTGGGTGAGGAGGAAGACCTGTTTGCCGGCGTCGACAAGGCGGCCGATCGAAAGCACCGACTCGTCTTTACTGACGTAGGGGTTGAAGAAGATCGGATTTCGTCCGGGATAGATCACCAGGTCGCGGCGCGGCAAGCCGTAGGTGGAACGAATGGTATCGAGCATTGCGGCTGAGGGTGCGACCACGGCGTCGGCAGCAGCGATGCCCTCGATGACAGTATCGCGATACCACTTTAACCAGCGCGAGGGCCGCGGCGTGCAGCCTTGCACGGCCTCGCTCCAACTGATGAGGTCGCCGTGCGCCATCACAATGCGGGGCACGTCCACCGGCAGATTGCCATAGCAAAACTGGTGAAGGTGAAGCACGTCGGGACGTACTTCGCGGACCAGGTTCGCGAGAAATGTTGAGGACTCAGGCAGGTCGTGCGGCGATTCGTGCATCCACTCCAGACGAAACGCGGTGGGCCGGTAGTCAAGGCCGTGAAGAAGATCCATCCAGGAAGTCTGGTCGGGTAGTGGGATCTCGCCGAAGCTGACCAGCGTGACCCGCACTCCCCGCGTCACCAAGCCGGTGACCAATTCGCGGGTATAAAGCCAGGCGTCCGACATCGTATCGGCTGTGACCAGTACGTGCACAGAGCCTCCTGAGAGTAGGAAAACCCGCACCGCATGCGGGATTCCGGCGTGTTGCCCGACTATTCTAGTGCGAATTGGGGATGAGCTGGGAGATTATTTGCGGGTTTGGACGGTTTTCGTCAGTGGTTTGTTCATGCGGAACGGAACCAGGAATTGGGTGCGGAGTGGCGGTCAGTTTGCGCCCAGCCTGAGGCGCATTTCGCGGGCGAGATTGTCGATGGTGCGAATTTTTTCCGCGGCAGGGGTGGGGACGTTGGGCACGGACATGGCGAGTTCGCAGGAAAGCAACATGACCGTGAGAGATTCGCACATCTCGCTGCGAAATTGCTCCTCGACGGACCGGCGGGCCTGGGTTTCCTCGCGCTTGCGGCGGTGCAAAGCGGAGCGAACTTCGCGCAACAGCCGCTCCATACCGCTGACCGCGAAATTTAAGTAGACAGGAAAGGCCGTGCCAAGATGGTCAAGCACCAGGTCGCTTTCGCTGGGTTCGTTTTCCAAAAGAAACTGGTCGATCACTACGGCGGTGTAAGACTGCTCGCGCAACTGGACCATAGCCTGCTGCAGGCTTTCAGCCCAGTGAGTTTCATTTCCGGTGTCGGCTTTCAGGCTGGCAGCGCACTCTAGACCGCGCGCCGAAGGTGTTATGAGTAAAATCATGCGCTTTCTATAGCACGCATGCGACCACTACTGTCGTCACTGAAAAGACAAGGCTTAGGGATCGACGGCAGCTGTGTTCTTCCCGTTACGGAACGCTCTGAACTTGATTGGTTTCATAAGCGGACATTGGCAAGTTCAACAATCGTTGAACCCTGCAAATCACGATTTGAACCCCATGCTACTTCGATCTTTGACCTTTAGTTCTTATGTCTGTGCTGAGTAGTCCTTCAGCTTGCGGTACAGAGTTGTTTTGCCAATGCCAAGCAGGCGCGCGGCCTGCAACTTGTCACCGTTCAGTTCGGCGATGGCGTTGAGAATGCTCTGGCGTTCCAGCTCTGCCATGGGCACGATCCGTTTCTGGCTGTGTCCATTGCCGTTGCCTGAGGGTGGTGTTTGGGTGCGGGCAATCGCCGGGGGCAAGTCCGGGACGTTGATCACGGGGCCGCTGGTAAATGCGCAGGTCCGCTCCAGGCAGTTTTCGAGTTCACGGACGTTGCCTGGCCAGTCATAAGCCAACATGGCTTTCAGGGCATCGTCGCTGAGAATTTTATCCTGGCCGGAAGCGCGCGAGGAGCGTTCCATGAAGTGCGCGATGAGCAACGGGATATCCTCGCGGCGCTCGCGCACGGGTGGAATGCGCAGGCTCAGAACGTTGAGCCGGAAATAAAGATCGCGGCGGAAGGCACCCTCGGTCACGGCCTGCTCCAAGTCGCGGTTGGTGGCGGCCAAGATGCGGACGTTGATGGGAATGCGGCGGGTGCTGCCGACGGGACGAATTTCTTTTTCCTGAAGCGCGCGCAAAAGCTTGGCCTGAAGGTCGACGGGAAGTTCCCCAACTTCGTCAAGAAATACAGTTCCACCCTCAGCAATGGCAAGCAGCCCGTCTTTCGCCTGATTAGCGCCGGTGAATGCGCCTTTCACGTAGCCGAACAATTCGCTTTCGATGAGCGTAGGCACGAGCGAGCCGCAATCGACGGGGATGAACGGCTTGTCGCGGAACGGTCCGGAATAATGGATGGAACGAGCGACCATCTCTTTGCCGGTGCCGCTCTCGCCCAAAATCAGGACGGGATGCGAGCTGCTGGCGGCTTTGGCAATGATGCGATAGAGCTTCTCCATCTCCGGAGCGCGACCGATCAGTCCTCCGTATCCCTGCCGGGACTTAAGTTTCTCGCGCAACATCCGGTTCTCAGTCTTGAGTTTGAGATGGTTGGAAACGCGCTCCAGCAGGATTCTGAGTTCGTCGGCGCTGAATGGCTTGGTGACGTACTCGTAAGCGCCGTGCTTCATGGCCTGCACTGCCGATTGCACGGTGCCGTAGCCGGTGACGACGATCACGAGCGCTTCGGGGTTCTGGGCCTTGATGCGGCCCAGAGCTTCGAGGCCGCCTGCGCCCGGCAAGCGAAGATCGAGGAGGATGGCATCGACATTGTGAGTCTGCAACAAACGGTAGGCGTGTTCCGCCGAGTCGGCGACGTGAGCGGTGAAACCAAGGGACAGCGCGACTTCGCGACAGGCATCCCGGATGGAGCGCTCGTCGTCGACGATAAGGAGGTTCAGAAAGTTAGCGGCCAGTATTTGAGGAGGAGCGACGATGGGGCTTACGGCTGTGGAGGTCATAAGATGGATTCCTTCTTGATTTCCTGAAATGTTGAAGACGAGTGGGGGGAGGGTGAGTCTGAAATGTTGATCGAAGAATCTGGATCGGCGAAGTCGGCGTCAGCCGAATCCTGATCGGTGGAAACGGAGGTTCGGGGAAGCAAAATCATTACCCGCGTACCGTGGCCGGGTTCGCTTTCGAGGTGGATCAAGCCACGATTTGTGGTGACGATACTGCGGACCGTGGTCAATCCCAGGCCCGTGCCTTTGCCCGAGGCTTTGGTGGTAAAGAAGGGTTCGAAAAGACGCTTACGAGTCTTAGCGTCCATCCCTCGGCCGTTGTCGGCAACCACGAGGAGCACGCAGGGAAAATCGCCAGCGCTTCGTGCCTGTCCGTCTAAAGGTTGAAACTTACAATTGCTGGTTTGGATGGTGATGCGACCGCCTTCGGGCAGTGCATCGCGCGCATTGAGAACGAGGTTGAGTAAAATCTGCTGAGCCTGGGCCGGATCAATCTTTACCATGCCCAACTGGGGATCAAGCCGTAAGTCGAGAGTTATGTTCTCTCCGATCAGGCGGGTCAATAAATCCTGCATGGACGCGGCGATCTGGTTGAGGCAGAGGGTGCTAAGCTGCGCGGACTGAGGCCGGGCGAAAACCAGCAACTGCTGAACCAGGCCGCTAGCCTGAATGATCGCGCCGCGAATCTCATCGGCATAGCGGCGACGTCGATCCTGCTGATCCAGACTGGATAGCAGGAGATCGCAGTACAGCATCACGCCAGTCAGAAGATTGTTGAAGTCGTGCACCACGCCGCCGGTGAGGCGGCCAACGGCCTCCCATCGCTGAGCCTGAACGAAGGTCTCTTCTCCCGGAAGATCTCCCTTTCCGCCGCCAACCTCGGAGTCACTCGTGTGCCGAGCTACGAGAACGTCAAACTCAGACTCATTGGCACCGTCGGGCAACCGCCATGCGATCCAACTTGCGCCCGAGCTCCCATCGGCGCAAGCGCTCGCCGGAATCGAGACGCTTTCCCGTTCAAAGTCGCGCAACTGGCGAAATAAAAATTCAGTTTTTTCCCGGTCCTGCTGGCAGACCAATTCTGCGAAGAGCGACCCGCGTTTGACCGCCGCATCGTTCTTTAGCCTTAAGCTGCGCTCAAAGGCGGGATTCATTTCAAGAATTTCCCCCTGCGGGTTGCAGCGGGCCACGGCGATGGGAGCGTGTTCGAAGATGGCGCGGAAATTCGTCTTTGCGCTCTCTCTTGCACCGGGTTCCTGCCATGGAAGCGGGGTTGCAGTGCTCATACTGATACTGTGCGGCGGGACGAATCCCGAATGGAACCCGAGATTACATACGCGATACCTCGGTGTTCCCGAAACGGGAGCGCGGGTAGCATTTGCTATTCTGCTTCTCCTATTTCGATCCCACTATAGGAGGCCCAATCTGACACTGCGAAGGGCAGACGTCACCTAGACCTGAGACAATTCTGTGGAAAATCGAGCGAACGGTCCTATTTTCTTTCACTTAACGGAAAATGTAAGAGTGTTTAAATAACTCTTGCGTTTGGGTTTGGTCAAATGGGATGGGTCTATCGCGCTAAAGCCAGCTACTCTTTAGGGGCGTCCAAAGTCGCAACCGCGTGGGGCTCATCCACCGTGATTGGAGCGATTAAGCGGAAGGTGAGACGTCGGCCCTTCTGAACGCGGACACTGTCGGATTGTACGTCGGACTCGGTTCGCTTGAACGAAGGGTTCGATTGGGGAGAAGTTCCGCGCGCAAACAGGCTGGCGGTTTGCAGTGGAAGTGGTTTGCCGTCGACGACAATGGCAGTTAAAGTCAGTTGCACGTAGCCTTTGCCCCGATTCATGCCGGGGATGGTTGAACGGTCAAGGCGAGGCGATGATGCCTGGGCTGACTCGACCCGTCCGGTGACTTGTGTACCTGAATCGATGACGGTGTGGCCATCGATCTGGATCGGTCCGGCGACTGCTGCCAGGAATGTGTCTCCTGCATGTACTCTCTCGGGCACGAGCGAGCGGTCCAACTTAACGGTCAAGAAGGTGCCCGAGGGCAGGATGCAGGGTTGGGCTGCATGGAAAGGCAAGGCAGTGGCGGGCTTGGAATCCTGCGGAATGGCTAATGTGCGCTCACTTGATGCGACGTTTTGGACCTGTTGAAACGGCGGCGCTTCGTCACTTGCCGATAGATTAGCTCCAGCGTGCTGAGAACCTCCCTGCCGAGCGCAGGCTGGACCAAAAGCAAGGAAAGTCAGCATTACGGCTGTGACGGTTCCGTGAATCCGGGTTCCTAGGGCTCTCGGAAGCCTTGCTATGGCATGCATTGCTTTGTGCAAACGTCGCTATTCATTGTTGCCGGACGGCTAGTGCATGAGTAGTCGCAAGTCAGGTTCCAGAGCCCGCCTCAACGGAATCAAGCACATATGTCAGCAACGCCAATGCATTTGTGTAGAAGTTGCCTGGCATGAGTCGCAGGAAGGGTGGATGAACCCAGAATCGGATTAATTGTGATTCTTGCGGCGATTGCGTCGCACAAAACAAATCGCGGAGAGCGTGACCGCTCTCCGCGAAGTTTGAGCAATGGAGGGAAAAGCTAGTTGGAACCGCCGCCGGCGTTGGCACTCTGCGGCTCGTTGTCCGGTTGTGAGATGACCCCATCAAACGGAGTTGCGGCAACGTAATGCCCGTGTACGACGCTGATCTGGCGCAGCGGGAAACCTGAGTCAGGTCCACGCTGCCAACTCCTGCCGCCGTCGTTGCTTTCGAAGATGACGCCGGTCTGGCCGCTGGTCGCCAGAAGACGCTTGTGGCTGCCATCGTAGGCCACCGACGTGATGTCCTTGTCGGGCAAGCCGGTCACAACGTGGTTCCAGCTTAAGCCGGAATCGCCGCTGTGGAAGGCGCCTTCACGCGTAGCCACAAAGATCTGACCATCCGGAGCTACCGTAACGCCACGAATATTCACGGGGTAAGAGGCAAGCGCAGAGTGCTGCCAGGTCTTTCCTTCATCCTGGGATACCAGGATGCTGGAGCGGGTAGCGGCAACAACAACGCTCGCGCGCGCCTCTACCGAAACAAAGTCCTTTTCACCGGCAACTGGACCGCCCATCCACTCCTTGCCTTGATCCTTGCTGGTGAACAGTCCAGCGGAAGTCGCGGCAAACCAGCGAGTCGACCGGAGGTCGGTATCGCTGACGCGAGCTTCGAGCACGGAGCGGGTGCTGGTTGTCGAATCTACTTTTTTGGTCTTGCCACTCTTCAGCTTGATGGTTCGAGAAACCGTCTTCTCGAGGACGATGTTGTTAATGGGATGCCAGGCTGTGGTGCCGGGAAGAAGTTCGAATACGCCACGGTTGGTTCCCGCAATCAAGGTACCGTTGCTGGCTTGCTTCAAAGTGAATACGTCGCGGCCATCCAAGCCTGAGCTCTTCTGCTGCCAGTTCTGTCCGCCATCGTGACTGGAGAACACACCGCCGAATTCGCGGTCGTTCACCACGCCAATGTAGAGAGAGTTGGCGTCTTTGTTGTCGGCCAAAATCGCGCTGACGTAGCGGTGTGTGTAGCCGTGATTGGACGACGCTAATGTGGCTGTGCCGTCGTCGCTCGCGAGCACGCCACTGCGATCGGTCGCGAGAAGGACGCGCGAGGAGTTGCGGGGATCGATGAGCACATCGTTGACTACAACTTCAGGATTGCTCATGCGCTTCCACGTCTTGCCCTCGTCCGTGGTTTTCCACAAGCCCTCAGTGGTTCCGGCGTACACAATCGCCGGATTGCTGGGATCCTGCTTGAGCACGCGGGTACGTCGCGCCGTGAAAGGAATGCCTTTGATCTTGTCGAACAGATCGCCACCGCTGACGCTCTTATAGATTCCAGAGCAGGCGCTGGCGAAAACTTCTGAAGGATTCGCGGAACTGACGATGATCGAAAAAACGTCGGAGTCGTCGATCATGCCTTTGTTGATGTGTGCCCAGTTGGCGCCGCCGTCGCTGGTCTTCCACGCCAAGTGCCAGGTACCGGCATAAATTACGTTGGGATCTTTGGGGTCAACCGCGATGGATTCGACTTGCTTGACGATGCCATCGTTGGCGGAAATTCGCTGGAAGGTATTGCCGCCATCGGTGCTGCGATAAACGCCATCAATTGCACCAGCGACAACCACTTTGGGATCGGATGCAGCCAGCGCCATCGCGCGCACAGACTTGCCGTGCATGGCGGGCAGCGATTCCCAATCTTTACCGCCGTTGTGGGTGCGGAAAATGTCGCCCGCACTCTGATCCTGCACGCTCCAGGCGGAAACAAAAATATTCTTGGAGTTCTCCGGGTTGATGGCGATGTGATCGAGCACGTAATCATCGCCGGCTCCCAGTTTGGCGAAGCGCGCCCAGTTATGGCCGCCGTCTTCTGAAACAAAAATCACACCGGTGCTGGTTCCAAGAAAGACGCGGTTCGGGTTGTGGGGATCGTAGGCAAGGCTGCGGACATCGCCGCCATCCGGCCCCAGAACGGCCCATTGTCGAGTTCCTGCGAATGCGAAGGCTGAAACTAAAGTCAACATCATCAACAGCTTAACCGAAGCAGATTTCATAACGGTTTTTGTCCCCAAAGCGGAGAAATGGTTCGATGCGCACCTAGACTGACAGGGTAACCCAGCCCCATCAAGTTACTGAAGGACATCGCGAAACAGGTAGCAGAGCGAAGAAAAGGCCGGTCGACATTGCCGACCGGCCCGTTTTGACTCCGCTGCCGAAGCTACTGCGCTTTCTTAGCGGCCGCTTTCTTGGCCGCGGGCTTGGGATGATCCGGAATATTCTTCACTTTGGACTCATCCACGGATTCAGTGCCGGTCGAGTCGAAGGTCGCGCCCGAAGGAACGATCCAGTACTCGGCCGTCTTGGTGCCGCCGCTGCCGGTGCGCACTTCGATACGGCTGGCATCGATGTGCTGCTGGGCTTCGCCTTCGACCAGATAGAACTTGGAATTGACGGCGCGTTCTGCCGCCAGATTCTTCCGTTTCTCCGTTGGTTCGGCGTTGCCGACGATTACCAGCTTGTTGTCCGGGTTCTGCTGCAAGTTCTTGGCTACGTCATCCAGGATCGCCTTGCAGGTGTTATCGACGCGCCAGGGCTTCTTCTCATTGGGGAAGTCGCACTGGCTCAATTTGGCTGCCTTGGGTGGCGGCGGAGGAGGATTCTCTACCGTCACTTGGGTTGTCGCCTGGCCGGTAAGACCACGCGAGTCGGTGCAAGTCGCTCCGACGGTGATTGTACCCGGCGCTGCGCCGGAGGTATTCAGCGTAGCTGTGTTGCCGCTGCCGGAGATGTTGCCGCTGCTGGCGGTCCAGCTCGCGACCGATGTGGAGACACTGTCCGGGCTAGTGCAGCTGCAAGTTACAGTAACGGTTGCGCCAGCCTGCACGGTCGATGGACTGGCCGTGCAACTCATGGTAGGCGGATTCTTCGGCGGCAACGGCTTGACGGTGTAGTTCGCCGAGCAACTCGCCTCGTTGTTGCTCTTCATTTTCGCATCGGTCACATGAGCAGTGACGGTGTAACTTCCGGGAGCCGCATTTGTTGTGTCGATGGTTGCGGTCGTGTCTTTGCCGGTGACCACGCCCCCGTTACCTGTCCAGGTATACGTGACAGTATGCTTGGGATTGAAGTTGCTAGCGCTCACCGTCGCAGTGATCGGCTCACCCACCATGACTTCTGTCGGCTGCACCGAACAGCTCGCGGCAGGCGTTACAGGTGGCGCGCCGCCCCAACTGAACACAAGGCCGGTGCGCAGACGAGCGCCGTCGAACGACGGGTTGCGTAAATTGTTGCCCTCAGACGGCGCTGCAAAATTAGCGTAGTCATGGCGCGCCCAGACGTAGTCAGCCTCGAACAACCGGATCGCGAGCCATTTGCGGATGGGCAGATCCATGCCGCCGCCGAGGATTGCTCCGATGCCATTCGATGAATTCAATCCCGGAACATTTACCCGGTTTAAGCTGATTAGCGTATGCACGAAGTAATTGGCACCGTCCGTGCGCCACATAAACCTGGGACCGATCGATCCCGTTAATTCGTTAACGCCGGAGCCACTTCCGTGCGCAGCCCAGTTGTAGCCGATGTCCCCTTCGAGGCCCCAGTGTGCGTCGAAGTTGTAAGTTGTGGAGAAGCCAAGTCCATGAGGCATGTCCGGGACTGTATACGGCGTGGGATTATTGAAGTCGCTGAAAGGTGTGGGAACTTGGCCGCCGGGATGCAGCCATTGATATCCTACAAACAAATCCCACTTGGGGGGAGTCGAGTCGCTCTGCGCGAACGCGGGACTCGATAGGCAAGATACTGCGAGCGTAAACAATAGGCCAAGAATTACGACGCGGCCTTTGTTCAAATAACAAAGTGACATTCCGTCCTCCATA
>Ga0210405_10003179_pt1 | contig 16348 bp, 13 predicted proteins | sample IncBWH11MmetaG_FD_155492 | JGI IMG/M metagenome (GOLD analysis project Ga0210405, IMG submission 155492) | Forest soil microbial communities from Barre Woods Harvard Forest LTER site, Petersham, Massachusetts, United States - Inc-BW-H-11-M | ecosystem: Environmental > Terrestrial > Soil >... | reverse complement strand
CATCCATTGCAACTTTCCAAGCGTGGTCGAAGGCGTCTCCCGCAAGCTCTTCTTTGCTCTCAAAGTGCCTGTAAATCCCGCCTTTTTCCAGACCAGTGGCTCGCATGAGATCGGAAAGTGCAGCGCCCTCGTATCCTTTTTGATTGAAGATTGGCGCTGCCTTACGAATGATCTCTTGCCGAGTCTGCTCACCTTTGCGCACGTTCTGCTCCTAGCTACGTCAACTCCGCGATATTACGGTCGCTCACCACACGATACAACAAGTTGGATGAGACCGACCGGTCCCAGGTCGCATTTGATATACGGCCGGTGAGCGGAATTAGCCATTTTGGACCGCCCGCGCCCGATTCCGCTAATACCCTTGGGATATTCACGACGACTTGTGAAAACCTGTAGGAGGCTCAAGCACATTGGACCTAAGGTCCCCCTCGCTCAGTGGCTCACCGCTTTGTTGGTGGTCGTAATGATGCTCCAGCACTACACGCGAGTCGTTCCATTTCCTGAAAGTGCGCCAGTTCACTGTGCAGACCTTGCCTGTCACCCCGACCAACTCCAGTGCCCACGCAGAATGGGTCTCGTCGACAACATCTCCAGGAATCGGCGTTTGTCGAACGGATATTGACACACCACCGACCTCGGCCATTGCATGAAGTGGAACCAAAAAGCCGAAAACAAGTGAGCGCACGCCCGTCTTTCCGCGGATCGGCTCTTCTGTGGTGTCGCTGCTTCCCTCGATATCGTCGGTATAAAACTCGTCGAAGATCTCCAGATATTCCTCGTAGCTTCGGCTGATGTCGGCATGCACGATGGCAGCGTTTAGCGTACGCTCCGCGTTCCGAGATTGTGTGTATGGATCGGGATGAAACTGATCGGCTGAGATGAAACCAAGTTGATCGCTCATTGTAATTCTGCGGACTTTAAGTTCGCTCTTACTCCCTTCCCAGATGGGTGCGCCGGGCGGTTACCACCGCGAATGGCAGCACATCCCGGAAAATATGGGGACGTTAACCAGAGCTAAGCCCCAACGCTCAACGCAGACATATTGCCAGAGCGCCAGATTCCCTCGTTCACCTAGCTGAGCCTTTGATGATAGAAGGGACCGGTCGGTCGCATAGTTACGGTTGGGCTATTCGCGCTTCCATACTTGCGAAGCATTGCTACTAGCGCAAACAAAGTATGCTTCGATGGCGCTACCACGAACTGGCCTTGCCATCTAAAAGAATACCGTCGCGGAGTCGCAGAGCTCCTGGCAATGCCCGGGCTGCATGGACTCAGATCAAAGGGGCGGCAAACCTATGAGGCCATCCGCTGTTGTGAAGTGCATTGCGATGTTATGCGACCGAACGGTCTCTTATGTCATCATCTGATCGTTCTGAAGGGCGACTCGCAGAATAAGAGCAAGGTGCAAAACCTGATTACAACGAGAACGCCGATGAAAACGCATGCATTAAGCAAGCTTCATTTCGTAACCCACAACGGCGGCCCGGGCACTGAACGATGAACGCGGTTGCAAGGTGAAGGTAAAATTATGTGGATAGTCAGACTAGCTCTTAACCGCCCGTATACGTTCGTTGTTCTTGCGATCCTCATTCTCTTGCTGAGTCCGGCCGTCATTCTTCGGACCCCCACTGACATCTTTCCGAATATCGACATCCCGGTCATTTCGGTCGCTTGGACGTACACGGGACTGAATCCTGAGGATCTGGAAACTCGACTGACCACTCCTTTCGAGAAGGGCCTCACAACACTGGTAGACAACATTGAGCATATCGAATCGACGACGTACAACGGGACCGCGGTTGTGAAGATCTATCTCCAACCCGGCGCCAGCGTGGACCGCGCGAACTCGCAGGTAGTAGCACTTTCCGGCTTCATTCTGCGGCTTCTTCCTCCGGCCACGCAACCGCCTGAGATCATCAACTTCAGCGCTTCTAGCGTCCCAGTCCTTCAGATAGGTGTCTCCGGCCCCGGAATGTCGGAACAACAGCTTAACGATCTCTCGCTCAACTTCTTGCGCACTCAGCTCATTACGGTCCCGGGCGCCGTGATTCCCTTACCGTACGGTGGCAAGCCGCGGCAGGTCATGATCAACATGGATCAAAACCTGATGCAGGCCAAAAACGTCTCGCCCAGAGACGTTTTGAATTCGGTGAATGCGCAAAATCTTATCTTGCCGTCCGGCACGGCAAAAATCGCCGAAAGCGAGTTGGACGTTCGCGTGAATGTTACGCCGCGCACCGTCGTCGAGTTGGGTGATCTTCCTATCAAGCAGGTCGGAGCGAAAACGATCTACCTGAGAGACGTAGCTAGGGTGAGCGACGGGTTTGGCCTTCAAACCAACGTGGTACGACAGGATGGCCACCGCGGTGTGCTGGTCAGCATTCTCAAGGCTGGAACTGCATCGACCCTGGATGTCGTGTCGGGAATTCGAAAGGTTTTGCCCCGCGCCGCCCTGACCCTGCCGCCGCAATTGAAAATCACTCCCCTCGCCGACCAGTCCCTGTTTGTGCGGAGCGCGATCGACGGTGTGGTTCGCGAAGCGGTCATTGCCGCTGCGCTCACTGGGGTCATGATTCTGCTCTTCATCGGCAGTTGGCGAAGCACGCTCATCATCGCCATCTCCATTCCATTGTCGATCCTGAGTTCGATTCTGGTGCTCAGTTTCCTGCACGAGACGATCAACATCATGACCCTAGGCGGGTTAGCGTTGGCCGTTGGGATTCTGGTGGACGACGCAACGGTCGAGATCGAAAACATCAACCGCATCCTCGAAGACGGTCACGAGACCGAAATTCGGCAGGCCATTCTGGACGGCGCCCAGCAGATCGCCGTACCTGCCCTCGTCTCGACGCTGTGCATCTGCGTCGTCTTTATGCCGTTGTTTCTGCTTGGCGGCGTTGCACGATATCTGTTCGTTCCACTGGCAGAGGCGGTGGTCTTTGCGATGCTCGCTTCCTACATTCTTTCGAGAACGCTGGTGCCGACGCTGGTGATGTACATGCTCAGACTCAATGAGGGGAGCGGGGAGTCGCAGAATCTGTTGGTGCGTTTTCAGAAGAAATTCGAGAAGGGCTTTGAACGGCTTCGCACCTCTTATCGAAGTGTCCTGACGCAATGTGTCGAAGCCCGACGGGTCTTCATTCCAGCGTTTCTCGGGATTTGCCTTTGTGCTTTTCTTTTGGTTCCTTGGCTGGGTCAGGATTTCTTCCCCCAGTCTGACGCCGGCCAGTTCATCCTCCACATTCGCGCGAAGACAGGCTCCCGCATCGAGGAAACTGCGCGCCTATCGGATTTGGTCGAAGACGCGATCCGCGAAAAAGTTCCGCCGGCGGAGCTGGACAACATTCTCGACAACATCGGACTGCCGTACAGCCCGCTGAATACCATGCACTCGACGTCGGGTGTTATTGGCGCGAACGACGTCGATGTGCTCGTCTCGCTCCGCAAGAATCACAGGGCCACGGCTGACTACGTCCGCGAGCTGCGCGAAGAGCTGCCGCGGGAGTTTCCCGGAGCGAGTTTCTATTTTCTTCCCGCGGATATCGTGACCCAGATCCTGAACTTCGGTCTGCCTGCGCCCATTGACGTGCAAATCGAAGGCGCGAATGTGCAGGCCAGCCATGAAATCGCTGACAGGATCCTGACCGAACTGCACCAGGTGTCGGGTCTTACGGACTTGCATATCCAGCAGCCGCTCGACTATCCGACCCTCGAAATCAACGTCGACCGAACCAAGGCAGCGCAGGCGGGCTACACGGAGCGGGACGTGGCTTCAAGCGTTCTGAATTCGCTGAGTGGGAGCTTCCAGATAACTCCGATGTTCTTTGTCAACTGGAACAATGGCGTGAGCTACAACCTGGTCGCGCAGACCCCGCAGTATCGCCTGCAAACGGTTAAGGATGTTCAGAACATTCCGATTGCAGGCGGTAGCAAAGCCAATCCGGAAATTCTGGCTGACGTGGCTTCGATGCAACGCTCACGCGAAATGGCCATCGTTTCCCATTACAACATACGTCGCGTGGTCGATATTTACGGGGCGGTTCAGGACCGCGATCTCGGAGCGGTAAGCCGCGACGTGCAACGAATCGTCGAGGCCAATCGAAAATCACTGCCACGGGGAACGTTTATTACCGTTCGCGGCCAGGTGGAAACCATGCGCAGTTCGTATCTTGGTTTGATCATCGGACTGGGCTTCGCCATCGTACTCGTCTACATGCTGATCGTCGTGAATTTCCAGTCTTGGCTGGACCCCTTCATCATTATTACCGCTTTGCCGGCTGCCATGGCAGGCATCGTTCTATTTCTGTTTTTCACGCACACAACCCTGAGTGTTCCGGCCCTGATGGGCGCTCTGATGTGCGTCGGGGTTGCGACGGCTAACAGCATTCTCGTGATTTCATTCGCGAAGGAAAGACTACAAATCCATGGCGACTCCGTGAAGGCCGCGATCGAAGCGGGCGTGACCCGTTTCCGTCCGGTCATTATGACGGCGCTGGCCATGACGATCGGGATGGTGCCGATGGCGTTAGGTCTCGGCGAGGGAGGAGAGCAAAACGCTCCTCTGGGACGCGCGGTCATCGGAGGTCTGTTTTGCGCGACCGTAGCAACGCTGGTGTTCGTCCCATCTGTGTTCGCTGCGTTTCATCGACGCAAGTCGAATGATGCGTTGGAACTATCCAAGAGTGTTCAAGATCAGGCACGGGGAATAGAAAGGCTCTAGCCATGACCACAAATGAAACAGGAAATCTTGCAGTCGCCACGGAAGTGGCTCCGAACGATGCAGGTCCGAACAACCCGGGTCCGAAGAACTCAGGTCCGAACAGCCCAGGGCGTGCATTAAGCAAGCGAGCCGTCGCGATTATCGCGATCCTTACAGCGTGTGCGGCCTTGGCCATTGCCTCCGGAGTGCACACTCGGCTTAAGGCTGAAACCAGACTACGAGAGAGAGCGCAGGCTTCGGCGATTCCTTATGTGGACGTGGTCTCTCCCAAAGCGAGTGCAGATGCCGATGAGATCGCGTTGCCAGGGAGTACGTCAGCCTTCAATGACACTCCCATCTACGCGCGGACGAGCGGCTACGTTAAGCACTGGTACGTGGACATCGGCGCACGGGTAAGAAAAGGCCAACTTCTGGCCACGATTGAAACGCCAGAACTTGACCAACAGCTACAGCAGGCGCGGGCCGATCTGGAGAATGCCGAGGCGAATCTCCAGTTGGCGAAAATCACGGCTGCGCGCTGGCAGCATCTGCTTGAGACCGATTCTGTTTCGCACCAGGAAACGGACCAGGCCGTCAGCGATCTCCACTCCAAACAGGCTCTGCTGCATTCCAGCAAAGCCAACGTCGAACGCTTAGAGCAACTCCAGGCCTTCGAGCGCGTTACCGCTCCCTTCGATGGTGTCGTAACGGCACGCAATACGGACATCGGGGCGTTAGTGCAGGCCGGCGACAATTCAGGACCGAAAGAGCTCTTTCACATGGCAGCCATTCAGACGCTGCGTGTGTACGTTGCCGTGCCCGAGATATACGCAGCACTTGTAAAGAACGGAGAGCAGGCAAAGCTCACGCTGGATGCGCTTCCGGGCGAAACATTGAAGGGGACTGTGGTGCGCAACGCCGATGCAATTGATGCGACCTCACGCACACTAAATGTTGAAGTCGACGTTCCCAATCCAACTGGGCGCCTGCTGCCCGGCGCCTATGCGTTTGTGCATCTCCGTGTTCCTCCCCATCCCGGCTCGGTCACCATCCCGTCAAACGCCTTGCTCTTCCGCTCCGAGGGATTGCGGGTAGGAGTTGTTCGCAATGGTCATGTCGAACTCACTCCTATCTCAATCGGGCAGGACTATGGCAGCACGATCGAGGTGATCTCCGGACTATCCGCGCGCGATACGGTGATTGTGAACCCATCCGACTCGCTTGCAAATGGAGCCGCCGTACGGTTAGTCGCTAAGAACGCCAATGGAGCAAGACAATGAGACGCTATGGCGTTGTTCTCGTGAGTGCCGTTGGATTTCTCATGTCCGGCTGCATGGTTGGTCCCAGGTACGTCAAGCCTACCGTTCCGGTGACGCCGAACTTTGCAGAGGCGCAAGCATGGAAAGAGGGAGATGGATGGAAGGTCGCACAACCAGGCGACGACCTTATTCGCGGAAAGTGGTGGGAGCTCTATGGCGACGCAACCTTAAACGAGATCGAAGACCAAGTGGACTCGTCCAACCAAGACCTGAAGATCGCGGAGGCGAATCTACGTCAAGCCCGAGCGGCGATTCGCTTCAATCGCGCCTCGCAAGCGCCGACAATTGGAAGTTCTCCCAGCATCTCCGACATTCGAGCTTCCGCTAACAAACCTTATTTCCCGCCCAGCTCAGTCAACAATGGCAGCGGAGATTTCATTCTTCCTCTTGACCTCTCGTATGAGGTCGACCTGTGGGGGCGTGTTCGTCGCAGCGTAGCAGCAGCCAGGCAGCAGGCCCAGGCAAGCGCAGCTGACCTGCAAACGGCTCGTTTAAGCCTCCATGCCGAAGTTGCGATCGACTACTTCGAAGTTCGGAGCGCCGACGCCCAGGAGAGACTTCTGAACGATACGGTCAAGGCCTATACCGAAGCCTTGCGGTTGACACAAAATCGCTTCGAGGGCGGCGCCTCGCCGAAATCAGATGTCGCGCAGGCGCAGACGCAGCTTAAGGCTGCCCAAGTGCTTGCGTCCGATATTACTGTCCAACGTGCGCAGTACGAGCATGCTCTGGCGATTCTTATTGGAAGACCTCCGGCGGCATTTCATCTCGCTGTTTCTCCCCTGAATCTCGTGGCGCCTGTGTTGCCCAGCGTTCCCGTTACTCTGCCGGCGCGGCTGCTTGAACGTCGTCCAGACATCGCTGCGGCGGAACGTCGCATGGCGTCTACCAACGAACAAATCGGTATTGCCAAGGCCGCTTATTATCCGACTCTTAATCTAGCCGCGAGTGCGGGACTAGAGGGCTCTTCGATTTTGAATTGGCTCACTTGGCCCAGCCGTTTCTGGGCGGTGGGACCGCAACTCTCGCAGACCCTCTTCGACGCTGGGCGACGCCGAGCGAGCACTGAATCGGCCCGCGCAGGATATGATGCCGCCGTGGCTGGCTATCGGCAAACTGTCCTTGATGCATTCCAGCAAGTCGAGGATAACTTGGTAGTTCTGCGCGTCCTCAGCACTGAATCGACGCAACAACAGCAGGCCACCAGTGCCGCCGAAGAATCGCTCAAGCTATTTCAGAACCGCTATGCCGGGGGCGTTGACACGTACCTGCAAGTGGTCACTTCACAAACCACGGCTTTGACGAACGAGAGAAACGACATCGATATTCTGAGACGACGCCTCGAAGCGAACGTGCTCTTGATCAAAGCCATGGGCGGAGGATGGAATATTTCGAACTTGTCTCAGTTATAAAGAAGAGCTATTTCGAATCGCCCAAGGTAGTTTCCGAATGACGACAGCGCATGATGTAAACAAAAAGCCCACCGCGGCCCGCACATCGCTCTCGAGTGCTCCTTGCCAAGCGAAGTGACTGCAATTTCTCCCTTTGTGGACAAACTTATGCTCTTGCTAAGGAATTGCGCCTGTCTTCCCGAGGGCGTGAGCGACGTTGAAATCGCGTTGCGGGAAGCCCTGGCAAACGCCATCATTCACGGAAATCATGAGGATCGTAGAAAACATGTCCATGTTAGGTGCCGCTGTGAGCCTGGCGAACTGTCAATCGCCGTAAAGGATGAAGGAAAGGGGTTTGACATTAATAATGTCCCGGACCCTACAGCCCCAGAAAACATCGGGTCGGTTCACGGCCGCGGCATCCACGTGATGAAAGCGCTAATGGATGAGGTTCGCTTTGAAGAAGGTGGGGTTGCCGTTCATATGCGAAAGAGCTCCGGCGAAGCTCCAAAGCTGCTAGCCAACGATCCCCCGGAGAATTCGACAGGTTAAGGTCGGCTATTTGAGAGCCAGAGTTATCTGCCCCAAGTGGTAAGACATGTGGTTGGTTCGACTCAGCAGAACAGCCAATCGGTTGCGGGTCGGATCTTTGGCATAGTCCTCCTCGGACACTGCGTTGTGCCGCCGCAACCATTCGTTCTCGGAAAGAGTTGCAAACTGCGAGAGCAGTTTCCCGTTCACTTCGTCCCAATATTTCCTCAGTTCTCCCACAGGCGGCAACTGTGCCCCTGTCTTGTCAGGACTGGAGACGAAGATCGCATCGAGCTCGGGGTGCAGTCGCTCTCCTAGATCTAGAATCGGGAACATGGCGTCGTGAATGGCAGTGAGGTGTCCCCATAGATAAATGACACGGTTTCGCCCCGGAGCTACCTCTTTCAAAAGTTGGTCGTCCGGGAGATTTGAAAGTGTCTTGTTCGCTTTCTCCAAGGCAAGTCGCCATGAATTAACCGCTACTTGCAACGACAATCCGTGCGATGTCATAAGCCTCTTTTCAATCCCTGTCCATCCGTCGCGCACTCCCGCCGATCAGCCATCTCTCGGGGGACGGAACCTCATAGACTCTCACTATCGGCGCAGACAACGAGTAGCGGCGAAGCCCCACCTTCGTGTGCCAAAGCAGATCGCCAAGCCTCCTCTCCAATAGAGTCGTGAAGAGCCCGTGTGGTCGCAGAACATTAGCGGCGTAGCACTGAGACGCCGCGGATTCGATTCGTTCACGCATTCATGCCGCCATCCACGGTAAGATTTGCCCCGGTAATGTACGAGGACTCCGGACCCGCGACAAATGCCACCAGAGCCGCGACCTCATCAACGTGCCCGTAGCGGTTGAGTGCTGTAACGGCTTTCTGCGGTACCGCCCACTCGCCCGCGGCAGGATTCAAATCCGTATCGATCGGACCCGGCTGCACGGTGTTAACTGTGATGCCTCGGCTCCCGACCTCTCTGGACAGCCCCTGAGTAAACATCTTCACGGCTCCCTTCGTGGCCGAGTAGGGCACAAGCCCGGGCACCAGCACACGCTCACCCACGGACGAGCCGATCATGATGATGCGACCACCCTCACTCATGTGCTTCAGCGCCGCCTGCGTCGCTACGAATACGCCTCGGACGTTGATGTCGAGTACGCGATCCATCTCTGCCAGCGTGGTCTCCTCGAACGCTTTCGGAATGGCCGTGCCGGCATTGTTCACAAGGACATCGAGCCGGCCGAATGTCGCAACGGTTTTTTCGACCGCGGATTTGCCGGCGTCGGCATCCGCGGCGTCCGCCTGAATCGCGATCGCCTTTCCGCCGGCGCCTTCAATCGCTTTGACGACCGCCGCAGCCGCGTCGGCACCTTTCGTGTACGTAATGGCGACCTTCGCTCCGTCCGCAGCCAGACGCTTAGCGATTGCAGCACCAATGCCGCGCGAGCCGCCCGTGATGAGCGCAATCTTTCCTTCCAAGTTCTTTGACATTGTCCATCTCCTTGAATTGGACATATGCTCATCAGGCATGAGCCAAATCTTTTGCTCGCCCAAGGCATCCCAATCACCACATTGGATTACCCAGTTCACCAGGAGTAGCGCCTCTGAAGCATACTTTGTTAAGCTAGTATCGATGCTTTGCAAGCATGGGAGTGGCAATGGAATTGCGACACCTTCGCTACTTCGTCACGGTTGTCGACGCGGGAAGTCTCACGGTGGCAGCACAGCGAGTGCTGCACACGTCGCAACCTTCGCTGAGTCGGCAGATCCGAGATCTTGAGGACGAGGTGGGTGCCCAACTCTTGACGCGCCGCGCTCGCGGCATCGAGCTGACACCAGCAGGTAGAGCCTTTCTCGATCACGCCCGCGGAGTGCTATCGCAAGTTGACGCGGCAGCCGCAGCTGCACGCCGGGTCGCTCATCCCGCCAAGCCGTGTTTCACGATGGGCTTTCTGACCGGCCACGAATTGACGTGGATGCCTGAAGCCTTGCGGATCTTGCGCGACGAACTGCCTAACATCGACGTGATGATATCGAGTCAATACTCCCCGCTGCTTGCGGAGGGCCTTTCGAAAGGAAAAATCGATGCTGCTTTTCTTCGAAAGGAACGAGCGATGCCAGACCTGGCCTTCCGGCTTCTCGTGAAGGAGCCCTTGATGGTGATCTTGCCTAGTGACCACCATCTCGCTGCGCTCAAAGCGATTAGCCCGAGGGATCTGGAAGGCGAGACATTCGTGATTGTTTCGGGCACGGCTCCTGTCCTGCGTGTGGTCATCGACAATTATCTCAAGCGGTCCGGAATCAATATCTCGCCCGCTCACGAGGCGGACAATGTCACCATGGGACTTTCCTTAATAGTGTCGACGCGCGGCGTAGGGCTGTTACCTGCTTACGTGCAGAACTTTCTCCCTTCGTCTGTGACGAGCCGCCCTCTGAAGGGATACACGCCGACTGTCGATCTGGTCCTCGGCTACAGAAAATCGAGCCAGTCTCCCATCCTTAAGCTCTTGCTTTCGAGATTGGACGAGTTGGTGGCTCGTGTCTCGAAGAAAGCGCAGTAAGCTTCGTACTTCCTGCCTAGGGTGTGTATGGGATAGTGCTGCGTCCCTTGAGTCGTCGGCCAATTCATGCTCGTGGAACGTGTTGTCGACTCAACTCTAGCTGCCGTGCACCACACTGACTTCGGCTTTGTGCCTTTAAGGCGTCGAGTTTCTTCCGCTGCTGCTTGCGTGATGGCAAGATTTATCAGTTCGTTTTGTCTTCGAAGACAGATAGCAAGCGGTTGGAACATTTCTGGCTATGCGGTGAGTGTTCCAAGACCATGATCCTAATTTGTGTGGACCAGTCTGAGGTGAAAGCCGTGGGGAAGGACAGACACCGATCCGCCCCCGAATTGAATCCTGTGACAGTCTGGCACCATCCTAAGTAAGCAAGCACTATGAACGATAAAGCAAGCAAGGTCTTGGTGGTGGAGTCTGACGATAGTCTCAGCGAACGCATCCTCGCGGTGCTGAGCGACGCGGGATATGATGTCTCGACCGACTGCCGGGGAGGAATGAAAGCAGTCGTCGCCTTCAACCCTGACATAGTTGTCCTAGGGGCTGATCCGCCGCAGCTCGATTGTTGTGACCTTCTTTCTGAAATCAAGAGTTCCGAGCAGACGCACAACATACGCGTTGTGATGCTATCTCCGGGAGGCTCAGCCGAGCGCACTCGGGGGCTGGATCTCGGAGCCGACGACGTGCTGTCACTGCCCTTCGACTCTCACGAATTGCTGTCGCGGGTGCGTTCGCAACTGCGGAATAAGTCCATCGCGGACGAGTTTCGAGAGCGGCTGCGCCTTGCCGAGGAAAATCGGAACGCTACCCAGCAGGTGGTGACAGCAGTCAACGAAGAACGGCGGACCCTTCGAGTTGGCGGACTGGCGACTGTTGCTGTGCTTATCGTTGCTTCCCTGGTCTTTTTCTCCTTTTACCGTCGCACCCAGGAACAGAATACCCGGGTCTATGCGGCAATCACTCGATTGCAGACGGGCGTGCTGACAGAACAACAGTTGATGGAACGTTCGCGTCGGGCCCTTGAAGCCCGTGACAGCGGTCCATCCCCGGCGAGCGATCCCCAAACGCTCCAGCTTCAGAGGAAGAGTGAAGACCTGAGAGCGCAAATTGCCACCGGCAAGGCAGAAAACGCTTCCGCGTTGCAAGATCAATTGACAGCAGTTGAAGGCCGCCTTCAGAAGCTCGAAACCGAGGGCAAGGTCGCGCAGACGATTATCCAATCCTATGAGCCGAGCGTCTGCCTCATCCATGTTGTGCTTGCCTTCCGCGATCACACAACCGGATTGACATTGCACTACGCTGGGATGACGGCCAGCGGCGAGCCAACGACCGACGAACACAATAATCCACTCTTGAGCCTTACCGGAAGCGGTCCCGAGGTACACCTGGATGTGTTTGGCACCGGGTTTCTTGCGTCCGCCAGCGGACAAATCCTCACCAATCATCACGTGGCCGAGCCGTGGTGGCAGAACGACGATTTGAAGGAAATGCTCGATCAAGGGATTGAGCCGGCGATTGCTGAGATGACGGCATATTTCCCCGGCGTTCCTCACGGCATTGCCGTCAACACGGAGAAGATTTCCTCTGCTGCGGATATTGCTGTGATGAAGGGGAAGTTTTCAAACCTGGGAATCAAACAAATAGCCCTTGCCGATGGCCGTGGTTCGGCGGTCAGGGGTAGGCCGGTCGTCCTGCTGGGATATCCCACTGGTCTTGATGCGATTCTGGCTCGGGCGGGGGCAGAGACCCTCCAGTCCATCGCGACTACATCCAAAGGTGATCCGAAGCAGGTGATCGAAGAACTCGCCCGCCGCCAGCTGATCCGGCCTACCACCACCCAGGGGCACATCGGCGACGTGCTGCCCGACAAGATTGTCTATGATGCCCAGACCACATCGGGCGGCTCTGGCGGTCCGCTTTTCAACAATGAGGGCAAGGTGATAGGAATTAACTTTGCCATGGTGCGTGAGTTCGGCGGGTCGAATTTCGCCATTCCCGTCGGCTACGGGAAGTCTCTTCTAAGACCTTAAGCCCCGCAGAAGTCGATTCGCAAGGCCACGGGCATGAACCGGGTGGGCCTTCTACTCGAGGCGAGGAGTTGATGGATGTTTGAGAGCATTCTCTGCCAGGTAACAGATCATGATCCCGACATTCTTGAGTCTCTGATTGGGCTCGCAGTCGAGATCGCTCGCGAAGGTCGAGAGGGCAGGCGGGTTGGCACCCTATTCACTCTCGGGGATGAGACCGCCGTGCTCGCGAGATCCAGACCGTTGATTTTGGATCCGTTGCTGGGGCATCCTGAGCCTTCGCGGCATGTCACTAATCTCAATCTACGCGGAACTATCAAGGAATTGGCGCAGCTGGACGGTGGGTTCGTGGTAAGTCGCGAGGGCATTGTCCTTTCCGCGTGCCGCTACCTCGACGCCGTGGCCGCACAAGTGGACGTGCCTCTGGGACTCGGCAGCCGTCACATTGCAGCCGCCAACATGAGCGCCGTTACCAAGGCGGTGGGCATTGTAGTTTCTGAGAGTTCGGTGGTGCGAATCTTTTGCCATGGACAACTGGTCGGTGAAATCATTCCGGAGGTTTGGATGATGGACCATGCCGCCCACCTGCGTGGAACCGCGAAGACGGAACAAGTCGGCGAGCTCACGATTCTGACACCAAACCTCCGACAAGCCTCGATCACGAGCGAGCGTGACTAACCACTGATACATAAGGAACTGAGCCATGACAGCACTGCAGGAATTCAGGTGTGAGGTCTGTGGACTCGTGACTACGAATCCCACCCACTGGTTCGTGATTCGATGTGGAGACTCCGATCTTACCGTGTACCGCTGGAATTCTGAAAGCGCAAACGCGGCCGGTGCCCGGCATTACTGCGGTGAAGCTCACGCTGAGGTGTACATCAGTCGCTGGTTCGAATCAGTGTGCGCGCCGCCGAAGCCAAGTTTTACATAGCGCCTCGCCGGTGTCAGTTCGATGCTGCGAGCGCCGCGCGTAAGAAATTGGGCGCCGACCTCATCTTCAAGAACCCAAATCTGCCCGCTCAACGAAGGTTGTGACGTGTGCCGTTTTCGCTCTGCTGCCGCCGTCAGGCTTTCTGCCTCGGCAACCGCAACCAAAACGACGACGATGTCGTAATTCCATTTTGCCTCCCATGCTCATAAGGCATCGATGCCAGCTCAACAAAGTATGCTCGAACCGCGCTACCAACAGCTAATGTCGCAATCTAACTAAGTGATCTGAGCTGTTTCTTATCGGTGGTTGCATCATGCAACCAGACTGGGGGAAGGCAGGTCGATCAACTGATCCACTTGCACGATCCGAAATGCAATACGAGAGCCAAATTGAAAACTCAGAGGAGAGATACATACCAATGAAAAGCGTAAACAAAGCGGTGGAAATCTCCGCACTGACGATGAGAAACGTTCTCAAAAGAAATTCGATGCGCTTTGCCGCCGCTATTCTGGTGGCGTTGGCCAGCTTTGTCGTCGCTCCAAACGCAGCTCTGGCTGCCGGACAACAGCATCATGATCAGGTACCGGGCTTTTACCGACTAAAAGTCGGCGATCTCGAAGTGACGGCCTTATTCGATGGGCCAGGCGTATTCAATGCGAACTGGCTAAACGGACAGAAGACGAAGGATGGTGTCCTAAAGGCACTGCAAGACGACCCGCATCTGCTCGATGTCGCCGATGCAGGCTACCTCGTCAACACTGGCAAGCAGCTGATCCTAGTCGATGCGGGATCCGGTACCTGGTTTGGTGGGGGAAGATTCGGGCGCTTGGTAGCCAACCTCCGCAGCGCTGGGTACACGCCAGAAGAAATCGACATCGTCTTGGTCACGCACCTCCATTCCGACCACATCGGCGGCCTTACGACTCAGGATGGAAAGATCGTCTTTCCAAATGCCGACATCTATGTGGCAAAGGCAGATAACGATTTTTGGCTATCGCAGGAAATTGCCGCTAAGGCGCCGAAGGAAGCACAAGAGTTCTTCCAGAGTGCACAAGGCATCGTACCCCCCTACATCAAGGCCGGAAAGTGGCACACGTTTACCGACTCCGATCAAATCGTTGACGGCATGCAAATCGTACCTCTCCGTGGTCATACCCCGGGACATACCGGTTATGAATTTTCGTCCCAAGGGAAGAAGATTTTATTTTGGGGCGACATCATGCACGTACAGCGCCTTCAGCTGCCAGACCCCAAGGTCACAGTGGTATTTGACGTTGACCCGACTGCAGCCGCGGTCACGCGGGATCAATTGCTGCGTAAGCTCGCTAGCGAGGACGTCCTGATCGCAGGGCCACACATGATCTTCCCTGGGCTCGGCCGCCTGCACAGGGAGGGGAGTACCTATCATTGGGCGCCAGTGGCATTTACCGATCAATGGGACGAGAAATAGTGATGCTGCGCGGCAAGACGACAGGTCAGTTTTTACCTATTCCGCGCGATGGCAAAATCCCTATCGGCTCGTCCGCCTTCAACAGTTCCCCTGGCGCCCAATGGCCGACGCACTTGTCGGGCCAGATTGAGCGCTCGTAATCACCGAACTCAGGAGAGGAGAACTTATGGAGCTGTCCCAAAAAGAGAAGCTTCATGGGAAATTGAGGCCTAGGTTTGGAAGGCAGCTAGCTGTTTGTGTAGCTACTGCCAGCCTCTCGTTTCTAATTTCAATCCCATCTGCTTTTGCGGCTGGTCGGCAGGCTTTCTTAATCAAAGTGGTGACATCCATCGACGACCAGTTCGAGGTTAACTCTCTCATTATCGAGGGAACACACGAAGTGATGTTAGTCGATGCACAGTTAACGAAGACGAACGCGGAAAGAGTACTGCAGGAAATCAAAGAAACTAAGAAGCCGCTGTCGATTATCTACATTACTCATGAGCACGCCGATCATTTTCTTGGCCTCGAAGTTTTTAAGGAGGCATACCCGGGCGTGAGGATCATTGCCAATTCGACGGTAGTAGACCGAGCCGACAAGGTCTATCAACAGAAAGTCGATAAATGGAAACAGATCTTGGGCTCGGGGGCAACTTCTCGCGTTGTTGCCATCGAGAAATTCGATGGCAACTTCATTGCATTTAATGGCTCAAAAATCGAAGTACTTAAACACATCCAAGGTGACACAGACGAAAACACGATGCTTTGGATTCCTGGACAGAAGATTCTCATTGCGGGCGATGTTTTATTCAATGGCGTGCACCTTTACACCGCCGAAACGGACAGTAAGGCTAGAGAGAAATGGTTGACCTCGTTACAGGAAATCAGAGAGTCAAAACCTTCGATTGTCATCCCCGGACACAGCAAGGTTGGAGCTCCTCTTGACGCGAATACCGCCGTAGATTTTACCGAAAAGTATCTATTGGCTTTTGAAGAGGAACTCAAAAAAGCCAAGGATCCGGATAGCCTTATCAACGCCATGAAGGAAAGATTTCCATCCGCCGACTTTCTCCTGGCACTCGAACGGGGCGCGAAAGCTAATCTTATTCCGTTGAAGCAGTAGTCACAACAAAAGCAAGGTGAAATGGGACAACGATCATGCGTGCAATGAGAGCAGAAGCATTCAACGGCTACAAGGATTTGAAGCTAGTGGACATTCCAAAGCCGTCAGTCTCGGATGGACGTGCGGTGATAAGAATCACGGCGGCCGGGGTCACGCCACTGGAGCACACCATTCTGTCGGGGGGATACCCACGAGCGAAAGCGCCGCTGGTGCTGGGGGGAGAAGGAGCAGGCGTGGTAGAGGAGGGAGGAGGAACAGCGTTTCCTGTCGGCTCGCGTGTGATGTTTACCGGTCCTTACGGCGTTTCGGAGAATGGAACCTACAGTGAGTGGCTTGCCGTC